>Ga0207862_1000049_pt1 | contig 27222 bp, 30 predicted proteins | sample LuqExpMetageno81_FD_187838 | JGI IMG/M metagenome (GOLD analysis project Ga0207862, IMG submission 187838) | Tropical forest soil microbial communities from Luquillo Experimental Forest, Puerto Rico - Sample 81 (SPAdes) | ecosystem: Environmental > Terrestrial > Soil > Tropical forest ... | reverse complement strand
CATTGTTGGAACCCCCGCCGCTGTCGGCTATTGGCGTCCCACTCCTCCGCTTAACGCACCCGGAGCCGGTGTTCAGCTCGCTACCATGACTCCTTGGGTTCTCGTGCGGGCGTCGCAGTTCCGCCTGCCGCCTCCTTACCTCCTTACGAGTGCCCAATATGCGGCGGATCTGAATGAAACAAAAACCATAGGTGCCCTTTCCGGTTCTCCGCGCACAGCGGATCAATCCGAACTCGCACTTTTTTGGCAAAGTAACACCCCGCTCACCTGGAACCGAGTCGCCGCTCAGATTTCCGCCGAACGCGGTCTGTCATTCCACGAGAATGTCCAACTCTTTGCCCTGTTGAACGTCACCATGGCCGACGCCGTCATCGCCTGCTGGGATTCCAAATACCGCTACAGCTTCTGGCGGCCGATTACGGCGATCGGCGAAGGTCTTACTCCCGCCGATGCCGACCCCACGTGAAAACCTTGGCTGGACTTCTTCAAACCTGGCACTCCTGCCTTTCCGGAATATCCCTCAGGCCACGCCTCAATCAGCGGCTCCGCGGCGTTCGTCCTCGCCGCCATTTTCGGAGACAACAGCTCCTTCACCGTCACCTCTGAATCGCGTCCTGGCACTCGTTCGTTCTCCAGTTTTTCCAGCGCCGTTTCAGAAATCGCTGACGCTCGTGTCTTCAGCGGCATTCATTTCCGCACTTCATGCGACCTCGGCAACACGCTCGGCAGAGCCGTAGCCAATTTCGTCGCGACGCACGCCATGCGCCCGCTGGAGTGAATAGGGCCATTTGCACTGGGCGACGCCTGCAACGCTTTTGGGCGCGTTTGAGGGCGGAACGAGAGTCTTTTGCTAAGATCGCGGATTGGAGCTACGGTGATGCGTTGACTGCAAAGGACAGATCTCGATTGCATGCGTACGTCCAGGCATCATGATCTAACGGCCCCACGTCTAGGCGCGACGTTTCTCGTCTGCTTCTTCCTTATTTCAGGGCTTCAGGCCGGCCAAGTTACTTACGATCACCCGGTCCCTGAAAACTTAGGGGTAGTTTCGTTCGGCACATCCTGCCAACCCGGCATCCAGAAGGACTTCGAGAGAAGCGTCGCGTTGCTTCACTCATTCGCCTATTCCGCCGCGGAGGCTTCGTTCAGACAGGTGTTGGAGAAGGACCCACGCTGCGCGATCGCTCACTGGGGAGTCGCGATGACGTATTTTCACCAACTGTGGGATCCACCCATCCAACGGGATGCTATCTCGCTAGGCCGGGAGGAGATTCGGCGTGCGCAGGAAATCGGTGGCGGCATGGACCGGGAACACAGATTCATAGGCGCTCTAGCTCTTTTCTATGACCGGGATTTTGCTGCCATCCCATATCGACAACGAGTGTACGAATACGAACGCGCTATGGCAGAACTCGCGGCGGCATACCCCAAGGATGCGGAATCACAAGTCTTCTACGCCCACGCGCTTCTGGCTAGCGCGTCTCTGTTCGACAAAGTCCATTCGAGGCAGAAGCACGCGGCGAAGATTCTCGATCCACTCTTTCGAGAATATCCGCGGCACCCCGGAATTGCACACTATCTGATCCACGCGTGCGACAACCAGGAAATGGCTCGACAGGGCCTTGCCGCAGCGCGGGCATATTCGAAAGTCGCGCCGTCCGCTCCGCATGCGTTGCATATGCCGTCGCACATCTTCACACGCCTCGGCATGTGGGACGATTCTATCGCTTCCAATCTGGCCGCCCGAGGCGCTGCGCACAACCAGGGCGACATCGGGGAAGAGCTGCACGCGATGGATTATCTCGTTTATGCCTACCTCCAGGAAGGCCGCGAAAAGGAAGCAAACGAAGTAATTCAGCATCTCAAAGCAATGCCCAGCCACGACGAGAACGACTTCAAAATCGTCTACGCTGCAACCGCGATGCCGGTTCGTTATGCAGTCGAAAGACGGCAGTGGGCCGAAGCTGCGAGCATCGTGCCGCCTAGCGGAGCGCCACCGCAGGTGATTGCCGTGGCTGTCTGGGCCCGTGCTATTGGCTTGGCAAGAAGCGGTCAGTCCGCCAGCGCGCGACAGGAAGGTGAGAAGCTGCGGCAACTCGAAGAGCAACTACACGCCTCCGGCGAAGACTACGCCGAATACTGGGCCAAGCAAGTCGAGATTCAGAAGGTTGAGGTTATGGCATGGTCAGCCCAGGCCGAAGGCGAGGCGGAGGAAGCGCGGAATCTGCTGCGAAAGGCCGCCGACGATGAAGATGCCATTGAAAAACTTCCCGTAACCCCAGGCCCGGTTATTCCGGCACGGGAGCAGCTTGGGGACCTGCTATTGCAGCAAGGTCAGCCGAAAGAGGCATTGAAGGAATTTCGGATTTCCATATCGAACTCTCCCAAACGGCGGGGCGCCATGATAGGTTTTTCGAGAGCTCCCGAGGGTTTGGGAATGTCCGCCTCTCATAACTAACACAAGCTTGGTCAATTCAGTCAGCGAAGAACATTAATTCGGGAGTTCGAGCTAGCGGACCTACAACTGGAAATTGGCGAACTTGGCCAACTTTCCGCCCCAAATAACTCAGCCCGCAAAAGCAGCGTAGTTGGGTGGAGTGATCGGGTTGCTGGACCGAGGAAGAGCGAGCCGAGTGCTTCTAAAGTACTGACCTCTTGGATTCCAACTAAGCTAAGCGGTCAACTTCGGAAGTTCGGAAGTCCGAAGCAAGTTTTGCTGGGTTCCGTAACGGATGCCGCGGGAAATTCGGCGAGCAGCAGCGCGCAGGCAATCACTACGTAGATGTGGAACTCTCGTCCTCACCCGACATGGACACCACGAACGCGGCAATCCACACAAGAGTGGTCCGAAGAGGCTGCGCCAATAACTAGCCACCGGCCAGAGAATCAAATGGCTGTGTTATCCTTCTTCTGTGGAGATTACAATCAACATCCCGGACGAACTTGCCCATCGGGTCGCTCCCGAAGGCAAGGACCCCGCTCGGGTCGCACTGGAGGCCTTGGCCCTAGAAGGCTACCGCGCGGAACTTCTCTCGGAGTCTGCCTTACGGCGGATGTTGGGCTTCCATTCCAGGATAGAAGTGCACGCCTTTCTCAAGGAACACGGGGTCTATCTTCACTACGACGTTTCTGATTTGCGGCATGACGAAGAAACAGCCCGCAGGCTTCGTCCGAAACTCCAGGGCAGCGGACCTGCCGGGCACGAATGATTGTCGTTGCTGACACCTCTCCGATCAACTACCTGGTTCTGATCAGAGAAATCGAAATCTTGCCAAGGTTGTATGGGAAGGTTGTCATCCCCCAAACGGTTCGCAAAGAGCTCCTCCGCCCGGTCGCACCCGAGATCGTTAGAACTTGGACTGCCCAAGCGCCTGCGTGGCTAGAGGCTCGCACTCCGGCAAACAGTGCGGATTCCTCGCTGTCGGCGCTAGACCCCGGCGAGCGCGACGCAATCATGCTGGCTGCGGAACTCCGCGCCGACCAATTGATCGTTGATGATCGCGAAGGGCGAAGGCTTGCAGAGGAGCGGGGAATAACCGTCATCGGCACCCTGGGCGTGTTAAAGGAAGCTGCCACATTGGGGCTGCTTGATCTTCGTGCCTGTGTAGCGCGTCTCCAAACCACCACCTTCTATGTCGCACCAGAAGTGCTGAAAAACCTCTTGGGCGAGTAACTGACGACCGAGAAGTACGCAGAAACACGGCAGCAACCGCTCCGATATTCTCAGCCGCCACCTGGTCGGCTATTCGTCGTAGTGAGTTTTTGCCCGCTCGAGCAACAGGTTGGACGAATACGCACGGTGCAGGCCGGCGGTCAAAACAAGCGGTTGAAAACCGGCGTCAAAACTGTTGCACATTCTGTTGCACATTTTGCTGCCAAACCCGCCCAAAACACCCCAAAACGCTGTAGTTCTGTGTAGCGTATGTCGTTGATTTGTATCAGACGGGAGTACTACCTAGCGGATTTCAAGACCGCCGGTTTCAACCGCTCACCCACTCCTCCATTTTTAATTCTAGCGTACTCTGCGAGTTAGCGGCGAATTTGTGACACTTTGGGTTCCGACTGCTGCATTCTGGTGCACACTGTCACGGAATTGCGAACGCGCTTTCCGTGGACTTCCCGGCATTCGGGAATCCCACCAGACCAACATCCGCCAGCAGCTTCGCCTCCGCCGTGCGCACCCCGCACCAGGATCTTTGCTTCATTAACGAACACAGTTCTTTCTCCGGGCTAATTCTTCCCGGGTTCCGGTGGCAGGAATCCCAGGGACTTCAAAAACAAAGCGATTTTCAGAAACGCATCAAACCCCGTTTTTGACGCTTTGTCGCGCTCTTCCTTGTCCTCTCCGGGTGGCATCAGCATGTGCCCCACTCCAGGATAGATGTGCAATTCGCACCGATTGTGCGTTCGTTTCATTTTTTCGCAGAACTCTGCCATCTTTGCTGCCGACGGCATTTTATCCAGCTCACCCGTCACGATGATGGTTGCCGGCATCCCGCCGCGAATGTGGAGTTCCGGCAAGATTGCTCCCACATCCTGGCCGGGCCTCAGCATCTTCTGAAAGTGCTCGCTGCTCTCCGCATTCAGCGCTGGCGAGAACAGCACCAGGGCATTCGGCACGCTATCTTTCTCTTCTTTCGTGGCATCCTCGCTCGTAATCGCCGAAGCCGCGGCCAGGAGCCCGCCAGCCGACTCTCCATAGGCTGCGATCCTTTTCGCATCGATGTTTAACTCTTGCGCGTGCCTGCGCACCCACTGAATCGCCGCTTTTGCATCCGCCACGCATTCGAACGGGGTGACTTCTTCGCCATTCGCCAGCCTGTATTCCACCGAAATCCCTGCCATGCCCAGGGAAGCGAAGTACCGCGCCTGCCCAAATGTCCACGCCGCCGTTCCTTGGTTCCACCCTCCGCCGTGAAAAATCACAACAGCGCCGCGTAGTCCTCGATAGTCCCCACCTGGCGGCTGGAACACATACAGCTTCAACTCCTTGCCGCCGGGTTGCGCATACGCATACTCGTCCGGAGATGCTTGCGGCCCCCCTGCTCTTTGCGATTGGCACATCGCTGGGTACGGACACAAATACACCGCAAGTAGAAGAAGGGAGATTGTTTTCGTCATCTGCAGAAAAGAAAAGGGCGGAGGATCTCCGCCCTTCACAATCTCGCGCCAATCCGTGAAGGACACAGCCGATTTGCTCGTTGAGGACAGTGAGTTTGCCACAGGTTTTCAAGGAGATTATATAAACGATTTGGATCAAACCAAGCTCTGACCTCAGCCGAATCCAAGACTTGCGCTTGTTACAGTCACGTCTCTTGGCTGTAGATACTTGACATTTAACGGCCTTTCCCTCCATACGACGCGTTCGTTGGGAATCTGCAAGACTGCGGAAGAGGTGATCACCACAAAGAGGACCTTCGGGCTGAGCGAACGTGTGACACTCAAGTGCGCGACCGGCCAGAACGAGGCGACTGTCACCAAATTGTCACTAAAAGCAGCGCAAAATGAGCAAAAACGGACGAAATCCAGAAAATTGAACGTGATGCTACCTTACGGCTGGCAAAGGGATTTAGTTGAATTTTCTGATAGATAGCGAATCGGCGATTTTATTTTTCAAGACCGCCGGTTTCAACCGCTCACCCACTCCTCCGTTTTTAAGTATAACGTGCAACTGCTTTTAGCGGGACTTTTGGTGACACTTTTGACCCTGTTGCAATAGTGGGCCAATCGAAACAATCAAGGAAATGTGTCATGAACTGCCTCAATGAGGTATCTTGTGCGAGCAGATTTGCGGGGCGCTGCGGACGGAGATGGGGAGTCCTTCCCGGCTAAGGAGAAAAAGTATGAAGAGCAAACTGAAGGGAACGGCTGGATTGACTGGGGCGTTCGTTGCGGGCATGGTGGTGACGACGGCCTTGTTTGGATGGGCTGCGGCCGGCTCGAAAATGCCGGGGGAGAGGGACCCGGGGCAGCAAGTTACCGTGCCGAGTGTCATCAGCCCGGCGATTACGGACGAGGACATCACTTTGCTGCGACAAGATTTGCGGGCAAAGAAAATGCAGGTAATTGGGCAGAATATGTCCCTTTCAGATACGGAGGCGCAAAAGTTCTGGCCTGTCTACAACCATTACGTGAAGGACTTGCAGGAAGTGAACAACCAGAAGTATGCGCTGTTGAAGCAGTACGCACAGATGTGGTCAACGATGACGGACCAGGATGCGGTGATTTATGTGCGGAACTGGCTGGAGGCGGACGGGCAGGCGCAGGCGTTGCGGGTGAAGTATGTGCCGCTGGTGAACCAGGTGCTGCCGGGAAAGAAGGCGGCAACGTTTTTTCAATTGGATCGGCGACTGAACATGATCATCGACCTGCAATTGTTTTCGCAGATCCCCTTGGCAAAAGTGAAGGAGTCCAGTTCCCAGTGAGGTCCCGCTCTGGAATAATCCGGAGCGACGAAGCGAATCGTGATTTGGCAAACACTGGAACGTGGTTCGTTGGTTTGAGAGTTTCAGAAGGCAAGACTTCAGAAATTCACTGTCTTGCAGCACCGCTCCGACTATAATTCACGGTTTCGTTACCTGACGGAAGTCCGACTGACTGGATAGGGTTGTTTCCCACACTGAGACCAAAGAATGCCTTCACAAGGACTCCGACCTCGTTTGTTTCCCATCCCTCAACTGCTTTCGGCATTCCTTCCGCCGAGTGGGGATAATGGTAACGCGGTGGCTCGCAAAAGGCCCTCCAGTCTGCTTTACGACGTGGATGAAACACCTCCGTTATGGGTGAGACTGGGTGTTTCGTTCCAACACGTATTTCTCCTGTCCGTGGGATGGCTTTACGTCGTGGTGATTGTAAATTCGATCGGGGGAACAGAGGCGCAGGCGGAGTCTATCATTCGAATCTCCATGATTGCGGGGGGACTAGCTACCATTTTGCAGTCCACTCGTGGCGTCCTTGGCAGCGGCTATTTTTGCCCGCTTACCAGCAGTTTGATCTTCTTGCCGCCTTCGATCCTTGCTGTGCAAACAGGGGGATATACGCTGCTGTTTGGCATGATCGCTACAGCAGGAATTCTGCTGAGCTTAATGTCCCGGGTCTTGGACCGGGCTAGGGTTTTGTTTCCCCCTGAAGTAACCGGGCTAATGGTGGCCATGGCGGGGCTCCAATTAATCCGCTTGGGATGTCCGAGGTTTGTCGGCTACAACGGACCCGGAAGTGTTCCGGAGTTGCGCGCGTTCGTGGTCGGAGCGGTAACACTGATTGTGATGGTGGGCGCGACGGTCTGGAATAAAGGAAAGCTGCATGCTTTACCCATGTTGATGGGTCTGTCGGCTGGATACATTCTAGCACTTGGTTCGGGTGTCCTGCCGTGGCCGCAATTTGTGCGTGAGCTGAACGAGCCATGGATTAATTTCCCTCATCGGGTAGCTTCCGGATTAAATTTCCGATTTTCGCTTCTTGCCCCATTCCTGATTGCTTCTCTCACTGCCGGGTTGAAGATGGTCGGAGATTTGACGCTTTGTCAAAAAATTAACGATTCGGATTGGAAGCGAACGGACATGAAGTCGGCGAGTGGCGGGATTCTCGCGAGCGGTCTAGGGACGCTTTTTTCAGGCCTCTCCGGTGGGGTAGCTCAAACCACAGTCGCCAGCAGCATCGGGCTTTCTCTGGCAACGGGAACGACAAGCCGCAGCCTTGCGATTCCGACAGGAATCATGGTTGCTGCTCTGGCGTTTTTTCCCAAGCTCGCGGCCGTTTTGGCGGTGATGCCAGCGCCTGTTGTTGGGGCCATTCTGATTTATTCGGCATGTTTCATCGTGCTTGGAGGCATGCAACTCTTGACCTCGCGCATGTTGGACTCCCGCCGCATCTTTGCGGTGGGCATTTCACTACTCTTTGGTTTGAGCGTGGATATGGCGCCAGAACTTTACCGCCATGCACCGGAAGTGTTTCGCCCGCTCTTTAGCTCGTCTACCGCGCTTGCGACGATCTTGGTGGTCTCTCTCAGCCTGCTGTTCCGTTTGGGAATAGCAAGACGGGTCGGCTTTGAGGTGGTGCCTGGGGACGCCATGGAGAAAATCAATTCCAAGATGGAAGAACATGGCGCCGCTTGGGGAATGCGCCGGGAAGTCGTCATACGCGCGATACAGGCCGTCAATGAGACAGTAAACAGCGCGTTGGCATTCAATCCCGGGCTCGAACGAGTGGAAGTCAGTATCGAGTTCGACGAATTCAAGCTGGGTGCGGATGTAGAATACGAAGGAGTTCCAATACAGCTTGCGGAATCGGCTCCTTCACCGGAAAGCCTGATCACCGATCAGGGTATCGCACTTCTATCGACCTTTATGATTCGGCAGTTTGCCGATCGTGTACGCATAAAAGCTCACAAGGGCGCCTGCCGTATAGAGCTGACTTTCGACCACTAAGGTAAGCTGCTTCCATACAAAATTTGCTCTGACCCGTCGACTTTGTCATGTCGCGTTCTCTCTTTGAATTGTGGTCTTGAACCGAAATCTCAGGGCTCCTTTTCGGAGACTTGAATGGGTCGTCGGAGATCATTCACGACCTGAGCTTGTGACACTCAAGTGCGTGTCGGGCTTGGAGGGAAAAGTGTCACCAAATTGTCACTAAAATTGCCGCAAAAAGCGGGTGAAAGGACGCAAATCCAAAAAACAGAATTTCTCGCTATCTCACGGCTGGCAAAGGGATCTAGTTGAATTTTGTGCTAGATAGCCAATGGGCGATTTTATTTTTCAAGACCGCCGGTTTCAACCGCTCACCCACTCCTCCATCCTCAAGTATAACCTCCAACTGCGTTTAGAGGGCTTTCGGAGTACTCTCAAAGCACACTGAGAACGAATCGACGGAGGCAGGTTCGGGAAGATTCCAGGAACCAGAAGGAGGAATCGCAAAATGCGCCAGGACCAAAAGGGCTTCTCGTTGATCGAACTGCTGGTTGTGGTCGCAATCATTCTGATCATTGCGGCCATCGCAATTCCGAACTTTATGCGCGCGAGGATGTCGGCCCACGAGTCTTCAGCCGCGGCTTCGCTCCGCACAATTAACACAGCAGAAATGAGCTACGCAACGACCTATCCGACCGTCGGGTTTACGGTGTTGGCCAGCTTAGGTGGCGCGCAGCCCTGCACGCCAGCGGCGGCCACGGGCTGCTTCATTGACAACTTCCTGGCAACGAACGGCGGCGGCGGCGGTAAGGACGGCTACAGCTTCACCCTGCAGACGGCTGCGTCTTTGAGCGGCTACGGCACGCTCGCTGCACCGCTGACGCTGAACCAATCCGGCACGCGCGCATTCTGCAGCGACCAGACGAGCGTGATCTACTACAACGTCGGCGCCAGCACTTGTGATTCTACCGCCTCGCCGCTACAGTGAGACATAACCTCACGAAGGGTGTGACATACCGTGTGCCAGGTCGCTGCTTTCGCATGCAATTACCAAACCCGCGCTGGATTTGGGGCTTTCAGCACTGACACGGGATGAGTTCGCAGATTGCTTCGACGCACTCTTTACCTGTCAAAAGGAACATGACCCGGCGAACCTCGCAAAAACTTCGAAACGGATCGACATCGCTTTTCCTGCTTGCGTCTAAAATAAGGTCGACGATTGCAAACTAAACGTTTTCGCAGAGATTCTTGTTAGAATGGCACGAGGTGGGTCGAATGGCCAAAATCGTCTGGAAGTCTGAAGACAGCAAGTCACGTTTTTACTCCGGCGAATCTCTGGAATGGCTGAGTTCTTTACCCGAAGACAGCGTTGACTGCATCTGGACTGACCCGCCGTACCTACTTTCAAACGACGGTATCACCTGCATCGCAGGGAAAATGGTGAAGGTCAACAAAGGCGAATGGGACAGGAGTCGAGGGATTGAACTTGACCACGAATTTAATCGCACCTGGCTGAAGGCCTGCCGCCGAGTTCTAAAGCCCGCTGGCACAATTTGGGTGTCAGGCACGCTTCACGTGTATCTCAGTGTCGGCATGGCAATGCTGCAAGAAGGCTTCCGAATCCTTAATGACATCGTTTGGGAAAAGCCTGCCCCACCACCGAATCTAGGTTGCCGTTGTTTTACTCATTCAACAGAAATACTCCTATGGGCCACCAAAGCCAAGAAAGGCGGTAAGGAACGCTACACCTTCAACTATGACGCGATGAAGCAAGAGAATGGCGGCAAGCAGATGAAAAGCGTCTGGAGATTGGGTACGCCCAATTCGCAGGAGAAGAGGTTTGGAAAGCACCCAACGCAAAAACCGATTGCCTTGGTCGCGCGTTGCATTCGTTCCAGCACAAATGTCGGAGATTTGGTGGTTGACCCGTTTGCTGGCTCTGCCACAACTGGTATCGCCGCATTGCAGTTACGCCGTAATTTTCTTGGCTGCGAACGCGAAGAAAAATATGTCCGCCTAGCAATGAAGAGACTATCGAAGCCTTGTGAATTGCCAAAGGAAGAGTTTGAGGAAAATGCTTTCGAAGAACCAAATCTCTTTAGCGGCTTGTCCAAAGCTGCCCAAGCAGGTTGACAGGAAGCTGCTGGTGTTAGTTTGACCGAGTGGATGGACCTCTTCTTCGAGCCATGCGTCGAAGATTCTCCTTCGCAGCCCCTTCCGCGTGCTATCGGAGACTTTCAGATTCTTAGTGATTTTCTTAAGAGTGTCGCCGATTGGCTCGGGGAAGTCAGGCATTTGTCACCCGCCACCCGGTCCAAGCCAAGTAGCAGCATGAATCATCGAGAACATATCTTTGAGCCACGAAACCCTGGCTGAGGCTACCGTCGCTGAGCCTTCGGAGTAGTTCGTCATTCTTGGAATGCCGAATGTGTCCATCTGCATCTCTGAACTATAGTCCGCAATCCTTCAAGCCCAAAATGTGCGCCACGAATTGCGTTCTGGCATAGAACGCCCGTGAAGTGCTTCCGTTACCTGGCCCTTTTGTTCTTGGTTGAATGAGCACGCCCATTTTTCCCGTAAGGGCATTGAAGCCTTTTGTGTGCAGTACCTTACGAACGAAATCATAGTCGTCCTTTACTTGCTTGTAGATTTTCGGATCTTCAAGATCAAACGTCCCAACCGAATGAACTACGGCAGAGGATTCCATCAAATCTACAAACGTTCTTGCAACAACAATCATTTTGCGCATCTTTCTGTAGAGGTGACTCTCTTCAAACGGTTTGGCCTTTACCTCATATGGATCAATCATCGTTATTGCCATCGTCTCTTTAACACAGACGCCAAGCTTAGGTTGGATGCGCACCGGAACAACCTTCAATTCCCATGAGCCGAAGTTCGGAGAAGGGGAGCAGTTGAGTGGTAGTCCCAGAAATCTTTCGATGGTGTGGCCTGCCCATCCCTTGCTAATGCGCGCAACAAGTTTGCCATCAATGTTGACCTTAATATGGACTGGTATTTCTAATTGTTCCGCTAGCGCCAGCAGGTCTGCTCCAACTAACTTCTTGAGTTTGACAAATGCTTCAGGACGTTCCATTGGGCCTTTCAACTAGCGACGGGTTACACGGTTTAGTTCAATACTGCGCGCCGTTTTTCCATTTTGCCGAGGTTTCTTGAACCCGGTAGGTGAAACAACAACTATGCAATCAATGCTCTTGGTCAGCGCGGCGAGCCTCATCCTAGCATCCAGAGCGAAACACCGTTCAGTTGATATGTCGTCAGAAGATGCGTTCTTCGACGCTCTTTCCACGCCGCGGGGCGACATGCTGGTAACCGGCCCCAGACCCTATTACGCGCTACTGACGGAGTCCGAGGTCGACAAGGCGCGCCGCAACGTCGAGGGCCATCTGGTCTTGCCGCTGCAAGTCGCTCGGAACGCGGCAAAATAAGGTCCGCCGGGAGGGACCCTGCTTTTTCGTCGACGGCGGCCAGCAGCCCGCCGGGGGGTGAGGGGGTGACACTACCCTTGCGATCCGGAATCGAGTGTGCTGAACTCGGGCGGTCCGAAGATCTCTTGGCTTGGGAGCGGATGAAGACCACGGTTAAACATGATAGCCGCTTCGAGAGCGACGCGAGCCGGTACGCCGCATATCTCAGTACTCCAGAGGGCCGCCTACGCGCAGACCTGGTTTTTGCTAACCTGCAGGAGTTTTTGCCCGCAGCGGTGGGAGCCAACTCGCTACGCGCCGTCGACCTCGGGTGCGGAGCAGGAGCCACCTCTGTCCGTCTGGCGGATCTCGGTATTCATGTCAACTTGCTCGACTCATCTGCTGCGATGCTGGCTCTGGCGAAACGGACGATCGTCGAAGCCGGAGTTAGTGACAGGATCGCTGTCAAACACGGCGATGCCACGCAGTTGGCGACCATTTTTCAAAGGCGATCGTTCGACATCGTTCTTTGCCATAACCTTTTAGAGTATGTCGATGACCCTGGCGCCGTGTTGCGCGGCACCAGGCGCCTAATGCGAGACACATCGGCGATACTGTCCGTGCTAGTGCGCAATCAGGCGGGTGAAGTGATGAAGGCGGCTCTCCAGACGGGCGACTTGGCCGCAGCGGAACACAACCTGACTGCGGATTGGGGAGAAGAACCCTTATACCGAGGCAGAGTACGTTTGTTCACATCGGAGGCTCTCGAAGCGATCCTGAAAGACGCGTCACTCAGGATCAACGCTCGGAGAGGAGTGCGCGTTATCGCAGACTACCTGCCGGCACAGATTTCTCGATCGGCAGAGTACGAGCGGATCTTCGCCCTGGAGCGCAAACTCGGAAAACGGCTCGAATACTTCGGTATTGCTCGTTACATGCACTGTTTGGCAAGCTGTGCAACACCTTAATCGGAGGGAGATGAATGAGCAACGTCAGACCCGCATCTTCCTCGGCTATTCCGAAGGACCTCAGTCCGTATACTGGTATTTCGCTCGGACTAGGGCTCACCAACGAGTGCAACCTCAAGTGCGCCTTCTGCTACCGTGATCCCACTCGCACCGACCGTCTCTCGTTCGAGCAGGTCAAGTCAGTGATGGAATGCCTTCCGGTTCGTTCTGTAAATCTGGGAACGGGCGAGAACGGAATGCATCCAGACTACAAGGCAATATTGGCTTGCCTGCGAGCTCGACCGGTGAAGCTCACCATCACCTCCAACGGTCACAGTGTTGCCGTTCTGGACGACGATGACTTGCATGCCTTCCATGACATCGAGTTTTCCCTCGATTACGCAACCCAAGCGGAACAGGATAGCCAACGCGGCCCAGGCAATTGGGAACTGATTCATCAACAGGCCGAGCGTTGTGTGCGCCTAGGCTTACCGGTGACGATTATTGCAGTCATGATGAAGTCAAACTACTTGCGCCTGTCGGAAGTCGCTCGAGTCGCGAGACGGTTTGGAGCACCCTTGCGGGTGAACGTCTATCAGGCAGTGCGGTCCGATCTCTACGCGCTCACGTACGAAGAATACTGGCATGGCTTTCGGAGGCTTTTTGAGAAGACCGATGTGATCGCCATCAGCGAGCCCTTGGTGCGTGCGATGGCCGGTCTACCGCCGCTCGTAGGAGGATGTGGCGTCAGCACGGTGCGCGTTACCCCGCGAGCGACTACACAGCCCTGCGTTTATTGGCCCGGCTTGGGAGAGCCGCTCTCGGACTTGATTTCGACAGGGCCCGAGATTCTGAACTCAGCGCCGTTTGAGCAGGCCCGCACGCTTCCGGAAGCGTGCCAGGCCTGCGAGTTTCGAAAAACATGTCATGGAGGATGCGCTGGACGACGGCGCTTGCAAGGGGCGCTAGGGCAGCCGGACTTTTATTGCCCGATCATTCGGGGCGAGCGCCAGCGGCTCGAAATCCGCATGGCCGCGAATCGCGATCTGCCAAAAGTCGCTAGCTCCTGCACCACCGTCGTGATGGCCCGAGACTCCGACTCGTAAAGACGAAACACTGGTGTGAGTTGGCGGGACGCAATCAGCCGCACATTTCCCATTGCGCGTCCGTTCATTTGTCCGAGCCCGCGATTTGCTTCGGGCCTGCTTGCCGTCCGCGGTACCGCGGTGCTCCGTTGAAACGACTACACTCCGGGAGGTACCTGGGAATCTTTGCGTCGGGTGGGATGGTCGAATCGTGGAGTTCATCAATCATCGGCCGAATCGACAATCTTTGCTTGTCCGTGACGGTCAGCTGACTTCGTGGGACTCATGGGCGGTTTCCTATGGATGGCTTGTGATCCTTTGTTGGTTGAGGTTTCCTGCGCCTGGATTTCGTACCTGAAATTATCAGGATCGAGGCAGTCGAGTCTCCCTTCCGCCGTTTCCGCTTGCGGATACATTAAGAAACCGATCGGTCCGCCTTTGGAGCCGGGAAGCGTGACGTCATGAGCGGTGTTATACGCCATCCAGTTCATTTCCCATGCGCCGAACAGGCGCGAGCGAGCCGATTTCACCAGTTCATCGTCGAGCGCACGATTTCCAGGTGGCTCTTCGAGTACGACTTTTCTGACGTCCGCCGGGTCGACCGGAACCCAGCCATACTCGCGGAGATAGACCTCGGCCCGGCAGTGTTGTGCTTTCGTTATGTTCGGAGTGGAAGGCCCAAGGCTTTTGTACCCGAGTTCTGACTTGGCGACCCTGATGCCATAGACGTCACGAGCCGGGAGCCCGGCAGCTCGTGCGAGGCCGACGTAGAGCGCATTGAGATCCGCACACTTTCCTCCCAGATCTTTGCTCTCCAGCATGTAGCGAATGTCGCCGGTACCACAGCCGCGTGTTTTGGGATTGCGAAACGTGTTTTCCACGATCCATTCGTAAATCACGCGCGCCTTTTCGAGGTCAGTTTTTCTGCCAGCGGTGATCTCCTCTGCCGTGGTTTCAACAATTCCGTCGGTCGGCAGCAGTTTCGTCGGCCGCAGGAAGTATTCCGGTCCAGGAGACTTCTCCATTGCGAGATTCCTCGGCCTTGACAGATCTACCTCGTAATTCTTGGTTGCGATTCGGCTTGTGAGTGTCAACGATGGCTTTACGCCGGCGGGGAACTCCGCCACTACGATTCCAAGGGCGTCGGCTTTTGTCTCTACCAAATTAGCCGTGCCTCCGTCAGCTCTGAAATCGTTCGCCAGCGTCCTTTGAAAGGGAGTTTCGCCAAGCATTGCTACCGGGAGCCATACTCGCGTCGTACCGGAGGGTCTTAAAACTTCGACGTACGTGGTTACCTCAAACGTGCGCCAAAAAGTCGGTAAAGGATCTACGGCAAAGGCCGGGTCCACTCCAGAAAGTGAGGCGCCTACCGCTGCCCCACTGGCATAAGTCAGGAACTCACGGCGGTTCATGGTCCCTCCTGTGACGCGAGGATGAGCCGAGGATCAACGCAAAGTCGAAAACGTCTGCGACCGGTGCTCCGACTCGACGCGCGATGATACCGCAGTTTTGGATGGTGCGATGGCCTAGGTCGATTCCTCGATGAACCGGAAAGGGTGGGTACTGGCACTGAGTGTCAATACAGTAGGGCACTGGGCAAAGCCCAAACAAGCAACGGCAAGCTCGGAGGGAAGATGAGAGCGATGCTCCTGAGCCAGCCGTTCTCGTCGCAGCCGGGACCGGGGAAGTACGCAACCGTCTGCACCCTAGTGGCGTGCTAGATTGCCGCGAGGGGGTCACCTAGCCCGGAGCAGTAGACCAGGGTTCCTTACAGCTGACCCTTTATCCCCCATTTGTCCCGTACCCTGAAATCTGTGCCCAAACCAAACGGCGCCGAACGCCACCTTTAGTTCTCAACAGCTTAGCAGCGAGCCGAGGCGCAATCACCCGTTCCTTGTGACAGGGCCACTGTACCTTCCCCTAGTTGACACTCTTTTGCCCTCAGGCGCACTCTCTTAACGTGGGCCAATCCAGTCCCGCCCGCTTTCTCCTTCACATTTGTATGAAACTCGCCCACACTTACGCCTTCTTCTTCGCCCTGTTCTTCCTGCTTCCGGTCTCGGCCTGCGCCCAGTGCAAAGATCAGCTCTGCTCCAACATCCAAAACATCCTCGACGCGGCCTCCATTGATTTCCGGGGATACACCGCCCACCGAGTTCCACCTCCGGAGCTATCCACCGAATCCACAAAAGTTCCCTGTTCCACGTCCACCTGGGCCAACAACGTCCCCATGCTAATCTGCTACGCTCAGGTTCCGCTGGCCAACGCCAGCAACTGGTATACGCGCGCCATGGACGCGCTCAAACTCCTCAGCCCTTCCTGGCACTTCAACATCAAAACGCCCGGCGATAACCGCTACGTCGACGCCGGTGCTCCCGATTGCGAACCCACTGCCACCGAAGGCCCTTACATCGGTCAATGTCCGCTGCACCTCGAAGTTTCCAAACAGTCCGACGACTCCGCGAAGATCTACTTCATCGTCAATTCGTTCAACTCGCCCTATCTCGTGCACCACACTCCCGCCAAGCCGGCGCAAACCGCCCCGGCCGGCGTCAGCCTTAGTAGAACGACCGGCTGCGACGAATTTTGCCAGGCTCTCAAGAAAGCTTTCGAGGCTCGCACCACCAATTTCGCTGACCTTGCTCCCAACAAACTCCCCGGCGCGAAAGATTGTGTGGTCAAGAAAGTTTCCGCCACGAGCGATGCCGGCACAAAATTCGTGTGCTATTGGCAAGAAGTCTCCCCTTCCGCCGGCGAAACCCGCTTTCGCGATCTCGTTGCCCGGCTGGAGATCCTTGTGCCTTCGGACTGGTCCTCGCATCAGGAAAACGAGCTCGACGAACAGACCGGCGCTACGCTCCTCGCTTGGCACGCCGACGAACCCGGCAAAAAACATGACGTTTGTGTTTATCTCTCCGCCGATGCGGTTGCCCTTCACATCACCACATGGAAATAGGCTGTCCTCGGCGCAAGCCGGTCAAACCGGCCGCTGCTTGAGCGCTGCCAAAATAAATGTGTAGTCGAACTGTAGCCATGGCGAGAACAGAACAAAAATGGGGCAAATCCAAGTGACAGAGATTTTTTCGGCGAGGGTCAACGTGGTGAGCGGTGCCTTATATCCCGCCCTGAAGGGCGAGGTTTACGGCGCCACGGATAAAAAAAGCCAGTCGCATGGCGAAGTTGTCTATTTGCGCGCGGCGCGTTCCAGTCGTGTCTTGTCCAGAATGCGGATGTTTTTCCGTTCGATCGCTATGATGCCCGCTTTGCGCATTTCCCCTGCGCCTACGGCCATCGGCAGGATGGTGGGTTTGTCGGATCCGGAGATGGAAGCCGCACGTGGAGCTGCTTCCAGTTCGCCGAAGAACGCTGCGGCCCTTGAATTTGCCCGCCAACTCGTGGCCAAGCGTGGCCTCGCAACCGAAGCTGATATCGAAGCCGTTCGGCGCGCCGGCTTCACAGACGCAGAAATCGCGGAAATCATCGCTCACGTCGCGCTGAACATCTTCACCAACTATTTCAACAACACAGCGGGAGTCGAAGTAGATTTTCCAAAGATCGCGCTTCGCCAGTCTGTCTGACCCTGCGCGGAATACAAATCAAATGTGGTTGGTGTGACCGTGGACTCGTCGGTTGAATAACTCGGAGGGTTTGCGCCGTCTCCGGCTTTAGTTGGCGCTCTCTGCCCGCTCGCCCTTAAAAAATTGCCGGGCGTCGAAATCGATACCCCAGAAGTGCGGCGCCGGTGTCAGGAATTCCACGCCCACGCGCGTGCCGCGGTTTCCCGTATCGCCCAGATACACGATCCGGCATTCCTGTTCTTCCTGGGTTTCCGGGTTGACCAGCACAAGGATTTCGCCGTTATCGACTTCGTTCTTAAGCATCAGCAAGCCGCCGTGCGCGCTGACCACCAGCGTCTCGCATATCTCCCGGAACTTGCGTCCATCATGACTGCGGCCGAGCGCTTGCAAACGCATGCGATGAAACATGCGCTGGCTGCGGCGGTGTCCGGCTTGGAGTACTTCGGTCATGCGCCCATCATGAGGCGCGTGCACCACCCCGTCAATTGCCCTGCCGGACGGGTGTTCCCCAAGTGCAAAGCCGCAAGATACCCCCCACCCCCTATTCTGGTGTTGCTTTTTGCCCGCCTCCGAAGCCTTTTCTCGCGCCCGCGAGCAACCGGTCAACCCCGCCTATCTGGCCTCATGTTTCCTTTCCAATAACTTGTGCCGCCTATAGCCTAGCCTTACAATGAACGGCTAGCGGCCCCGAATGCGCTTTCCGCCTGCTGGATCATTCCGCCGCCGTTTCTTTCTTGGAAAATTTTAGCCTTTCATAGAGCGGAATTATTGTGTCTGAGGGCTTCCTATGAACGTTACAGAATTTATCGAAGGTCGCCGCGAACAACACCTTTCCGAACTTTGCGAATTTCTTCGGATCCCTTCGATAAGCGCCAAAAGCGAGCACAAGCCCGACATCGAACGGGCCGCCCGGTGGGTGGCCGATCATCTTCGTTCCGCCGGCTTCAGAACGGTCGAAATCCTGCCTACCAACCTTCATCCCCTGGTTTATGCCGAATCTCTCGATGCTCCGGGAAAACCTACCGTCCTTTTCTATGGGCATTACGACGTACAGCCCCCCGAACCACTTGAGCTCTGGACTTCTCCGGCGTTCGAGCCCCAGGTGCGCAACGGAAACATTTTCGGCCGGGGCACCGCCGACGATAAGGGTCAGGTACACATTCATCTGAAGGCCCTCGAATCGCTCCGGCAACTCAACGGCAAATTTCCGATCAATCTCAAGGTGCTGATTGAGGGCGAAGAGGAAGTTGGCAGCGTGAGCCTTTGGGACTACGTCCAGAAAAACAAGGCGAAACTCAAAGCCGACGCGCTCGTCGTATCGGATACCGCGATGCTCGGGAAAGGCGTTCCTTCGATCACCTACGGGCTGCGAGGCCTGAATTACTACCAGATCGAGCTGACAGGCCCGGCCCGGGATCTTCATTCCGGCGTTTATGGCGGTGCCGTTCCCAATCCGCTCACCATCCTGGCGGAGCTTTTTGCCAAGCTGCACGACAAGAACTATCGCGTGACCGTTCCCGGCTTTTACGACGATGTGGTGAAGCTGCCCGCGTCCGAACGCAAAGCGTTGAACGCTCTGCCGTGGAAAATGAATGATTTTAAGCGGGCTGTGGGTGCGCCCGATTATGTCGGGGAAAAGGGCTTTACCACCATCGAGCGACTTGCGACTCGACCGACACTCGACCCCAACGGAATGTGGGGAGGCTACCAAGGCGAAGGGGCCAAGACCGTTATTCCGTCCAAGGCGTATGCGAAGTTTTCCACGCGGCTGGTACCTAATCAGAATCCACAAAAGGTCGCCAAGCTCGTCGAAAAGCACGTCCGGAAGCTACTGCCCAAAACCGTGCATTGCAAGTTCGAAGTGCTCAGCATGGGCAAGCCCTGGGTCGCCGCTTATCACGCGCCAATTTTTCACGTCGCGCAAGCCGCACTGGAAAAGGGTTTTGGCAAGAGGGCCGTATTTATACGCGAAGGCGGATCCATTCCTTTCGTCACACAGATGCACGATACCTTCAAGGTTCCGTGCGTTTTAATCGGCTTCGGTCTACCCGATGAAAATGCCCACGCGCCCGACGAACACCTCGCGCTTGAAAACTACTACGGCGGGATCAAGGCGATCGCGCATCTTTACGAGGATCTCGCAACGCTTTGACTGGCTTTGCTCGGCGCGCGGCTGCCGTGCCTCTTCTAACGCCCGCGCTCCAGCCGGAACAGGTAGCAGCCTGCTTCTGTGCTGCGGACGTGTATGTATTGAACGTTTTCGTCCGCAAAGAGTCTCCCCGCCTCTTCATCTTCTTTGCCATTTGTCAGACGCCGCTCCTCGATCAGTTTGCGGTCGTGGCCATACGCCTCCAAGGTTAACAATCGTCCGCGATACTCTTCCGGAATCGACCTCGCTCCGTAGGATCGCTCGCAGGCTTCAGCGTGAATGTAGATCGGCCCCGGCAACGGCGGCACTCCCAACTCGCTGAACGGGTCGTAGGTAAACAAGTACAGCTCTTCCTCGTTTATCCGGATTAGCCGCAGGCAATGCCGGCAAGGCGCGCGTCCCGCCGCTGTCTCTCTGTGAGCCGGAAAACCATACTTAGGCGCTTTGCCGGTCTTGCGAACCAATGCCGCAATTTCTGTTGGGATCGCCACCACTTGAAAGGAATCCATTTGTCACCTCGCCAGATTCATCTTGCGAAGTGAATTTTCCGCTAGTCGGCCAGATGTTTTCTATCCGGTTTCCCGCGCCAAATTTTCAGATCGTTGAGAGCTGTCGCTGCCGCCCCCTGGCATATTCTTCGAGCGCCGCGTTGGCATTCTCGATCGTTTTCAAAGTCTCCGCCACCGCCTCGAGGTCGCTGCCTCGTACCACGACGTACACTTCGTCTTCACCGAGGCCCGTATATACCCGGCTTCCGATACAGCCAAGGCTTGGTAGCGTTCCGTGCTCGAGTGCGGCAGGCAGCGCCATGCATGTTGGCCGGCCCAGGGCGCGCATACCGGTCCGTACACCCGCGCGCTCCGCTGCTTCTTGCAGCAGCATGGCTCCCAGAGGTTTGCACGCAACTAAAACCACGTCCGGCGTCGCAGCTACTTTTCCGAGCGGGCCACACACGATTGCCTTAGGCCCCTTCGCGAGGCGCGGTATCTGTTGCACCTCCTCGGGCCTCACCTAGCCCATCGAACATCATCTTCAGCGTTTGTTCGGCCTCCTTTTCCCTGTCTGCCGACAATGGGATATTGTGCGTATAGGCCCCCGCCGCGCAGTCGAAGTGGCTTTCCGGCAGCGTGTAAAAGGTGCGGCCATTCGCTGCCAATCGCCAGAAGCTGCAGCTCGACGGCTCGCTGGTTCGAATTTTTCGATATCCGCGGGTTCTCCATCGAGGAATGGCGATCCTCCGCTCAACTTCCTGCCAGTCACTCCTCGAACGCCTTCTCCTTAATCAACTTGAAATTACAAAGGATAGCACGCGGGAATTCGATTCCGGCCATCGCCCGCCTGCGCCAACCCGCATGAAACCTGCACGTTTTGCACATGCCCTCAAAAAAACCGCATTTTTCCCTGCATTTTCGCTGTTTCGCCCTTGCGTTCCTTTTCCGCCTTCGCTATAGTCCCAAACGGCCCGAGTTTAAGCAGAAAAACAAGGGTAGATTCGCTCGGCGCTGACCTCGATCCGTTCGGGGTGGATAGACATCTCAGGAGGATAAGCAGACTAAATGGCAGCCAAGCCAATGAGCAAGACCAAAATCATCGGGCACATCGCCGAAAAGGCCGGGACGGCCAAGAAGACGGTGGCGGCGTTCTTTGAAGAGCTCCACAAGCTCGCAGTTAAAGAAGCCAAGGGTGGCGCGGGCAAGTTCGTCATTCCGGGAATCGGCCGTGTTGTCAAGGCTCACCGCAAAGCGCGGATTGGCCGCAACCCCCAGACCGGCGAACAGATCAAGATCAAGGCCAAGACCGTTGTGCGACTTCGCCCGGCGAAGGCCCTGAAAGACGCCGTTCTGAAGTAGTCTTGGGAGGTTGGAAATTGAAATCCCCGGACACCTGGCCTGAGCCAGGGCTCCGGGGATTTTTCTTTCAACCGCCGCCGCGAAGCGAGACCGCCGCAGGCTATAGCGTTTTCACGTAGGCAATCACATCCTTGATCTGCCCGGGCTCGAGCGCATCTTTGAACGGAGGCATCAACTGATCCCCGTTCTCGATCCAGGTCTTTAGGCTGTCGTCGGTAATCTTGTTTCCGTTCACGCTGAAGACGCCACGCTTTGACAAGCCCTTCAGTCCGGGACCGATCTTTTTCTGGTCGCTGGTGTCGTAGTGGCACACCGAGCACTTCTGCTGGAACAGCGTTTTGCCTCGCGCCACTGCCGCGGCGTTGTTGGTCGCAGGCTTGCTTGCGTTGTTTCCCCAAGCCAGCCCTGCGCCAAGCAGCGCCCCCAAAACCGCCACCGTGCCCGTTACTCGATGAATACGATTCCGATTCACGTTTTCATTCCTTTCCAGATGGCCCCATTTATTTTCCCTGTTCTCTGGCCGAATTTCCACCCGTCTCCCCCGTCAGAACGGACAGGTTGCGCTTATGCACAGCTAGCACCTTCGTACCTTTGACCTTATGCTCTTTAGCCCCTCACAATGGCGCCATGAATCAGGAGACCCTGACTCGCGCCTGGGAGGTTTTGCAAGACGCTTATCAGGCTCAAATGGAAGGCGATTACGACCGCGCGGTCGAGCTTTACCAATCCTCCCTCGAGCTCCACCCCACTGCCGAAGCCCACACCTTTCTCGCCTGGACCTACCATTTTCAGGGCAAACTTCTTGACGCCATCGCCGAATGCAAGCGGGCCATCGAACTCGACCCCGATTTCGGCAATCCCTACAACGACATTGGCGCCTATTTAATCGAACTCGCCCAGTTCGATGAAGCCATTCCCTGGCTGCAGCAGGCCATCGAAGCCCGCCGCTACGAGCCGCGCCATTTTCCTCACTACAATCTCGGCCGCGCCTATCTTGGCAAGGAAATGTACGGCCAGGCGATGCGTTGCTTCCAGGAAGCCCTGAACGTCGAACCTCGCTATTCGTTGGCCCGCCAGGCCCTCAATTCCCTTCGCCGCATGGTCAATTAGATTCCATTGCCCGATTTTTGATTCTACCGGAAACCGCTCCTTTGACTTCCCACCCGCCTTAGGCCACGGCCGCTTCCCTGGCCGGCTTCACGATGCGGTCATAAATCCACAACAGCAAAGTCGTCAGCAGACCCACGGCGATGATTACGTACCACACCAATTCCGGCTGGCCTCGCACTTCTCCGAAATAGTGAAGCACTCGCCCGCCAAACCATCCTCCAATCAACGATCCGATTCCGAGCGGCAGAAATGCGAATCCCATGTACGTGCCTTGCTGCTCTGGCGGCGCCAGTCGCGAGATGTATTCGTAGTAGCGGGGCTGCTGAATGATTTCTCCAATGGCCAGGATGAAAATGGAAATCACCGCCCCCAACATCGATGGTCGCAGCGCCAGTACTATCCAGCACAGACTGGTCACCAGCGTCCCCAGAACGATGGCGCTGAACGCCGCCAGTTTTCGCAGCAAATGGTTGATCAGAATTGTGCAGGTGATCACCACGATGCCGTCGGTCACCAGCACCAGCTCGACATCGATCCTTTTGTCCACGTAGGTATGCAGGTAAACAGGCAGCACAATCCACTGCTGCCAGAACACGATCCAGTAGCCCGTGAAAATCAGGAGAAAAATCATGAATTTCGGATTGCGCAGCACCGTCAGGAAATTCTTCAGAGTCTCACTTACCGTCGGTGGGGACGCGCCTTCCGCGGGTTTTGGCTCCCGGAAAAATAGCAGCACTCCAATGAACATCAATCCCACCACAAATGACGCGATGAGGAAGATTTTACCCGCGCCGAGATGACGGTGAGCGAACGAAGCTACCAACGGCCCGGAAGCTCCCCCCAGATTTACCATCGTGTAGTAAATCGAATAGCCCAGCGAACGTACCTTTTCCTTTGACGAGCGCGCCGTCGTTCCCACAACGCTCGGCTTTACCAGCGAAATCCCCAGCGCAGGAAGAACCAAAATGAAGCCGACAAAAAGCTCCGGCGGCACGGCGCCGCGAATCGGCGCAAGCCATGTCGCTCCGATGGAAGCCAGCAGAAAATAGGCGCCGGTCAGTATCAGGTAAGCGAGCGAGAGCGCCCGGCGAAATCCCAGCCGATCGGCCGCGGCCCCGCCGAATATCGCCAGGAACCACACCATGCCGCCGAAAATTCCCGTGAGCGTTCCGGTTTGTTCGGTGGGAAAGTTCAGCGTTTCGCGCAGGTAATTGGCCAGCGATGCGAACGAGCCGTAGTAGGCCAGCCGTTCGAAAATCTCGCTGACGTTTGCGACCCAGAATGAGCGCTCGAACCCGCTCCGGATTTCCTCCCAGCGCAGCTCAAAGCTCATCGCCCCTCCGCCTCTCGAAGGCGTGCATCATAGCAGAGCTATCCTTCTCCGCCGGTCAGCCTTCAAACCCATTCGCGCCGGCAAATCTACTGAGACAGCGGTCGAGTAGCCGGGCTTAACCCGGCCTTCCACGAAAGAGATGTTCTTTCGCGGGCGCAAACGGTCACGGCTGGCGCGCGTGGCGTCCCGCCGGTTCCGACAATTCGATCGGATTGCCTTCCGGATCGTACAAGCAGGCGAACCGCCCGTTGGGATAGGGATCAGGGCCGGGTTCCACCGCGATTCCCGCGGCTTTCAGCTGGGCCATCATCGCTTCCAGATCGCACACGCGAAAGTTGATCGTCCATTGCTTTCCGGCCAATTCCCGGCACGTTCTCCATGCAGATCCCCCATGCCTTTCGATTTGTTGGGTCACCGGTCGCGGGCCGTTGATTACTGCTTCGGCTTTTCTGCTTCCTGTCTTTGTCTTTCTTCGGTCCACGGTGGAACGACGCCAATTTCCCGAGCGTAAGCGATCGATTGTCCGAGATGCTCTCCGTAATGGCCGGAGATCAGGAAAAAAGCGCCGCGGATTGTAGTCTGCCCGCGTGGTGTCTTGATCTCCTTCTCGAGTTCGGAATCTTTGATGGCCAGGACGGCGTTCCGAAAGTGCGCAAACGAATCCTTAAGCGCTTGAATCACCTTGGCCTTGTCGCCCGCTGACGCCATCATGGCCTTCATATCGATTCCCGCGGGAGCCGGAGTCCCGATCATCTTCGCAAATCCGTAATTCGCTCCGACAACGTGCATGTACACTTCGCCGATTGAACGGACGCCCTCGGCCGGCCGCCAGGTGTATTTTTCCGCTGGAATTGCGTCCGCCAGCCGCAAGAAGCGCTGCTCGTAGTAAGAGACTTCGTCAAGAAACTCGAGTCGTGGTCCCGATGTTGGAGACGTGAGTGTCGCCGGAGGCTTCTCGGCTGGCTTTTCCTGTGCTTGCCCTGCTGCAAAACTGCCGTACGCAAACAGCACCATCACACCGGCGAAACGGCGCATCGATTCTCTCCTGTTCCCGGAAGACCGGACGCCTCGCATTCTACACCCGAAACCACTCCGCCTGGTCAATTCGGAAATGCGCGCGACGCGAATTCAAACGACGCAGGAATGTGCGCGGCAAAGTAAACCGCATCGTGCCTGCCGGGATAGATATGGAACTCATGAACGATGTGCCGCGATGTGAGGACCTTGTCCAATCCTCTCGCGCCGGTCTCGAATCCGTAGTCGTCCTGATCGCCACAGTCAAAATAGATCTTCAAGCCGGCGAGATTCGCCGTGCGCGCCAGCGTGATCGGGCTGTTTTTCTCCCAGTAACCTGCCTCCGGAGGATCGCCGAATGCGCCGAGCGCGCGAGAACGCTCCGAGGCCGGTACATTTACAAAAACGTTCGGGAGTTTGTCGACAAGCGCAGCGCTTTGCGCGCTCACCGACGAGAAAAGCTCCGGATGGTGAAACGCCAGGTGCAGCGCTCCGTAGCCGCCCATCGACACTCCGGTGATCGCCCGGTTCGCTCGTCCCGGCGCTACCCGGTACCGTTTTCCGACGAACGGAAAAAACTCCAGCACAAGAAAATCCTCGTAGCGGTTTTTGCCGTCCTTGGAATTGATATAAAAGCTTCGGCCCCCATCCGCAGAAGCAATCAGAAAATCCTTCACCTCGCCTCGCTCCCGCATGTCTTCCACCAGGTTCCAAAGGCCCGAATGCACCAGATACTGTTCGTTGTCACCCAGTCCATGCAGAGCGTAGAGCACCGGGAAGTGGCGCGATTTGTCGGCATCGAATGCCGCCGGAAGCACGATGCAGTACGAAACGCTCCGCGCCAGAATCTTGCTCGGCAGAGAGTTGCACTCGACCCTACCGAACGCCGCAAACGTACGCGGGCACGACACAAGTAGCGCGAGTAATGCGACGCCAACGCAGGCACTATTCGTAACGAAGCGCATCAACCGGATTGAGTCTTGCGGCACGCGAAGCAGGATAAAGTCCCGCCGCCAGACTGACAAGAACTGCAAATATAATCCCAGCCACAATCAGCCACCACGGAACCGACGACAGTTCGATCGGATTCAGCGCCTGCCTCTTCAAATAAGCATTCGTGCCGAACGTAATCGCTCTGCCGAGGGCCCAGCCGAACAGCACTCCCAGGATTCCACCGAACAATCCCATAACGCCGGCCTCGACAAAGAACAGTTGCTGCACATCCCGATCCGCGGCGCCGAGTGCTTTCAGAACGCCAATCTCACGCCGCCGCTCGAGAATCGCCATCACCAGCGTGTTCACAATTCCAAGTGTGGCCACGGCAAGTGCCAAGCTCCCAAAAATCCCAAGCAGAAGGTCAAAGACAGAGAAAAATGTTCGCAACGATTTCGAAGCATCCAGTAGCGAAAAGGCGTTGAACCCCATCGCTTTGATTGAGGCCTCGAGCGCCTCAACCTTTGACGGAGAGCTGGCGCGCACCGAAAGCGAAGGGAACGTCAGCTTATTCCCCGTGCTTCCCCGGACGATATCCCGCAAATCATTCACCTGGGCAGCCCGCAACGTGGATGCGGTTTGCAGCGGCATGAGGAGCCGCGCGTTGCCATAGCCCCCGTAGCCGGCCGCCGGTTCCGTCTCAACCACACCGATGATTTTCAACCTTAATTCCTTCGGCACCACGGAGAATCCTTCCGGCGCTTCCGACGAGGCGCTGTTCGAGCTGTCGCCTCCTGCCGAGGGAATGGCCTGCCGCTCGGCGTAGCGCAGCGTGACCTCTTGGCCCAGCAGAGACGCCGGTTTCTCCGACAGGTCTTTAGCGAACTCGATTTGCAGGATAGCTTCGTCCGCGCTCGGCGAAGAAAAGAAGCTTCCCTGCATGCCGTCAAATGCCCCCGAATTCCGCGAGGACTCCGGCAATCCCGCGACGACCGTGGCGTACGGCTTGTTGTTGAACCGCACCTCGGTAAAGAAACGTACCTGCGGGTACACCTCGATTACGTTCGGCAACTTCTCGAATTCCTTGCGCGCGTCTTCGTCGAGCGGTCGGGGTGGCTTATCCGATTCCGCTTCGCGCGGCGGGCGTCCCATGCCGCGAAAGTTGTTCTTGGGCGTTACAAAGATGGTGTCAAACAGGCCGCTTTGCGACAGCCGCTTTGAAGCGAGCTGCTGCAAACCGACACCCAGCGAAAGCATGGCCACCAGCGACGCGACCCCCACCGCCACTCCAAGTGTGGTCAGGGCATTGCGCAAAATCGCTTCGCGAAGGTTGCGCAATGCAAGATCGGTCAGGTCGCGCGGCTTCATTGCACCGCGCCCTTCGCGCTTGCCG
>Ga0207862_1000046_pt1 | contig 27885 bp, 19 predicted proteins | sample LuqExpMetageno81_FD_187838 | JGI IMG/M metagenome (GOLD analysis project Ga0207862, IMG submission 187838) | Tropical forest soil microbial communities from Luquillo Experimental Forest, Puerto Rico - Sample 81 (SPAdes) | ecosystem: Environmental > Terrestrial > Soil > Tropical forest ... | reverse complement strand
ACCCCCAGGAGCATGGCCAGGACAATCCAGAGGGTGAGAAAACGCTCGACAAAAGCCAGACGCTTGGCAACCGTAGCCATGATGGTTTCCTTTAGGTGTATATCCGTTTTTATGAATATAATATTCCAAAAAAATGCGGCGAAGGGCTCAAGCCGGCAGTTCCACGCCCACCTGCTCGGTCCCACGGGTGCGGCAGGATTTTTCCCGGAGCCATTGCTGCAACTGCTTGCTCAGCGCCTGGGCGGTGGGTTGAACTGCCAGCATCTCCCTTAGCACTTGCAATTGCTTCCCCTCCCGGCTGCCGAAGGCCACCGAGATGCGGTAATACATCCACAGACCCTCCCGCCGGTCAGTGACCAGGCCGGCATTGAAAAGATACCGCAGGTGCCGGGAGGCCTTGGACTGGGTGATGCCCAGGACCCCCATGATATCGCAGACGCAGAGCTCTTCCTGTCCCATGAGTAGCCAGAGGATCTTCAGGCGGGTTTCGTCCGCCAGGGATTTGAAGAGTCGTGCTTCTTCTCTCATATTATTTTCTCATCTGCAGACAATTACCATCAGGCACAGGCTATTGAGGACAACATGGCTGGGGGTGTTTCTTAGCTTCGGCATTCTTCTGGCCGCCCGCTCCACTTGTTTGGGGACCAACCAGCTTTGAAGCCGCCAGAAGACCAGCTTTGACAATTAATTCTGCGGGAATAGATTCATAAACCTGCCCGGTGGTTACTAACGTCCGGCACTCTGCATCACCGCAGGTTTGGCAACAAGGAGTCTGGCCGACCTTTAACCCCAGCCATTCCTCCAGTGAGCGGCCTTCAATCCATATGCGGTTTGATTGCAAAGGATCTTTTTGGAACTCGCTTTGATTTAGTTCTTGCTTCTCCAAAGCCACTTTAATCCCTAGTGGAGCAAGGGATTGCTCAAGGGTTTGCAAGGCCTTCTCCATTTCCTTTCCAGTGGCTCCGCATCTGGGGCAGGTTTCTCCTTTACTGACGAGGCGCTGCCATCTAATTTTTAGGGTCTTCATAGGATTAACCGAAGGGTTTGCAGGTGGCGTCTCTGCCATTGCAGATGCAGCCAAAAAGATAAAAGATACGATGAGACTTATGATTTTCATAAAGGCAACCCCTGAAATCTTATAACCGGATAGACGATCATTGTCAAATGTTTTTTGGAGGCCTACGAAAATGGCGTCGAAGATACCGGGCCGGCATCGCCTTTATCCCGGCCAAGATGACTCGCCGCCAAAGATTCAGGAGGTGCATTGTGCTTGCGGCTCTCGTGCAGGGCAAGCTGCCGCAATTCAGCACCGACTTTACCTCCACGAGGCCAGAAAGGTAGAGGCTAAGAACACTAGGTCAAGAAAACCTGGAATGATGGAAGATATGGGAGAGCTAGCCGGCGCTATCCCCATGGGGCCCCCTCTGGTCTTTGGATTTCACAGGAGATGTCCGGTAGTTGGCCGCGTAGAAAAAGCCGAAGGATATGATAATGGTGGTGCAAGCCACGATGAGGGCCAGTGATTTGCCATGCCATAGCCCGCTAAACCAGCGCCTGAATTGATCCGCCAGCACATTTGCCTTGCCGCCGTAAAGTTCCAGATCCCGCAAGTACTGCTTGGAATCTTCAGGACTGATGGGATATGCCGCGCCATTCCCTCCTTCGTAACCCCAGATGCCCTGTGAATCATGTCCGCCTCCCAGATAGATCAGGGTGGCGATACTCAAACCAACCAGCAGGATGATGGCGCTGATGAGGTTAAGGCAGAGAGATTTATCGATATTTTGCCATTTCATAGTGCTGTTTACCCCGGGAATCTCTAGGAAACCCTGAAAAGAGGAGAGATCCGGCGCGGCCTGGGCAAAAATGTTTTTTTGCACACATGGGCGGACGCTCAAGCCTCTCCGGTTAATTTGACGGAGTGACGCAAAACCCATTCTTGACAGGTGCGCCAGGCATCTTATTGTCTTAATAAGCTCAAGATGATCAAGCCGGGGTCTTGAATCCCTGCCAGAAATTTGTATCCTGGGCGTTTTGCTGGAAGACCGGCAGACCGGCGAGCTTATCAAATAAACGGCCTCCCCGGCTTTGGAGCCCCATGAGCGGTGAAACCCTCTTCGTATTTATCTTGCTGGCGGTCACCATAGCGCTGTTCGCCAGCGAACTTTTGCCCTTGGACGTGGTGGCCGTTTTGGTGGTGCTGGCTCTCATGCTGGGCCACGTGCTCTCGCCCGCCGAGGCCTTGGCCGGTTTCGGGGATCCATTGGTCCTGCTCCTCGCCGGGATGTTCGTGGTGGGAGAGGGTCTATTCCGTACCGGAGTGGCTTTCCGCATCAGCGCCTGGGTCACCAGGGTGGCCGGGACCAGTGAAGTTCGCCTTCTGATCATGCTGATGTTGTCAGTGGCGGGGTTGTCGGCCTTCATAAGTTCCATCGGCACGGTGGCCATCTTCATTCCGGTGGCCATAAACCTGGCCGCCAAAACAAAGAAAGACCCGGCCAAGCTGCTGATGCCCATCGCGGTGGCGTCTCTCATCGGCGGCATGCTTACCTTGATCGGCACGCCCCCCAACCTGGTGGTGGCTGCCGAACTCAGCCGGAACCACCTGAGGCCGTTCGGCTTTTTTGCCTTCACCCCTTTTGGTCTGTTAATTCTGATCGTGGGGATAGGCTATATGGTGATGTGGGGCGCCAAGCTCCTCCCCAAGGATAACAGCAAGGAGGAGAAAACGCCAAGCCGCTTGTCTCTCAGTGACCTCGCCGATACCTATGAACTCACCCGTCAACTACACTATCTGGGCGTCAAGCCAGGCTCAACTCTGAAAAATCAAACGATTGATCAGGCACGGGTGCGCTTCCGATACGGGGTGACTATCTTCGGCTTGGAACGCCAGGGCCGGGTTGTGCCGGTGACGCCCAAAACAGAATTCCACGAGGGTGACAGAATCTTCATAATAGGGTCAGAAGAACGGGTGAAGCTGTTCAGCCAATCTGAAAACCTGAGCCTCCTGGAGATGGGCGAGAAGCAGAAGGGACTGGTCCCCCTAGAGTTAGGGTTGGTTGAGGTCCTCCTGCCGCCCCGCTCCAGGCTCATCGGCAAGACCCTCAGTGAAATTCATTTTCGAGAGCGTTATGGCCTTTCGGTCTTGGGTATCCTGCGCCTGGGTACATCCCTCAAGGAAGACCTCGTTGAGGTTCCTTTGGCTTTTGGAGATTCTCTCCTTTTGGGCGGAAGCTGGCGGCAGGTTGACCTTCTCCACACAGAGCACAATGATTTTCTGGTCCTTACCATTCCCCGCGAGATGAGCGAGGTGGCCCCCGAACGGGACAAGGCGTTACTAGCTTTACTTATTTTTTTGGCGGCATGCTGGCGCTCATGACCTTCAACCTGGTGCCCAACGTCGCTGCCGTGCTCCTGGCGGCCCTGGCCATGGTCCTGTCCGGTTGCCTCGACGTGAAGGATGCCTATAATTCCATCAATTGGCAGAGCCTGGTACTTGTTGCCGGCATGCTTCCCATGGCTCAAGCATTAAACAAGACCGGCGGGGTCCAACTTATTGTGCAGCAAGTGACGTTGCTGGGTGAACTTGGGCCTCTAACCCTCATGGTTGGTCTCTTTATCATCACCTCAGGTTTGAGCCAGGTGATTTCCAATGCCGCGTGTGCGGTGTTGTTGGCGCCCATAGCTGTGGGGTCGGCCGGGATGTTGGGAGTATCACCTTATCCGCTTCTGATGATCGTGGCTATTGCGGCCTCCACGTCCTTCGCCACGCCGATGGGGTCCCCGGTAAACATCCTAATTCTGGGGCCGGGCGGTTACCGCTTCAATGATTTTCTCAAGGTCGGCCTGCCGCTTATTGTCTTGAGCATGCTGGTCACGTTGTTGATAGTACCGGTGATCTTCCCTCTCAAGTAGCAAACCGGGGCAACCGGCTCTGACCAGCAACGGCACAGGACTGGAGGAGAATTCTGCCGTTGGCCGGAAATTCACTTGGCTGCTTCCTTATCTTCTTTATCCCCTTTTTCTTCTTGACCTCCCTTGAGTTGACGCACCGCTGCCCTCACCGAGCGGTAGACGTCGAAACCCTCCCGGGTGGTGAGACGGCTTTCTTTAAGCACCTTTCGGGAATGGCCTTTGACCTCGAAGAAGCCCAGGTTGATGTCCTGCCTTTTCAGGGAGGAATGCAGTTTCCGCAGGGCTTCGACGGCCTGCCAGTCTATCTCGATCATGGCCTCGGCATTAACCAGGAATACTTTGACCGGGGGATCGGCCGAGTCAATGGCTGCCTGAACCCGGGCGGCGAAATACGGCACATTAAAAAAAGCAGGGGCGCGCCAAACCGGTAGATCATTAATCCCGGCATCTCCGGGTGCCTGCTGATGTCCTCGTGCGGGCGGGAAAGTTGGCGCAGGATCAGGATGATGGCGAGACCAACCTATATCAGGATGCCGGTCATGATGCCGAGTAGCAGGACGGCGAAGGCAGTGGCGATGGTGACGTAGCCCGAGGTGCGATGTTTGCGCCAGATCTCGTAAGTTTCATGCGGACGCAGGAGTTTGAGGCCGGCGGCAACGACGATGGCTGAAAGGGCCACCACCGGAACTTTCCTGAGCAATCCGGTGAGAAAGAGCAAAAACAAGCCAAGCATGACGGCAGCAAAAACTCCGGCTAACTGGGTTTTGCCGTTGTACAAGTCGTTCACCGCAGTCCGTGAGTGGGAGGCTCCCACGGTGAATCCCTGAGTCAGGCCGTTGGCGAAGTTGGCAAGGCCCAGGGCAAACAATTCTTGATCGGAGTTGAGCTCATAGGTGCCCTTCTGGGCAAAGGCGCGGCCAGTAATGATGATGTCTGCATAGGAGATAAAAGCGACGCCCACGGAAGTGGGTAATACCATGACCGCGTCGGCGAAGCTTAAATGCGGCAGGGCGAGCTTGGGAAGTCCGGGGGGAACTTGGCCAATCTCCTTTATTCCCATGGATTCCAGGCCGAAGAAAGCTACCACCATGGTGACCAGAACCACCATGAAGACAGGCTCGGGGGCTTTAGGAAAGAACCGCCGGCTGAATAACAGGCTGGCCAGGCAGATCATGCCGATTCCAAAGGTCAGGCCGTTGGCTTTGTGAAGATTGGAAAAAAAATCCACCAGACGCGGGAAAAAATCCGCTTGTTTGAGTTCGAGGCCCAAAAGGCTTCCCAGTTGGCTGAAGATGATGATCAGTCCCACCCCGTTAATGAAGCCGACAATCACGGTTTCGGGAAAAAAGTCTGCAATGCGATGCGGGCGAACCCGGCAACCACCAGGATGCTCCCCACCATCATGGCCTGGATAACCACCAAGGCGAGATGACGTTCCGCGCCCCCCCGCCAGGCACGATGTTGCTGAGTGATGAGGCGACCAGGATGGCCACCGCGGCCTCGGCCCCTATGATGAGCCGGCGTGACGAACCGAGGAGCCCGTAAATTAACATGGCGACCAATGAAGCGTAAAGGCCATTAACCCGGTGGACGCCGGCCATTTCGCCATAAGCCAGCGCCGAGGGGATGGTGACTGCGCAAATGACCAGGCCGGCGGTCAAATCGCCCAGCAGCCAGCCGCGTCTGTATTTGGGGATAAGGTCCAGTAAGGGTAAGGTTAAGTTAAGGCCTATCCGGCTCGTCCAATTCGCCGGCTGTTCCGGCTCTTTTGGTGCCTTTTCCTTCGCCACTTCACCCCTGCCTAACTGCCTGCCCGCCTGCCCGTCTCATCCTTTTGTGGGAAATATAAGCATCGGTCGGGGGAAGTTAAGCTAGCTGAGCTGCAGAAATATAGATTTATCCCACCCCTCTTTCTGGCCGGGCCTCATTCTCCTCGGCGAGGGCTGAGCAACGTTTGAAGAAAATTTAGCCAACCTTAATTCGAGGTTAAGCAAAAGTTGATCGGTCATAAAATTCTCACCTGACTCAACGCTTCTGCAGCGCTACCTTCCCCAAGATACCTTCCGCAGCGGTCCCTCTGAGCATCGGCCGTTTTCTTGGAAATAAAGAAAACTTCTAACCTTTCCCATAATTTGAGTTCTTGATGAAGAACGTCAAATCATTTACATTAGTAATAGTATGTGCTGATGTTTCTTCGGTAACAGTGGATAGATAATTTCCCAATTTCGGGCGCTCGCCGGTTTTTCGGGAAAGCAGGAAAATCGCGGCAAGGCGCCTCGATGTCCTTAAAGGTCAATTCTACCTCCTGGGCGGCCTTTATCTCAAGCTCGCTCTCTGAGTGAGGGACAAAAAATGGGGATGATGAGAAAAGTCTGGCCCCTGACAGTCATCTTGTTGTTTGTCTTCCTGGCTTCTTCGTCGGCAGCTGCGAAAAAAATAGGTATTCTAGGGTTCAGTGCACAGCCCCGGTATCTCGAGGCTATTCGAGGCATCATGGATGAACTCAACGAGGCTGGCTTAGGAAAGCCGCAAGCGGAGTTTATGATAGAGAACGCCAAGGCCAATAAGGCGGTGGCAGCTGAGCTCGTCAAGAAATTTGCCGCTGAAAATCTGGATTTGATTTTTACCATCGGCACTCACTCCACTTTAGCCGCTCTGCAGGAGATTAAAGACGTCCCGATAGTCTTTGCCCAGGTCTATGATCCGGTGGCGGCGGGCATCGCCAAGGATTGGCAGAGTTCGGGCAACAATACCACCGGCGCCACCACCAAGATACCCCTGTCAAAGCTTATCGATAGTCTGAAACTCTTTAAGCCGGTAAAGAGCCTGGCGGTCCTCTACACTCCGGGTGAAAAAAATTCGGAGGCCCAACTCAGGGATCTGCAAGCCCTGCAAACCCAATATGGGATCAGTGTCATTCCCGTGCCCTTGTGTAAACCGACGGAAGTTCAACAACTCCTCCCCATAGTTCTGCGAACCGCGGATGCCTTGTATATTACCGGCAGCAATCTTGTCGATAGCCAAATTTCCACCATCGTGAGCACAGCAACCAGGGCCGGAACCCCCACAATAAGCCATCTTCAGGATCTGGTGGAAAAAGGGGTGCTCTTGGGAGTAGGTCCGGATTCGTATCAGGAAGGCCGCCTGGCGGGAGAAAAGGCCTTACGGATTCTCAAAGGCGAAAAGCCGGCCGCGGTTCCCATCGAAACGCCGGGGCAAGTCATGGTGATGATTAACATGAAAACCGTCCAGGCCGGGGGCTTTCAGATACCTCCGGAATTCATGAAGACAGTAACCAAAAAGATCCAATGACCGCCGGGGAAATCTGATTCCTGCCGGACAACCTGCTGATATGCTTAGAGATAAGTTTAATAAAAGTCTGCGCTTCAGATTCTTGAGCATCATATTCGGTATCCTGATCGTGGGGACCCTGGTGACAAGTCTGGCCATTGCCATCAATGAAGGAATAACGCTCAGAAATTCTTTAAAATCTGAAGGCCGGAGACTGGCCTCTTATATTGCACTCCTCAGCCAGGAACCCCTGATCATGAAAGATGCCATCCATTTGGATGCCATAGTGAATGAAGCAAATACTGATGAAGATGTCGATTATGTGTTTATCTATGATGCGCAAGGCAAACCGCTTACCAGTCCATATGCCAGCATTAACTATCGCTTGCCGGAAATCAACGCCGTTCTTCTACAATCATCCGGGAATCAGAAATCTCAGGATATTATCAGGAGAATCAAAGCGACAGAGCCCATCGTAGAAGTTTTAGCCCCCATAACGATGGGCCCTAACATGATTGAATCTAAACAGATCGGCACAGTAATTATGGGCTTGAATGAACATAGGATGCGCCGGGAGATCTCCAAAATTCTTTTATATGTTATCATCTTTAATCTTGGAGGTGCCATTGTTTTAGGTTTAGTTTTGTTTATCGCTTCCACCAATATAGTCTTTGATCCGATCACCGAATTGGCCCAGGCCTCTTCCCGCCTGGCCAAAGGAGACCTCTCCACAAAAGTGGATATCAGTACCATGGGCGAGGTGAAAACACTGGTAAACAGTTTCAACGAGATGGTCGACAACCTGGAGAAGGTGACGGTTTCGAGAGATTATGTGGATAATATTTTAAAAAGCATGATTAATACCTTGATTGTTGTTTCAGCCGATAACAAGATCATGAGTACCAATGCTGCCACCTGTAAGCTGTTGGGCTATAAAGAAGAAGAACTTCTCGGTCAGCCGATTGGGATGATCACCGATAGCAAAGACTCAAATAGAGAAATATGGATGACAGATTTGTTGGCGAACGATAATGTTGGCAACATTGAAGAATTCTACAGGACCAAAGATGGCCGCGAAGTTGCCGTCTTGCTGTCAGCTTCGGTCATGCGTGACGAAAACCAGCTCTTGCGAGGGATCATTTACGTAGCCCAGGACATCACCAAACGGAAGCAAGCGGAAAATTCGTTGAAAGAATCCGAAGAGCGGCTGCACTATCTGGCTTCCCAACTCATGGATGCCCAGGAACGGGAGAGGAAAAGGATAGCTCAGGAACTGCATGATGACCTCGGGCAATCCCTGCTTTCCTTGAAGCTGCACCTTGACCTGATTGCCCGGACCCTGCCCCCGGATCTCGAGAAGTCCCGGGAGGATTGCCTTCATTGCCTTGATTACTTGATAGAAATCATCGAAAATGTCCGGTGTCTTTCTTACAATTTGACGCCCGCGGTCCTGGATATTGGCCTCAAGGCGGCCGTGGTTGATCTCCTGGATGAGTTTAGTGAACAGCGGGGTATCGAGTGCACTGTTGATTTTGATGAAATCGAGGGCCTGCTTTCATCTGACCAGAAGATTAACCTTTACCGGATCATTCAGGAATCTCTCACAAATATCAGCAAATATTCCCGGGCTACCCGGGTGATTGTGTCCCTGAAGAATACCGGGCATCAGGTGGATCTCTCGGTGGAGGATAACGGGGAGGGCTTTGAGGTCCCGGAGATTCTGGCGCGACGCGGCCGGGAAAAGGGGCTGGGGCTTTCTTCCATGGCAGAACGATCGCGCATTATGGGAGGAACCTTTAACATTTCAAGTCGGCCCCAGTCGGGCACCAAAATACAGGTAACCGTGCCTCTGCCAGGTAACCGTGCCTCTGCAATGATCGCTTAAACGGACAAATTTACCTGGAAGTGGCCATGGGACTTATTCAAGATGTGAGACATTCTGAAAATAAAGGAGGGGAGCACCATGTTTAAGTATAAGTGGTTAGTCTTTCTTGTTTTATTTATGATTGCCGCGCAGCCGGGGTTTGCCATTGATTGCCAACAGGTTCAAGGGGTGTGGAAGCTGGTTTCCTACGAAGTTGAGACTCAAGCCACTGGCCAAATAGAGCCGCCCATGGGAAAAAACCCGACGGGATATGTAAACTTCACGCCCGAGGGCCGAGTATTTTTTGTAATGACCGGAGAAGGGCGGAAGCCAGCGAAAACCGACAAGGAACGTGCCGACCTGTTGTCCACCATGCTGGCATACACGGGCACGTACCGCCTGGAAGGCGACACGTGGATTACCAAGGTAGATGTGGCCTGGAATCCTGAGTGGGTCGGCACCGAACAGAAGCGTTTTTTCAAAGTGGATGGCCAGCGCCTTCAAGTTTTCACACCGTGGCGGGTTATGCCTAACTGGCCCCAAAAGGGGATGACGCGGAGCATTATTACCTACGAACGGGCACAATAGGGAACCGGAGGTTGCGGCCGGAAGCATCCCCGAGAGTTTCGGCTGGGAAATTTTAGGAAAATTCCGCCGGAATCTCCCTGTTAACCCAGTTCAAACGGTGAATCCTGGCTTGACTTGACCTGCATCCAAACTTAATATCTGCTACAGGAAACGATGCCAGGTCTGGTCAGCCGACCGCCTTGTACCTGGCTAAACTGAGAGCGGGGGAGAGCAATGTTGAAAAAATTCGGGATCTTACTGGTGGTCAGTGTCTTTGTCTTGATAATTGGAGGCTGCTGAGGCGGTCCCAAGGCGCTGCGGTCGAGCAGCTCCCCATGTCAATCGCAAACCGATCTGCAGCCGGGCAGCGGCCTTTCCGGTAAACCGGAGTGCCCCCAGCACCATGCCGGCTTGTAAGAGAGGTGAATCTTTTCCAGGCTTACCCGGCTTGAAGGGTTGAACCTTAATAAGCGACTCATCTTTGGGAAGTCGGGCCGGTTCAGGAAATGGCCCTGTTCTTGCGGGCCGCTTTGCCGGCTTTCCCAGGTGCAGGGATTTTCGGAGAACCATTTCTTGATGGCGTTGCCCACACCCGGCCCATAAGACCGGATGTTTGGGCGGCGCCAACTTGCGGGCCCGCCGGGTATAGCGTTAGCCCGCCGAGGCCTTTACTGCCGGCAGAGCGAAATTTCGGGGTAATTATCTGCAAGTTACCCGGCTTACACCCTACCCTTCTCCAAACGAACCGGCATTCTTTTAGAACTCCGGGCCCCGGGCCGCCAACCGTCCTTTCCTCATGTTTGCGTAAGGTCCACTCTGATGCGGGTTCTCCTGATCAACAGCAATCTGAAAGACGATATTCTGGCGGCCCCTCCCATCGGCCTCTGTTATGTCGCCAGCGCTACTGAAGCTGCCGGCCATCAGGTCCGGGTGTTAGATCTGTGCTTTAAGCCGCACCTTAAGAGACTCCTGGCCAGGGAGATCGCCGGTTTTTCGCCGGAAGTCATCGGCATTTCGCTGCGCAACATCGACAATTGCAATATGCTTTATCCGGTCTCGTATCTCCCGGAAGTGCAGCAGTTGATCCGGCTAATCAGGGAACTTTCCAACGCCCCCCTGGTTCTGGGGGGGTCGGGAGTCTCGGTGATGCCTGAGGAGGTCTTCTCCTACCTGCCGGCGGATTACCTTGTGGTCTCGGACGGCGAAGAAAGTTTTGTCAGCTTGCTTACGGCCTTGCCAAACGGGGACTCTATCCGGGACATTCCCGGGGTGGGGATGAACTATCAAGGCAAGTTTCACCTTACCCCGCCGCGGTTTGGGCCCTTACCTGTGATGAGGCCGGACCTGGCCAAATGGGTGGATCTGACGCCCTACCGCCAGATGGGCAGCAGCTATCTTATTCAGACCAAGCGGGGCTGCAGCCATCGCTGTATTTATTGCACCTACAGCCAGCTGGTGGAAGGCCGGCGCTTCCGGTTGCGGACACCTCTCGAGGTGGTGGATGAGTTGGAGGAGGCCTACTACCGCTACCAAACCAACACCTTTGAATTTGTCGACTCCATTTTTAACGATCCCCTGGACCATTGCCTGGAAATACTGGAGGAAATCGTCAGGCGGCCCTGGCACGCCGGTTTTAGCACCATGGGGATAAACCCCAAAAACCTCACTGACCAATTTTTGGATCTTATGTGGCGGGCGGGTTTCCGCTCGTTTATGACCACCCCTGAATCCGCCTCGGCCCGCATGATCCGCAATTATCAGAAAGGCTTTACCGTTGACGATGTGATCCTTGCCGCCGAAGCCATCAACCGCAGCTCTTTCAAAGTGCTCTGGTATTTTCTCGTCGGGGGGCCGGGGGAGGACAACCAGACCCTGCAGGAAACCCTGAATTTCGTCGCGAAATATCTGCACCGCCAAAGCCATCCCCCCTATCACCTGGCCCATTTTTTTCTCGGGGTGAGAGCCTATCCCCGGACCCGCCTCTGGGACATCGCCCGGAAGCAGGGTTTTATACCCGACAACCACGGCGCCTTGCAGCAACTCTGGTATCTGTCTCCCGGGCTGGACCTGGATGTAGCCGTCCGGCAGTTGAACGAGGCGGCCTCCCGTTACCCGGAAGTTATCCTGGGGTCTGCGGAAAGATTTTTTCCCCTGTCGAAGTATCTGGCGCTCTTGGGAAATCTGCTCCGCTGGCCCCCGCCCTATTTCCACGAAATCTGGCGGTTCAATAAGTGGCTGGTACCATTAAGGCTCTGGGCCCGGTTTCGTTTCCGTAATGAAGCAGATAGGCTGCGCTTGCGCTTGACACAGCAGGGATACCGGGGATCTCTTCCTAAGCCGGCGGGTCAGGGCTAAAGAGGACGTATGGTTAAACCAGTAAAAACCCAGTCTGCCTACGGGATCCTTGTCAGGATACCGTAGGCATTAGCTCCTATCATAAGAACGGAGGTAAGAAGGATGACGCACCATAGCCACAACCAGGGCCTGATTATTGAACGCCTTTTCAGCGCCTCACGCGCCAAGGTGTGGAAAGCCTGGACGATTCCCGACCAGGTGAAGCGTTGGTGGGGGCCGAAAGATTTCACCGCACCTTTTGCCGAGATAGACCTTCGCGTCGGCGGCAAATATCTCTTTTTGATGCTATCGTCCGAAGGCAAAGAGTACTGGACCACGGGAACCTACCGGGAAATAGTTCCTCTGGAAAAAATCGTCGCCACTGATTGCTTTTCCGACCATAAAGGCAACGTTGTCCCGGCCTCAAATTATGGCATGAACGGGGATTGGCCGCTGGAACTCATCGTGACAGTAACTTTCGAAGACCAGGATAACGGGATGAAAATGACCCTCAATCACGTGGGCATTCCGGCGGGTGAAAACCGGGAAATGGCTTTCGAGGGTTGGAACCAGTCTTTCGACAAGCTCGCTCATATGTTGCGGTAGGTTTCAATGAAGGATAACCCAGGGAGACGCGGATGAAGATCTTTTTTGAATTGGTGGCTGTTCTGGCTTCCGGGTTATTTACCGGAGGCGCCTTGTTCGTGCATTTCGTTAATCACCCGGCCATAATTGAGCTGGGCCCGGCCCGGGGACAGCCCTTTTTTGCCGCCATGTACAAGCGGGCTGCCATACTGCAACCTCTCCTCGCTATCCTGAGTTTTTGCGGGGGCGCGGCGGCCTGGTGGGCAGGGGGCGGTGCCTGGTGGCTGGTGCCCGGAATTCTTATGGTCTCACTTGTCCCTTATACCGTGCTCCTGATGTTGCCCCTCAACCAGGAACTCACCGAACCCGGGCTGGAGAATAATCCAAACCGAGCCGTAGAGCTCCTGGAGCGTTGGGAGAATCTCCACAAATACCGATCGCTGATCGCCCTGGCCGCGTTCGTCATCTTCCTGCTCCTGCTCGGGCGCGGCTGAAAAACTTTTCAAGACCATGAGACCTCTGCGAAAATCATGTAGAACAGCCGCCCCCGGCTGTATTCTGCAGGCGAGGGCGCCTGCTCTACAACTTATTGATTTATTAGGCGAGGTTTTGGTTTAAGGAAAGATTTGCGTGGGCTTCTCGACCATTTCAATTCAAGCTAAAGGCTCAGGTATGCGTATTGCCATGCTGACCAACGAGTATCCGCCCCACATCTACGGGGGGGCGGGCGTCCACGTGGACTATCTGACCCGGGAGATCGCCAGGCTGTCAGACGGCGGCCAGCACCACACCCTGAGAATCCTCTGCTTCGGCGACCAGCAGGAATCGAGTCACCATATCAAGGTCCGGGGGATCGCCCCAGCAGCGGAGCTGGCAGTCCAGGACCACCACCACCACAAGTTGCTGGACACCCTGCAGCGCAACATCACCATGAGCGGGGCCCTGAGAAAGGCCGATATCATTCACTGCCACACCTGGTACACGCATCTGGCCGGCTGCCTGTTGAAAGAACTCCTGGGCGCCCCCCTGGTGCTCACCACCCATTCCCTGGAGCCCCAACGTCCCTGGAAAGAGGAGCAATTGGGCCGGGGCTACCGGGTCAGCACCTGGCTGGAGCGCACCGCCTACGGGAATGCCGACGGGGTCATTGCCGTCTCTGCCGCCATGCGCCACGACGTGCACACGATCTACGGGGTGCCCCTGGACCGGGTGAGGGTCATCCATAACGGCATCGACATCGAGGCCTACCGGCGCACCCTGGACCCGGCGGTGCCGGCTTATTACAAGATCGACCCGGGCCGGCCGTTCTTGCTGTTCGTAGGAAGGATCACCCACCAGAAAGGCATTTTTCACCTGCTCCGGGCCGTGCCCCTCATGGATCCGGACCTCCAGGTGGTGCTGTGCGCCTCGGATCCGGACACCCCCCACATCGCCAAGGAAATGGCAGCCCGGGTGGAGGAACTCAAAACCACGGGCGGCCGGACCGTCATCTGGATTCGGCATTTTTTGCCCAAGGAAGACCTGATCCGGTTATACAGCCACGCGGCGCTGTTCATCTGCCCTTCTATCTACGAACCCTTCGGCATCATCAACCTCGAAGCCATGGCCTGCGGCACGCCGGTGGTGGCGGCGGCGGTGGGGGGCATCCGGGAAGTGGTGGACCACGAAGAAACCGGCTTGCTGGTGCCTTTTGAGCCCAAAAGCCCTGACAACCCCGAACCCCAGGACCCCAAGGGCTACGCCCAGGACCTGGCCGCGGCCGTCAACCAACTTCTGTCCGAGCCCGAAGTCAGGGAACAGATGGGGCGCCGGGCCCGGAAAGTTGTGGAGGAGAAGTTCAGCTGGACCAGCATCGCCCGGCAAACCCTGGAGTATTATGAAGCGGTGATCAATGCTACCAGGCGCTGAGGACTAATAACCGGTTGCTTCAAAAAAGGAAAAAGCCGTAATCATAGACCTGCCAACACAAATCCCCCTAAATCCCCCTTTAAGAAAGGGGGACTTGGGGTTGCCGATTTATTGAACCCCCTTTTTTAAAGGGGGGCAGGGGGGATTTTATCTCCCGTGGCCGGCCAGGGCCCCTCCGGCCCAAAGGGCGACTCTGAAAGGCCTCACCCCACCGGAGCCGGGGTGCCCAGGATCTGAAGGATGCCCCGCAGGGGAAGTTTTACCCAGGCCGGCCGGTTATTCAGTTCGTAACCTACCTCGTACACTGCTTTTTGCAGAACCAGGGCGGCCAACAAAACCTCGAGTTCCTCATCCTCACGGGGCAGGAATTGCCCCGGGCCGGCTATTTTCAAGTACTCCTTGAGATAGGTGGCGCCTACCCACATTTGCCAGAACTCCGCCCACTTTTCCAGATAAACCAAATCTTCCGGACGCACATGTTTGGCCATGATGGCGTGATTGGCGGCGTAGTGAAAGGACCTCAGCATGCCGGCCACATCATTCAAGGCCGAGCGTTTGAGGCGGCGTTCCGACAGGGACCGGGCCGGCTCGCCCTCGAAATCAATGATTATGAAATCCTTGCCGGTAAAGAGCACCTGGCCCAGGTGAAAATCGCCGTGAATCCGGATACGCATGCCGGAAATTCTTCTTTCCAGGACCGAATGGAGGCGCTGAAAAACTTCCGCTTCCCGCTCCAGGACAGCCGTTGCTTCCCGGCGCACCTCTTCCGGCAAATGCTTCAGACGGGAGCGCAGCAGCAGGAAAACCCGGGAAGTGAGATTGCGCATGGACTGGTAGATGGAGCGCTGGTACAAGCCGGTAAAGGGCACCGGCGCGAAGTTAGGCTCCTCATACCGGGAGGCCAGGGCCAGGTGCATCTCCCCCGTGCGCTCCCCTAACAGGCGGGCCGATTCGAGATAGGCCCCGATCATTTCCCCCGCCAGGGCCGGCAGTTCCTCCCCGGCCAGGACCGTCCAGGGTTTCCCCGCCAGCGTTTCCGGCTGGACGCCGCTTTGGCTGGTCAGGGCGGTTTCATAGAAGTGATTTACTACGTCCAGAGTATACTTCCAGGCGTCCCCCTGGTTGGGGACAAAGCCGTGGAGAATCCCCAGGGTGGTGGGCTCCAGGCGGTCCCGGCGGTACTCCAGGGCCCCGGCTACCGGGGGAATGTGTACAAAGCTGGTTTTTTCCGTGAGGAAGCGCCCCAGTTCCAGGTCCAGGTTAACCCCCTCCTCGGCCTTGCGCAGCAGTTTCAGGATAAACAAATCCCCGTAGTTGATGGAGGTGTTGCTCTGTTCGGCCTGGACGACGGCGGAGGGCAGCGGGGTCTTCCCGAGCTGCTGGATATGGCGGAAGACGCTGGTGGTGGTCATCCGCAGCTCCCCTTCCTGCTCCCGGAAATGGCGGCGGTGAGCGATGCTGGTGAGCAGTGCCTGGCGGAAGCCGGCCTCCCAGGTGGCTTCGTAAAGGAGACATTCCTCCTCCCGGGTCGTAAGATGGGCCACCACCGCCCGGGGGAATTCGGCCTGCACCCGTGCCACCTCGTCCCCGCAGGCCAGGGTCAGGGGCAGGACATAGGTCTCCGGCTCCCCTTCCAGATATGCCACCCGGGCCATGGTGAAATAGGCGGTAGCTTTGCCGAAGGGGAAGAGCAGGGTTTCCGACACCGAGACGTCCTTGATGGGGCGGGACTTGCCGCCGAACCAGCGGCAGTGCAGAAGATATGGGGGCAGCAGCTCCCCTAGCATCACCCGGTCCTTCCCCCGGAACAGGTCTTCCACCGGCCCGGTGAGAAAAACCGAGGGGATCAGGGTCTCCGGCGGCGGCGCCGGGATCTCCGCCGGCGGCGGTTCCTCCAGGGAGAAGATATAGAAAGAATGAGGACCGAGGGTGATGAAGTAGGGCGCCTCAACGATTCCCGGGAAACGATTGCGGGAGATGAGTTCTTTGGGAACCATCCCCTTGTATCTGGACAGGTCCAGTTCGACGTACTGCACGAACCGGGAAAGGTTCATAATAATCAAGAGGCTCTCATCCTGGAATTGACGCACAAAGACCAGAACTTTGTTGTTCTCCGGGAATAAGAACTCTATGGTCCCCCGGGAGAGGGCCTTATAGCGTTTCTTGAGACCGATGAGCCGTTTCATGCCCCACAGGAGAGAAGTGGGGTTGTTCTGCTGGGCTTCGACGTTGACGGCTTCGTAATGATACTCGGGATCAGTGATGACCGGCAGGTAAAGCTTTTGGGTGTTGGCCCGGGAAAACCCCGCATTGCGGTCGGCGCTCCATTGCATGGGGGTACGCACCCCTTCCCGGTCTCCCAGATAAATATTATCCCCCATGCCAATCTCATCGCCATAGTAGAGCACCGGCGTTCCCGGCAAGGTGAAGAGCAGGGTATTCATCAGTTCGATACGGCGGCGGTTGTTGCCTAAAAGGGGTGAGAGGCGGCGGCGGATACCCAGATTAAGGCGCGCCTGGGGGTCCTTGGAATAGACCCGGTACATGTAATCCCGCTCCTCATCGGTGACCATCTCCAGGGTGAGTTCATCGTGATTTCGCAGGAATAGGGCCCACTGGCAATTGTCCGAGATTTGGGGGGTCTGTTGCAGAATGTCGACGATGGGGAAACGGTCCTCCATGCGCAAGGCCATGAACATCCGGGGCATCAGGGGAAAGTGGAAGGCCATATGGGCTTCGTCCCCCTGGCCGAAATAGGCCGCGGCATCCTCCGGCCACTGGTTGGCCTCCGCCAGGAGCATGCGGTTACTGTATTTTTGGTCCAGGTGGTGCCGCAGTTCTCTCAAGAAAGCGTGGGTCTCCGGGAGGTTCTCACAGTTGGTGCCGTCCCGCTCGAAGAGATAGGGCACCGCGTCCAGCCGGAGGCCGTCCACCCCCATGCTCAACCAGAAGTCCATGGCCCGGAAGATGGCCCGGCGCACGTCCGGGCTGGCGAAGTTCAGGTCGGGCTGGTGGGAGTAAAACCGGTGCCAGTAATAGGCCCGGGCCACCGGATCCCAGGCCCAGTTGGAAGACTCGAAGTCCTGGAAGATGATGCGGGCTTCCCGGTACCGGTCAGGCGAGTCGCTCCAGACATAATAATTACGGTGGCGGCTGCCCATGGGCGACCGGCGGGCCCGCTGGAACCAGGGATGCTGATCGGAGGTGTGGTTGATGACCAGTTCGGTAATGACCCGCAAACCCCGGTATTTGGCCTCCCGCAGGAAGGCTCGGAAATCCTTCAAGGTCCCATAGTTCGGATGAATATCGCTATAATCAGCGATATCATAGCCGTCATCCTTGAGAGGCGAGGGGTAGAAAGGCAGGAGCCAGATGGCGGTCACCCCCAGGTCCTGGAGGTAGTCCAGTTTCTCGGTGATCCCCCGGAAGTCGCCGATGCCGTCCCCGTCGCTGTCAAAAAAGGCGCGGACGTGCATCTCGTAAATAATGGCGTCCTTGTACCACAGGACATCGCCATCAGCTTTTTTGATGATACGGTCTTTCCCTACCAATGGGCGCGTCCTTGAGCCTTAAAGTTGAGAACCTCTGCGAACATCCCCTCATCAACCTGAAAGTTTTCTTAGGAATCAATAGGTTGTAGAGCAGGCGCCCTCGCCTGCACGATACAGCCGGGGGCGGCTGTTCTACATGATTTTCGCAGGGTCTGAAGTTACAGATAGTAATCAAAGTCCCGCTCCGTCCTCACCCGGCGCCTGATCCGGAAGATGTGGGCCGGGACCACCAAGGGGTTCAGCTCCACGTAATTGCGCGGCCCGTGCCAGAGGAAGCGGGCGTCCCCCAAAAGGTCGTGCACCTGATAGGGCTGCCGCGGATCCAGGCCCAGATCCTCCAGGGGCAGTTCCAGCCACCCTGACTGGGTGTGGTGGGGATTGAGGTTGACCACCACCACAATGATGTTGGTGAGGTCCTCGGTAAATTTCCCGTAGCAGATCAACTGCTCGTTATCTATGGGGAAAAAACGCAGAGGGCGGTCCTGCTGCAGGGCCGGGTTTTCCCGCCGGACGCGGTTCACCCGGGCAATGAATTCCTTCAGGCTGCCCGGTTTGTCCAGGTCCCAATATTTGATCTCGTATTTCTCCGAGTTGAGATATTCCTCGCTCCCCGGCGCCCGGGCCTCGCTCAGGCAATGCTCGAAGGGCGGCCCGTAGATACCGTAGTTGGCCCCCAGGGTGGCGGCCAGCACCAGGCGGGACCTGAAGGCCGGGGGGCCCCCGAACTGCAGGTATTCTGTCAGGATATCCGGGGTGTTGGGCCAGAGGTTGGGGCGAAAATATTCGAAGACGCCCGACTGGGTCAGCTCGGTGAAGTACTGCATCAGTTCCCACTTGGTGTTGCGCCAGGCAAAGAAGGTATAGGATTGGCTGAAACCCAGCTTGGCCAGGCGGTACATGACCTTGGGCCGGGTAAAGGCCTCGGCCAGAAAAATCGTTTCCGGGTAGGCCTCCTTAATTTCCCCGATGAGCCACTCCCAAAACCGAAAGGGCTTGGTGTGGGGGTTGTCCACCCGGAAGAGGCGCACCCCCTGGTCGATCCAGAACAGAAAGACGCCCTTGAGCTCTTGCCAGAGGGCTTCCCAGTCTTCGGTCTCGAAATCAAAGGGGTAGATGTCCTCGTATTTCTTGGGGGGATTTTCGGCGTATTGCACCGTCTTGTCCGGGCGCCAGCGGAACCAGGTGGGGTGTTCCCTGACGTAGGGGTGATCCGGGGACACCTGAAAGGCCACGTCCAGGGCAATATCGATGCCGTACTCCCGGGCCCGGGCCAGAAGGCGCCGAAAGTCAGCCAGCGTCCCCAGCTGGGGATGGACCGCCAGGTGGCCGCCCTCGCTGGAGCCTATGCCCCAGGGGCTCCCCACGTCCTCCGGGGTGGATTGGGGGACGTTATTCCGGCCCTTGCGGTGGGTGCTGCCGATGGGATGGATGGGGGGGAAATAGAGCACGTCGAAACCCAGGTGGGCGATGTAGGGGAGGCGCGCTTCGCAATCCTGAAAGGTGCCCTGCCTCCCGGGCTCAGGCGATGAGGAGCGGGGAAACATTTCATACCAGGTGCTGAAACGAGCCTTGACGGGATCCACCACCACGGAGAGAATTTTGTCGTAGGTGGTGATAAAGCGCCGGTCCGGGTAACGGCCCATGACCAGGGTCAGCTCGGGGTCCAGGGCTTTCTGCAAACGGGCGGCCGTTTCCCCTTCCTGCTGCAGGGCCAGGGCCCACTCCATGAGGCCCTGGGCGTCCCGGGGGGCAGCCTGCTTCTGGGCTTCAGCCACCAAGTCGGCGCCCACCAGGAAGTCCACCGCCAGATCCTGCCCGGCCTCCGCCTTAATCTGCAAGTCCCGCTGCCAGGTGCGGAAACGGTCGATCCAGGCCCGGATGGTGTACCGGCAACGCCCCAGGTCGGTGACGGTGAACTCCCCCCGCCAGCGGTCGTTGACCAGGGGGCGCATGGGCACGGCCGCCCAGTCGGACTCGGCCGCCCGGCGATAGAGCAGTTCGGCGGCCAGGACCTCGTGGCCGTCCGCCACGATGTCCGCCTCCACCCGCAGCCGGTCTTCCACCGTTCTTTTGACGGGGAAGGCACCCCCATCGATCTCCGGGGCCACAGCTTCGATGATCACCCGTTTCCGGGCAGCTTCCGGATCAGACCGTTCAGCACTTGGGGTGGGCAAGACCACGTCCTCCCGGGACAGGATTTTGGGGCTCGGTTATGTCAATCAGGGAAGGAATGTCAGGCGGGGCCTGGAAGGCCAGACCCGAAGAGAACGGCCGGCGACCAACCCCGCCGGTTAATTTGCCTGTTAATTTACCGCAAAGCCGGGAAAAAGGCAAATCAGAGCCTTTTCAAGACCATCTCTTGACAAGCCGCCGGGACTTCCCAAAATCCTGGCGGGATGTGCCTGTCTTGCACTTTCCCGGCAGCCTTCAGGTCAGGCCGCGCCCCCGAAGAGGAGGGCCACCGGCAGGTCCTGAAAGACCGCGGCCAGGGGCAACGTTCGCGATTGCCCCTCCTGAGCTTCTTTCACGGTCCCGCCGCCAAGAATATGCAGGAATTCCTGGGGGGCGTCGTGAGGCAGGGATAGATGGGTTTTCTGCCAGAGCTCCTTCCTAAAAGAAGTATCCCCCGGCGGCAGCAGATGGGCAAAAAACCTGGCCGCCGCCACCACCACCCAGGCGTTTTCCAGCCGCCGGGCAAAAGCGGCCACGTGCTTCTCCTGAGGGCCCCGCACCTTAAGAGGCTGATAGTCGCCTTCCAGGAACAGGGGCAGGTGAGCCTTGCGGAAGTTAAGGGCCTTGTAGGCGACATAAAGCTTGAGGGCGCCGTTCTTCCAGGTGCGCAGAAGCTCCCGGACCAGGGACCCGGGGGCTTTCGCCTCCTTTCCTTGGAGGTCGTGCAAAAGCCGGGTGCGCAGCCGAAAGTCCACCGCCCGGCGGTTGTCGGGATCCACCAGGGAAAAATCCCAGAGTTCCGTCCCCTGGTAGAAGTCGGGCACGCCGGGGGAGGTAATTTTCAGCAGGAGCTGGGATAGGGAGTTGAGTGCCCCGCAAAAAGCAATTTTCGCGTGAAATTCCTTGAAATCCTGGATGAAGCCGTTATCCCCGCCTTCGTCCAGGATGGCCTCCACAAAGGCCGTCAAGGCGTTTTCGTACTCCTGGTCCGGCCTGATCCAGCCGGTATGCACCTTGGCCTCCCGGGCCGCCTTGACGACATAAGCCTTGAGACGGTCGGCAAATTCCGCTCTCTCCTCTTCGACCAGCGGCCAGGCGCCGATCAGGGTCTGATAAAGGAAATATTCCTGATTCCGGCCGGGCACCGACTTGCCGCCGACCAGGTGCTTCTTGGACTCATTTAAGGCGCTCCACCTTTTTAAGCAGGCTTCCCAGGCATCGGGGATTTCCGAGAGGACATTGAGGCGCGTGCGGACATCTTCCCCCCGCTTGGTGTCGTGAGTGGCGGTGGCGTTGAGGCCATGGGGCCAAAACCGCTGCCTCTGCTTATTAAAGCGGTGCAAATCTTCGGGGGAGACGGTCTCCAGGCTGCCACCCACCTCATTTAAGGAGACCAAGGGGTGGTAAACATAAAGGGCCGTGTCTTCAAGGCCCTTGGCCATGATGGGGCCGGTAAACTGCTGCCAGCGCATGACGAAATGGAGCCAGTCTTTTTTCTGGTCCTCCGGCAGGTGGGGAGGAAAGTCCAGGAAAAGCACCCGCCTGACAAAATCTAACGCCACGGGATTAAAGCCGGGATCGTGCCGGAGCGCCACGGCCAGGCCTTGCTCGAGGAAAGCCCGGTCGTGGGGGGCAACCTCAAAGGTGCGGATATAGGTGCGGTAACAGGGGAGACCGGCGATTATTTCTTTGAGGATGACCTGGAGGTCGTTTTTGGAAACATCCCGGGCCTGCCGGTCCTGGTCCGCCAGGATGGCGAGCTGGTGCCCCAGGGCTTCCACCTCCCCCCCGAACAGGGTTTCCAGGACCAGCTTCTTTTTGTCATACACCACGTCGGCAAAGGGCTCTTCAGCGTGGGTGAACCGGGCATAGATCCGCTTTAACTGCCTAAAGCCGTGGGGTTCGACGAAGAGGCCGTTCACCCGGTCCAGAAAATCATAGCCGGTGGTGCCGGCCACCGGCCACTCCCTGGGCAGAGACTCATCCTCGGCCAGGATCTTTTCCACCACCACATAGAATTTTTTTCCGCCGGCGGCCGGAGCCTGGGTTCCTTCGGCCAGCCGGTCCTGCAGGCGCTGGAGGTAGCCCTCCGGGTCATACAGGCCGTCGATGTGATCAATCCTTAGCCCCGAAATCCTGCCGTCCCGAACCAGGCTGAGCATGAGGGAATGGCTGGCCTCGAAGACCTGGGGATCTTCGATCCTGAGGCCGATCAGGTCATTGACGCTGAAAAACCGCCGGTAATTAATCAAATCCAGGGCCACCTGAAAGGAGGCCAGGCGATAGGGTTGCAGCCGGAGCAGCCGGTCGAGGAGGTTAAAGCTTTCCGGGTCCCCCTTCTGGCCATTGATGATCGCCAGATTCTCATCGATAAACTTCTTGATGTGGGGATTCCCCTGGTAACGCAGCCAGAGGTTCTTTTTGAGGATCTCCTTCTGGCGCTGCCGTTCCAGAAGCCTTTTTTTGCTGGTCACGGTGCGGGGGGGAAGATATTCTATCAGGCTGACAAGCCCCCGCAAGGTCAAATTGGCCGGGTGTTCCTCCCCCAGTTCCCGGGTGAGGGCCTCCAGCCGGTGAGTCAGTATCAGCCCGTAAGTATTGGGGTCCAGGGGAAATTTATGGTCATAGTAGTGGACGACAAAACCTTGCTCTTCGAGGCGCACCCCGATCTCCTGCCCTTCCAGGGTCTGTCCGTAGGACGAACCTAAAATGGGCTGCAGGACCTTGCCATCTAAAATTCCATGGGGAGGATGCCAGTTAATGTCAAAAAACACGGCGTAAGGAGAAGCCGGGCCGTCTTCCAGGACTTCCAGCCACCAGGGGTTGTCCTGACTTAAAGCCATGTGGTTGGGCACAATGTCCAAAAGCAGGCCCATATCCCGGGACTTGAGACTGCGCGTCAGGGCATTGAACGCGGCCCGGGAGCCCAACTCCGGGTTGATTTGCAGAGGATTGGTCACGGAATAGCCGTGGAGGCTGCGCCGCCGGGCCTTGAAAAAGGGGGAGGAGTACAGGTCGGAAATGCCCAGATCGTCCAGGTACGGCACCAGGGCTTGGGCCGCGACGAAGCGAAAGCCATGATGGAACTGGAAGCGGTATGTGGCGGAAGGCACTCTATAGCCGGTCAGGGTAGGTTTCACGCGGCCACCTGCTCACTTAATCAACCCGGAACGAGAGCTTCTCCCCCAGAGACACGAAGAGCTCCACCCAGGCCCGGGCCGCCTCGTCTCCCTGTTCCAGCCGTTGGCGCCATTGGGGGTAGACGGAATTAAGCATCCCATAATAGATGTTCTGAGTTTTCCAGAGATTCACCTCAAAGGGCAGGTCCTTTACCAACATGAGAACCGTCACCAGTTGCTGACAAGGGCCCAGGTCGGAGGGGTCCTGGCGGAATCTTTCGGCCAGGTGTTCCAGGGCTTTTCTCAAGAAAAACTCCAATCCGGCACCTTGAAGCTCAACCTGCAGTGAATGCGCTTCTTTGAGGATGGTTTGAATGGTCTCGAGGTCTAACTCAGGCTCCTGGAAAGCCCGGCGCAGGTTAAGGTTCAGGACGGCCCCGGCGGCCGCGCCAAAGGCCCAGGGCAGGGGAACCCTCAGCTCATTGAGGAAGTGCATCAAAGGAACATGCTGTGCATAGATCCGGCCAAAATCGGACCGGACCTCTTCGATAGCCAGTTCCATAATTTGATCGAGAATCTTGCGCTGCTCATCCCGGAAAAGGGATCTGAGGGAGTAGGTGGACTCTCCGAAGTGGTGGTCAATGAGCCGGATGATCTCGAGAAACTCCGCCTGGGCAAAGGCCTCATTTACTTCCCAGGCCATGGCGCCGTAGCCTTCCTCACCCTGGAAATAGCGCACGCCGCCAATCAGGTTGTGGTCGCCGAGGGACAGCACGGCAAAACTGGCGGTGGCTGTATCCATGATAAAGTCAGAGGCTATCCCGATCCGGCCGACGGCCAGTTTGGCGTTGCCTTCCGCGGTAAGCCGGTAATCCTGCCGGTCGATGGTATAGCAGTAAATTTTGTCCTGCACTTGATAATTTTCGTAGAGGGAGCTGATGGCATAATGGGCCCCCACCTTGAGGAGGTCCACCATGGCGGGTTTGACGAATTTCTCATAGATCCGGCGGCCGTCCCCATGGTCCGGGACATTACTCTTGGCCTGCTCCAGCCGCGCCAGAAAATCCGCTTCAGTGCCGTCCCCGAAAATTTCCTGGACCAATTGCACCACCCGGCCCGCATATTGGATCACCTGCACGGTTTCAAGGCCGGAAAGTTCATCGAAGAACCAGCCGCAACTGGTGTACATCAGCATGGCGTGGCGCTGCGCCTCCAGAAGCTTTAAAACCAGGCTGTACTCATCGGGATTGAGCTGCCGCACCGCGTGCTGCTGGAGAAATTCCTCCAGGTTTTCCCGGCTGCGGTTGAGGATGATCGAGATGTAGTCATTTCTGGCGGCCCAGGGGTCCTTGAGAAACTGAGCGGCTTTCTGCTCATAGAGGGGTGTCAGGGTGTCCCGCAGCCAGTCGAGGGCATCCCGCAACGGGGTGCGCCAGGCCTGGTTCCAGCCCGGATGACCGCCGCTGTTGCAGCCGCAATCCTTCCACCAGCGCTCCACGCCATGGACGCAACTCCAGGAGGAATTCTCAAAGATCTTGACCTCGAAGAAGGGCGGGTGTTTCTCCAAATATTCGCCGTAGTTGGTCAGGCGGGCGAGATCGCTAGTTCCCAGGAAATCGAGGGCATAGGCCAGGGCCATGTCGCCGTGGGCGTGGTGGTGCCCATAGGTCTCCCCGTCCGTGGCGATGTGCACCAGTTGGGGCCAGGTCCGCTCCTCCGAAAAGGCGTTGACCAGACGCGAGGCCAGGTTCTCACCCCGCCCCAGGAGGTCTTCGAAGGCCACGGCCTGGGAGATGGGACCATCGTAGAAGAACAGGTTCATGCTGCGGCCTGAAGGCAATTTGAGCAGATAGGCCATAGTGGGGTCGATGCGACCGTCTTTCACGTCCCGCCAGGCACGACCCGGGGAGATCCTGCGGACCTTCTGCGCCTGGCGAGGCGCCAGAACAGTGAAACGAATCCCCAGCCCGGCCATGATATCCAGGGTCTCCAGGTCCACCGCGGTTTCCGGCAGCCACATGCCCTCAGGCTTCCGCCCGAAGCGCTCCTCAAAATCCCTTATCCCCCAGAGCACCTGGGTGGACTTGTCCCGGCTGTTGGCCAGGGGCATGATCATGTGGTTGTAAGCCTGGCCCAGGGCTGAGCCGTGCCCGGAAAAATTGTTCTGACTCTCGCGGTCGGCCTCTAAAATGGCCTGATAAATCTTGGGAGCTTTGTCGGCCATCCAGGCCAAAAGCGTGGGCCCGAAATTAAAACTCATCCTGGCATAATTATTGGGGAGCCGGATGATGCGGCCATCCCCGTCCAGGATGCGGGACACCGTGTTGGGGGCATAGCATTCGGCGGCGATCCGCTCATTCCAATCGTGGTAGGGGAAGGCCGAATCCTGCAGCTCGATGTCCTCCAGCCAGGGATTTTCCCGGGGGGGCTGGTAGAAATGTCCGTGGATGCAAATATACTTTTCCATTCGCATTAATCCTGGCGAAGATAAACCATCAGGGACCAGGGGGCAATCTGCAGGGAGATTGCGCTATCCCCGGTAATCACCGGCGGGCCTTGAGTTCCCGGGCCCTCCCAGCGGCTGTCGGCCGAGTCCAGCCTTTGCTGCCACGTGCCCGCCGGCCAGGGGAATGACACGGCGAGGGGTTCTTGAGCGAAGGCGAATAAGGCCAGGGCTTCGGCCCTCTCCCCGGTCATCCGCACCCACAGGAGTTTTTCTTTCTCATAATCCCGCACTTCCCGCTCCTGCCGGCCCAGGTCGACGGCAAAACTCAGTTCCCGGCGGAGCCGGAGCAATTCCCGGTAAAATTCCCAGAGAATTTTGTGCTTGCCAACCTGACTGAGATGATGATCCAACCTGCTCCGGTCAAAGGTCCCCTCAACACAGGGATCGGCAAGCTCCCCCGGAAAGTTTCGTGCCGCAAACTCGCCCTGGCGGCCTTGACGAACGGCTTCACGGAGCGCCTGATCCGAGTGATCGACGAAATACAAGAAGGGCGCCACTTCGCCGTATTCCTCTCCCATGAACAATAGGGGAAGAAAGGGCGACAAAAGCACTACTCCGGCCGCTAGTTTCGCGGCCTCGAAAGAAACCAGTTGACTGAGACGCTCTCCCCCCGGCCGATTCCCCGCCTGGTCATGGTTCTGGGCGAACACCACCAGGCGCTCCGCCGCGATGTCCCGGGAAGAAGAGCCATGGCGGTGATCACGCCACGGAGAGTATTCCCCGGAATAGACGAAGCCTTCCCGCCAGGCCTTGGCTAACTGACTCAGCTTGCCGAAATCCACGTAATAGTGGTTGTGCTCTCCGGTGAGCAGGGTGTGCAAAGCATGGTGGAAATCATCATTCCAGTGGGCGTCCAGACCATACCCTCCCATCTCGGGGGACCGGAGGAACCGCACGTCGTTGAGATCGCTCTCGGCTATGAGAAACAATTTTCGGTTCCCGCGTTCCCGGGCTCGATGCACCGTTTCCACCAGTTCGGCAATGAATGGTTGGGAGGACTGATCTACAATGGTATCAAGGGCGTCCAGACGCAGGGCATCCAGATGATAGTCAAAGCACCAAGAGAGGGCGTTTTCCAGAAAGAACCGCCGCACCTCGTCACTGCCCGGGCCGTCGAAGTTGAGAGATTCTCCCCAGGGAGTGCGGTAGCTCTTGGTAAAATACGGCCCATAACTGTGCAGGTAGTTGCCTTCGGGGCCCAGGTGGTTGTAGACCACGTCCAGGACCACGGCCAGATCCCGCCGGTGGCAGGCGTCCACCAGTTTTTTCAGGCCGACAGGGCCGCCGTAGGAGTTTTGCACCGCATAGGGAAAGACTCCATCATAACCCCAATTGCGCTCTCCCGGAAACTGGGCCACGGGCATGATTTCCACCGCGGTGATGCCCAGGTCTTTCAGTTCGTCCAGGTAGGGGATGACCGCCTCGAAGGTGCCCTCCGGGGTGAAGGTCCCCACGTGCAGTTCATAGATGACATAATCACGGAGCGGCAAGCCGCACCAGTGGTCATCGGCCCAGGGGTAGTGGGGCTCCACTACCTGGGACGGCCCATGCACCCCCTGGGGTTGGAACCGGGAGGCCGGGTCAGGGAGGTCATGTTCGCCGTTCAGCCGGAAATAATAGAGACTTCCCGGTTCCACACCGGAAATCACATCGAAAAAGTATCCCCTGTCCCCTTTTTGCAGGGGGCAGAGGGCCTCCCGGGGCGAGAGAAGCCGCACCTGCACCTGCTCAGCCATTGGGGCCCACACCAGAAACCTGGTGCGCCCCCCTCCCAAGTAAATAGCCCCCAGACTGACGGCTGGCTTCATAGTGCTTCCCTGGGCCGATGGCCCGGCAGAGAAACCGGAGTCCGCCCCCGGTCAGGACCGGCGCCTGGCCCTGCTGGGCCCGGCGGCGCCGCGGCGCCGGTGTTCACGGTGATCACATTGCCGGCGGTGGACGTGACGGCGCCGACGATGTCGGCCACCCGCAGGCCGGCGGCCCGCCCCCCTCCGAGCACGAGCTTGACGTAGCGCTCGCGTTGATCGCGCCGCGACAGGTGGGGCTTGGAGTGCCGCCGCGGGCGCTCGCGCA
>Ga0207862_1000045_pt1 | contig 27896 bp, 19 predicted proteins | sample LuqExpMetageno81_FD_187838 | JGI IMG/M metagenome (GOLD analysis project Ga0207862, IMG submission 187838) | Tropical forest soil microbial communities from Luquillo Experimental Forest, Puerto Rico - Sample 81 (SPAdes) | ecosystem: Environmental > Terrestrial > Soil > Tropical forest ... | reverse complement strand
TGCGACCGCTGGTAAACCGCGGCGAAGATCGCCTGATTTACATTCGACAGAGCGCCCTTGGCATCGGGGCGGAGAACGACCGTTTTTCGGTGCCCGAAATCCAAGACCTCCGCGCCAGTGTGAAATCGGTCAGCGAGTTTGGCGACTTTTCGACGATCGGGTTCACGATGATTGGGCTGGGTGAACCGCGTGAAGTCCGCGCCGGCGTTGTGGGCGGCTCCTATTTCGAGGTCATGGGCTTACGCCCTGTGCTTGGCCGGCTGCTGGACATGCGCGACGAGGGACCCAATGCTGCGGGTGCCGCGGTGCTTACCTACCGCTTCTGGAGCACGGTGCTGCACAGCGATCCTTCGGTGATCGGGAAGCAGGTTCGACTGGATACGCGCACGGCCACCATCGTTGGCGTGCTGGAGCCTTCGGTGCCTTACCCAGCGGACACCGAGCTCATCGCCAACGTGGTGACCAGCCCGCATCATCTCTCCGCGACGATGGTCACTGGCCGCGTTCATCGGATGACTGAATTGTTTGGGCGTCTGGCTCCAGGAGCTTCTCTCGATCAAGCACGAGCGGAGTTGCGGTCGGCATACGCTGCGATGAAGAACGAGCACCCTGAAGCATACCCCGCAGGCGGGCAATTCAGCATTGAAGCGAAGTTGCTGCGCGATGAGATCACATCGGGCGCCCGCACCGTGCTGCTGGTGCTGCTGGCTGCCTCCGGGCTGGTGTTTATTATCGCGTGCTGCAATGTGGCGAATTTGATTCTGGCGCGGACGGTGCGCCGCGAAGCGGAATTGGCGGTGCGTACTGCGCTCGGCGCAAGCACGGGTACGTTACGGCGCCTACTGCTGGCGGAAAGTCTGCTGCTCTGCGGCGTAGGGGCGATTCTGGGGGTGGTCAGCGCAAGTCCGATGGTGAAAATCCTGGCGCGGTACGCTTCGCGGTTCTCGGTGCGTGCACTCGACTTGAAGATTGACTCGAGCATGCTGTGGCTTGGCGCGAGCCTGGCGATCGGGGCGGCGGTGCTCCTGGCCTTCGTTCCGAGGCTACCCACTGCGAACACCTCGCAAGGTTTTGGCCTCAGTAGCGGCGGAGTGCGCATCACCGGCAGCACGAGTCGGCGGCTGCGCATCTTCGCGGTCACACAGATCGCGGCCTCGTTCATGCTGCTGGCCGGGGCGAGCATGCTGATCAAGACGCTGGTCACGCTGCAAGCCACGCAGACCGGTTTCGACATGCACCGTGCGCTGGCGATGGATATGCCGGTGATGTCGTATGGTAAGACTCCGGATCAGATCATCAATTTCTATCGGGACGTAATACGCCGCATTAAGGAACTGCCGGGAGTGGACGGAGTTGCGGAAGGGACCAGCGTGCCCTGGCGAGATGCGGGCGGCTTCGGCCCTGGATTTGCCTTCACTGGCGAAGGCCACGTGAGAGGCAATCATGAAGAGGATCCTCTGGCGCAGTTCCGCGCGGTTACGCCGGGATTTTTCGCGGCGCTAGGCGTGCCCATCGTTGAAGGCCGCGACTTTAACGATGATGACCGGCGCGGCGGCGAGTCTGTGGTGATCATCAGCCAGAGCGTGGCGCAGCGGATGTTTCCCGGCCAAGATCCCCTCAATCGGCACATAATGTGGACCGATCCGGTGATGGACTTCATTAGCATGAGCAAAGGACCGCGCCGAATTGTCGGGGTCGCGGCTGATGTGGATGATGAACACGTTGTCCCGGCTGCGGCACTCACGATCTACCATCCGTTCGGCCAAGTGCCGGATAATCTCTCCGACAACGGCGTGAGCATCTTTGGCGGGCGGCTGTTCGTGCACACGCGCATCGATCCCTACGCGCTGGTCACGCCCGTCACGCGAATCGTGCGAGAGATGTCGGTTGACCAGCCGGTTGAGCACGCCGCAACGCTCGAAGACATTCGCGCCGAAGTGCTCACTCCCGATAGGCTCAACACAATCGTGTTCGGCGGATTTGCCGCGGTCGCTTTGGCGATCGCCATCGTGGGTGTCGCGGGCGTGCTCGCGTTTTCGGTCAGTGCACGCACCCGCGAGTTCGGCATCCGCCTGGCAATCGGCTCGCAACCTCGGCACCTCTTGACCAGCGTCATTGCCGAAGGAGCCGTAATGGCGGGTGCTGGCGTGATTGCTGGCGCGGCGGTCGGGTTCATGCTAGCGCGGTTGGCGGGTGAATTTTTTGTGGAGGTCAAAATGCCGGACGCCTTGCCGGTGGTCTCTTCCGCGTTCGTGTTGATGGCGGTCGCGGTTGTCGCGTCGGTGTTGCCCGCGGCACGCGCGGCGCGCGTCGATGTTATGCAGGCACTGCGCTCGGAGTGACTGCGTCAGGCCTCCGAGGCCGGCGCACCTTCCAGAACAGCCATTGACGCCGGTTTGCGTAAGGCAGCCAATACGCCCTAAGATGGGGCATGGTAGACTGGAAATCCCGAGAGCTTCACATTCCGAATACAGAAATCAAGAATGGGGAGGCGCTGCACGTGCCTTTAAAGGCTGCGGCTATCGCCGCGCTCAAGGTGGTATCTGAGGGCGGGGACGGAATGAGAGGCGTCTTCAAATCGAAGAAGACTTGCGACCGCTTAGGAACGGACGCCACTGGTTTGATGATGCTATAGTAGGTGCGAAGATAAACAATTTTCATTGGCACGACTTGCGTCATACATTTGCGAGCCGGCTGCGAATGAAAGGAACGCCGCTCGAGGATATTGTCGATCTTTAGGCCACAAGAGTTTAGCGATGATCAGGCGCTTATGCACATTTAGGTCCGAACAAGCTGCATGCGGTGGTGTCTTTGCTTAAACCGGGTGACCCCGCAAGTGACACCGAGCAACAGGCGGCAGCGGCTACATCGCAAGTCGTTGTGCAATAAGCAGTTTAGGGGCGTAGCTCAGTGGTAGAGCAGCGGCCTTTTAAGCCGAAGGTCGTGGGTTCGATCCCCACCGCCCCTACCAACATCTCCTTTGCAGATAATGAGTTGTGACTTTTCGAGGGGCCTTTAGGGGCCAATAACGCTAGGCCACTTGCGCAGGCAGTACCAAACGAACGACCTTGCTGTTCGCCTCTCTCAGGGCCTTCGGAATTGCATGCGTGTAGATGTTCATGGTCGTCCGGACATCCGCATGCCGCAAGAGTTCCTGCTGCACCTTGAGATCGACCCCCAGCGCATGTAGTAACGATGAATGGCTGTGCCTGAACGTGTGCCAGCCGATCTGGCCTATCCCTGCCTTCTTAGCTGCAGGGATTAGCCAGTTTTCCTGAATTCGACCTGGCCAGTACGGTCTTCCTGTTTCAGGGTTCGCGAATACCCACTCTTGTGACTTTGCTAACGGCGCCAGCAGTGCCTTGTGTTCACGCAGGCTCTCTGCCAGCAAACGGTCGAGAGGCATCCACCGCTGCGAAGCTTGCGTTTTTAGGTCGCCCGGCTTGCCGTAGACGTAAGCCCGTCGCACCGCTAAGCGCAGTCCTTCCCAGTCGATGTCCTGCCATCTTAAGCCGAGGATCTCGCTCACTCGCAGTCCCAAGCACATCGCCACAACACACATGGTTCTGAAAGGTTCGGGAATGTACTCAAGCACTCTTCGAAACTCCTCCACCGAGAGCGCCTTCGGTTCCCGCTGCCTCTTAGAGCTGTCCTTCACACGGACAAGGCTCATGGGATTGTGCTGATAAGGAATCAGCTCCCACCGCATCGCCGCGCTGAACAAGACGCGCATGAGGTTTTTAAGATGGGACTTGCTTTTTGGCGCCAAGTCGAGTTTCTTGAGCCAATCTTCAACAAGCAGCGGTTTGATCTGCTCGATCGGATAGTCTCGCCATTTCGGCTCGACATGGTTTTTCAGCCAGCACCGATACCGTGAAGCCGTCGAGGGTCTTTCGGGAATCTCCTCCGCTAGGTACCGGTTAATGACCGCGCCAAACGAAACAGGCATTCTATTTGATGGCTCTGCGTTTATCGAAAACAACCAAGACAGGGCGGCCTTACGGGCCTGGGACTCCGTTGGGAACTCCTGAACTGTTCCAATGGCCACGCTTCGCCTCTTCTTGCTGCCGTCTGGGAGATTCTCGCGATACCGCAGAACCCACACGTCCGGACCCTTCTTTCTAGTCTTCAAACAGACCCAACCAAACTGAACCCGTTGCCGCTTATGTTCCATCCGGTTTCTCCTGTAAGCGGCACGGATGGCAAAACAAATTTATCTGAGATCGCAACCAGGAGTCCAGTTCTGATGCACGAAAATACCAGTGACGTCCAATTTGGTATGCAGGAATGCGTTGGTGACGCGCGTAGCGCTGCAGAGTCTTCACGTGGATGTTGCCGAGTAACCGGGCTGCTTCACAGCTACCGATAAGGGGCTCAAAGCTCTGCTTTATCCTCGCGAAGGAGCCAGTGCGCGTTGCCGTAGTGGAGCCGTCAGCGGCAAGGTCTTCCTCAGCTCCTGCAACATTAGCAGCGACCGATTGATCGTGAGCAGGGCCGGATCCTGACAATCTTACGCGGTCAACACTCGTGCAATTTTCGTTCGCGATACCACTTACAGCGAGACGTGAGCCATGTCGTCGGTCGGACGCTGGGTTCTCACGCATACCGAATTGGAGACGGCGGTGCATGGATTCTTATTTCAATTCCAGCTGGAACGAGTCTCCTTTGGTGATTGATTCGGGAGTTTTTGTGTGTTGGTCTGAGAGCCAGGATTGAAACTCCCTATCCTTGTGGTAGACCAGTTTCAGAGCTTCCATCACGACGTAAGACGGTGAGCAGTCAAGAAACTCTGCATACTTCGCGAGTTTTATTTTTGCTTCCTCGTCGAGCCGTAGCTGAACAACAGTCGTTTTGGGTTGCCTTGGTGGTGCCTTCAGAACTGCCATCGAGATTTTCTCCTCTCTGTATTCAGGATTCCTTCCGCTCCGCATTCAGGATCGATTACATCTGTGTAGGCGCGCGGGCAAAACACGAACACCGTTCTACGGTGACGGCCGGGAGTGACCCCACTGCCCTTTTGGGCGGCTGAAAGCCGTCAAAGGTGGGGTCGCTCCCGGCCATCCTAGTTTTTTGCCCGCGCGCATGTGTCACCTCCCTCTCTTATGCATCTGTCGCACTCTGAACAGCTTGCTTCTCTGTTCCGCCTGTTCGGCCGAGTGAAGTCGCCCCTGAACCGCCCCGTATCTCCCAGCCGTCACCCCAGTTTTTCGCACGGCCGCCAAATACCCCTTCTTGCCCCGGCATCGTCAAGGTGCGGAAGACAATCTTCGGCAGTGCGGATGAGGCTGCGGTTGCCTCGGCCTGAAATTCTTTAGGCAGTTGGTTTCGCTTCCAGAGGTGGCACAGCCGCTCGATGATTTGACCCCGGAAGCGCTTTTTGCCGTCACTCAGGAAGAGCACGTCGGCCTCAGTGAGGCGCCCATATTGTTCGCGCTCCCATTTGGTTTCGAGATCAAAATAGCGCGCCAGATCGCCACGCCCTTTGCCTTCCACGAGGAATGAAAACAGCTGCGCGGCTTCGTCGTGCAGACCCGAAGGTGTGGAGACGTACAGGAATTGGAACCTCGTTAGGAGTTCGAACAAGGGCCTATAAATCCGCAGGTAAGCCAGGTATCGGTCCAGGCTTCGGTGCTCGGAATCGAGGTACGTAAAGGTGACCACAGGCAGAAAATCGGGTGGGAGATAGGCTAAGTAGAGAGGGAAGCCTTCAGCAAAGGAGATGCCGCCTCCGCCTTTATTGACCGGCAGGAAGAGATTTTTATCGGCGCTGAAGTTGTCGATGAAATAGCGGCGCTTCTCTTCCGGGCTCTCGAAATAACTCTCTTCCGGGTGGGCCACGATGAAGTCGAGCGCCAGCAGCCGGGTCTTAATGTGTGCTAGTTCGTGATCCCGACGATGCCGAAGATGTTCTTTTCCGATGGCGGCGTAGATTTGCCGCGAACGAAGCTGAAAGACAAGATTCCGCCGCATGTATCTCCTCGCACTGGCATGGCCCAAACGAAAAAGTTTTTCGGCCAGCTGCGCATTCCGTTTGCCGCTTCGGGCCTGGGCGAATTCGAGGAATTGCCGGATGGTGAAGTAGCCGGAATGGGCCGCCACAAGGTAGAGGAATCGAGCTTCTGCTTCGGTGTATCCAAAGGCACGCAGGGCAGTGAGCCGTTCCGGGGGGAAATGCATCAGCTAGAGCCTCAAGATCGTAGCGGTCAAATCCAAGTCATCGCGGATGCGGCGGAGCCGGTCGGTTTCGCCCCGGCGGGCGTAAATCTGAAAGCCTGCGCGGGCTTTCTCGGAGAGGCCCTGCGGACGATAATGGTCGGTGGCCAACTCGAGGTCGACGCGCTGAATCTGGCTGTCGTTTTCCTTGGTGTACTCGATCCGCAAGTCAGGAATAGGAATCTTCCCTGACACCGTTTTGAGGTGAAATCGCTCGGCAACCTCTTCGCGCAGCGTTTTGGGATCGCGGCTCTTGTCCCGAGACGCCCGGGCGATGCGGGCGTAGAGTTCCCGCTTCAATTCGTAGTCAAGCCGCACGCGGATGATTCTGCCGCCGCGGCCTTCGATCTCATCGGCAGCTTTGTGATAGAGCCGGTAGAGGTCCGCGTCGTGAAAGGCCTCTTTGGGCTTCTTGAGCCCGTGATAGATGGCTTGGCTCGAAGGAACCACCTTGCCGCGAGAGAGGAGTTTATGTCCTGCTTTTGTGAGCGAGATTACCTGGGTCCGGTTGTGGTCGGGATCGGCGATACCGGTGCGCCTAACAAGACCCTGACGCAACAGGCTGTCGATATCGCTCTCCACACGTGTGCGGTCGCCGTTGTAGGCAAGCTCAGCCAAGTCGTTCACGCCTACCACCCGGAACTTTCCGACCTCCGACAATAAGTGAATTTCGGAATCCCGCAGGGAATATTCCTTTTCCCGGTCGAAGTACCGGGTTCGGACTCGCTCGGCGAGGATTGTCTCGAGCCGTTCTTCACGGGGTCGCAGTGGTCGTTCTTGGCCGCTACGGTCGCGTCCTTGACGGTCAAGATTGTCAGTGCGCTCCTCTTCGCGACGAATATTCTGGTGAATCAGCCACTCGCTCCAATTGGACGAGGAACCGCTGCCAATTTCTCGCCCTGAGTCAAAGCCAGAACTACGGGAGTCGTCGAATTCGAACCAATCAAAGCCTCGGGACACAAAACCTCCTGTTACTTCAGCCGTGCTATTTGGTCACCCAAAGCGCAGAGGAATGGAAACACTGGCTGTCAGGCAGGGCTGGACACTAGGGATCTCCCGTCGAAGGAGCACGTCGTTACGCATGGCGAGGCTCGTTGGAACCAGCAGTGGAGTTGGTGGAGTTCGCGGGCTCGTCTGCCTGGTAGAGAAAGACTTCTTCTACATTCTTTCCGAAGATGCGGGCGATCTTGAAGGCTAACGGGAGGCTGGGATCGTACCGGCCAGTTTCGATCGCGTTGATGCAAGCACGTGAAACTCCCACATGCATGGCAAGTTCTGCCTGCGACCATTCGCGTTCTGCTCGCAGCACGCGCAGCCGAGTTTTCATTCTTCGTATCCTCGTCGCCAATGCCGCTGCCAGGATTCGGTCGCCAATCCCACCGTCCAGAAAAGGACCGCGAAAGATGCATTGTTGTAGGCCGGCAAACGCGGAAACCCTAAGCTCTCGAGAAAGGCCTCGGCGGCCAACAGTGACAGCGTGCCAACGAACGCAATCCTCAGAGCACCGTACATGTATAGCGCTTCGAACTCGTCAATCACTTTGAGGAAGCGAACGAGAACCCAAACCGCGAGAACTGCAGCGCCAAGCGACAGAACCAGCAGTCCATACCGCCAAGGTGGGTGCAAGTATTGCGCTCCAGTGAACACAATCGCGCAGCCAGCACTCGCCGCATAGAAAAACCGGAGCAACTTCCTTTTCTGGAGCACGAGGGGATCGGTTAAGGCGGATTCAGGGGACACAGTAACCTCCCATCAAGCAAGCTGGAAATATACACTGGACGTCACAGAATGTCAAGTATACATATCATTTCGATTTATATAGCTATCTTAAAGATGCTCAAGAGAGACTATCCGAATTGCATCGAGGTGTGCCCCTCACTTCGAGGACCGCCGGTCGAACGGAGAAGTGAGCTGCCTTCTTCTCTGAGAGAGAACGAACCGTCGAACGAGATCTCAGCCTTGGCCGCTAGGCAGGCTACTCTGTTCTGCGGCCTCAATTCCTCGGGCCTTTCTTCCGACTGGAACGAGGCGACCGTCGAACAGACCCGAAGAACGTGATAACCATTTCCACAGTCTTTTGAAAATTAACTTGACCGTCCGAGTTATTGGCGACAAGAATACGTACCAAGACGATTTGCTTGTGGTGGGCGGACGAGCCCTCCCAGGCACACCCTCGATTTAAAGGGATAAAGCATAAAAGAAGTAGATTGAATCATTCCATCCACGCCGTGTGCGTGGACCTAAACTTAGAGGCCCCATACCTTGCCGCCCGCCTGGAAACCTACCAATCTGTTTGCAAAGAATTCATCTGAATCAATCTGCGCTCCCATCATTCCCGTTGAGGATTCTTTCTTCCGGAGACTGAAACACATGAAAAACAGATCGCTTAGGGCATTTGTTACCGAGCTGTTCAGCACCTCCGGTGTTCTCAAATCACTCCAGGACAGCGCGGTCAGAATCCTTCTGGCCGTTTCTCTTTTTGTGGCATGCATACTCACGGCGAGTCCAGCAGAAGCTGCACCGGTTATCCAACTGATGACACCACAAGCTGGGCCAGTAGGGACATTGGTTGCCATTGTTGGAAGTGGTTTTGGGACATCGCAGGGAACCAGTACAGTCACGTTTAACGGAACTCCGGTCACTTGGGTCTCGTGGAGTGCGACCAGCTTGCAAGTTCAGGTTCCTGCCGGAGCTACGTCGGGCAACGTAGTCGTGGCGGTCAGCGGAAAAGCGAGTAACACCAAGAGCTTTACGGTCACGCCGACTCCAGTCATAACCGGCCTGTCTCCGAATTCAGCGCAAGTCGGCACAGCCATAACTATCACCGGAAGCAATTTCACGGCAAACGGTACTCAGACGCCTCAAGTAGTCTTTAATCCTCAGGTTTACGCAAGTCCGACAAGTTCGACTGACACTTCGATTACGGTCGCGGTTCCAGCAGGTGCGACGACCGGAGATCTTCTTGTCTCGGTAGGTGGCGGGAACAGCAACAGCGTCCTTTTCGTGGTTACATCTTCGGACCCCAGCATCAACAGCTTGGCACCCGGCGGAGGCGTAGTGGGCACGGCGGTAACAATTACAGGAACCAACTTCGGTTCGTCGCAGGGCACAAGCACGGTCACATTTAATGGGACGGCTGGAACTCCCTCGAGTTGGAGTGCGACTTCCATTCACGTGCCCGTCCCCACTGGTGCCACGACCGGTAACGTGCTGGTGACGGTTGGCGGCGTGGCCAGTAACCCGTACGGTTTCGAGGTAGGAACTGCGGCACCAAACATTACCAACATCTCGCCGACCTCCGGTGCCGTGGCTACGTCGGTGACAATTACGGGCACCGGCTTTGGCTCGACACAGGGTGCAAACACCGTGAACTTTAACGGAGTGTCGAGCGTGCCGACTAGCTGGAGCGCGACTCAAATTAAAGTGCCGGTGCCGAAAGGCGCCACGACTGGAAGCGTCGTGGTCACGGCGAGCGGGACGATCAGCAACGGTGTCAACTTCACTGTTCCCGGAACAGGACCAAGCATCACTGGTTTATCTCCTAGTTTGGGGCCAGTGGGGACGTCGGTGACAATCGCTGGAACGAACTTCGATGCGACGCAGGGAACGAGCACCGTAACGTTCAACGGCATACCGGCTACAGCTACGGGCTGGAGCCCAACGTCGATTGTGGCAACGGTACCTTCCGGTGCTACGAGCGGCAGCGTGGTGGTTACGGTTAGTGGTGCTGCGAGCAGTGGATTCAGTTTTACCGTAGCACCCAGCATCACGAGTCTGGCACCCACGACTGGAGCCATAGGCACTTCTGTAAATATTAGTGGAACCAGTTTCGGATCAAGCCAGGGTACGAGTACCGTGACGTTCAATGGGACTGCCACAACTCCGACAAGCTGGGGAGCCAGTTCGATCACCGTGCCGGTTCCGACTGGAGCCACAGCCGGAAACGTGGTTGTGACCGTTTCAGGCGTGGCCAGCAACGGGGTCGGTTTCACGGTGTTGCCGACGCCGAGCATCACGAGCTTATCTCCCACTTCAGGAGCGGTTGGAACATCCGTCACCATTGCAGGCAGCAATTTTGGTGCAACACAGGGCACGAGCACGGTGACTTTCAACGGGACTGTTGCAACTCCGACAAGCTGGGGAGCCAGTTCAATCACCGTGCCGGTTCCGACCGGAGCCACAACGGGCAGTGTGGTTGTCACGGTGACCGGAGTTGCGAGTGCAGGGTCAAACTTCACGGTCGTTACTAAGACGCTCAACTCGCTTGCGCTCACGCCCACGAGGGCCTCCATTTCTGTTGGGAGCACAATGCAGTTCGTGTTGACAGGAACCTATTCTGACGGAAGCCAACAGAATTTGACTTCTCAGGCGACTTGGAGTTCATCCGTCACCAGTGTGGCGACCATCGGTACGAACGGGCTCGCGACCCCTGCGGCTGTTGGTCAAACAACGATTCAAGCCACGGTCGGGTCGGTGAGTGCCTCTGCTACGTTGGGGGTTGTTAGCCAAACGTTGACAGGGAGTCTGCCTACCGCGATGGGAGGGAACACTCTTAACTTGTTAGAGGATTCAACGGTTCTGGTTGCCGGCGGCTACGACAGCAATGGGCAGAGTTTGAGCGTCGCTGAGATCTACAACTCTGCGACCGGGTCATTCGTCGCAACCGGGAGCCTTAATGCGGCCCGCTCCCAGCACACCGCAACCCTCTTGAACGATGGAACAGTGCTTATCGCAGGGGGCTTCGCTAATGGAAGCGCATTGTCCAACGCGGAACTTTACCTTCCGGCGGCCGGCACATTTCTACCAGTAGGCAGTTTAAACAGCGCACGTTCCGGCCACACGGCTACACTTCTAGCGTCAGGACAGGTTCTGATAGCTGGCGGTGCCGACAGCAACGGGAATTCCTTGAGCAGTGCGGAATTGTACGACCCCACGACAGGCACTTTCAGCGCTACTTGGAGCCTTAATACGGCGCGTCAGGATGACACTGCAACGATCTTGAGCAATGGCATGGTTTTGATCGCGGGAGGTGTTGACGTAAGCGGAAACGTCTTGCAGAGCGCGGAATTGTACAATCCGGCGACGGGGGCCTTCTCAGCGGCTGGGAGCATGACAACGGCTAGGGCCGACTTTACGGCGACGCTGCTTAACAACGGATTGGTGCTCATCGCCGGAGGCGTTAACCAGAGCAAGAATTCCCAGGCGAGCGCGGAACTCTACAATCCGACTGCCGGTACGTTTGCTTCTACAGGATCCATGAATTCAGCGCGCGGCTTTTTCACAGCTACACTGCTCAACAACGGAACCGTTTTGACAGCCGGTGGGTTGGATGCTTTTGGGAATGTGCCTGGTAGTGCTGAGCTATATGACCCAGTTTCCGCCACTTTCACCTTCACTAGCAATTTCGTTGCGGCAAGGTATACGAACACGGCTGTTTTGCTTAGCAACGGTAGCGTGCTTGAGGTTGGTGGGCTGGACAGCAACTTCAACCGGTTGGCATCCGCCGAGCTTTATCAGCCAAGCACATTGACGCCCCGAGGCCTCGTTTCGATTGCGGTGAGCCCGATCTCCTCAACCTTGGCGGTTGGCGCAACGCAGTCCTTCATTGCGACGGGTACCTTCAGCGACAGCAGCACACAGACTCTTGCTTCCGTAACGTGGAGTTCTTCGAATAGTGGTCTTGCGACAATAAGTAGTGACGCAACCAATCACGGAACTGCCGACGCGGTTGCTGTTGGTTCGACCACAATCAGTGCCTGCACCGGCTTGATTTGTGCTTCCTCGACGTTAACAATTGCAGGTCCATCCTTGGTTTCAATCACTCTGAATCCCCAGAACCTCACCATGCCTTTGGGAACGACTCAACAATTCACTGCAACCGGAAACTATGCAGATGGCAGCGCACAAGATCTCACCTCTACTGCAACCTGGAGTTCTTCGTCGTCCGCGACGACTGTAAGCAGCTCAGGTCTGGTAACCGGCGTTTCTTTAGGGGATGCTGTCATCAAAGCTAGCTCAGGGTCCGTAAGCGTTTCCGCAAGCGTTACAGTCAGCGCTCCCGCATTGGTTGGGCTTACGCTCAGTCCGTCCACCGCAACGATCGCATTTGGAGGCAGTCAACAATACCAGGTTGTTGGTACTTATACCGATGGCAGCAGCGCTAACCTCACGACTTCCGTGATTTGGTTCGCGGTTCCGTCAGAAACCGCATCCGTGAACGGTGCAGGATTGGCAACTGGTCTTGGTCAGGGCACAGCAACCATTACCGCAATTAGCGGGTCAATCTTTGCCGTCGGTAGCCTCACGGTCCAAGCACAAACTGCGCCGAGCTTGGTTGCGGTTGTCGTAACGCCTAAGCAAGCGAGCGTTCCGGTTGGAAGCAGTCAACAATTTATCGCCACAGGCAACTATTCCGATGGAAGCACCCAGGATCTCACGGCCACGGTGACCTGGACCTCCTCGAGCGGCGGGGTTGCGGGCGTGAGCAGTTCTGGCTTGGCAACCGCCACGGGCCAGGGAAGCAGCACACTCACAGCCACTTCTGGATCGTTTATTGGCACTGCGACCATTTCAGTCACAGCAAGTACGCTGGCACTCAACAGCAGTCGGTATGAACACAGCGCGACGCTGCTGAACAACGGATCGGTGTTAATCGCGGGCGGAGTGAGCTGTGCCTCAGCCGGTTCCTGCGTTTACTTGAATAGCGCCGAGTTGTACAACCCCGGTTCGGGAACGATTACCTATACGGGAAGCTTGGCGTTTGCCCGCTCCGCACCAGCGGTCTTGCTGGGTAACGGCAAGGTGCTTATCGCTGGTGGTTACAGTTGCGACACCAATGGAAACTGCGCTTCGCTGAAGAGTACCGAGATTTACGATCCTAGTTCCAGTTCCTTCAGCAGCGCTGGAAACATGACCTCGGATCGATATGGCCACACCATGACGCTGCTCGCGAGCGGTAAGGTGTTGATCGTGGGTGGGGAAACTTGCAGTTCCTCCACATCGTGTAGTGCTCTGAACACGGCAGACTTGTATGATCCGGTCGCAGGAACGTTCACAGCGACGGGCTCTCTCAGCGCAGCTCGCTTCAACGCCAGCGCCGCGGTGCTGAGCTCCGGACAAGTGTTGATCGCCGGTGGCTTCAACGGCAGCACCTATCCCGCGATAGCTGAATTGTACGACCCCGTTGCCGGAAGCTTTAGCACCACCGGTAGTCTCAACAAGCCACGCGCCAATGCCACCGCTAACTGGCTCGAAAGTAGCGGGAACATGATTTTAGTTGCTGGCGGGTCAACTTGTAACTCGCCAGGTTGCCCCACAGCTGCTGCCGAGTACTATCAAAATGGAAGTTTCTACTCCCTCGGCAATATGCTTGTTCCGCGATTCAACCAGACCGCTACGTTGTTGACAAACGGCCAGCTGTTTCTCGCAGGAGGTTTTGACTCTTGCGCTTCGTCGTGCGTGTCTGACGCGACAAGCGCAATATACAATCCGCAAACCTACAGTTTCACTACCAGTCAAGCTTTGACGACCGGACGGTCCGGCCACACCGCCACGCTGCTCACTGATGGCAGCGTGCTCCTCATAGGCGGAATTAACAATGGCGTAACGCTGGCTAGCACCGACTCATACCAGCCATCGAGCCTTGCTCTGCCAGGACTAAGCTCGTTCATAATCACTCCGTCAACCAGTCCAATGGCGGTTGGTTCAACCCTGCTGTTGGTGGCGACTGGTGCCAATGGGCTCGGCGTCCTTCAGCCACTCATGTGGACTTCCTCATCGCCGTCAGTGGCCAGCGTAAGCAACGCTGCGGGAAGCGCAGGGATCGTAAGTGCGTTAGGGGCCGGTACGACCACGATAACAGCCTCAGTGGGAACGATCAGTGCTACCGCACAAATTAGCGTGACACCGGCTTTGGTCTCGATCACCGTGAGTCCAGCCAATCCATTCATTGCTCTGAACACAACACAGTTGCTGCAATTAACGGCAACCGGCAACTACTCGGACGGAAGTTCCAGCAATCTCACGTCTTATGTGAATTGGACAAATTCGAACACTTCGGTCGCAAGACTAATGCCGAATTTAGGAATGCCGAGCTCAGAAGTGACGCTGATACCACTCGGTGTCGGAACTGCGAACTTTACGGCGACCTTTGGTGGCGTCACCGGTTCTGCCACAGTCAGCGTGCTGGCACCACCCACGGTCGTTGCGCCAACCATCGTCTCAGTCTCGCCTACGGCGGGCTCAGCCGGTACGCAAGTAACAATTGTGGGTTCAGGTTTTGGGGCTGCTCAAGGCACTGGCACGGTCTGGCTGGGGACTACTCTCGGTACGGTTGTTAGCTGGAGTGACGGGCAGGTTATCGCGACGGTCAACACCGGATCGACCTCCGGTGCAGCTGAAATTCAGCAAGGCGGACTCGCGTCGAACGCTGTTCCATTCACGGTGAACACTCCAGCGATTTCACGCGTCACTCCGACCAGCGGCCTCGGCGGCACCCAGGTCACGATTACTGGTTCAGGTTTCGGTGCTGTGCAGGGCAGTGGCATTGTCTTGCTCGGAGACGGACCGGGTGTAGTGACAAGTTGGAGTGACGGTCAAGTTGTTGCCACTGTGGCTCCAGGTGCGTCATCAGGAAGAGCGCAAATCTTGCAGAGTGGAGTCTGGAGCAACTCGGTCCCCTTCACCATAAACTCGCCGCATATTGCGAGCATTGGCCCTAATTCCGGAGCCGCGGGCACGCAGGTGACCATTAACGGAAACGGCTTCGGAGCTACTCAAGGAAATGGTGTGGTCTGGATTGGGAGCACTGCGGGGGTGGTAGCGAGTTGGAGCGACACACAAGTGATCGCTAACGTGGCATCTAGTGCGTTGAGCGGCGTTGCTAAAATCCAGCAAAACGGATCTTGGAGCAACGCCGTCACGTTCACCGTCCCTGCCACAGGAGGCACAGCAACTCCGGTTAACGTCGCTCCGTACGTTGTCACTATGGTGCCAAATGGAACACAACCGACCCAGGCCCTGACGGCGAACGGCCAGGCCGTTACCGGGTTGACATGGACATCGAGCAATCCCGCTGTCGCAACGGTTTCCTCTGACGACCCACCGACCCTCACAGCTGTGGGACCGGGTAATGCCACGATTACTGTGGGAAACGCTTCGATCGATGTCACTGTACAGGCGGGTCCCACGCTGGCAACGGGTACTCTCAGCTGCGGGAACCCGGGAGATGGTTCCGGTGTCACTAGTATTATGCCAGCAGTCCCCAGTCCAACGGGGGTGGCAGATGTGTTTGCCTTGCAAGCGGATTGGAACGTGCTCGCCATCACAAAAGACTGTTTGACTGCTTGGACTGCCCCTGTCGCCACAGGCAGCACTCTCATCCCAGATTTTCAGGGTGGGCTGATCGTTGCAAACGGACAGTCTATTTACAAGCTCGATGGCATGACCGGCCAAGCATATCCGAAATATTCTTCTGTTTCCGGCGACACCCTCGCGACACCGGTGCCTCACACGGACGGCACAATCTTTACTGTCGACGGCGACCAGTTTGTCGGGATCGATCCCCAGACAGGTTCTCGAAGAGTCAGCGTTGGTATGAATGACTCAACTGTGAGTAGTTCTGTGCACGATGACGGACGTTATGGCGCGGGGGCTTGCTATTCCAGCCCAATTCCGGGGCAAGGTGGATCTGACAGTTTCAGTTTCAGTTTTTCCCCGCCGAGCTCGGGAAGCTTGATGATTGCAGGGGACGGTTACGCATATGTTCCATACGGCTTCACATCAACTACGACTAGATCGGAAGTCAACATACCTGATCCCGCAACGCAACTGTGCACCAGTGAGTCCGCAAGCGTAAATAGACTGTCCCTGAGACTGTTGCGCCTCGGTACCAGTGGTGATTCCTATGAATTCTCGCTCGGGGCATGGAGTTCCGCTTCGGATACCCTCAGTGGGCAGAACGGCTTTGTATTAGAGTCGGCTCCGCTTCCGTCCATAAACTGGGCGACCCCGATCACCAATGGCGGCACCGGCGTCTTGTTTGCTTGGTCGATAGACACCGGAGGATCGGGGGGATCGGGGTCACCTTGTTCACCTGGAACTCTATTTGCCATAGGCTGCGTAGGTGGAAACACGACCGTGAATCTGGCGACAACGTCGGGAACCGGCTTGACTTCGCAGACTCTGAATATCCCAGGAGGTAATCTCCAGCCTGTGCTGCAACGGGCGGATAGTTCCTACGTTGGCACTGACGGAACTAACATGTTCGCTTTCACGTCTGCCGGTACCCAGCTTTGGACCGTGCCGAACGAGACTCCTCAAATTGCCACCGCCGACGGCGGAATTGTCGGGGCGTCTGGCGTTACCTACGATCAAAACGGCAACGCTACTGGCCGGCAGCCTTTGTCGACGGATTCGTGGATTGGAAATGCCTACCAAGGTCAGGGCGCGGTTGATCAAGTTTCTTCCTTGCCGGCCGACTATGCCCCAACATATGCGGCCCTGGGTGGCGGCAATCCGTCCTCAAACGGAACTGCGATCAAAGAAAACCCATTTCCCCGTCTCAGGAGTTGTTACAATCCCAAAAACAATACCATGTGCTCGTATGATTCACTGTTGGTTGGGCTTCAAGCATTACAGACCAAGGTTGGCGGAAGCTGCGTGGGTGCGGACCACATAAACGACTGTTCGAAGTACGTGTTCAATGTGCTCGACCCGGGTGGCGTTGCTGATCAGGCAAAGTTTTCAAGCTTTATTAATCGATATCCTGGTTTCTTCAACGGCACAACCTCAACCCTCGTGATCAGCAAAATATGCGAAATCCCGGTGACTTCGACGACACCTTGGGAGGCAGGTTATGGGTGTTATGCGTACTTCAGCGGTGGTTCGGAAAAAACGGTTGCCGATATGTTTAAGGACGAACCTGATTTAGTTGCTCTTGCATACTACCAACCAACAAACGCGCAGGATCCGTCTGGCAAACAGGGGCTCACAATATTCTTCAATCCCTCACGCGTCTGTGCGGTGTCCCCCTTGTCGGACAATGGCGCCTGCCAAATCGAGAATGCTTCCCTACTGTTCCATGAGGGCCTGCATGAGTACTACGGCTTCGGCGACTCGACTATACAATCTCAATTCGGAATACAAGTTCGAGAATGCACAGCGAATATTAGCGATTACATTTCTTTTTGGATATTTGATAAATGGACGCATTCCTGCTCTGAGCCAGAGACGCTGGGGCGGCGGAGATAGCTTAAGGGTTCGTGCCCGAGTCGCCAAAGGTGTTCCAATGAGAGAACTCTTTCCGGGAAAGTGGTCAACACCTTGGGTTTTTGCCGCTCTGTTGACTGCTTTGATTTGTGCGGTGTCTATCTATGTTTTGTTTTTTCCTCTGGGCAAAAACCAACTGGCTCCGGCGGTTCCTGTGATTTCGGCCTGCAAGGAGTTGGCGCCGGGAATGAGAAGAATTGGGAATCGCTATGGAATCCAATTCGATGTTCCCAAGAACGAATTCACGTTTGGGGAGGGTCGGTCGGACGCCGGTCCCCTCGTGGGTGGTTTTGACTTAAGCACTAAGAACGGCCACTCTCTCTTGGTCATCTCAACGAGACGACCATTGGAGAACGTGGCCATTGACCCCGTGCGTGTGATGTCCAAGCACGTTGAGAAACGGACGATCCTCGATGATAAAGGGCTGCCAATTGGAGAGGACAACTGGGGATACCTAAGCAGCGGAGAACGCTGGCGCAAGGTCCAGTTTCAAGGAATGGTGGCTGCCCGTTATAGTTTGGTGAGTGAAACGGAGGCCAGACTCTTCGATCAAGTCATCAATTCAGCGTGCTTCTTGCCCGCTCCCTGAATTTGAAGAAATCCTGCGACCGGCCCGATTCCAAGGGTGACGTCACATCGCGGCTTACTCGTGATTATCACAGTTTTGGCTGCTTGGTCCGGTCGGCAGCCGGGCGAGAACAAGACAGGTCTCACGATATTGAAACAGATTGTCTGGTCCCTTGTACTGGGCATCATAATTTTTGCTTCACTGCGTATGCTTTCGCCTTCCGCCTTTAGCAACGCCCTGCTGTGCACGGACACACGCCTCCGGTGGATTCATGAATGCATGTTTTCGTTGAATCTGGCTTGGACTATTGTGTGGATCGAGAGATCAGGAACCCAATACATGGGTGGAAGGGTCCTCGCGAATTGCTTCACCAGAGTATTTCACAACGCGAGCCCCCACCTCGCTACCATTGGTGGTTTCACAATATTGGAACAGATGGTCTGGTCCCTTGTGCTGGGCATCATAATTTTTGCTTCACTGCGCATGCTTTCGCGTTCGGCCTTTAGCAACGCCCTGCTGTGCACGGTCGCCGGATCTGTCGCAATAGCGGGCTTACCAGTTATGGCTCTAGCCGGGTTCATAGACCCCGCACATCGTTTGGGGGTCTACAATTTTGGACTCTCGCTGGAAGTCATAGGCGTGCTCATAGTGGCGGCCTTGTACTACGTACGGAGGCCATCGATATCGAGCTTGCTTATGGGGATTATCCTCTTACTTCATTTTTGCCTCTGGGCGTGGTTGACATCGAAGTTTGTCAACGTTCGCGCGTTCATCAGCACTTTGCGTGGCTCAGCCTACTATCACTCTTGGTTGTGGACTCTGGGTTTGCTCTTCATATCGACGATTTTCAACTTTGGATTCGTTGTTCTGGGATTCGTGTCCAGCATGACCTGGGCGCGGTACGTCAGACGCCGCCCTTCGGAGGCTACTGACTGATCAATTTGGATCCGGTAAGGACTCCTCAGGTTTGTGGCTGACGAAAAGGGCGAACGAAGGTTGTTTTGTCGGAGCGTTTACTCTGCGATTGTAGCCTTGTATTTCTAGCGGTGTCCAAATTCTCGGCGCCCTCCGCTGAAATAGAGCAGAAATTAAATGATTAAATGGCCCTCTAGCCCTCTTTATTCGTGAAGCGTGACTTCGCGTCCGATTTTTCTGCTTCTTTCTTCAGTCGTGAAGCCAAATGTGACCAGACGAAGATTTCAGAAAACGACGGGTTGATTCTAGAACATTTAAGTAGACGTAAGGCACGATTTTCGCCGAACGACTGACACCCGTATGGTCACTTGACGAGCAAAAATTTCCTACGACGTTTCGCTGGCCGGCTAGCCGCTTCGCGCCCCTAAGCTCAAAGCGAGGCGATGAAAGCTATGGAAATAGGGAAACGACCGCGGCAAGTGCAGCACGATCCGACGCACCGACGAGACCACTTGGGCCCCGAGTTTCAGAAAGCGCTCCCGCAAGGTGGATACTTGCGCCCGAGCAGAAGCCGTACCGGCCAGGCCTGAGCGCAACTCCTGCATCAACACGTAAGCCGCCGCGGTCATCAACACTCGAAACTGATTGGCCCAGAAGCTTGTGCAACTGGTTCTTCCGATCTCCATCCCATAGTGCAGTTCCTTTATACGGTTTTCGAGGTCCCCGCGTTGACAGTAGACCTCCTCGTAGAGCCACCTGGGGTTCTGCTTCATGTTGGTCACCACGAAGCGCGGATTGTCTTTGGGTTTCTTGCCCTCCGCACGCACCACCTCCGCTTTATAAATGACACGACGTCTCCACGGCCAGGTCTTGCGCGTCCGGTATTGACACTCACCGTAAACATGCTCGGTCTGTCCAGAGGTCTTCGATTGACGACGCGCATGTTTCATAGCTGACTCTGCTTTGCGTTTTAACACGGCATTGGCTGCAAGATTGACGAGGTATTCCACCTTCGGTTCACAATCCAAAAAATCCAGAACCTGTGGTGCCGCGAAACCACCATCCAAACGTACCCGGATCTTGGCCTCCGGGAAGGCTTGCCTCAGTCGGTCGATTAAACGGCGCAGCAGCCCCACGGCTCCGGCCGAACCGGGCGCGTTCCCTGGACGCAACACCGCGGTGACCAGATATTGCTCCCTCTCCTGGTTGAAGGTCAGAAACCCCACCATCGGTAGGTAACAGTAGGTGTCGTAGTGCCAATTAAAAAAGGTCAACTGCTGCGCACCATGCGTGGGATCGTCGGTGGGATCCAGATCAATGCTGATCAGGCGTGCGCGGCCCCGCAGCCGCTTCCGATGTCGTTCGATCACCGTGTCCGCCAAGGCTTCGGCCATGCGAAACAACTCTTTACGACCCACACTATTTTCAAAACGCGAGAGGGTGGGCTGCGAAGCCAAATCTTCTCCTTCCACCGGATCACGACCGACCAATAATTTGTGCACCGGGTCGCAAGCCAGACGCGCGGCATCGTTGGCATCTTCGTAGCCGCAAGCGATGGCCATGATCCGTTGGGTGAGCAGCTCGTCTAATTCGTGGCGGACCTTACCCGCTTGTCGGTCGTCTTGCACACAATCCGCCAATGCCGCTATTAGACCTAGCTCTTGGTCGGCGGCTTTGAGCAACACCGCTCCACCATCCGAACTGCCCTGCGATTGATCAAACTTGGCAGCGACCGGCCGCTTAAAAATTCCTGGGAAGAGAACACACTGTGTCGTGGTATGCTCGGACACGAAAGCCTCCGGATTGGTCTCAAAACCGACTAGACAACGGCTTTGTACCATGAAAGAGGCTTTTCGTGTTTCAAAAACGCGAATTATTCAGGCTAGCTATAGCTAGATAGCCTTCCTGGGTCTAATCCTTGGAGTTTCCTCCCTTATTGCTTGGCGATTCGACATTTCACGAGAGTCGCGGTTCGGCAGTGAGTCGTGATTATCCAGCTTTTGCTGCCTGGTTCGGTCGGCAGCCAGGCGAGAACAAGCAATCGGCGAAGCTTGATCTCGAGGTAACGAATAGACGGCCGGGCCCAGCGGGCGCCCTGCGGTTCGATTCGGAATACGATAAATTTCAGGGCATGGGTCGTACGAGCTTTCATCTGGTGTTCGTCTTGTGTTTCCTGTCTAAGGTGGCATGCACGCAAGGAACACCCGGCGCAAATATAGATATAGAAGAGCGCGTCTTCACAGGGTCGAAGGTCTACTCGCTGCTGCAGTTGCGCTTCTTCCCAGCCAAAGGGGCGCCGGCTCCAGATTTGGACGATTCCTACAAGGCTTACCTTCATAAGGTTTTGACAACGGATGACCGACGCCAGTTCGATTTGGCGACAATAGAATTTGTCGCCCAACTGCACAGTGGTCATACATTCTTCTGGGACGCATGGTTGAACAAAAGTAACAATCAGCCGCTGGGATTCTACGCGATACCGCTCGAAGGAAAATGGGTTGTCGAGACCAGCGTTGTCGGCGATCTCAAGCCTGGTGATGTTATTTCCACAATTGGCGACACGAATATCGAAGCATTCTTTCTGCAACAACGTCGATACATCTCTGCGTCTAGCAGAGCAGCGGAGCGTCGCAATCTGTTCCTTTACCCATACCTATTCCCAGAACAATTCACACTGACATTGGAGGATAGCCGGAAAGTAGAGATCGACCGTGCGACGATGAAAAAGGCCCCGGAAAAGATCGAAGCCCGATGGGTGAAGGCGGGCGCGACAGCCTACATTCGTATTCCCTCTTTTTTCGATCCGTCCCAAGAAGAACAGGCGTTGGACTTCGTGAGACAGTTTCACAAAGCTAAGGCTCTGATCCTTGATGTCAGGAACAACCCGGGTGGGATCCCACCAGAGCGGCTGATCAGGGTGCTTATGGACCGTCCCTACCGCGGATGGGTCGAATCCACAACCGCATCCCTAGCCATGGCCAATACAGCACGCCAAGCAGCCAAAAATGAACCCGACGACTCCCGCGGCGTGCCGAACGCGGCTGGCAACTTACTTGGGGACTCAAAATTGGTGCTAGATGGGCAAGTCATAACAGCCAGCCCGAATGCGTTCCGGGGACGGTTGATTCTGCTCGTAGACGGAGGCTGTGTCTCGGCCTGCGAGGATCTTGTGGAGCCGTCCAAAGAAAGTGGTCGAGCGACGCTCGTCGGTGAAACTACACAAGGAAGTTCAGGCTTGCCTTTCATTTACGACTTCAAAAACGGAATGAGCCTTAGGATTGCGGTTAAACGCTATTGTTTTCCTGATGGCTCCGAGTTCGAGGGAGTCGGCATTAAGCCCGACATCGAAGTGCATACTACGATCGAGGATCTCAAGAACGGGCGCGACCCAGTCCTTGAGAAGGCGATTGAATTAGCGGGAAAACCGTGAGCTTCTCCGACGTGTCCTCATCACTGAAACCGAAGGCGTGATGAAGTGAGCCACACGTTGAGGTCACGCCAAAACGAGGGTCTGCTCCGGCGTAGCGTTTGGCGGGCAGCACTTCCCTGCTGATGCCTAATTCTCTGCAGAAATACTCAACCTTTTCGGGCTCGGGTTCGAGATAGCGACAACGTCTGGCGCTGCGATTTTCCAAGCGGTCTTGAATATCCCGGGAGGCTATCTCCAGCCCGTTCTGCAGCGCGCAGATGGTTCCTACGTAGGTACCGACCGTCACAACATGTATGCGTTTACTTCTTCCGGTACGCTCCTGTGGACCGTACCCAACGACACTCCCCAAATCGCCACGTCGGATGGCGGAGTGATTGGCTCGTCCGGGGTGGAATACGATCAGTACGGCAACGCTGACGGCCAGACTGAAATTCCGAGCCCAAGCCCCGGCCAGTCCAGTCCAGGGTGGTGGCCGAATTGGTCCGGAATGTCCTACTCGGTGACAAACTCATCGAACGTGCAATACGAGTATCTCTTCTCAAACCTGGCAACGGGTTATGCATCTGTTGCGGGGGCAAATCCATCCGGCACAGGAACAGCTCTTCTAAATATAGAAACGGACGAAGGCATCCCACAGTGGAGATATCCGCTAGGCTCGCGAGATGTTCCAGCGTGTCTCCTTGTTGGTGCAAACAAGGTCGAACTTGGTCTTGGAGTCAGGACTCCTTATAACGAAGAGATAGCTCTACTCTACGAAGAAGCGAAGGCGAGCCTGCTTAGTCGGGGCTATCTGGCTTCTCTTGGATGCAAGGCGCTCTTCACCCAAAATCCAAATTTGGCGCCCTTTTTCAACCAGCTCACGTCCGCGATTTCTAATCAGAAGGCTTACGATGGGCTTCAGTCCAATATCAGCAAGTATGATGCTGGAGTATGGGCACAGCAATTTCTCACGATTCCCGGCGAATTGGAGGAGTTGAGAGTTACTCCTGTATGCTGGGAGTTCAATCGTATCCTCGGGCCCTGGACTGGAATTTTGGCTATGGCCCAATTCCAACCCCCCAAAACAGACGTATATATTTGGACAGGAAAGGAAAATCTGTCTCTTCTCAAGCAATCAACTCTTTTGCACGAGGCTCTGCATAGTTTGACGGGCATGGGTGACGCGACCTTGTACTTTGTCTTGACCGGGAAGCCGCTCGGAAGGCAACCAACTCACGTGATCAGCACCTTCTTGGCGAACAATGGTTGTGCGGCAAATTAGGAGAAACGAGAATGCCAAAACTGTTCCGCGTAGTGTTACGTAGCGCGCTTACATCACTAGTGTTTTTTTATGGGACCTCTCATTCGTATGGTAACTGCGAGGCACCAGCGTACCGAGAGGGTAGAAGGGTTCCGAATTCCGCCTCTTATGTACTCCTTAATATCTCGCTGCGGCCCGAGAATTTCGCGCGCGAGAAATTGATCTGCCTCGCGAGCGTCTTAAAGGAAAAATATCAGGGCCCAGTAGCTGCTATAAAGATCTTCAATTCCGATGAAGCGGCTTTGAACTATGTCTCGCTGGGGAACGAATATGCCAACAGCGCGGTACTGTGGGCGTCAAAACTCCACGCGATCTACTACTCCAACATAGAAAGGCATGAGGAGTACCTTCTTCTCATACCGGACGGTCTAAGCCCATCGTTGGATTCACCCTTCAACACTCGTATTGATCTTCCTGAGAAACGGAAACTTCAATGCAAGTTGCAGATTCGAGATCGGTGCCTGATTGAATTTGACCACATCTCGGCGTCAAAGGAATACGGATCAGGTGCGGTCACGCTAACGGGGCAGATCATGCCCGATGGGACAGTCTCGGAAGTGGTTGTTGCTGACCCGGACGCGAATCCTCTGAGTTCACGGATCGCCGTGGCTGAGTTCGCGACACGTAACCTCAGAAGCTGGCGATTCGAGCCCAGTCTTACAAAGGACGAGATTAGAATCCTATATTCGGTGAAACAGGTCGATGCACCCTTCGAGGAGGGTGTCGACGTTAGATTCAGCTTGCCCGACAGGGTCGACGTTCAAATAGGGCCAGTGCAGATGCCAAAATAACCTGACAGCCCGGAATCTCAGCATGCATCAGCCAACGTTCAGTTGTTCGACGCAGACGCGTGTAGGGAGGTGCTGGTGCGCCCTGATTTGCTCTGTATGATACTTCTTTTGTGCCGGGCCGGCCAACTGATAGTGCTGTCTGCGACTTCAAGTGCAAGCCTGTCTGTCGGTGACCGGGTCTTCGTCGCGTCCAAAACGTATTCGCTTTTGCAATTGCACCTTTGCCGTGGAGGAAAGGAAATCGCCCCAGATTTGGACGGCCTGTATCGGAACTACCTTGACAAGATGGTCAGCGCAGACGATCGCCGCCAGTTCGATTTGGCTACAATCGAATTTGTCGCACAACTGCACAATGGGCACACGTTTTTCTGGGACACGTGGTTGGACGAAAGCAACAACCAACCACTGGGTTTCTACGCGAGACCGTTGGAAGGAAAGTGGGTAGTTCAGACCAGTTTTCTGGAGAGCCTGAAGCCTGGTGATGTTGTATCCCTCATCGACGGCACGGCAGTCGAAGCATTCTTTCTACGAGAGAGACGATACATTTCCGCGTCAAGCCTGGCCGCCCAGCGCAGCAATCTGTTCCTTTACCCATACCTGTTCCCAGAGCAATTCACCTTGACTCTGGAAGACCGTCGCCAGGTATCGATCAACCGCACGGTTTTAACAAGGCGCCCAGAAAAGACTGAGGGTCGGTGGGTAAGACCTGGTGCGACAGCGTACATTCGTATTCCCTCTTTCTTCAATCCATCCCAAGAAGAAGAGGCGTTGGATTTTGTGAGGCAGTTTCACAAATCAAAGGTTCTGATCATTGATGTGAGGAATAACCCGGGTGGCATCCCACCAGAGCGGCTGATCAGGGTGCTTATGGACCGCCCGTACCGCCGATGGGTCGAGTTCACAACCGCTTGCCTTGGCATGGCCAATGCAGCTCGTCAAACAACAAAAAACGAATCTGACGGCTCCCGCGGCGTCCCGTACGTAGCCAGCGACCTATCGGGGGACTCAAAATCGGCGCTAGAGAGCCGAGTCATAGCCGCCAGCCCAAATGCTTTCCGGGGACAGTTGATTCTGCTCGTAGACGGAGGATGCGTTTCAGCCTGCGAGGATCTTGTGGAGCCGTCCAAAGAGAGCGGTCGAGCCACAATCGTCGGTCAAACAACCCAGGGAAGCTCCGGCCTGCCTTTCATTTACGATTTCAAAAACGGAATGAGCCTTCGGGTTGCGGTTAAACGCTATTTTTTCCCTGATGGCTCCGAGTTCGAGGGTGTCGGCATTAAGCCCGACATCGAAGTGCATACCACGATTAAAGACCTCAAGAATGGACGTGATCTCGTTCTTGAAAAAGCATTGGACTTGGCAGCAAAACCGTAAGGCGCCCGAGCCTTTGCAGATCGATTACTATGGCATTCATAGTCGTCGGCTTGCCATCCGCGCCGCGAAGTTTTGTCCGAAGCCGACTTTGAAATCAGAGGAGAGGTCAACACAAATTGAAGGAGGTCTGCGGACTCGAAATAACGAGGGGCCATTGAGGGGCCAATAGGGATTCCGTTGAGTTCCCCGGCGTGCCTCCTCAGCGTCTTATCGTTCCCCAACATTTCGTCTAAGTCCTTCGAACTCCGATGGGCATTGTTTTCGATCCCCACCGCCCCTACCACCGTATCTTATTGATATCACTGGCCTTACATATGGTCGTGGGAAACAACCCCACCGCCCGGGAGCTCGTGGGCTATCAAACTTGCTGCCATGCCAACACTGAAAAGTAAAACCACCAGACGTGATCCGGGCGTCAATATCCTGAGGAACTGCGCTTGACGTCGGGGATCGACTTGGGCAGCCATCCCCATTTTCTTTTCTGCAGCAACAGTTTCCAGTCGACGCGCATAAAGACGTAAACAACAGCCAGAAGTGCAAGTTGCGTCAAGACAAAGTAGACGCTGAAGTAGGCCATAGCGTCGGTTTCCTCTAGTGCCAGCTTTCGCGAAACGGCCACCGCACTCATTGTCCAGAAGTAGTAGCTTACGAAGCGGCCGATGAAGAAAGGGGCCACAAGGCGGACAAGGGGCATGGTCGTCAATCCGTAAGCAATGAACAGGTAATTCGAAGGCAGGGGCGTGAAGGCATAAAACAGAAAAAGCCCAAACGTCAGATTTGGCCGTTTCTCCAACTCCAGTTTGAGCGAATTAATACTTTGCTTTGCCGCCTCGCCGAGCCAATGGTTGCGGATGATTATGCGGGACAGTTTTCCGAGCAGCGACCTCCCCATCGCCGCGGCAACGGCCCCTACGAGTGCGAACGACCAATCCATGTGCGTGGGAAGCCGGAATCCCAAAAACGAGAACACCATCCAGGTAGGTGGCGCAAAAGCTGGGATGACATTGAGCAGGAATACCACCAAAAACAGAACTAAAAGCGGACCCATTCTTTTCTCTTGGTGTAGGGGCCTTTTTATGAAGCAGTAGACCTCAAGTGGTGTTTCAGTTCGTGCCAACTGTTACAGCCATATTTTCGCACAACTACCTATAGCGCATCGGCAAATCTTATCTGGGACGTTCGCGCTTCTGGATCCCAAAGAAAGTGCTCCCTTATTGCCGCGACGTGCTGCTGCTGCAGATCATGGAAGAAACTCCTTGCCTCCCGTCTTAATTCCTCAAGAGTCCGTTCGGAGAGTCGGTTTCACTGCTCCGGCTGCTTCCTTTTGTGTGTGAGCTTTCGCTGCAGATCAGGTCCAAACTCATCAACCAGGTGGTCAATCACACTGAAGGGAATGCCCATTTCCACCCGGGAAAATGTCTTGCCGACCCCGCGTTCCTCCTCCGGGTAATACGCGTTGGCCAGGGCACTGGCCGCCAGCCCTCCAAGCAGACCCGACCAGTTAAACGCCTTGCGCTGGGAGTCGGTATTCGTTACTACAGGCCGGATGAGCGCGTGCGCAAAGCGGAGTCTCCAAGGTCCCGAGCCTTTGCGAAAATACCTGGGATCCTGGTGCAGGAGGGAAGGAAAGAGAAACGTTCTAAAGAAACCGCTCGCTGATTCATCAGCCATTCCCGCACCAAAGCGCTTGGCGTAGCCTGCTGCGCCCTGTCCGTATCCCGCCAAGTCATTGTTCGCCTGCGCAACGCCCGCGGTGAACGCAATATAGTTGATGGTAAACGGATCCGTGTTGTTGTTGAAAAACATCCGAAACTTTTCGCGCGATGAAAGAGCAGTGGGAGTCTTGCTGTCTGAAACGGTGAACGTGGGAATGATCCAGAAGAGACGCGGCGGCTTTTCATCGGGCTCAGATGTCTTTGCGATTGGAGCATCGGGGAAAGATGACTGGATGTGTCGCGGTGTTACCTGCGGCTGGACTTGCGGAGCTTCCTGTGCCCAGGAAGCACTTACTGGGAGCCATGCAAGAACGATCCAATG
>Ga0207862_1000043_pt1 | contig 28212 bp, 31 predicted proteins | sample LuqExpMetageno81_FD_187838 | JGI IMG/M metagenome (GOLD analysis project Ga0207862, IMG submission 187838) | Tropical forest soil microbial communities from Luquillo Experimental Forest, Puerto Rico - Sample 81 (SPAdes) | ecosystem: Environmental > Terrestrial > Soil > Tropical forest ... | reverse complement strand
TAATCCACCTGATTTATTGTTCTTATATTTCTTTCATTAATTTGTATTATTCCCTTTTCTTTTAATTCGTCTAGAATAGTATTCAATTGTTTGACATTAAAATTTTTTGAAGTACGACACTGTATATCCATTTTATTAATCCATTCTTTTCCTTTGTGTTGGCGTAAGTACTTTAGGCAATTTATCACCCTAGTAGTATCCTTCGTTATTTTTTTAATCTCATTAGGAGGTCCAGCTATTATAAGTGTTCCCCTAATTTTATTAAATTCCATAACATAAGCACTTAGAACTTTCTCGACATCTTTGATCTGTGGAGATCTTCCATAAGACTTCTTAACTAGCTCGATAATAATGTTGCATAAAGAAGGATGTGGTTCATCTATTATTTTGTGCCATATTTCTGTTATTTCTTCGTATAATGCAAAATTATACGGATCATCTGCTATAATATTTCTTATATAATCATATGATTTATTTGAGAGTATATTTTTCTTGGATAGGATATTGACTAATTCTTTAGCAATAAATTGCGGTTCATTGGAATTAATATCTAAAACGCTAAATTTAAAAATGTCAATCCCTCCTTTAAGCCAGGTATAAAATTGCCATGTTAATCCATTAGAGAGGACAAATAGGTAAGTATTCTTATCGATAGCGTTTTTTTTTAATTGATTTTCATAATAATACAGATTTTCTCCCATCTTTTTAATCTCAATTATCACTTTAATATCGTCAATAATTTTAAGGGCATAATCTACTACTCCCCCCTCTATAGCATACTCTCGAAGCACCTCAAATGGACTTCTGACGTTCCATCCTAATTCTTGAAGTATTGGTGCAATAATTACAGACTTTGTATCAGCCTCATTCAACATAGAATAGCGTCTTACTTTGATTAATAAATCTGTTATATTAGTTAATCTTGTGTTAAAATCTGTCATTATTTAATTGAAATAATAAGATTCAAATTTTATAATCATTGGAAGCAATTTTATCAGCTACAACTCCTCAATGATGATTTCCTGGTTGGTGTAAACACACAACGACCCGGCAATGTCCATGGCCTCCCGGCAAATCTCGGCTGGGCCCAGATCCGTGTGCCCCATTAGGGCCCGGGCCGCGGCCAGGGCATAGGGGCTGCCTGAGCCGATGGCCATGACCCCTTCGTCCGGTTCGATAACGTCGCCGTTCCCCGAGATGAGAAAGGCGCTGTTGACATCCACCGCCAGGAGCATGGCCTCCAAGCGGCGCAAAATCCGGTCGGTGCGCCAGTCCTTGGCCAACTCCACCACCGCCCGGGTGAGGTTCCCCTGATGAGCCTCGAGCTTGGCTTCCAGGCGTTCAAAGAGCGTCATGGCGTCGGCGGTGGCCCCGGCGAAACCCACGATGATCTTGCCGTGATGGATCTTCCGCACCTTTTTGGCCCGGTGCTTCATGACCATCTCGCCCAGGCTCACCTGGCCGTCCCCGGCCACCGCCACCTTGTCGCCCCGGCGCACCATGAGGATGGTGGTGCCCCGCCAGTTTTCCTTATGCTGCTTCATAGTCGGTCTCGGATTCTAAGGGGAGGGCGGGGGATCAACTATTCCGCGGCCCTCCCCTCGATCAACTCCGGGGATGCGTCCGGTCGTACTCCTCCATAAGATAGTCCAGGTCGGTGTGCAGGTATCTCTGGGTGCTGGAGATGTTGGCATGTCCCAGAAGCTCTTGCACAGCCCTTAAATCCGCCTGGCCCTCCAACAGGTGAGTGGCGAAACTGTGCCGCAAACCGTGGGGCGTCAGGTTCCCTGCGAGCCCGGCGATGCGGGACCAGAGGGTGACCACCCTGGCGATCTGCCTGGAGCTGAGTCGGCCTCCACGATTATTAAGAAAGAGGGCCGTTTCAGTCAGAACTTTTTTTTGCAGAAACTGCTCCCGTTCGGGGAGGTAGGCTTTTATGGCCACCCGGGCCGGGTTCCCCATAAAAGCCAGGCGTTCCTTGGCGCCCTTGCCCCAAACTCTGACGATGCCTTCCTCGACATCCAGATTTTTCAGGTTCAGGCCGGCCAATTCCGAGAGGCGCAGGCCCCCGGAATAAAACAATTCCAGGATGGCCCGGTCCCGCCGGCTCCTGAAGCTCATCCCGCCCCCAACCTGGTCCAGGAGGTGAAATACTTCGTCCACGGTGAGGAAACGGGGCAGAGGTTTATCCGCTTTTGGCGTAGGGGCCAAACGGGCCGGGTTCTGCTCCAGCACCCCCTGGCGTTGCAAGTACTTGAAAAAAGTACGCAAAGCCGAGAGCTTGCGGGCCATGGTGGACTTGCTCTTCCCCCTCAGATTGGCGGCCAGAAACGAACGAATATGCCGGTAGGTGGCCATATGCAGGGATTGGTCCGGCTGATTTTCCTCCCAAAATCCGAGAAATTGGCTGATATCCTGGGCATAGTTCCTCAAGGTGTGCTCTGACAAGTGCCGTTCGGCCCGAAGATATCCGAGGAATTCTTCCAGGAAGGACCACGTATTCATGCTCAAAGTCGGGGAGGGCCCAATCGCTTACCGGTCACGCTGCACTCTGCAGCTTACCTGCGCCACCTGTTAAATTTTTTAAAAGATAAAACATATCATTAATTTGAATGGGAAGCAAAGAAGGATAAGGCAGGCGAGATTTTAGGGGATGATCGAAAACAACCGTGAATCGAATTGGTTGAGATTGTCATGCCTAAGGAAGAATGATACCCACCCCATTGACTAGATATACCACCGAGGTATTGAAGCGAGTCGTGCCGTACTCCAGGAGAGGTCCTAATTGTCCAAGGCGGCAGCCACTTTTTGGGAGAGAATCTCCAGGGGAACGGGCTTGGGGATAAAGCTTACCCCGGCAGGCAGCTTTTCCTCCTGGGCTTCGGCCATACCGCTGCACAAGATAACTCTGACTTGGGGATCCAGGTCCCTCAGGCGTGCCAGGGTTTGCATGCCATTCAAGCCAGGCATGATCATATCCAAGAGGACAAGATCGATATCTCCCTGGCGCTCGGCAAAAATCTCCAGAGCTCGCTCGCCACTCAAGGCTTCCAGTACCAGATAACCCAATTTTTCCAGCAACTTTCCTGCCACCCGCCATAAAGTGGGCTCATCCTCCACCACCAGGATAGTTCCCTGGCCCGAGACAATGTGTTTTTCCTCAGGGGCAATGTCAAGGGGAAGTGCCTTGGAGGCGGGGAAAAACAGGGTAAAAGTGGAACCCTCCCCGGGTTTGCTGGTGACCTGGATGGCCCCCCGGTGGTTTTTCATGATGCGGAAAGCCGAGGCCAGCCCCAGTCCGCTCCCCTGGCCCGGTTCCTTGGTGGTAAAAAAGGGCTTGAACAGGTGGCGGACGGTTTCCCCATCCATGCCCATGCCGGAGTCCGCCACCGAAAGGCAGACATAAGGACCCGGCTCCAGATCCCAGGTGTCATCACACCAATCCGTGAGCTGCACGACTCGGGTCTGCAGAGTTATGGTTCCGCCCCGGGACATGGCCTGCCAGGCATTAATGAGAAGATTCATGAGGACCTGCTGAATCTGACCGGGGTCCGCTTCCACGGCAGGAAGTTTCTGGGAAAATTCTTTCTGAATTACCACATCCTGCCGGGTCCGGCCGAACATATCGGCCGTAGTTTCCACCAGGTTGTTTAAATTCACGGGCTGGGTCTCAAAATCAGAGGCCCGGCGAAAGGCCAGGAGTTTCCGGGTGATTTCCCGGCCGGCCCTTACCTGCCGCTCGATGTCCATGAGGTCGGGATACGCAGGGTGATCGGGCGAAATCTTGGTGAGCATCAGGGAGTTGAGACCCATGATGATCATGAGAAGGTTATTGAAATTATGGGCTAAACCGCCGGCCAGGGTGGCAATCACCTCCTGCTTTTGGGCCTGCTCCAGCTGGCGTTGCAGACTTACCTCCTCGGAGATATTGCTCGCCAGGGAAACCGACCCGATGATACCGCCCTCCTTATCATACAGTTTGCGGATGGAAATACGCGCCGGTACTGGCTGTCCATTACGATGCCGCAACTGCACCTGGCGCGCCAGGACCTCGCCTTTGGCTCTGAGCTCCGCCAGCACTTGCTGACGTTCGGCATCGCTGGCATACAGGAAAGCATAGTGGCGGTTGAGGCTGTCCTCGGGGGCGTAACCGAAGTCCCGGTGGAACTGGGAATTGGCTTTGGTGATGATACCTTGCGGGTCGATAAAGGTAAGACCCAGGGGAGCCGACTCGATGAGCTGACGCAGAAAATGGGAGGCCTGGGCCAGCTCTTCCTGCATTTGCTTCAGGGCAGTGATGTCCCTGGCCACGAACACGGCGCCGCTGATTTCCCCTTTCAGGTCCCAGCAGGGATCCACGGTGACCAGGTAAGTATGGCCGTTATCAGTGCAGCTTTCCGTCAGCGTTTTTTTGCCGTGCTCCAGGGCCTGGACCAGGGCCTGATCCGGGAACCAGTCTTTCCCCGGCGGCCTGAGATCGGCTATGTGGCAGCCCCTGGCCTCCTCCGGGAAAACATCGAGGTATAGTGCCGCGGCCCGGTTGAGGCGGGTGAGGCGGGCTTCGGCGTCCACCAGGATAACCGGGTCTGGCAGGACATTGAAGGTATTTTCCCATTCCATGCGGGAGATAGTGTTGTCATTCAGGCTGGCAGCCATGCGGTTCAGCGTGCGGGCCAACTGGCCCAGTTCATCCTGCCCCGGTTTTATGATGCGATAGCTCAGATTGCCCTGGTCAAAGGCCTCTGCCGCCCGGGTGAGGGCGGTCACCTGGGAGGTGATGCGGCGGGCCAGGGCCATACCGGCCATAAGCACTAAGAAACTTAACGTGGCTAACACGTAGAACAGGTGCTGGCGAAACTGACTCAAACGGGTCTCAACGAGGGCCCTGGTGACATTGAGCGCGGTTTTGAAAATAGCCCGGGATTGAGCGGCGATGAGATCCATTTCCCTCGGGTCTACCCAGGCCCCCACCATGAGTTCCGGTCCCTTAAGAGGCAGTAAAATAGGCACCAGAAAGCCGTGGCAAAAGATGTCCAGTCCCCGGCCCTGCGCCAAAAAAAAATTCCTGCAACCCTGGAGTGCCGGCAAAATGCAGGTCGGCGGCGGCTGCCTTCCCGGGGGCGCACAACACCCCTTCCAGGGTTTGCCCTTCATAAGATTTTTCATTGTGCAGCAGGATTCTTTTTTGGAGGGCCATCACCAGAAAAGTTTCCCCCACGGTTCCCACCGGCTGTACCGCCACCTCCCGGAAGACCGGGTCCCGGAATATCTGCTCCCAGGTCTTGCCAGGATGGTTTTTCAGATAAGAGGCGATGTCCTGAGCCACATCCAGGGCTTTTTGCCGCACCTGCTGGTGGATGAGCTTTTGCTGATGATTTTCCAGGCGTTGTCCTTCCCGGGCATTGAGATCAGCCGGGGATTGGTGGAGGTCGTTCAACAGACTGTGAGAAAAAAATCCAAAAATGAGCAGAATAGATACCAGCGGAATGATTCCTGCTACGATTCCCAGCAGCAGGATCTTGAAGGAGAACCTTTGGAAAATCGGGTGGTTTAAGCGACGTCTGGGCACTTCGGTCTCAGTTCCATTTTCCCAACTCGGGATATGATCCCGAGAACAAGAGTTTCCCCTGGGTTGTCAATCAATAGTTCAATAAAGGTCATGGGCCCGGCTGAGAAGGTGCCTGAACAGGGGAAGTCCCAGGGATTGGGCCACTTTCAGGTTCAACGTCAAGCGTTTCACTTTGGCAATCTCCGGAGCCACGTCCCGGGGGGCCGCCCCGGACAGAATCCGGCCCGCCTGACGGCCTGCCTGGCGGCCGACCTCGGCAAAATCCGCATGGTGGGAGATAAGAGCGCCGTAACTCACCGAAGATTCAAAGGGAACCATCACCGGCAATCGGGCCCGCAACATCCGCCCGCAGATGACTTCCAGGTTCCGGGGGGAAGCCAGCACCGGGTCAGTGGGCAGAAACAGGGCCTCCACTTTCTCCTCCTGAAGGGTGGTTAAAGCCTTGTCGAGGAGTTCCCGGCGTTCGTCCGTCACCGTGGCCGTGATCACCCGGAGACCCAGGTCTCGGGCCGCGGTTTCCGCCGCTCTTCCGGTAGCCACCGCTTCCGGGGTGGCCGTGCAAAAGAGGATCCCCAAACGCTGCAACCCTGGCCGGGCCAGCATGAATACTTGCAGTTGCTCAGCCACCGGCACCTCCATACTGGTGCCGGTTAACCGGGATGCCGCTTCCGAATGGCAGTCCAAGCCGGCGGCGGCAGGGGACACCATCCCCGAGTAAACTATGGGCAGCTCACTTCCCCGGGTGACGGTCAGGGCCACCAAGGTCGGAATGGTCCCCAGGGTGATCAGTACCTTAGCGCCCTGCTTCTGCAATTCCTCGGCGGCCCAGGCGGCTCGGTTGCGATCCCTGGTAGAGTTGATGACCTGCAGACGCAGGTTGAGCCCATCCAGATACCCTTCTTCCCTCAGTCCTTCCATGACCCCTTGGAGATTGTCTTACAGGGATTGAATTTCCTGGTTCCAGAGGATGATGCCCACCAGGGCCGGCCTGGCGAAGGGGTTCTGGCAGCCGCACAGGACAATGAGCAGGAACAGCCCCAAACCCAGGCCGAACTGCAGGCCCCGGCGCCGCCATAGATCCATAAAGTACTTCCCGAGTTTTTCTCTCTTCTTCGGACAAGACGTCCTCATAACTTTATGAAAAATTCCCTTATTTTCTCCAAGGCCCTGTTTTTGGGAAAATTTTACAGAATAAGGCAGGACCCCTGCCCTCACCAGACCGAGTGTACAGGCTTCGAGACGGGGATAAAAAGTTGGGGGGACTGGCCGGAAGCTCCGGGCCAATCCCCCCAAAAGAATGGCTGCCCGCTGGCCAGGCCTGCGGACCAGGAAGAAATCTGCTCCAGAAAAATCAGCTCAAATTCTCGCCGGATACCATCCCGGCCGGCAAAAGAGTTCTGTCCCCAAGACCTTCAGGCTCAAGACCCTTTTGCCCAACTCGTTCCGGCACGACGACCTTAGGTCCGGTTTCACATCCAGTCTGGAGGGCTTGGATGTGCGGAGTTCTCTCCTAATAGGTGAAGAGCCGCATAATGGTGGGCGATTCCAGGTACCCATCAATTTCCGCCTGGAGTTTGCGGCGCTCCTCGTTGTTGGACCAGGCCTGCCAATGGCCCATGGACTCCCAGGTGCTGATCACCAGGTAGTGATTGGGATCGCTGACCGCATGCAGGGTTTCCCCGGAGACATATCCGGGTTGCTGCATGGCCAACACCCGCATCTGGCGCAGCAAACGCACGATGTTGCTCACGTGCTTGCCTTTAATGGTCCGCTCCAGCAGCACTTTGACCATAAACTCCTCCTTCTGTGGGGCACCCTGCTGCATTGCACCCCGGTCTTCAAGCCGTTCCCTCTTTAATATAACCAGGCGTGGGGGAAAATCCAGCCCCACAACCCCGGAGAAAGCCTTGAAATTCTCAGGTTCCTGTGCTACTTTGAAAAAGGGGAAATTGCTCGCCGTGGTAAATTTGGGGGACTTGCGCCAGGAACTCGACCGGCAGGAGGAAACCCGCCTCGCCAGCTATGCCACGAGGAGTTCCCAGGCCATCCGGCGCTGTTTTGAAGAGCGCATTCAGGAAGGCCATCGTCAGAATTTTGCGGTAGACGCCGACCGCATCCTCCATTCCCGGGCCTACACCCGCTACATCGACAAGACCCAGGTCTTCTATCTCATCGAGCACGAGCATATCAGTCACCGAGTCCTGCACGTTCAACTCCTCTCCAAGATTGCCCGCACCATCGGCCGCTACCTCCGCCTGAACGAGGACCTCCTCGAGGCCATTGCCCTGGGTCACGACATCGGCCACCCCCCCTTCGGTCACGATGGCGAACGCATCCTCTCCCGGCTCTGCGAGGCCAACGGTATCGGCCCCTTTCTCCACAGCATCCAGGGGGTCTGGTTCCTGGAACGGGCGGAGAAAAAAGGCCGAGGGCTCAATCTCTCCCTCCAGGTCCTGGACGGCATCCTCTGCCACGACGGGGAGACTCATCTGGAGCGCCTGGCCCCGGACCGGGGGAAGACCTTCCAGCGCTTTGAAGAAGAGATCCGCCTGAAGCTGGCCAACCCCGATTTTCCCCTGAAGCCCATGACCCTGGAGGGTTGCGTGGTCCGGCTGGCCGATACCATCAGCTATATCGGGCGGGACCTGGAAGATGCCATCACCCTGAATCTCATCAACCGGGAAGAACTGCCGGATCTGGTCACGGAACGGCTGGGCCGCACCAACGGCGCCATTGTCTACAGCCTGGTCAGCGACCTGATCAGCCACAGCTATGACAAGAATTACGTGGGCTACAGCCCGGAGATGGGCGAGGCCTTAAAGGTCCTGAAGCAATTCAACTATAGACGCATCTATGATAATCCCCGGATCAAACAGGAAACCGGGAAAATCGAGGAACTTTTTACTGATCTTTTTCACCATTTTTCCCGAGACCTTATTGAGGAACGCCGTCAATCCTCCATCTGGACTGAATATTTGGCAGACATGGACGACGACTACCGCCGGGAAACCAAGCCAGCCGCCATTGTCCGGGATTATCTGGCCTCCATGACCGACGCCAATTTTCTGCGCCAGTGCCAGGAGCTTTTTTTTCCTCAACCCCTACCCCTCAAATTCGCCTGAGCCCGGCCATGCGCTTGCTGACCTTTAACCTCCGGTTCGCCAACCCCCTGGACGGTCCCAATCACTGGGATCTCCGTAAGGAGCTGGTGATCGAGACCATTTTGGCCATAAACCCCGACCTGGTGGGGACCCAGGAAGGCACCGTGCCTCAGCTTGAGTATCTGACTGAGCATTTACCAGACTTTCTCCCTCTGGTGGCCCACCGCCAGGTTGATGCCACCTGTCAATACCCCACCATTTTTTACCGGCGGGGCTTCCGGGTGAAGGAGAGCGGCGAATTCTGGTTGTCCGAGAGGCCCACTGTCCACCGCAGCATGAGCTGGGACAGCGGTTTTCCCCGCATGATGACCTATGGCCTTTTTCAAGAGACCGGCCGGGACCTGTGGTTTTATTTCGGCGATACCCACCTGGACCACATCTCCTCTCCGGCCCGTTTTAACGGGGCCCGCCTTATTCGGGAGTTCTTCCAGGAAAAAAACGAGCCTCTGATCCTGGTGGGTGACTTCAATGAGCCCCCGGACGAGGCCGTGTTTCAAGAATTGACCTGTCCGGGCGGCCGCCTCGTGGACACCTGGCGGGCCCTCTACCCCAAAGGCCCCGAACCTCCCACGCAGCATAATTTTGACGGCCGGCCCCGGGGCCACCGCATCGATTGGATTCTCTGCACCCCTCCTTTTCGGGTTACCAAAGCCGAAGTAGTCAGGTATAATATCGGGGGTCGCTATCCCTCGGATCATTTTCCGTATATCGTCGAGGTGGAGTACTGACATGTGGGGTTTTTGCCAACTCATCCTGCTGATGCTGATCGCTCTTGTTTTACCCATGCGAGCGGCGGCTCAGGAACCCACCCTCTACAACCTGGTCACCGGGGGTGAAGAGGAATATCAGGTAGAAAAATCCCAAAGCCTGAACTTTCTGGCTTTGGAACACGGTTTGCGGCCCTGGGTGCTGGCCCGGCAGACCAAGCTGAAAGTCGATACTGTTCTGAAGCCCGGCACCATAGTGAAGATGGATACCTCCCACATCGTGCCCACGGAGCTCTCCGACGGCCTGGTCGTTAACCTCCCGGAGCTCCTGGTCTACCAGTTTCATCTGGGGGTCTATCAACGGCGCTATGCCATAGCGGTGGGTAAGAAAACCTGGCAAACTCCCACCGGCTTTTATAAGATCGTGGACAAAGAGGAGAATCCCACCTGGACGGTGCCGGACTCCATCCAGGAGGAGATGGAGGATATGGGCTGGAGAGTTCTGGAAAAAGTGCCCCCCGGTCCTAAAAATCCCCTCGGGAAGTATTGGATAGGCACCAGCGGCGAGAATCTTGGCTTCCACGCCACCAACCGTCCCTGGAGCGTGGGCCATGCCGTGTCCCACGGCTGTATGCGCATGCTTCCCAGTCAAATTGCTCAACTTTACCCTCAAATCAGCGTGGGCGCTCCCGTGAAGATTATCTACCAGCCGGTGAAAATGGCTCTTACCCGCCAGGGGCGGATCTATCTTGAGGCCCACCCGAATATCTATGACCAGAAGTTTGATTACCTGAACTATGTGAAGCAGGTGGCTGAGAGCTACCAACTCGACTCCCGCATCGATTGGCAGAAGGTCGAGACCGTCTTGAAAATCAAGGAAGGCCTGGCCAAGGACATCACCAAAGATTCAGGTACCACCAAGTCCGCGGCTAAACCCACCCGTTCCCCCAAGCCCAGGGAACTCGGGCTTTTCCCTTTACAAGTCCGGGGCACCCGGATAGAATAATGGGCCATGGAAGAAGCCCTGACTGAGCAGGAAGCCGCCGAGCAGTTCCGGCAAGCCGTCCGCGAAGAGAATCGCCGCCTCAGATACCTGAGGTTCCTCGTGGACCTGGCCCTGATGGAGATCCGCGCCGGGCGCTACACCAAGCCTCAGGCCGAAAAGATCGTGACCAACATCCGCAGTCAGGCCCTCCAGCTCTTTCCAGGTAAAGAACTAGCCTTCGACCTGATCTATCGGCCCCGGTTCCGGCGAACCATTGCCGAGACTTTCCAGCTCCATTAAACAAAGGATGAAATCATGGTTAAACATCGTTTTCTTTTCGTCATTCCTGTCCTCGCCCTGGGGGTCCTATTGAGCACTGCTGCCCTGGCCCAGACTCCTCAGGTCAAATGCGGTCCGGACCATGCCATTCTCTATAAGAAAGCCGTTAAACTCATCGACAGCGCTGAAAAGAAATTGGCTGCCAAGTACACCGCAGAAGCCAAGGCCCAGGTAAAGGAAGCCAATTCATTATTCTCCGTGTTGGTGAAAGAATGCGGGCCCCTCCAGAAAGAGCGCAACTTGACCGAACAGGAAACCGCGGAAGAAGCCCAAAACAATAAGGCCAAAGAAGAAGCCATGGTCCAGATTGGCCAGTTGGAAAAGTCTTACGAGGCCAATTTAAAGAAGGCCCAGGAATATCAACTGAAGGGCCAGAATGAAACGGCGGACCGCTATGGGCGCCAGGCCAAGGAAGAAAGCGAAAGGGCTAATGTCTTGGCCATCAAGGCAGAAATTTACGCTCTTAAAAACCAGCAAATGATCTTCCGTTTCCTCGGTGAACAACGCACTCCGTGAGGACCTCAAATTAAGCGCGTGTCCCTGATAGTTCTCTCCGAAAAAATCGGCTCCCTCGAGGTCATCACCTATCTTGTTGCTTGCCCGGACAGCCAGGAGGCCCTGATGGTGGATCCGGGAGGGCCGGCCCCGGGTCTCGCGGCGCAATTGGACCAGGAAGGCTGGCAGGTGCGCTGGATTGTCAACACCCACGGACATGCCGACCATATCGCCGGCAATGATTTCTGGGCCGGCCGCACCGGGGCGCCCATTGTCATGCATCACCTGGATTGGGAATTCTTCCGCCGTCCTGAAATGCAAGCCCAGGCACAGGCAGAGGGCTTTCCCCCCCTCACCCGGGTGGACCTGCCGGTGGCCGACGGCCACCTCATGCCCCTGGGGGCCTGGCAAGCCCGGGTGCTTCACACCCCGGGACACACTCCCGGTGCCATCTGCCTCTCCTTCCCCGGCCATCTTTTCACCGGCGACACCTTGTTTGTGGAAGCTGCCGGTCGCACCGACCTGCCCGGGGGTTCCCTCGATGTTCTCATTCAATCCCTGGAGGAAAAAATCATGCCGCTGCCGGATGACACCCGCATCTGGCCGGGGCACGACTATGGCGGCGTAGCCACCTCCACCCTGGGGGAAGAAAAACTCAATAACCCCTATCTCACCGATTTCTTCTAAACCGAGCCTGTGTCCATGCATATTTGGGAGAGGGGGCCAGGTGCCGCGGCCCTTGTCGTCTCCTCCCAAAAAAATAACTCTCATCGGTCGATTTTCCGTTTTCTTTAATCGGCCGATTTTTTATTACCCCCCCTTCTGCCGCCGATAAGAAAGGCAAAGCTAAAAAACCACCGCTGTTGCAGGTCGTCTGTTGTCGTTAGTTGCGAAGTCCGCGACCGGGACTGAAAGCACTCTCCCCCCCCAAACCGGGCGAACTTTTTTGCCCGGGTTCTGGCTGCGGGAGAGGATATGAGGGATAAGCCAACCTGGTCATGGTGACCAGACTCGGGATACCAGTCCTGGGAGCTTAAAATTATGATTATGACCACGGCTGCACCCGATCTCAGGATTCTCATTGCCGAGGATGACCCCAACCTGGGAGCAGCCCTGGTAAGCTACTTGCGGGAGAAAGGGTACCCGGTGGACCTGGCCCGCCACGGCGGCGAAGCCCTGGACCTCATCAGCCGGCACAATTATTCCCTGATCCTCACCGACCTGGTGATGCCGGAAGCCGACGGTTTGGCGGTTCTGAGGGCAGCTCGCCAGCGCAATCCTGCCGCCCTGGTGGTGATTATGACGGGCCATGCCTCCCTGGCCAGCGCCCTGCAGGCGACCCGGGAAGGCGCCTACGACTATTTGCGCAAGCCCTTCAATCTCCAGGAAATTGAAGTGGCGGTGGACAATGCCGCCCGGCTTCTCCATCTCCGGGAGGAAAATGGTCGCTTGTTGGCCAAACTGAATGAACTCAATGCCAAGTTGGCGGAATTGCAGCAGGAAAGCGCCTACCCGGAGGCCGACCTGCCCCCGGCTGACCATCAAAGAGGGCCGGACCCCTTGCGCAACCTGTTGTGGTGTTATCCGCTGCCCTGGGAGGTGGATCCTCCCCATCCGAGTGACCTGGAACGTCTGCTCGGGCTTTATCGGGAAAACTTGCTGACGGAAAAAGAATTCCAAATCCTGAAAGAGCGCATGTTGATTTAGAAGGCAAACTTTTTCCTTGAGAGAGGCTTTTTGTGATCTCTAGTAATAGGATACTCGTGGGTACACCCTGGCTTGAGCCCAGCCTCGGGCCAAGTGCGGCGGCCCTGCCCTCGCCATCGGTAAAACCCGTCCCCTTTGGGGGAAACCTTATCTTCCGTCAGGAGTCCATCAAGGCTCTGCTCCGCACCCTGTCGGCCCGGGATCCCTATACCGGCCATCACTCCAATCGGGTGACCAATGTTGCCCTGACTTTTGCCAACTCTCTGGGCCTGTCCCCCCAGGAGTTGGAAGCCCTGTCCAACGTCGGTTACCTCCATGATATCGGGAAGATTGGGGTCAGCGATTCCATCCTGCTGAAACCAGGTCCTCTTACCCGGGAAGAGCGGGCGGTCATCGAAACCCATCCGCTGATTGGTGAAAAAATCGTGGAGCCGCTGGGGTTTAAGTCTCAGGAAAAGAACCTTATTTTGCTCCACCATGAGCGCTGGGATGGCAAAGGTTATCCCCACGGCTTGCCGGGGACCAGTATCCCCTTTCTCTGCCGGCTGCTGTCCCTGGCGGACGTCTTCGATGCCCTGAGCTCCGATCGGCCGTATCGCCAGGCATTTACCACGGCCGATGCTTTAGCCGAAATCGAGTCCCAGGGCGGCCGTCAGTTTGATCCGGACCTCACCCGTAAATTTGTCGACATGATGGGCGGCCTGGACTCTCGCACGCTATCCCAAATGCCGCCTCCGCCCTGGCTGGAGAGAGAGATGTAACTACCCACAAAAATTAAGGAACTTTCTTGTCCCTCAGCAACCCCGGCTCACTTCTTCCCCGATGCTTGCTAATAACACCCATACTTTCGCCGATACTTTGCCGGTTGACCTATGCTTTCCGGGAATTTTGGGTGCTGGCGAGCCTGTTCTTCTGGTATGAACCATGCATTAGGAAAGGCCAAGGACATGAGACCTGAATTGAGAGCGGGTCTCAAGCAAGCTGGGAGATGGTTTTTCTAAGAGGCTTTGAATCTTATGGCCAAATCGTCAAGGGTTAAATCTGGGGATGAGATAATCCTCCGGCATGCCTCCGAAAGCCCGGCAGAGCCAGAAACTGAGAGCATGACCCGTTGCCTGGCGGAATTGGTGGCTTATTACCGGCACTCTGCCGTGGGCCGCCGCTGCACCGGGGTCATCCACAACATGAACACCCCTTTGCAAGTCATTTCTTTTCAGTTGGAACTGTTGGAGCAGAAATCCCAGGAGGAGGCCGCCCTGCTTTCTAACCTAAAGGACCAGTCAGCCCCTGAATTTCAGGCCTTGCATGAGTATCGCCACCAAAAGCTAAAGCAGTTGCACCACGAGGTGGATCACCTCCGGGAGATGATTCATCGCCTGGCTCTCCAGGCAGTCCACGAAGGCAAAGAGGAGCATTGTTATCTCGACCTGAACCAGATTTTCCAGGATGAACTGGAGCTTTACCTGGCCGATACCTTTTTCAAGCACCGGGTGGAGAAGGCGACCAATTTCGCCCCGGGTCTGCCCCCCATCTATGGACATTATGTGGACTTCAGCCAGAGCTTCCGGCACTTGGTGGATAATGCCCTGGAAGCCATGGCTGAAAGCCCCCGCCGCCTGCTGACGGTGATCACTCTCATGAAAAACAATTGTCGGATTCTCAGGATCGGGGATACCGGGGCGGGTATTACCCCTGCGGTTAAGTCTCAGCTTTTTCAGCCTTTCGTCAGCACTAAAAGCTCTCCGGACACACCCAGGGCCGGGATGGGGCTCTTCATGACCAGGCGTTTGCTCGCGCCCTATAATGGGGAAATCACCATCGAGAGCCGACCCGGACAAACCTGGGTAACCGTCTGCCTGCCCATAGTCCAGCAGACGTAAGGCGGAGTCCGAGAACCGGGAGAGGATGGTTCTTGAAAAATGCAGCGCCGTCGCCCTCCCCGGCGTCAAAATTCAAGATTTAAGAGCTGGTAGAATTCACCACGCGGGCGGCCGGCTGTGGAACACAGACTGGCTCGGTCATGGAAAACAGGGATCAGCCAGACTGGGAGAGGCGTGGGAAAAATTCTCCTCTTTCTCACACCCTGGGTTTGGCCCAGACCTCTAAGACCGAGAGTTTCAGGAAGCGTTTGGAAGCCGCGCTTTTGAGGACGGCTACCGTGTCCCAGCCCCGGGCGGTGCCGGCTGCGGCCACCACTTCGGCCTCCTCGGGGATGAGCCCGGCGTCCACCGCCTCCATGACAATCTCGCAGCAGACCTTGAGGCCCTGTCCCAGACGCCTCAGGGTGTTGGCAATGAGGAGGGTAGGGGCGCTGCCTTTGAATTGATCGGCCACGCTGGTATCCAGGGAGTGAGTCAGGATGGTGGCTTTGAGCACCTTTCCCCCCAGGCGGGTGATTTCCTCGTGGTGCTCCGGCAGGAATTCGTCGAGGTTAGGCCCTTTGAATCCCACAGAATGGCCTACCACCACCAGGTTGAGGTTTTTGCCGGCCAGGCGCCGGGCTGCCTGGACCCCCGAGTCGCCGGTGGTGGAGGCCACCACCAGATGCTGAAAACCTTCCGCCGCGGCCTTATCCAGGAGTTCCAGGCAAGCCGGGGTGTTTTTGGGGCCCACTTCCTTGAAATACCATGCTTCTCGACGAAACATATGAATTCTCCTTACATGCAAAGATTCTTAGTAAAGCATTTTTCCTTATGGTGACTTTATGACGGCATATCTTGGGGAAGAAAAACAACCTCCCTTTCCAGCCGGATGCCAAAACGCTGCCACACGGAGGCCTCGATGGCTGCCATCAAGGTTACCATCTCAGTGGCCGTAGCTCCACCCCGGTTGATGATAAAATTGGCGTGCTTGTGAGAAACTTGGGCCGCGCCAAGGCTTCGGCCCTTCCATCCGGCTTCTTCGATGAGCCGGCCTGCAGGAGGGCCACCCGGGGGATTTTTGAAGACACTGCCGCAGGTACGGGGATGGGCAGGCTGCCGGGCCCGGCGTTCCTTCAGAAGGTCAGCCATGCGCTTCTGAATTTCCTCGGGTGAGGCCTCTTCCTGCAAGATAAGTTCGACTTCCACCACCAGCCAGTGTGGCAACTGCAGCAAACGGGAGGTGCGATACCCCGGGGCTATCTCTGAGACCGCCAATTCTTTGAGTTCCAGGTTCGGGGTCACTACCCATACCCGTTTGAGTATCCGCCCCAGGTCCCGGCCATGGGCCCCGGCATTGAGGCGCACGGCCGCTCCCATGGTCCCGGGGATACCCGCCAGAAATTCAAAGCCTCCCTGGCCCCAAGCCGCCGTGGTCTTGGCCAGGCGGGGCAGACCCACCCCGGCGCCCACCCGCACCGTGTTGCCCTGGCGTTCCAGTTTCTGGAAGCTTTTGACCAGGTGCAGGGTGATACCGGGGAGCCCAGTGTCAGCAATCAGCACATTGGAGCCACGGCCCAGAAAGAAAAGAGGGCAGCCCCGTCTGGATGCCTCCCGATGCAGGGCCCATACCTCCTCCAGGTCCTGGGGTATCGCCAAAAACTCCGCGGGTCCCCCGATTTTCCAGGTAGTCAGGGGTGCCAGGGGATAATCGGCATAAACCGGCCCTTTTAAACCCGGCCAGATGCAAGGCCTTGGCTGCGGCTTGGTCGTCACTAACGCCCTTCCAGGGATTTTTATTGTGAATCACTCCAGGTATACTTGGTGTTCCTATTTTAGCAGGTTGATCGATGCCGCCGGCAAACTTTTTCTAGAATCAAGGAAACGGCCTAAGGGGGCCCTTATCTTGACAAAATCAGGGAATCAGGTTAGCGTGAACCATCTTCTTTGGGGGGAAGAGGATGTTGCTGCCAAGAGTCTGGGGGATCTGCGCCGCCTTGCTTATCGTTTGCCTCAGTCCGTTGACCGGGCTGACCGCGTCCACGCCGGTGGCCTATGAGGACCTGAAAAGCCAACTGACCCGGGAAGGATTAGACAGGGACTACGTTTCTAGGGTCTTCGCTGATGAGCGAAACCACTTCCTTCCCGACATTGTCCGCAAAATCGCCACCCTGAGAAAAGAACGGCCTGTGGATTACGACCAATTCCTGAAACCCGAAGTGGTGGCCCGCGGCCGCCAATATCTCAAAGAGCACCAGAACCAGTTGGCCAGAGCCAGGGACCAGTATGGTGTGGACCCCGGGGTGATTGTCGCCATCCTCACCGTGGAGAGCGGCCTGGGAAAAACCACCGGGAAATACTCGGTATTTAATGTCTTCGCTTCTCTGTCCGTGATGGATACCCCGGAAGTTATCCGGGAGACGGGGTTGCCCTCTAACCTCTATCCCCGCCTCAAAAAGAAGGCAGCCTGGGCCCGCCGCGAACTCAAGACCTTCTTGAGCTACTGCCAGAAAAACCGCCTTGATCCCTTCCAGTATTACGGCTCCTGGGCGGGAGCCATCGGCTATCCCCAATTCCTGCCTTCCAGCCTGGTCAGTTGTGGCGTGGCCGGTGATGGCGGTAGCAAGGTTGACCTATTCACCCACGCCGACGCCATCGCCAGCATCGCCAATTATTTAAAAAAGAGCGGTTTTCGCCAGAGCAGTCCCAACACCTGGCGCCGGGCGGTCCTGGCTTACAACAACTCAGACGCTTACGCCGATACCATCTTGACTCTGGCCCATTGGTATTGACCGGCTAGCAAGGCCGTGGCCGCCGTCTTAAGGGGGAGGGTGCCCCTCACCTGGGCTACCCCATTTCCCTTAAGGCGGATTCAGATTATACTTCCTTGCTCCTGGATTAAATACTGATTTGAGGGGAAGGCTGAAGAATCTGCCCCTCGCGAAGAAAGGGAAGGAATCCTATGGCAGACCCGGCAATCCTGGTCGGCATGGTCATGGGCAGTGCTTCGGACTGGCCCAGTCTTGAGCCCGCCGCCGCCCTCCTGGAGGAGTGGGGCATCGGGGTGGAAGTGTCGGTGGCTTCGGCGCACCGCTCACCGCACCGGGCCCAGGCCTATGCCCGGGAGGCGGCCGGGCGCGGCCTCAAAATTATCATCGCCGCGGCCGGGATGGCCGCGCACCTGGCCGGGGTCATAGCTGCGGAGACCACCCTGCCGGTGATCGCAGTGCCCCTGCCCAGTTCCTCCCTGCAGGGATTTGACAGCCTCCTGTCCACTGTGCAGATGCCGGCGGGGGTACCGGTCGCCACCATGGCCCTGGGTTCGGCGGGGGCCCACAATGCCGCTCTCTTCGCCGCAGAGATCCTAGGGTTAATCGATCCTGGCTTGCAGGAGAAACTCCAGCAACATAAACGTGATTTAGAGACCAAGGTGATCGAGCAGAACGAAAAAATCCCTGCCAGCTACCGCCCTAAAAGGTAGAGGGAGCCGGAGAGCTTTCCCATGATGGTCTCCTCCCTGGTGGAATTGACCGTTGACCTGGGCGCTTTACGCCACAATTACCTGCAGTTGCGCCGGCGTCTGTCGCCGGGAGTAAAGTTTCTGGCGGTGGTCAAGGCTGACGCTTACGGCCACGGTCTGGTTCCTGCGGCCCGCACCCTGGCTGCAGCCGGCGCGGAATACCTGGGAGTGGCCTCCATCGAGGAGGGGCTGGCACTGCGTGAGAAAGGGCTTGATCTTCCCATCCTCCTGCTCATGGGGATTGTGCCCCGGGAGAGCCGGGCCGCGGTGGCCGCCGGCCTGGATGTGGTCCTGTACCGGCGGGACGTGGCCCAGGCCCTGGAGGAGGCGGGCCGCTCTCTGGGGAAAGAGGTCCGGGTGCATCTCAAAGTGGACACCGGCATGGGGCGCCTGGGGCTCATTCCTCCTGAAGTTATGCCCTTTCTGGAGAGCCTCAGGAAATCTCCCCATCTTGAGGTCCAGGGATTCATTTCCCACCTGGCCATGGCTGATGTGGACGATAAAACCTATACAAAAAAGCAGCTCCAGGAGTTTCTCACCCTGTTATCAACAGCACGGGGGCAGGGCTGGGAACTGCCGTTAAGCCACATCGCCAACAGCGCCGCCCTGGTGACGTTACCTGAGGCCCATTTCGGCATGGTGCGCCCCGGCATATCCCTATACGGTTCGCCTCCCGCGCCGGAGCTTTCCTGGGGGGTGGACTTGAAACCGGTGATGTCTTTTACTACCCAGGTGCTCCAGTTCAAGCGGCTGCCACCCGGAAGCAGCATCAGCTACGGGTGCACTTACACCACCAAAGACTGGTGCAGCCTGGCGGTGCTGCCGGTGGGCTACTGCAACGGCTATCCGAGACTTTTGTCCAACCGGGGGGAGGTCCTCCTGAAGGGCCGCCGGGCCCCCATTCGGGGCCGGGTCTGCATGAACCTGACCATGGTGGACGTCAGCCACATCCCGGACGTGGGCGAGGGGGAGAGGGTGACCCTCCTGGGAGAGGACGGCGGCGACCGTCTCACCGCCGACGACCTGGCCGCCTGGGCCGAAACCATCAGCTATGATATCTACTGCACCCTGGGAAGCGCCAACCCCCATCATTTCGTGGGAGCCTGACATGGACAGAAAGCCGGATCAAGGTGAATCAAGCCTTTGCGTGGTTTGCGCCTGGCGGGAAACTTGTGTAAAAAAATATTCTTTTGACGGTCAACACTGCCTGGAATACACCCGGGACGTTGCTTTGAAACCGAAACCAGAAAAACCGGAGTCTCCGGAAGAAAAATAACAACCCCTCCCCGGAACCACTCGCTTTAAGGCCGGGGATATCATGTTCCTCATGCAGACCAAAAAACTCTTACGCAATCTGATCACGGACAGTCTGACCCGGGCCCGGGAAGCCGGGGTGGTGAACTTTGCCGATCTCCCGGCCTTCGAAGTGGAAGCCCCTAGACAGGCGGAGCACGGCGATTTTTCCACCAACGCGGCGCTGGTCCTGGCTTCCCAGGCCAAACAATCCCCTCGCCGGTTGGCCGAAATTATTATGGATGGCTTATCAGCTCCGCCCGGGGTCCTGAAAAAGCTCGAGATAGCCGGACCAGGGTTCATCAACTTCTTCCTGGAAGATGCCTATTGGCTGGGAGTCCTGCCGGAAATCCTCCGCCTGGGGGAAGCTTACGGCAACTGCGACTTGGGCCGGGGCCTCAAGGTGCAGGTGGAGTTCGTCAGCGCCAACCCCACCGGGCCCCTCCACATCGGCCATGGCCGGGGCGCAGCCCTGGGGGATGCGCTCGCCCGGCTCCTCACCGCCGCTGGTTACCGGGTGGAGCGGGAATACTATATCAACGACGTGGGCAACCAGATCATCACGCTGGGAAAATCCCTGGCTTTCCGTCTGCGGGAACTGCAGGGCGAGCAGGTGGAATTCCCGCCGGACGGCTACCAGGGCGAGTACATCAAAGACCTGGCCCGGCAATACCTGGCTGAACATGGCTCCCCGCTGGCGGGCAAGGAAAATCAGGATTATCTCCCGTTGGGGCGGTATGCTGCGGATCTGATCCTGGCCGACATCAAAACAGACCTGGAAGATTTCGGCGTCACCTTTGACCGTTGGTTCAGCGAGGCCGACCTCTTTGACCAGGGCTGGGTGGAGCGCAGCTTCGCTTTCCTCAAGGATCGGGGCTACCTGTACGAAGCGGAGGGGGCCCTGTGGTTTGCGGCTTCCCGTCTCGGGGATGAAAAGGACCGGGTCGTCAGGCGTTCGAATGGCGCCACCACGTATTTTGCTTCGGACGTGGCCTATCACCTGAACAAATTTGACCGGGGCTATGAGCTGGTGGTGGACCTCTGGGGCGCCGACCACCATGGCTACGTGCCCCGCCTGCAGGCTGCCGCCCAGGCCATGGGAAGGAAAGATCGCCTGCACATCATCCTGGTGCAACTGGTCAGCCTGCTGCGCCAGGGGGAGCCGGTGGCCATGACCACCCGGGGCGGAACCTTTGTGACTCTGCGGGAAGTCCTGGACGAAGTGGGCAGAGACGCAGCCCGTTTCATCTTCCTTACCCGCCGGGCCGACGCCCACCTGGACTTTGATCTCGAGTTGGCCAAGCAGCAGAATGCTGAGAATCCGGTGTATTACGTCCAGTACGCCCACGCCCGGCTGGCCAGCGTCTTCCGCCAGGCTGAGGCCCAGGGCATCACCCCTTCCCCTGAACCTGGCCTCCTCCCTCGCTTATCTCTCCCGGAGGAACTGGATATTTTGAGGCTCCTGGCCAATTATCCCGACCTGGTGGAGGGCGCGGCCCGCCAATTGGAGCCGCATCGCCTCACTTATTTCTTGACGGAGCTGGCCTCCCAGTTGCATAGTTATTATCGTAACCACCGGTTTATCTCGGAGGACGCCGAACTGACCCAGGCCCGCCTTTGGCTGGCTTCGGGGGTGAAAGCGGTTTTGGCTCATGGCCTGGGGATTCTTGGCGTCGCTGGTCCGGAGAGCATGTAGGGTCGTCACTGTGGATAAGGGGGGAGACCATGGCGGAGGGCCGGGGGAGAAAGGCCAAGAAGGGCACCGACTGGAAAGTGAACCTGGGGCTTAAGGAACTCATCTTCTCCGGCCTGGGAGTCGCCGGGCTGGTGATGATGAGTTTTGCCCTGGGAACTCTAGCCGGCCGGGGAGACATTTACCGGGTACTGCACAACTGGGGCCTCCTCGGTCCTGACGGCAATAAAACTGGACAGATCTGGTATCAGGCTCCTCCTCCACCCCCGACGCAGGTGGTCAATCTCGCCACTCCCCCGGCCCCGGAGCCGGAAGCTCCCCAGGCGGCCAACCCTGCCCATCCCCAGGCTAACGCCGCTGAGCGGACACCCGCCCCCGCTCCGGTGAAGGGTTCCATCATTCCACCGCCTAACCCTGTCCAGGCCATCCAGGCCAAGAAGAAAACACCTAAGCAGGATTTCAAGGCCAATGAAGATAAATTGGAAAAAATCCGCCAGGAAGTGGCCAGCAAGCTGAAGTTCCAGAACAGCCTCGACCTGTCGGCTACTCGGACTGCCCACTCCGGCGATAAGACCAAGAAAGGCGGAGAAAAGGAAGCAGCGACTGCGGCCAAGCCCCAGGCCGCGCCGATGATTGTCGCCAAGTACCGGGACGCTGGCCAGGCCCGTGCCAGGCTGGCTCAAATGCAGAAACAGGGTGATAAGGTGACCTTAAAGGAAGGCAAGGACAGCGAAGGCCAATATTTTGCCCTTTGCCGCCAGGCTGCCCCGAGCCCGGCCGAACCTCGCCAAGTCGCCCAGACCCAGGTGAAAAAACCCAAGGCTGAGCATAAGCCCACCAAGGCTGCGGCTAATAATGAAGGAACAAAAAGATAAGGGTAAGGTTTCTTGATCGCTTAGCAACTCAAAGTTGTGATTGTTTTGCCGTTTGGTGAAAGTCTTTCACAACACGACGAACTCGAATCGCCGTTAATCTTCATCCCCTGAAGTATCTTCGCCGGAACCCATTTCCCCGCTTTCCATGGCCTCCTCGATCATCTGGTCCACTTCGCCGGGGTAGTCCTCCCCCATGGCTTCTTTAAGGTGAGGGCCCATCTGGCGCATCACGCGGGCCATGCCGGCCGGGTCGTTTTCCTCGACGTCGGCCAGGCCGCCCCAACGGTGCGGGTCAGCCAGGCGCTCCATCCTGGTCTCTTCCGAGAGGCGCACCCGTACCCGGGAGAGGAGCCGCTCCAGGTCAGTGCCGCCGCAGCGAGGACACACCGGGGTAAATGGAGCCTTCAGGTTCATGACCAGAAACTCTGATACCTTGCGGCAGACTGAACAGCGATACTCGTAAATGGGCATGGTTTAAAGGATCATCAGCCGGGTCGGCCCGGACTTGGCGGAAGGTTAATTTATACGCACCTTCATCTTTTCCAAACGGGCTACCTGGTCTTTCACGCGACCGTAGTGGGGGTCGGTGAGAGGCAGGTTGGCCAGGGCTTTCTTAAAGTGGAACAGGGCCATGGGGTAGGCCCGGGCGGTGAGGGCGTGTAAGCCGAGATAATAGTGGGCCAGGCCCAGCTGGCCTTCCTCCCCGTAAAGGGTTCCTAAATTTTGGTAGACCTCGATAAAGGCCGGGTTCAGGGCCTGCACCCGTTCCATGGCCGCCAGGGCTTCGCCAAGATGCCGTTGTTCCTGGTAAATCCTTCCCAAATAGTAGAGGACCACTTCGTCCTGGGAGTGGGTCTGCCCCAGGCGCATAAAGAGTGGCAGGGCCTCCTGGTAGCGGTTGCGTTCGAAATACTGAATCGCCAGTTCCCGTTGGATGATGTAATTTCCCGGGTCCAGCTTCAAACCCTGTTGCAGGACGGCCTCGGCTTCTTCCGGGTGATCCATCTTGGCTAAAGCCAGAGCCTTCCCGTAAAGATAAACCGGGTTTTTCGGTTCCTGTATGGAGGCCTGGGTCATGCGTCTCAGCAGCAGGCCAGGGTTGCAGTTGATGGAATCCACCTTCAAAGCAAAATAGGGGAATTCCGGGTTTTCATACCCCTTGTGGATGGTGCTTTCATGCATGCTCAGATGATTGGCCAATTCCACCAAACGGTTGTCGGTGTGGGGGTGGGTGCTTAAATATATGGGAGGCTCCCCGCCTTGAAACCACCTCTGCTTATTCAATTTTTTAAACGCGGCAATCATATCCATGGGGTCATACCCGCCCTTCGTCATCCATTTGAAGCCCAGGTCGTCAGCTTCCTGCTCATGATCCCGGCTGTATTTCAGCATGGCCGATTGCCCCGCAGCCTGGGCGCCCACCAGGAGGGCCGCCGCTGCCGGGCCCCCCAGGAATACCGCCGCCAGGCTCCCCACCAGGGTGGCAATGGTGACACCCTTGGACTCATCCATCATACGGGCCATATGCCGGGCATAAATATGAGAGATTTCGTGAGCCATAACCCCGGCCAGTTCCCCTTCCCGGTCCATCAGGCGGATAAAGCCGCTGTGTATAAAGACGTATCCCCCGGGCACGGCAAAGGCATTCATGGTAGGGTCGTCCAGGACGTAAAAGCGGTATTTGAAGGGGTGGGGGGGTTGCTGAGCCTCGAGCTTGTGCCCCAGGCGATTTATATAGGAGGAAATGAAGGGGTCCGTAGAAATCGGGTAAGCTTTTTGGAGTTCCAGAAAAAATTCTTCCCCAATCTGTTTTTCCTTCTCGGTGCTCAGGGAGTCAAAAAATCCGCCGGAAGCGGGGACAGCTCCCCACAGAAGCAGGAATACCAAAAGCCAGACTATTCGCCGATAGCTCCCATGGTTTCTCATCACGAGTACTCCTGGGTATCAGGTGTGAGGCTGCTCCTGAGATTGGTCAAAGGGAAAGTCCTTTACCGACAGACGGGTTGCCTCCACCCACAAGCCTTCAAGATCGTAGAACTCTCGCAAGGGCTTTGTAAAAAGGTGAATTACCACGTCGACATAGTCCAGGAGAACCCAGGTTCCCTCCTCCAAGCCCTCCACGCCCAGTGGTTTTACTCCGGCCTGTCCCAGGGCTTCCTGGAGATGCTGGGCCAGAGCCTGCACGTGTCGCTTGGATCCTCCGGAGCAGATGATAAAAAAATCCCAGAGACTGGAAAGGCCCCGTACATCAAGAATCAGCACCTCCTGGCCTTTGTTGTCCACCAGGGTCCGGGCCGCCAATTCCACCAGCCCGTCGGAGGTCAAGGATGACTTTTGAGCTCTGCTTACAGTTCTCACCTAGTTTTTAGTATAACCTATTTTTAAATATAAATCGGCGCACCGGCTCCGGCAAGAGGTATCGGATGGAGCTCCCCTGCCGCACCAAGCCGCGGATTCTGGTGGCGGAAATGTCCATGAGGGTGGTGGCTTGAAACAACACCCGGTAGCCCCCGGGATGCTGAAAACCGCCGCCGGAGGGCAAGGACCTGAATTCCGGGTGAACCTCTCTTCTCAGGAGTTCTCCCAACAGATCCCGATCATAGCCCGGCCGGTCCAACACCACGAAATGGCTGAGAGTAAATAGTTCCCGGTAGTCCTTCCAGAAGGCAATTTCCAACACGGCGTCCAACCCCAGGATGAAATATAGTTCCGCCTGGGGACCGAACTCCTCCCGGAAATGGCGCAAGGTCTCAATGGAATATGATTTCCCGGGTCGGCGGCCCTCAACATCGGAAACGGACAGCCGGGGGTGCCGTCCCACTGCCAGCCGGGTCATGGCCAGACGCACCTCAAAGGCCGTCACGTCCGCACCGGTTTTGTGAGGGGGGAGGGCGGCGGGAATAAACCAGATCTGGTGCAGGTCCAGGGCCTCGAACACTTCCTCGGCAGAGCGCAAGTGCCCGTAATGAATGGGATTGAACGTTCCGCCAAACAACCCGAGGCGCTGAGGCTTTTTTTTCATAGGATGGGTCTTGTGGGGGGAGGGCCAGTGAGCAGTGGCTCCCTGCCCTTAGCCCCCTCCCCCACAAAACATTCTCTCACGTCCTCACCTGTCCGTTGCCGTAAACGATGAACTTGGTGGTGGTCAGTTCCTCCAGGCTCATGGGCCCGAAGGCATGGAGTTTACTGGTGGAGATGCCGATTTCGGCGCCCAGCCCCAGTTCCCCCCCGTCGTTGAAGCGGGTGGAGGCGTTCACCAGGACTACCGAGGAGTCCACCTCCCGGAGGAACCGCTGGGCCCGGTCGTAATCCCGGGTGATGATGGCCTCGGTGTGGCTGGAGCCGTATCTGGCAATGTGGGTGAGGGCCGCGTCCAGGTCGGGCACCACCCGTTCGGCCAGGATCAGATCCAGGAATTCGTAACCCCAGTCTTCTTCCCGGGCGGCCTTGACCTGGGGGTCGATTTTCTGGGTGGCCGGGCAGCCCCTGAGCTCCACTCCGGCCTCCCTAAAGTGTTTATTCATGCGGGGGAGAAAAACGGGCGCGATCTTTTCGTGCACCAGCATGGTCTCCATGGCGTTGCAGACCCCGGGCCGCTGCACCTTGGCGTTGAAGCACACCGATTCCGCCAAGTCAAGGTCGGCGCCCTCGTCCACGAAGATGTGACACACCCCCTTGTAGTGCTTGAGGACCGGGATGCGGGAGTTTTCGGCTACGAAGCGGATCAGGCCCTCGCCCCCCCTGGGGATGATGAGGTCCACCAAATCGTCCTGCTTCAAGAGTTCCAGGGTGGCCTCCCGGGCCACGCTGGGGATGACCTGCACCGCACCCGCCGGGATCTTGAATTCGCCCAAAGCATCCTGCATGAGCTTGGCCAGGGCCAGGTTGGAGTGCAGGGCCTCTTTGCCGCCTTTGAGGATGACGGCGTTGCCGCTCTTGAGGCACAGCGAAGCCGCGTCCACCGTGACGTTGGGCCGGGACTCGTAAATAAAGCCGATGACCCCCAGGGGGATGCGCACCCGCCCCACCAAAAGACCATTGGGCCGGCGCCACATCTTCACCACCTCCCCCACCGGGTCGGGGAGGGCCGCCACCTCCTCCAGGGCCTTGACCATGGAGGCCATGACCTTGTCGGACAGGGTCAGACGGTCGATAAAGGCCGCAGGGTAATCCTCGGTTTTGGCCTTTTCCACATCCCTGGCGTTTTCCGCCTGGATGTCGGCCCGCCGCTCCTTCAGCAGTGCCGCCATGCGCAATAGCACCTGGTCCTTGACGCCCCGGGTCAGATTCCCCAGGGGCCGGGCGGCCTGTTTCGCTTCGTGGGCAAATTCTTTGATTATTTTTGGGATATCCATAGGTTCACCGAGCCCCTTTATTTTCACTAATGCAGGGCGGAAAAGGCTCCCCTTTTATCCTTAGTGAAGCAATCCTTCCAGCGACAAATCTTCATCCAAATCAGGCCAATGGATGCCAATGCCTTTGCCAATGAGGCGCCAGTTCCGGCGCGTTTCAGGGCTGGCATCCCTCAGTTTGGGGAACCATTCCAGAGGGACGCGAATCTCCCGGCCATCCGTTAGATTAACTTGCATCGCATCATCGACAAACGAAACGTCCATAATCAATACCACCCGGGCTTTAGGCAAAGTACTCATGCCACTTCTCCCAAAATAGTTGTTCCTGTTGTTTCACTAATTTTCTCAAGTTCGTGATTTCAGAAGAATTATATCCGAAGGAAGATGCCAGGGCCACCGGTTTTAGCCAGAATTTTGCGTAGTTATCGGCGGATTCCACATGAATGTGCGGTTTTTCAAACCCTTCATTGCTGAAAAAGAAAAAGCGGTAACCATGGATTTGCAGGATGGTAGGCATTATTTCCTAAGCAAACACGTCTTGGCGCGGGCAGGATGGCCGTGGCTCCCTTTAAGGGTTTCGGGGAGGGTGGTAACGGTCCACAACCCTTAGCCTCCTCCCCCAAAGCAGCATTTTCAGATTTCCCCCTCACCCGCCCCCGAACTCTGGAAAGATTACCAGGTTGTCCCGGTGGATAACTTCGTCTGTGTCTTCGTGGCCCAGGGATTGGGCGATCTCCTGGGTATGTTTGCCTTTGATGCGGTTGATGTCCCGGGAGGAATAATTGCTCAGGCCCACCGCGAAGGTCTGACCCTCCGGGTCCATCAGGCTCACCGGCGCGCCCTTGCGGAAGCCCCCGAAGACCTCGAGGATGCCGGCCGGCAGCAGGCTCTTGCCCAGGCGCACCAGGGCCTCCCGAGCCCCGGTGTCCACCAGGATGGCGCCCTTGGGGGCCACGTTATAGGCCAGCCAGTACTGGCGGCTGCTGAGCTTGTGGGTTTGGGGCAGAAAAAAGGTCCCCACATCTTGGCCGCCAAAAATCTCCCCCAGGACGCCGGGGCGCAGGCCATTGGCAATGAGGCTCGGAACCCCTGCTGAGGCAGCCTTCTTCACCGCCTCAAGCTTGCTCACCATGCCCCCGGTCCCGAGCGCACCGGGACGCTCCCCGGCTGCAGTTGCCAGACGGGGGTCGGTGGTATCCAAAAAGGTCAGCAAAGGCGCCTCCGGGTCCTCCCGGGGGTCCCTGGCATAGAGCCCCTCGGTGTTGGTGAGGAGTACCAGGAGATCCGCTTCCACCAGGTTGGCGATGAGGGCCGCCAAGTGGTCGTTGTCTCCGAATTTCAGTTCGTCGGTGGCCACCGTGTCGTTTTCGTTGATGATGGGGACCACTCCCCACTGAAGGAGGGTGAAGAGGGTGTTTTTGGCGTTAACAAACCGCTCCCGGGCCGCCAGGTCATCGCTGGTGAGGAGAATTTGCGCCACCTTCAAGCCGTGAGCGGCAAAGGCCTCTTCATAAGTCTGTATGAGGGTGCTCTGTCCCGCTGCAGCCACCGCCTGAACCTGGGGCATACCGGTGGGGCGGATGCAAATCCCCAGTTTTTTCAGCCCCGCAGCCACGGCCCCGGAGGAGACCATGACGAACTGGCGCTCGGCCTGGCG
>Ga0207862_1000041_pt1 | contig 28356 bp, 24 predicted proteins | sample LuqExpMetageno81_FD_187838 | JGI IMG/M metagenome (GOLD analysis project Ga0207862, IMG submission 187838) | Tropical forest soil microbial communities from Luquillo Experimental Forest, Puerto Rico - Sample 81 (SPAdes) | ecosystem: Environmental > Terrestrial > Soil > Tropical forest ... | reverse complement strand
GCCGGTCAGTTCTTCGTAGACTTTTCCAACTTGCGCAGGAAAGCCGTCGTCCGAGCCTGCGCTGCGCTCACTGACAAACCGAGCGATTTGCGGATTGGATTTCAATATTGTACGGATCGACTCGATCCGTGCCTTGGCTTCCTCGGGAGGGAGGTTCGTCAGAGCCGTGCCCACCTGTTGCTGTAGGGCTTTGAAGAATGCCTGCTGGTCGTCCAAGACTGTTGCAGCGGAGCGAGGACCGTGACCTGTGCATATGACCTTTGCACCGAGTTTCCTTACCTCATCCAGTGTCGCCACCCACTTGCCAACGTCACCGTCACCCACGTAATTGTACGGTCCGTTCACGCACATATCGCCCGTGAAGAGAATTCTCTCCTTTGGCAGCCAAGCCACGGCATCGCCGTGCGTATGCGCTACTCCCAAGTGCATCAGCTCAACCCGGTGCTTGCCGTCATCAAAAATCAAGTCCCTTGAAAAGAGAACGGACGGCGGCTTAAGCCTGGTGGTTTTGAGGTCAGCGCGCTCCTTCGTGGCCGCCTCCCACCTACCTGGTTCTTTGGCGTAGTAGCCGGTTTCGTACCGCTTCATCTCCTCGATGACGCCCGTATGGGCAACTGGCACTCCGCCGTTTTCCACAAAGATCTGATTCCCGTAGGCATGGTCGCCATGATGGTGTGTATCAAAAGCAAATCTTATCGGCTTGTCTGTCAGGGAGCGGATTTTGCTGATGATCAGCTTTGCCCCCGCAGGGAAATTCGCGTCGACCACCAAGACGTAATCTTCAAAAATGATCCAGCCGTTGTTGCAGACGGCGTCCGCAGTATCCGACACTTGTCCTTCGTGAAAATAGATGTCGGGGGTCACAAGATCCGCGTTGGCAGCCTCCGCTATTCCTTCGGGAATTGGCCCGGCCAAAAGTTCCGCCTCCGCCGCGACACTTAGAAACCCTGTTCCTGCTGCTAAGAACTCGCGTCTGCTTATATCGCACATGTGCCGTCCTCCTCTCTGATTTTCGAGCCTGTCATCTCCTGTTTTTTGGCGTTCTGGTGGGATTATAAGCTCAGTTTCATAGGAGACCGGTGTCAGTGTAGCTCCTCTCCTGGTTTGTCGAGTTCCCGGTAACTTGGAAACTTGGAATGGCGTTTCTCATGGTTTGGCCCTGAATCGGGAGTTGGGGTGTCCACGACGCACTTGTGTTGACACTTCTTGTCAAAGTACCTAAAATTCACCCCTAGTCCTCGCCGTTCAAGGAGATTCTCCATGGCAAAGGTTCTACGGTGCAACGACCTGATGCCCGGCTGTTCTTTCGAAGCCCGCGGTAGTTCAGAGGAAGAGGTGCTGGCAAAGGCTGCGGAACACGCCAAGACGGCGCACAACCTTACGGAGATTCCGGAGGGTATGCTGTCTCAAGTGCGTGGCGCTATCCGTGACGACGAGCAAGCCGGAGCCCAGAAAGCCGGCGCATAATCGCAATCGGGAGGGCGCCTAGTTCCGAAGTCTTTTGTCTGCGGCTATTCGTGTCGATTCCAACAAAACATGTGACAAGACCCTCCCCATTTCTTTAAGGCCGTTTTGCCAGGTCTGGGCAAGCGTTGTTGAACGACGGTTTAGCAAGTTGAAAGGTCCCTGGCCCTGTTGTTTGGGGCTTACAGAGGCTGAAAGCGCGTTTCTCGGACGGAATCAGCGGTTTCCGAACAATTGTTCCCCAAACTGTTCCCCAACGCGGAGCACTTTGCTTAGGCTTGGAGCGCCTGCGAAGTCTACTGCCAGCAAACTGGCCAAGCCCAATTCAAGGTAGCTTGTCAAAGAAGAGACAAATCGCCGCGATGTGTCCCTCACGGACAATTATGAAATCTGTCCGGGCTTCACCTTTAGATATACCGAAAAGGGGCCTGAAGGCCTCGTGCCCGGTAAGAAGGTGTACCCCGTAATGGCGCGCGGCGGGATCTACCCGGAAGGTCCGATGCACGCCTTGAACTTCCAGGACACGTATCTCAAGGTGGAGCTGGGTCTCATCGGCCTGACCGATATTTGCGCAGCGGGCGCGGAGACTCTCTCCAAAAGGAACACAACGGAATCCTTAATGCCCCCTAATTGCCCCAAAAAAAGGCAAGGAATTCTGAGAAGGAGCTACTGGGTCATTGCGTTCATTCGCGCGGTGCGCCCGTACCGAAGAATCTCAGTGAGCCTCCGGTCCTTCTACTCGCCACTGCAATGGCCGAAACTCGGCTAGCTTCGCAAAATCGCGGGCATTCGCTGTTATCACCGTTATCCCCAAACGGCCTGCGCTCATTGCAATCAGTGAATCGTTCGTCAAACGCCCCTTGCCGATCTGCTCGTAATCATATTTGGCACCAAGGAGAGCAAGTACCTTCCCGGTTTGTGTCCAGTCCGTGAGACTGGGGACCAAGATACGACCAGCTCTGTGGAAGTCGCGCTCAAGGCGCTCTACAATGTGCCGACTGCGCGTGCTCGCCCCAGCATAGAGTTCTTCAAGCACGACCGAGCTCAGCCAGACAGGGCCACCGGCGGCGATTCGCCTCAAACCAAGAGCTGCCTCAGCCCCCAACCGCAAGGCCGTGATGTAAATCGATGTGTCGAAAAGTACCGGCTGCATTTACGGCTCCAGCGTGCCGTACACATCCTTCACCGTAACGCCGCTTTTCACAAATCGCTCATTCGCTTCCGCAGCCAACCGGTTCCTTTCATGTTCCGAAATCACCAAATCCAAGGCGCGCTCGATGGCCTCTGTTTCTGTGCCAGCATGTAATAGCTTCTGGGCGCGCTTAATCTTCGCTGCGTTCAAACGAAAGTGCTTATGTGATCGTGTTCTAGCGGTGGGCATCTCATCATCCTCCAGCTCAAAGTATAACATCTATGTGTACACGTTTTTTATATTTGTGAACATCCCATGTAGCAGGCAACCGGCGCAAGGCACGGTCTGAAAACGCAAGCGAACCCTCATATATCGAATGAGAAAGCTCGGTATCTACGCCAAGCTCTATTCCTGAGCGGTGCGGCTGCATTGCGCGTGCCGTACGGCGACATTGCCGTACGGTCGGCTATTCGTCGATGTGCCTCGCAACATGAGAGGGGCTGGATTGAATTTCACGGCAATGTGGAAGCCACGCTGAGCTTATCTTTATCGGGAAGCATGTGCCCTTAATTTGCGAGCAGGTCGAGGGGCCCGTTCCCAATCCGTTGCCGAGCAGAAGAACTACAACGGCAGTTCCCTTCCTGCTGACTAATTTCTTCTCGGCGGTGGGGTTGCTCCACGACCTCCTGTAACGCCAGCGATATCAATAAGATACGGTGGTAGAGGCGGTGGAGGATCGAATCCCCGAACAATACGGAAATAAAGGAGTTTTGCGGCGCACCTCGGCCTTCTAAGTCATTTAAAGGAACACAATGGAGTCCTTAATGCCCCCTAATTGCCCCAAAAAGAAGGAAGACTGATCTGACTGGGTACGCTTGTACCTTACTAATGATGCCTTCGGTGTCTTCCGATCGGAATTTCATCTACCTAACAAAGCCAACGCGGCCTCGGCGTATCTTGTTGATTTTAGAACCGGCCGGAGTTTTGGCGAACCACCGCGGTGGCGTGAACAGAGAAACTCGGTCCGCATCGAGAACTACTGGCCCCAACTCGGCTGCTCGGCAGTCGTCGGCTAATCCTGTGACGAGGAGGCCACGGGTTCGAGTTCCGCCTCCCAATTCTCGCCACCAGGGTCATCAGTCGATGTTTTTTGCAGAAGACTCGAAATCGAAAAACGAGAATCGCCGCGTACTTACTGGTGATCTGTCGAGGAGCGTGAGCGGAGAAACTTCAAGACTTCGCGATGCGTCGTGGCCGGCTGGTCTGTAGAGAAGATATGACTTGCATGGGGGATCAAGACAAGCTTCGCTCCCGGGATGCGCTTGGCAATCAGGTCACCGTTTACCGGGGGAATGAGCCGATCGGAATCGCCGTGTAACACCAATGTAGGAGCAGCTATCTCCGGCAAGCGACTATATGCTTCCCAAGCGATGATCCCCTGTAGCTGTGCCATGAAGCCGGAGTCGGTCGGATACCATTGCCTGCGAAGGGCCATATCCTCTTCGGTACGTTCGCGCGAAGTGGACGAATGATAGATGAACGGATTCATGGATACCGCGAATTCATCGGGACTCAAGCCTCGGCGAAAGAGTGCCTGGAGGACTTCGGAATCGGCTTGAACCGCGTGAGGTCCTCCGGCGGCGGTGCAACCCAGAATGAGTGAATGGATGCGTTCTGGGTATTGCAAAGCAAATTCTTGCGCGATCATGCCACCCATGGAAACGCCGAAGATGTGCGCTCGCTCGATACCGGCCGCATCCAGCACGGCAGCTGCATCCGAGGCCATCAGTGCGATGGAATAGGGTCCAGGCGGCACATCGCTGCGGCCGACGCCTCGATTGTCCAGCGCTACCGTCCGATAGTGGTTTACGAGAATTGGCCGCGTACGGTGCCACATCGCAGATGTCCAGCCAAGGCCCATAATCAGCAGAACAGGTGCTTCCTGACCCTGTTCGTCCCAATAAATTCTGGCACCTTGATTTTCGGCAAAGGGCACTGGTGGAGCTCCCGCTGGCGCGAGGATAAGTTGTCTGCCTCCCGGATCTACAGAAATCGGCCGAATTTCCCGCCCGAAATGACCTGCCGATCTTATGATAGCCGCTTACATATGATAGTGACTTATGCAGTGGCGATTGTATATAATGCGGTCTCCGTATGGCAAATCAAGAGATCCTTTATGCGGTAGCCGATCGCGTAGCCACAATTACGCTAAATCGACCCGACAAGCTCAATGCCTGGACAGCAACGATGGAACACGAGGTACGGTCCGCGGTTGAGGAAGCGGGAAGAGACCGCCAGGTAAGGGTTATCGTTCTGACCGGTGCAGGCCGCGGATTTTGCGCGGGCGCCGACATATCGCTTCTTGGCGCGGTGGCCAAACAGGGCGCGACCGAACAGGTACGGGAACGAGCCTTGCGTAACCCCGGGACTGACGGACCTGAACGTGTTCGAGCGGACTTCCAGAAAAAATATTCGTATTTTCTCGCAACAGAAAAGCCGGTGATCGCTGCGATTAACGGACCGGCGGTAGGTCTGGGGCTGGTCATCGCTCTCTATTGCGACCTCCGATTTGCATCCGATGCGGCGCGGTTCAGCACGGTCTTCGCTCGCCGGGGATTGATTGCGGAATACGGGATGGCCTGGATGCTCCCGCGCATTGTCGGTCATGCGAACGCGCTCGATCTGTTGTTCTCGGCGCGAACCATCGACGCCGCCGAAGCGCTGCGGATGGGATTGGCAAATCACGCGTTTCCGCGAGAGGGATTTCTCGATCGGGTCAATGAGTACGCGCAGGACCTGACGTCGAACGTGAGCCCGCGTTCGATGAAGGTGATCAAGCGCCAGGTGTATGAAGCGATGTTTGAGTCGCTTCAGGAAGCGTTCGAAATCTCTGAGCATGAGATGATTGCGAGCTTCGATTCCGAGGATTTCAAGGAAGGCGTCGCCCATTATTTAGAGAAGCGTTCGCCTGATTTCACCGGTAACTAAACCAGGCATGGACTTCGAATTCAGCGCGCGAACGAAGGACCTGCAAAAACGGCTGCGAGCATTCATGGATGAGTATGTCTACCCAAACGAACGCCGCTTCGAGGAAGAGAGCCAAAGAAACCGGTGGTTGCCGTCAAGGGTCGTTGAGGAGTTGAAGCCGAAGGCCCGCAATGCCGGTCTATGGAACCTGTTTTTGCCAAACGACGCGGCCGGGGCGGATTTGACGAACCTGGAATATGCCCCGCTGTGCGAAATCATGGGGCGCAGCGCGATGGCCCCGGAAATATTCAACTGTTCGGCGCCGGACACTGGGAACATGGAAGTGTTGGCGCGCTACGGGACCACGGAACAAAAAGATTGCTGGCTAAAGCCGCTGCTGGCGGGTGAAATCAGGTCGTGTTTTGCCATGACTGAACCTGCGGTTGCTTCATCCGATGCGACGAACATCCAGGCGAGCATTGTCCGCGATGGACGCGAGTACGTCCTGAACGGGCGCAAATGGTGGACTTCCGGAGCGGGGGATCCGCGTTGCAAGATTGCTATTTTTATGGGCAAGACTGATCCGGCAGGGCCGCCGCACCGGCAGCAGACGATGGTGCTCGTGCCGATGGACGCGCCGGGCGTGAAGGTTGAGCGGATGCTTACCGTTTTTGGCTACGACCATGCTCCTCACGGTCACGGTGAGGTTACTTTTACCGACGTCCGCATCCCAACTTCGAACTTGCTGCTGGGAGAGGGGCGCGGCTTCGAGATTGCCCAAGGCCGGTTGGGACCCGGACGCATTCATCACTGCATGCGATGCATCGGAGTCGCCGAACGTGCGCTCGAAACCATGTGCGAGCGAGTGCAAAGCCGCACAGCGTTTGGGAAGAAGCTGGCCGAACTGGGGACGATTCGCGCCGATATCGCGGCGTCGCGAATCGAAATCGAGCAAGCCCGGTTACTCACCCTGAAGGCCGCCTACATGATGGACAGGGTTGGCAATAAGGAAGCACGCACGGAAATAGCGATGATCAAAGTAGTCGCGCCGCGGGCCGCCTTGCACGTGTTAGATCGTGCCATCCAGGCGCACGGGGGCGCCGGTGTTTCCCAGAACACCTTTCTTGCGGCCGCCTGGGCGAATGTGCGCTCGCTGCGATTGGCGGATGGTCCGGACGAGGTCCACGTCGAATCGATTGCCAAATGGGAGCTCCGAAGGCTGGAGAAGCTCAAAGCCGTCACGCGTTGACCGGTGCGGTGAGTGAAGCGCGCCTTTCAGAGGGTTCTTTGTCAATTTGCGTCGTGGAAAATCCGCGGTCGTTGAGGGAATTTGCCGGCCAAGAAATCGCGGTGACTCCCTGGTTCGAGCTGACGCAAGATCGCATTCGCCAGTTTGCCGAAGCTTCGGAAGATCGGCAGTGGATCCATGTTGATCCGGAGCGTGCTAGGTTGGAGTCGCCATATGGCGCAACCATTGCGCATGGATTCCTGACACTGTCCCTCACCAGTTATTTCATCAAACAAGCGGTGGAGATCCGCCACGGCGTCCGGTTAGCCATCAATTACGGGATGAACCGTGTGCGTTTTCCCGCCCCTGTACTTGCCAATACGAACATTCGCGCTCGCGTAAGACTGCTGAATTTGAATGAACTTCCGGGATCGGTCGAAGCCATTTATTCCGTTTCCATCGAAACCGAAGGAACGGCCAAGCCAAGCTGTGTCGCCGAATGCGTTGTTCGCTACTATCCGTGAGCGAGGACGCGTAAGTTAGCAGCCTTTGAAAACCGCGCGATTTCGCTAAATCGAATCAGAACGGGCCGCTTCGAGCGAAGCGCGCAAGAGGGTTTGGACCACCTCGGGCATTCTGGCGAAGCGGGGGTCGCGGGTCAGTCCATGATGATACCGGTAGTAGATTTGCTGCACGATCACAGCGACTTTGAAACGAGCAAAAGCTAAATAGAACGGCATGTGACTCACGTCGCGGCCGCTCTTTAGCGCGTAGCGCTCGACAAGTCCCGCGCGGGTCAGGCTTCCCTCGCAGGTCGTAGGGCCCCACCGGATTTCCTGCAATTCGTTCGAATCGCCCGGGTCTACCCAATAAGCAAGGGCGGTGCCTAGATCGGTTAGCGGATCGCCAATCGTGCTCATCTCCCAATCGAGCACGCCAATCATCTCGATGGAATTGTCTGGATTGAGAACTGTGTTGTCATACTTATAGTCGTTGTGGATGAGAGCAGCCATGCCGGCTGGCGGCATGTGCCGCTGCATCCAGCTCGCAATCTGCTCGACCTCGGGCAAGTCATGGGTTTTGGAGCCGGCGTAGCGCTCGATCCAGCCAGTTACCTGCCGATGAAGGTAGCCATCGGGCTTGCCGATTTCCGCGAGGCCAATGGCTGAATAATCCAGACCATGCAATCGAGCCAGGTTGTCGACGAAGCCCTCGCTGAGTCGGCGCGCAGTCGGAGGCGAAAACTCCAACCCTAGGGGAGGATCTCTCCGGATAATGATTCCATGCAACCGTTCCATGAGATAAAACGGCGCGCCTAAGATGGTTTCATCGTCGCAATAAAGTAGAACGCTGGGCGCGAGCGCATAAGCATTGTGAAGCTTGGAGAGGACCCGAAACTCACGACCCATGTCATGAGCGGATTTCACCTTGGTGCCAAACGGGGGACGGCGTAGAACCATTTCGCGCGCACCGAGCTGGACGGAATAAGTCAGGTTCGAATGGCCGCTGGGGAATTGCAGGAGCGTGATGCCTTCGCGCTCCTGCGGGAAGTGGCTTCGGAGGAGCGGCTCGAGTTTGCTCAAATCCAATTCTTCGCCAGGCCGCACATGCGTCGGCACGTCGAGAAATGTCGCCATTACCGGATCCAGCTCTAGGCTCCACCGGATCTAGGCGGAAACGCCTCGACCCGTCTGAAAGTCGCTAAACGTTTTGCCGTGCACAGCCAAATGTTTGAGCAGTGGTGCAGGTTCCCAGAGCACACCAAACTGCCGATGAAACTCGGTAACGCGATGATAAACTTTTTCGACTCCCACGCGATCAGCGTGCCACATGGGTCCGCCACGGTGCGCAGGGAAACCGTACCCGTAGAGAAAGATAATGTCGATATCGGTGGCGCGCAACGCGTAGCCTTGCTCCAAAATGCTCGCTCCTTCGTTCACGAGCGCATAGATGCACCGCTCTACAATCTCATCGGAAGAGACGGTGTGCTGGGGAATGCCGGCTTTTTCAGTCCATTCCTTGAGCAGGACTGGTACAGCAGGATCCGGTTCAGCGCGGCGCTGTTCATCATACTTGTACCAACCCGCGCCCGTCTTCTGGCCGAATCTCCCGAGTTCACACAGTTTGTCTTCGGCGAAGGGCTGCCGGACATTCGGATCCTGCAGGTGATGATATTCCTTGCGGATGCGCCAGCCGACATCAAGGCCAGCAAGGTCGCCGGCGGCTAGCGGCCCCATCGCCATGCCAAAGTCGAACAGAGCCTTGTCTACGGCTTCGACGCCGGCTCCTTCTTCCACGAGAAACTGAGCCTCGCGTCGGTATGGTCCAAACATGCGGTTGCCAACGAAACCCTTGCAATTCCCGACGAGAACACCGACCTTGCCCAGCTTTTTTGACAGCTGCATGCATGTGGCGATGACCTCTTTCGAAGTTGCCCGGCCGCGGACAATTTCGAGAAGGCGCATCACATTTGCGGGGCTGAAGAAATGAGTTCCGATGACGAATTCCGGACGCGAAGTTGAAGAGGCGATTTCGTCAATGTTCAACGTAGATGTGTTGCTGGCCAGAATGGCGCTAGGTTTGCACACTCGGTCGAGTTCAGCGAACACTTGCTTCTTTAATTCCATGCCTTCGAATACCGCTTCGACCACCATGTCGACGGCGGAAAAGCCGTCAAAGCTCAGCGTCGGTTGAATCAGATTTAGACGTTCGTCCACAAATTGCTGGGTCAGCCGGCCTTTGCTGACGGAATTCGCATAGTTCTTTCGTATGTTCGCGAGCCCGCGGTCGAGCGCAGCCTGGTCCACTTCTTTCAGAAAAACGGGAATACCGGCATTGGCAAAAACCATAGCGATCCCGCCGCCCATCGTGCCGGCGCCGATCACGGCCGCGGCAGCCAAGGGCAGGACAGGTATTTCCTTCGGCACGTCGGGGATTTTGGCCACTTTACGTTCGCCGAAAAACACATGGATAAGTGCCTTCGATTGCTCGGAAAACAGGCATTCAATGAAGCGATTCCGTTCGAACTCGCAACCTTGTTCGAATCTCATCAACGTGGCGGCTTCCACGGCATCAATGGCTGCCAGCGGCGCGATCATGCCACGCTGCTTATGGCGCGCAATTTGGCGCGCTGCCGCAAAGATTGGGGCATTTTGCTGTGGTGTGCCCAACTTTTCGTTGCGTTCACGGGTTTTGCGCCCTGGCTTCGCTGCAATCTCGTGGGCAAACTCAATTGCGCCCGCGTGCAGGTCGCCGTCGATCAGCCGATCCAAAATCCCGAACTGCAACGCGTCACTGGCTTTGACAGGATTGCCTTCTGCGCACATTTCCACGGCTTTGGCCACGCCAGCAAGACGCGGCAACCGCTGTGTTCCGCCGGCACCCGGAATAATGCCAAGCTTGACCTCGGGCTGGCCGACTTGCGCGCCGGGGTTCGCCACACGATAGTGAGCCGCCATGGCCAGCTCCAGCCCGCCTCCAAATGCGGTGCCGTGAATGGCTGCAACGAGTGGTTTGCGGCAATCCTCCATCTTCAAGAGCAGTTGAACGAGTTCCGAACCGCGTCGTTCCCCGGAGGTGATTTTGCCAAATTCCTTAATGTCTGCTCCCGCGACAAAAGTTTTGCCAGCTCCGATCAGCACCGCGGTCTTCACTTGATTGTCTGCGGCGATGCTCTCGATTGCATCGGCAATTCCTTCGGGCACGCCCGGGCTCAGGGCGTTGACCGGCGGATTATTGATGGTGATTACCGCAACTTCGCCGTCTTTGCTGATTTGAACGAGGTTGTTGGTCACCATCATTCCCCCAATGGTTCACGAGAACGTGAAACGTGCTGCTCATGCGCTCATGCCTGCAACCGACGCCGTGTCGATTGTCAGTCGCGCGAGCCGCTCGCGATGAAAGATTGCATCGCCGAAGGCGATCTCCGAAGCTTTGGCGCGGCGATAATAAAGGTGCAAATCGTTCTCCCAGGTGAAACCCATTCCGCCGTGAACCTGGATTCCCCGGTTTCCCACCGTGCGGCCGGCATCGCTCGCGTAGATTTTCGCGATGGACACGGCTGCGGATGCGTCGGGCACATTCTCCTCGAGAGCCCACGCTGCGTAATAGGCTGCGGACCGTGAACTCTCCGTTTCGAGGTACATATCCGCGCATTGATGCTGCACGGCCTGGAACGAGCCAATCGTCTTGCCGAACTGCTTGCGGGTTTTGGCGTATTCGACCGTCATGTCCAAGGTCCGTTGCATTCCGCCGACCATCTCCGCAACCAGTGCGGTAGTCGCGATGTCTATTGCGGTTTTCGATCCAGCCAAATCGCCAAGTTTTTCTGCAGAAGCGTTATCGAACTGAACCGCGTAGAGCTTGCGAGTCAGATCCATACTGAACATTGGCGAAACGGTGACGCCGGGGGATTTCTTGTCCACCAGAAACACGCCGTTCCGTGCCAACACCAGAATCCAATCGGCGACTGCCGCATCGGGGACAAACAGTTTTTCGCCACTCAACCTTCTGTTGACGGCTGCCATCTGGATCTGTCCCAGATCCCAGCTTGCAGCTGCTTCGAGAATCGCCACTGTCGAGCGCGCTTCACCGCGGCAAATCGGCGCGAGGTATTTCTTCTTTTGCTCTGCGCTAGCGACGCCATCGATCACCGACCCGCTCAGCACAACGGTCGAAAAGAAGGGCCCAGGTAAAAGAGCGCGCCCGGCTTCCTCCATCAGGAGAATCAACTCCACCTTGCCGAGGCCCACGCCGTTGTACTCTTCCGGAAAGATGATTCCCGTGTAGCCTTGAGCGGTCAGTTTTCGCCACAGCGAGTCGTCGTATGCGCAATCGGTGGCCATCAGACGCCGCACTTCGCTCATCGGGCATTCGCCGGCAAAGAAGCTGCGTAGGCTGTCCCTCAACATTTCCTGGCTTTCGTTCAAACCAAATTGCATTGGCTATCTCCCTAGTAGCTTCTCGGCAGGCCGAGCACGAAATGGCCGATGATGTTGCGCTGGACTTCCGATGTACCCGCTTCGATGGTGTTTCCGCGCGTACGCAGGTAGCCGTAGGACCACACGCCTTTGTCGACCGCGTGTGAATCCGCTGCGAGTAACTGGCCGTACGGGCCCAGAATCTCCTGCGCAAGTTGCTGCACGCGCTGGTTCAATTCGCTCCAGAAGATCTTCTGAATGGAGCCCTCCGGACCCGGCACACCGGTCGCCGTGATGCGGCTGAAAGCTCGCAGTTGATTCAGACGCATGATCTCGATCTCCGCGAAGCACTGCGCAAGTTTCTGGCGGATCAGCGGGTCCTCCGCCGCAGTCCGGCCGTTGCGCGGGACCGTGCGTGCAAGTTGGATCAGCCGGCCGATGCTGCGTTTGAAAATGAGGTGCAAACGTGCACCATACGATCCGCGCTCGTACGCGAGCGTGCTCACGGCCACGTTCCAGCCGTCGTTCACTTTGCCGAGCACATTTTCTCCCGGAACATGAACGTCGCGGAAGAACAGCTCGTTGAACTCGCTTTCGCCGGTCATCTGACGCAAAGGACGCACCTCAACGCCCGGCGACTTCATATCGACGAGAAGGACTGTGAGTCCCTTGTGTTTTGGCGCCGCCGGATCGGTGCGAACGACCAGTTCACACCAATCGCCCACCCATCCGTAACTGGTCCACACTTTCTGCCCGTTGACGATATAGTGCCCGTCCTCCAGGCGTGCCTCAGTCTGCAACGAGGCGAGGTCAGAACCCGCATTGGGTTCGGAAAAACCCTGGCACCAAATCTCGTCGGCGCTCAGAATCTTGGGAATAAACCGCTTTTTCTGGGCGTCCGTGCCGTAAGCGATGATTGTCGGCCCAATCAATCCGAGGCCCAAGGCGTTAGCCATAGGGGGTGCTTCGACCCGCGCCATCTCCTCCCAGAAAATCGCTTGCTGCATCAAGGTGGCGCCGCGGCCGCCGTATTCTTTCGGCCAGGAAACGGCTGCCCAGCCTCCTTCATGGAGCGTACGCTGCCATATTCTGAGATACGCGAAGGATTCCTCCAGCGACTTTTCGCGCCAATTGCTCCAATCCTTAGGAACGTTGACCTCCAGCCACGAGCGGAATTCGTCGCGGAAGGCCACTTCCTCGCGGGTGAGATTCAGATCCATTCCTTTGTTTTGCTCCTTCGTGATGCAAGATCGCGGATCATTTGTTTTGCGCCACGCGCGTCGCATCGCCTTGCCAGTATTTGTTTCGCAAATCTCTCTTCCGCACTTTTCCCGTGCCGGTCCTGGGCAGAGTCTCCAAAAACTCAACGGAACGTGGGCATTTGTAGTGCGCGAGGCACGAGCGGCAGTGTTCGATGAGCTCAATTTCTCCCGCTTGGGCATTCTGCTTCAGAACCACCAATGCCTTGGGCACTTCTCCCCATTTTTCGTCGGGTACGGGTATAACGGCTACTTCAAGCACAGCGGGATGCGACAGAAGTGCTTTCTCAACTTCCAGCGAGGAGACGGTTTCCGCGCCGGTGATGATCACGTCCTTCTTTCGGTCGACGATGAGAATGTAGCCCTGCTCATCCCACACCGCCATGTCGCCGGTATGGAACCAGCCGCCCCGCAATGCCTCGGCGGAGGCTTCGGCCTGCCGCCAATAGCCCTTCATCACACCATCACTGCGCGCGATGATTTCGCCGATGCAGTGCCCGTCCCTCGGGACATCCTGGTCGTTGGCGTCGACGACGCGCAGCTCGACGCCAGGCATCGCGTAACCCGTCATGGCTTGCCGCACAAATCGCTCCTCGCCTTCGCAAGAGAGGCCGGGCTTGATCAGAGAGACCGACAAAACGGGCGCCGTTTCCGTCAAGCCGTATCCCGAGAAGCACGCGCAGCCCAGTTTTTCTTCAACTTCGCGCACCAACGTGGGAGAGGATGCCGCGCCACCGATGTTGATTCGCCGCAGACTACTTAAGTCGTACTTGCTCCGCTCCGGGCAATTGACCAGAGCAGTTGCCATCGCGGGGACAAGGCTGCAGTAATTCACGCGTTCCGCTTCGATCAACCGAAAAACCTCGGGAGGATCGAAGCGCTGAATCATCACGTGTTTGCCGCCGAGCAGCGTCAGAAAATGCGGCACACCCCAACCGTTTGCGTGAAACATGGGAATGGTGTGGAGTTCGACGGCATTTTTCGCGCCGTCGTGCAGACCCAAGCCCGTGTTGTGGGCGTGCAAATAAATGTTCCTGTGGGTGAGCATGACGCCTTTTGGTTCGGCGCTGGTCCCGCTGGTGTAAAAGAGTTCGGCGAGAGAGCCTTCATCGACGGCCATGATATCCGCGCGAAATTCCGCCGCCTTTGAGATCATTGCCTCGTAATGCGGCTCGGTTTCCCAATCTTCTTCCTTCACGCCATCGAGGATGTACAAGGTGGTCGCGTTGGAGAGCCTCGAGCGAAGAGATTCGACCACCTCAAGGAAGCGCTTTTGATAAAACAGCACGCGCGCGCCGGAATCGTTCAGCACGAATGCCAACTCGTGAGGAGCCAAGCGAATATTGAGGGGCAGTAACACCGCGCCCGCTTCGATCACGCCATAGTAGGCTTCGAGAAGCCGATGACAGTTGGTGCTAAGGAACGCGACGCGATCGCCGGCCTGCACTCCTGATTTTCGCAACGCGCCAGCCAGCCTGCTAACGCGCTCGGCGAGTTGAGCGTACGTAAACCGTTCTTCTCCACAGACGACGGCAGTGCGCCGCGGGTACTGTTGCTGCGCGTAACGAAGGAAACGAATTGGCGTTAATGGAATATTCATGGTTTATCGAGCCGAGTCAGGCTGTCTGTCCCCCATCAACCACCAGTACGTGCCCCGTTACATAATTGGAAGCCTCCGAGGCCAGGAAGACTGCCGCTCCCTTCAAATCGTCGTCTCCGCCAAATCGTCCCATCGGCACTCTTTTGAGGAGCGTTTCTTTGTTTCTTTCAATGACTACGGCGGACATATGCGTAGGGAACCAGCCCGGTGCAATGGCATTGACTTGAATGTTGTGGGCGCCCCACTTGCAGGCTAGATCTCTGGTGAACGCGATCACGCCTCCCTTACTGGCGTGATAGCCGATCGCCTGAAGTTCCGCCGAAGCGCCCCGAAGGCCGGCCACCGAGGCGATATTGATGATCTTGCCCCGGCGCTGCCGCACCATGAGCCTTCCGGCAGATTGAGAAAAGAGAAACGTGGCGGTCAAATTCGTTTCGATCACCTTGTTCCAATGCTCCAACTGCATTTCCTCGACAGATGCGCCCCAGGACGTGCCCGCGTTGTTAATGAGGATGTCGATTTTCTGAAACCGGGAGAGCGTCTCTTCCACAACAGCTTTGACCTGGTCCGGGTTTCGAACGTCACAACCAAGCGCGAGGGTTTGGACTCCTAGTCGCCGCAGTTCCTCCGCTGCCTGCTCGCAACGGTCCTTCTTCCGGGCGCAAAGCACGAGGTTCGCGCCCATCTCTGCCAAGCCCTGGGCCATTTGACGCCCGAGCCCAATGGAGCCTCCCGTAACAATGGCCACGCGTCCCGCTAGGTCAAAAAGCTGCTTGGTATTCATGGCAAATCCCGCAAACGCATGAACAAGTGAATTACTCCCATTTTTAACGCAAACCAAGCAGCGAAGCTCAGTCGCCGCACCGACGGCCGTTCTCACACTGTTCTGATCCAATATCGAACGGCCGAAGATACGGACCAGGTTTGAAGTCAACAAAGGCCGGTTGGACTGGGACGATTTTGTTTTGCGAGTTGCTGAAGATATTGAAGTTGGAGCCTAGCGATGCGGCAGCAGCATTCAAGTCGGCCGGTTCCACATGGTCCCATTTTCCGGTCGCCAGCCGTTCAAGGAGCGTCCCAACTGCAGCGATGGTTTCGGCGGGTGTGAAGGCACAATGCCCGGCACAGGCGACGAATGTGCGGCGCAGGAATTCTCCGTTGCCTTCTTCCCGGACAACCTGCCTGAAGGCGCTTTCATTCTCCACTACGACAAGCCCGTCACCGGTGGTGTGGAGCGTCAAGACGGGAATGTGAATTTTCCCGTTGTAGATGATATTCCTCTCCAGATATTCCGTGGCCATTGGGTCAGCGCTGATCCGCGCCGTCGCGTTCAACATCTTTAAGTCGGCATCGAGATCGAGACCGGCCTGTTCGTATAGCGCGCGAACTTCCGCGGCGTCCCTCGAATGATCGAACTGCCTGCCGTAATCGACACCGGTATTCCAGGACGGATTACCCTGCGCGCGGGCTTCGAGTTCAGCGCGAAAAGCAAAAATAAAAGGAAAGTCCACCTTGTCAGCCCAGAGGAATTGGTTCATTTCCTGTCCGGCAAAATCTGTTCGAGCAGGGTCCGGAGAAAGAGGAGTGAACCAGCCCGGCCCGTCACCGAGCGCCGAGACAAGGGCAAGGCGCGCCCTGCCTTGCGGCGTAGTCTGGGCCACCGCCAGCGCCACCTCGGCGCTGGTAAGGTTGCCTGCAGGGTCACTAATGTGCACCAGCTCCAGCCCTGAACCCGGCGCCAACAAAGTCTTGAATGCGAAAGCCGAATCGAGCGCCGTATTCCAGGTGGCAACCCCACCTGACAGAACGCCACACATTGGCAACGCCGCATCGAATCGATCCGGATAGCGTTGAATTAGCCCCGCCGTAATCATCCCACCAAGAGAATGCCCCCACGCCACGGTGTGTTTCGCGGCCCCCACGTTCTTCGTGAAATCATCGAGCACCGCGATCTGGTCAGGCAATGCCTGCTCGATGGCCCAGCCCGTCGTGGCGTAAGAGGAGCCCGCAAGAGCGAATCCGTTCGACAGCATGAAGACACGCGTTGCGGGATCGCCGACATCTTGTGGAGGATTTGGGCTGCCCGGTAGCGGTGGCACGTATCCGTGGCTGTATAGGAATAGCGTACCGTTCCAGCTCGCCGGGACTTCGATCAAATACGTGGCGCCATCCGGCAGTGTCCCGGTGTAAGTGGTCACTCCGGTTTGCGCCGAAGCAAGGCTGGGAACAACCAATAAGACAAACGCCACCGCGAGGCAGAAGATCAGATCCTTGACAATTGGGCGCATAATTCTTCCCCCTTGATTCCGTGTGGTCCCCGGCACAGCATTCCATCCTGATCGGAGTGCTGCTGACCAGCCGGAGAGGGCGGTCCGGCGAACTGTCGTCGCGAATGCTCTCACCATCTTCAGAAAGTCAGGCGCACACCCAGCTGGATTTCGCGATTGGGAAACGCTGCGGTAAATCCAAGAGGCTGACTCGGCCCGACGTTCGCGGTTCCGTGCACATTGAACGGCGGAGCAAATGCCGCGCCGACGATGTTGTTCACGCTTGCGTAATTGGTATGATTGGCGACGTTGAATGCTTCGGCGGTCAATTGCATGTTCAGCTTTTCGCCGAGTTTGAAGGTTCGGCTCAGGCGCAAGTCAAGGTTCGTGTAACTCGGGCCAATTCCCGTGTTGCGGCCGGCGCCCGGCGGACGGTCGTTGGTGAAGTGGCCGTCTCCGTTGATATCGGCACCCGCCAGGAGGTTGAAAGGATGTCCGCTGTTGTAGCTGAAGATCGGAGCGAATTCAAAGCCGCTGAGAATCTTGGACTGCTCCCAAGGACTTTGGAAAACGCCGGCCAGCACGACTTTGTTGCGCTGGTCGAAGTCAGAAAGGGAGTAGTCGCAATGCAGGCAGGTGGCGTTGAAGGGAGAATAGTCACTGTTGAAGTCGGTAGCGTTGTCCGTAGCGCGGCTGTAGGTGTAGTTCGCGAGGATTGTAAAGTGATTGGAGAAGGCCTTCTTCACCTCGAATAAGCCGCCCTGATAGATCGCGGAAGCGGCGGAGCTGTAGACGTTATTCTGCAGGATGACGTGGGTCGGATCTGCGAAGCACAGAGAAGGATTGGCGGCGCAAGCTGGAGCTCCCCAGTCCTGGAAAGGCAGCCCGTTTGTCGGCAAACCATTTGCGCCAAGTCCGGGCGGGCCACATGCGGCAACACCGGCCGTGGGACAGACAGGCGCGCCCGGAAGCAGGTTCGAATCGAGGGCGACGGGTAGATGCGTCGTGTGAACATAAATGTAGCTGGCGGAGACGGTGAATCCTGCACCAACGGCACGCTCAATACCGAAAGACGCTTGTTGAGATGTAGGACTCTGGTAACCCGGCTGGCCGGCGAACAGAACCGTCCCGGGAGGCAGCGGACCGGTGTTCGAAACGATGAGCCCGAACTGCTCGAGCATCGCCGGAGTAATGCACGCATACTGACCCGGTTGCGGCGTCCCGCAGCCGATGATGGTGTTTTTCGTGGGGTCGGCGGGGTTGAAGCCTTGGAAGAACAGAGTCTGGAAGATAAGCGGTGAAGTGACCGCGGGGTTGAGCGGATTCCCAAGGATCGAGACCAGAGTATTGGCGATGCGTCGCGTGCCATTCACGTTTCCAAGGACGTCCACAACGCCGCTAATCTGCGCATAGATGGGGGAGTAAAAGATCCCGTAGCCGCCCCGAATCACCGTTTTGTGGTCGTTGAACGGGTCCCAGGCGAAGGCGAATCGAGGGGCAAAGTTGGTCCCCGGAGTGTGCAAAGGGCCATACTGACTATCGAGCTCGTAGCGCAAGCCGTAGTTGAGCGTGAGCTTGGGGTTTACCCTCCAGGAGTCCTGCCAGTAGAGGCCCGTGAAAGGACGCGTCTGGATGTAACTCGGATTGCCAAAGCCTTGTTCATAGAAGGCGGGGAGGCCGAGACTCCAGGACTGTAGCGTGCTGATACCGCTGGAAGCCTGTGATGCGGGCAGGCCGCACGCGGCGGGAGCCTCGAGACACAGGCTAACGAGCGCGCCGGGCAACTCGAGAAATTCGAAGCGGCCGGGAAAAAACGTTTGAGAAGACGTGTTGTTGCCTCGAATCAGTTCTTCGAAGCCCATTTTCATGGTGTGACGGCCGCGGACCAGCGTGAAATTGTCCGCAAATTCGTAGCGACGCGCAGTTGTATGGCTCGGAAGAAAGATTCCCCGGCCGAAGAACCCGTATCCTTCAACGTCGTGGCCGGGACCACCGGGATCATTGGTGTCTACGTTGAATTGATACCAATTCCACTGGATGGTCGCTTCGTTTTCCGTGCCGGCGCTGAACTGGTGGAACCAGGAGCCTTGCAGCGTGCTGTCCCAAGCCAATTCGGTAGTGCCACGTGAGAAAGCGGTGAGCGCCTGCAGGTCGGGACTCTTTTCCGTGAGATGCACAAAGCTGTAGCGGACAAAGGCCTGATCGCTTTCGCCGAAGTGATGATCAAAGCGCGCCGAAAACTGATGCTGGTTCGTTGGAAAAGGAAACAATCCGCCGTTGACCTCGAACTGATTCACGATATAGGGATTGAGTGCACGCTGGGCATTACCAACGAAAGGATTGGGGCCGGGATTGGGATTGGCGGTCAGAATGCTGCCCAAGGCGAAGGCGCATTGGTTGGCGGGCAGGACCAAGGGGTTCATCAAAGGGTTTGAGGGATTTGTGGTGATGCAAGGAACTGGCGTAGCACCTTCCGAAGCCAATCCCGAGATGATGGACTGCTGCGTCGCAGTGGGTGCGAAAATATTGCTGTTGGTGAGCAGCGGGACGGAATCCTGCGCGTCGGATAGGAGACCTTCGTAGGCAACATACAAGAAGGATTTGTCTTTGGAGACCGGGAAACCGGCATTGCCGCCGAACTGCTGGCGGCTCAGAGAATTCTTGATTGGAACTCCTGTAGCCGTGAGGGAAAACGGGTCGCCTGGCTGAAGGGCCTGGCTCATGGCAAAGCGGTCGCGCGCGTCCAGGGCATCGTTGCGAAAATATGCGAAAAGGTTGGCGTGCAGCTCATTGGTCCCAGACTTCGAGACGATATTGATGGCGGCACCGCTGGCACCCCCGAGATCGGCGGCGTAGTTGCTGCGATTGATCTGAAACTCCTGGACGGCGTCTTGACTTAAAGTGAGGCGCACGCCCCCCGCGTCGTCGTTGGCTTCGCCACCGTCGACGGTGACGCTGTTGCCGCGGCCGTTACTGCCGTAAAACGACAGGCCGCTCTGTGGAGTCTGCTTGACCCGGAAATCCGCATTATCGGCGATTGTGTTCGAATTGCTGACCCCCGGCGCGAGCAGTGTAAAGGCGAGGTAGCTGCGCTGATTGATGGGAAGCTGCTCCACATAGTTTTGCGTAATCGTATCGGCTTGACTGCCTCGTTGAGTTTCGACGACCGGGAGTTCGGAACTTACTTCAACCATTGACGTGGTCCCAGCCAACTTGAGATGGAAATCCAAAACCAGCGTCTGTCCCACCGTCAGCGTGACGCCATTGACAGCCTCGGTTTGGAAACCGTCGTGTTCGGCGCTAACTTGATACATCGCCGGTGCGAGACCGGATACCCGATAGGTGCCTTGCTCGTCCGTCACGACGACGCGCTTGATCCCCTTCGCGGCGTCGACGATGGTTACCTTGGCATTCGGTACGTTTGCACCCGCGGGGTCGGTGACGGCTCCGGTCAAATCCGCCGAGGATCCCACGCCTTGAGCTTTAGCTTCATGACTTCCCAGAACTAAGCAGATAGCAAGTAACAGCGCAGCCGCAGTTAAGGTGGCTTTCATATCTCCTCCTGGTTCGTCAAAAGCGTTGAGAAGCTGTTCATGCACGGGAACAAGTCTGCTCGGCGAGCCACACCACCTGTACGGACCTTGTGGCGGTCGCTTCCTCCGCCGGGGACGCACTCGACTTCGTCACGAAAGCAACTGGAACCGGTTTGAACAATACTGCCTAATCGCCTCGATGCCTTCCTCCCCCGAGTTGAACTATCCAAGATTGTGATAGTCGGTATCACATTTTAGGAACTAACGTCAACGAATTTTTCAGTGCCGTTCGACTCTGCCCGGAAAGGTCGATCTGATGCCGAATACGTCTTTTGGGCACCGACGAACCTCACTAATTGGCGTCAATTGTAGTCTTGCGAGCAGTCTTTCAGGAAAATGCGAATGCGATGCGCCCCGATACTTGGCCACGACGCAACTCATCGAGAACTTCATTGGCATGGTCCAGCGGGCGGGCTGTCACATGGCAGCAAATTTTTCCTTTGCTGGCCATGGCCAATACTTCACGCACATCTTCACGAGTGCCCACCGCGCTCGCTCGGATGTGCATTTCCCTTGCACTCATCAGGATCGGGGGGAAGCAGATATTCTCGGAAGGTAGGCCGACAACCAACAACGTTCCAGTGGGGCGCAGGCAAGAGAAGGCCAGGTCATATGCTGCCTTTGCCGCCGATGTCACAAGCGCCACATGAACGCCGCCCCTCGCGCGCAGTTCTTTCGTGACGTTCGTGGAAGCAGCGTTGAGACCGCTCGTGGCGCCCAATGATTTCGCAAACTCGAGTTTCTCGTCGGAGACGTCAACCGCGATGATCTCGGCCGCCAATTCTCTCGCAATCTGCACGGCGATATGCCCGAGCCCGCCGATACCAAAAATCGCCAGCCGCTGACCCGAAGATATTCGGGCCTGCTTCAACGCTCGATGCACGGTTACACCGGCACAAAACAGCGGCGCCACTTCGATCGAGGAAAACCCCTCGGGGATCCTGACCACGTGGCTTGCTGGTGCTTTCACAAACTCTGCGAACCCACCATCTACGGTCACACCCGTAATCTTCTGCTTCACGCAGAGGTTTTCGTTGCCTTCCCGGCAGAAGACGCACTCACCACACGTCCAGTGAATCCAAGGGACACCGGCCCGCTCCCCAACCTGCAAATCGTCAACCGCAGCACCTGTTTCCACGACACGGCCGGCAATCTCGTGGCCGAGGATCAAGGGTTTCTTGGTAATCGCGGCAAGTTGAGGCCAATCGCCATCGGCAAGGTGCAAATCGGAATGGCAAACGCCGCAAGCCTCGACCTGGATGAGAACCTCGTTCGCTTCCAGTTCCGGCCGCGGAACATCCTCGAGCACGAGGGGCTTCTTGAATTCCTCGAGGATTGCGGCCTTCATGCTCACCTCAGTGTGAATCGGAGGCATTCAGCAGAAAATTCCGCGACCACAAATTTCCATGTGGGGGGGTACTGTGAAGCCGCAGCCACGAAAAGCGGGGCTTCTCCTTCCGACTTGCAGCTTACGGCTGCGCGCCCTCAAGAAAGAACGCAACTGCACTCCGCACCCGTTCGGTCAAACTATGCGGCCCCGAGAGATCGACTGCCCACCGTCGGACGACCGTGGTGTAGAGTCCCTCCATGAACTCCGCCATATGAGCCGGCGGGAACTTCCTCGTCAGTTCACCGCGCTTCTGGCCTTCCTGAAGGACTGCTTTCAACAGGGCGTACGCAACTTCGTCCGCGCGTCGCATCTGCGGCGAACGCACCGGATCCATCGCCCCCGAGAGCACGATGGCTCTCCAGAGCGGCCGGTCTGACTCCACCTCGCGAGCCATGTCGTCGTACATCCGCTGCAAGCGCTCCGCGGTCGTCGCATCGCTCGAGAGCTCGGTTTCGAGGTGCTCCTTGATGCAGTTGAACCCGCGCCGCCCGACCTCGCGAAGAACCGCATCCTTGCTCGGGAAGTAGCGGAAAAACGTAGGCTGGCTGATCTCGAGGATTTGCACGATGTCCTCGACTCTTGTGTTTTCGTATCCGCGTTTGCGAAACAGGCGAATGGAAGTGTCAATGATCTGTTGACGTAACCGCGCCTTCTTCCGCTCGCGAAGCCCCAGCTCTGGACTGTTTTCCCCCGTAGCGTTGCGCGACATTCGCTCCGGAGATCCTATCTTGGTTCGAAAGCGCGGGGCTGTTCCCGCGCGGACAGGCCAAGCGTTGCGAATGCTTTTCGTGGGCATGCTGAATATTCTCCTCGACTGACCCCGGCGGGCGCACCGACGGACGCGTGGACCAAATGCAAGAGTTACTCTAACATGATAGCAACCCACGTCAAGACGGCGCGTCACCTCGGCGGCCGCGGTTTATCAGGGTTTCGCACCGGCGCTTCATTCGCTCCCCGGCTCGAAATGCTCAACCGTATGGTGCATGCTTGCCATGCGCCAGCGCTCGCTGGACTTGCGGCACAGCGCCATGCCCCTGCCGCTCAGCGAGCCGTGCGCCGACTTGATCGTGAATTCGTATTCGTACCAGATGGCCTCGCCAATCGGGTGGAAAGCGCTCTCGCGGATTTCCAGCGTGGCCGCCGGTTTCTGATGAAAATAAGTTTCCCGAAAATAATCAACGACCGGGACGCGTCCGGTCAGAGCTCTATCCTGCGTGAACAGCGTAATCTCCGGCTCCAGGCAGTCACCGAAGGAGCGCTCATCGGAGTCATTAAACGCAGTGACGCAGCGAACCATTTCTTGGTGCATCTCCCGCGCCAATTGCATGCCGTGCTCGTCGTCTACCGTCGTCAGGTGCATCGTTTGGCGCTTAAGGTCGATGCTGGCCCCTAATTTAGCGAGGAGATCGACACCGAGGACGCCGTCAATCTTGCGGCCGCAGGCCTTGCCTATGGCCGACAGATCGATTGCGGGGAGTTTCAGGATCACGAGCTTGGTTCGACCAACGATCATCTCGTTGATGGTAACTTCGCGGGCGCTGGTCGCGACCGTCCCGGTCCAAGACGTGATTCGTACGTCGCGCGCGCGGCCTTCGGCGAATGATTTCAGATTCAGTAGAGAGGTTGCGGCGGTGTCCACCAGAAAATGCATCACCCGGCCGTCGACCTCGACCTTGATGAGCGGCAGAGAATCGCAAGGCTCCAGAGGGATCTCTTGAGCGCGACCGGGTGTGCCGAGACCGAGAAGCACGACGAATCCCGCAAGCCAGCAGGCCAAGGAGCGATGAAGCATGAGGCCCTCCCGGTGCGAGGGAGTCTATCATGAAATACGAACGTTCGTGCTATTAAATATGCGGTGTGCTAAGCTCTTCGCGTGCGTCACGCGTTGCGATCGCCGAGAAAGACGGTTGAGCACCGGAGAGCTCGCGGGCTTAGGACGCGCACGGCTATTCTCCGGCGAGCGGTGGATCTTGCTTCGGCTGAAGGGCTGGAAGGCCTGACTGTCGGCCGGCTGGCCGATGATCTGGGGATGAGCAAGAGCGGCTTGTTCGCGCATTTTGGTTCGAAGGAAGAGCTGCAGTTGGCGACCGTGGAAATGGCGCGACAAATCTTTATCGACCAGATCACACGGCCCGCGCTGTCAGCAGCGAAGGGTATGCCCCGTTTGTGGTCGATCATTGACCGATGGCTGACTTACATCGAGCGGGGGATTTTCAAGGGCGGATGCTTTTTCACCGCTGCGTCGTTTGAGTTCGACGGCCGTCGCGGGCCGGTGCGCGATCGCATTGCCGAGATTATGCGCGAGTGGATCGGCGTATTGGTGCGCGCCCTAGAGCAGGCCAAGAAGGAAGGGCACATTGTTCCGAAGATCGACGTGACACACTTGGCGTTCGAAATTCAGTCGATCGCCATCGGCGGTCACTGGGCCAGCCAGCTGCTGGACGATCGCGAGTCGTACGCGCGTTCGCGGGCCGTGATGCTCGAAAAACTGCGCAGCGTCGCAACTCCTAAGTGTCCATCACTTTCCTCTCCGACAATCTCCCCTTGTTGCCCCCGAATTGCCCTTGAAAAAGGGACAACGAAATTCTGAGAAGGAGCTGGCATTCGCGGACGGGTGGACCGCCGACCTCTTGATTTTAGCTACGCTGTCAAACTGTGTCGAACCACAACTGGGCGTGTAGTTCAAATGTGAAATGACTCTAATCTACTGATTTGACGTCACTAACGCCCGCCCGAAAGCTCACCGACCTAACATCATCTGGGCGAAGCGCAGCCCTTCCATATTTATGGCATGCGTGAGATAATGTCATCATGAAGGAGCAAGCCATTCGGACGACGGTTGACATCCCGGTTTCGTTGTACCGGAAACTTAAAGCGCAAGCGGCCGCGCAGGGACGATCGATTCGCGAACTCATTCTTTTGGGCGTACGCGTTACCCTCGTGGAAGGCAAGCGTCCTCGCTCCCGCCGAGTGAAGTTTCCGTTGATTGTCTCGGATGGTCCGAAGGTGGAACTGACCAACGAGCAGATCTATGAACATCTTGAATTTCCTTGACGCCAACGTCTGGTTGGCGCTTCTCTGGAGCCGCCACATCCACTCGGAGAAGGCTGGAGCATGGTTTGAACGTTCCAGCGAAGAAAAGTTCTTCTTCTGTCGAGTCACGCAAGTCACTGTTCTTCGACTTTTGACAACCCCAATGGTCATGGGGAGTGATGTAAAGACAATGTCCGAGGCGTGGGCCCTGTGGGATAAGGTCTGCGCCGACGACCGGATCGCGCTGCTCGCTGAACCCGAGGCCATCGAGCCTGAGTTTCGTCGGTTCTCGAAACTGAATAGTTCGCCTCCGAAGGTATGGGCTGATGCGTACCTTGCCGCCTTTGCAGCGGTTGCCGGTCTTAAGCTCGTTACGTTTGATCAGGGGCTTCGCTCGCTGGGCCTTGACGTGCGCGTTTTATAAGAACCCTTACCAGCACCAAGGCCATGACGCTCATCATTCTTTACCCCATGCCCCCTTATCGCGAGGTATCCTTTCGCCGCCGCTGCTCACTTGCCTTCCTGATTTCGCTCACCTCCACCGTCGGACGTATCTCGATCAGCCCACACGTATCGTCGCTCGGTTGCACGCCTCAGACACAACCGAGCCATCGGAGCCAACGCTCATCGACAGTGCCGATTGATCGGGCTGATCTTGCACCAGAAAGTCCGCCACTCCGAAGCGTCCGTTATCGGATCGAATCACCCAATCTTCAGCCCACTCACGCACAAGCGCACTGATTTTCGACCCGTCCCGGCAGGCAGACTACATTAGATGCATGCGGGCGAAAGTCCCTCGAAGGCAGACCGAAATCCTTCGTAATCGCGTCTCATGCGGTAACGCGCTAGGTCGGCGACGGAGATCATCTTGATATCGTGAATCTCGCAGAATCGCGCGAGCTCCGGCACGCGGGCCATACTTCCGTCATCGTTGAGAATTTCACAGATTACTCCTGAAGGGTGTAATCCAGCGATCCGCGCGAGATCCACAGCTGCTTCGGTGTGGCCCCGGCGCTCCAAAACTCCGCCAGCACGGCAACGAAGCGGGAAAACGTGTCCCGGGCGCGCGAAGTCTTTAGGATCGCTGCCCATCTTGATGGCGGTCCGAATTGTGCGTGCGCGATCGTGGGCCGAGATCCCCGTTGTGACACCGTGTCCTTTCGCATCGATTGAGACCGCGAAGCCGGTACCCCCTAGGGCATTGTTATCCGGCACCATCGGGGGAAGGTTCAACTCATCGAGCTTTTCTCCGGTCATAGCCAAGCAGATCAATCCCCTTCCGTGGGTTGCCATAAAATTTATGGCCTCTGGCGTGACCAGTTCCGCTGCCATGGTCAAATCGCCCTCGTTCTCGCGATCTTCGTCGTCTACGACGACAATCATGTGTCCATTCTTAATCTCGCGAATCGCTGTTTCGATGCTCACGAATGCAAACTCTCGATTGAACTGCGCAACTGTTAAGTCCTGCCAGCCAACTCTGGGCTGCTCTCCGAATTGCAAGGTGTGATTCATCTTTTCCTTTTTAGTGCGGAGGTACGCAAAAGAATGTCGGTTCAGCGGGACTTCACAAGAGATGTGCTCAACAACCTCGATGCCACCCTCGATCAAGGCTCTCATCTTAACGGGATTGTTGGTAAGAAGGCGAACCCGACGGATGCCTAGATCACACAGAATCGCGACTGGGAGCCGGAAATCTCGGCAATCGGAAGGGAGGCCCAGCGCGTGATTTGCCTCCACCGTGTCGAGACCCCCGTCCTGCAAAGCGTAGGCTTGCAGCTTTGAGATCAACCCGATTCCACGACCTTCCTGCTGTTCGTAGATCAACAGGCCGCACCGTTCGCGGGCAATGGCACGCATCGCGAGCTCCAATTGGTCCCTGCAGTCACAACGGAGCGAGCCCAAAAGTTCACCGGTCACGCATTGCGAATGAACACGTAGCAACGGTGCGTTTCCATTCATTTTCCCCATCACAAGGGCAACCGCCGTCTCAACTTCCCCAGAGCCCTCGACAATTTCCCGCTCATAGCCAATTGCTTGAAACGTTCCCCACCTAGTCGGCAACCGGCTGCAGGCCGTGCGGCGAATGATTCGGGGTTGGACAGCTCGCTTCATGATTCGCCTTCGGATGGTTCGTGTCGCAGTTGCAACTGCTTCTCCCCCGCGGACCGGAGAAGCGGCTTGGCCAGAGGCTCCTGCCACCGCGGCAGCAAGTCATGATCAAGCTCGCTCCCGAGTAGATCCAGCACGCGGTTCACCGTCTGGTTGACAATGTTCTCGAGCGTTGGTGCGACCAGTTTCCATGCCCCCACTATCGGATGACTTGCCTCACTGCCCCGGCTTGACTCGTCAACCTCCGTTAACGACGTGAAAGAAGTGGGCACCATTAACAAACAGATTCCAATCATTCCTAGCAATCTTACCCACAGGAAGTTCGAGGTTTTGCTCGGCGACATAGAACGCGCACCTCCTCCGTCGCGATACGTCCAGCATCCTGTTCATGACACGCGGTGCCAAAGGAGGTGTCATCGCTATGTCATCGTATTGTTAAAATACTGTCCAGCTCCTTGACCAGAGGCGTGTGCCTCGCAAAATTCGCATCCGTGCCAAAAAAAAATGTGGTTTTCGTTCTGCTCGAGACTCCAGCTTGCGATCCGATTCGTGAGGGCATTCCCAGAGGAAACGCGGAGCATAGCTAGATCGCACCTCGGAGCTAAGTGCTATTCTTCGACCCCACCCAAGCCGAAATCGGTACGCTAGTAGGACAACAATGGTGAGGGCCAGGCGTTGACGGTGACCGATGGCAAGCAGCCCGGTACGTTGACAGTCTAGGGCCGCGCTGTTTCTTAAACGACTCGCGTTTACCGGCGCTCTGCGTTACCGTCGAACTCGCTGCGGCTTGCCAAGGAGGGTGTCATGCGTGGCACTGCTTTGTCGAAGACTATCCTGGTTCTCTCCATCCTTTTCTATGCTCTGCTGGCCCGTCCGGAAAGCTCCAGTGCGCAGAGCGTGGCCACGGGTTCGCCAACTCCTCCTTCCTCCGCCGGACAAACGCCTGATCTCCAGTCTGTCGCGTCTTTGCTGCAGCAGCTTCAGGCTCAAGTCCAGACACTCAACGCTCAGGTCCATGCTCTGCGGGCCCAGCAGGAAGCCGCTCAAGGCGAATCCGCCGCTCTTCGCAAGGAACTCGAAGCCACCAAATCGCAGATCGTCGCACTCTCGACTCCCCCTTCCGCCATCGCTCGCTCCCAACCCGCGCCTGCACCCGGAACCACCCAAGCCTCCCATGACGAGCGGCTTTCCCGGCTGGAGGAAAACCTCCAACTTACGGAAGCAAAAGTCGACGAGCAAAGTCAAACCAAGGTGGAAAGTTCTTCTAAGTACCGCATACGCCTCACCGGAATCGTTCTGTTCAACAGTTACATTAATCGCGGCAGTGTCGAAAATCAGGACTTCCCCCAAATTGCCACTCCTCCCTCAGCTCTTGCCTCCAGTGGAACTTTTGGC
>Ga0207862_1000040_pt1 | contig 28374 bp, 34 predicted proteins | sample LuqExpMetageno81_FD_187838 | JGI IMG/M metagenome (GOLD analysis project Ga0207862, IMG submission 187838) | Tropical forest soil microbial communities from Luquillo Experimental Forest, Puerto Rico - Sample 81 (SPAdes) | ecosystem: Environmental > Terrestrial > Soil > Tropical forest ... | reverse complement strand
AGGGACCTCAGGTCCCTGGCCCTCCCCCCAAAGAGATCAAACCTCCTCGGGCGTTTCCCGCACCACTTCCCGGGCGTCCTTATCTTCCCGCAGCCTGGAAAACACCGGTTGTCTCATCAGGCCCTCTTCGGTCCAGCCGGCGAAAGTCACTTCGCAGACCAGTTGCGGCTTGACCCAGGTGACCGGGGTGTTGGGGGTGGGGTTGGTTGCGAAGGGGCAGTCTTTTTGGATCAGGGGCTGTAATCGTTCATAGATGTCCTTGAGACTTTCCTCGCCGAAGCCGCCGCCCGAATGACCGAGGTAAACCAACTCATCTCCGGAAAACGCACCTAAGACCAGGCTGCCGAAGTATCGCCTTCCCCCTTTGGGCTCCGTAAACCCTGCAATCACGCCTTCCTGAGTGAGTTGCGTCTTGATCTTCAGCCACTGCCGGCTGCGCCTGCCCATCCGATAGGGGCTTCGGGAATGTTTGGCGACGATGCCCTCGAGGCCCTTGTCTTTGACGACCTGGAAAAACAAAACGCCCTCTTTGGCCACGTGATCGCTGCATTTCAGGTGTTTGTCCGCAGGGAGAATCTTTTCCAGGAGTTCTTTTCTGTTGAGCAGAGGCAGGCTCGTCAGGTCATGCCCGGTAAAGTACAGGAGATCGAAGACGTAGTAGATCAAATAACCTTTGCCGGACTTCTGGTAATTCTGCAGCATCTGGAAATCGGGACGTCCCTGATCATCCACGACGACAATTTCACCGTCCAGAACCGCTTCAAAACTGAGTTTCTGCAGCGCTTCGGTAATCGGCAAAAATTTTTTATTGAGGGAGATGCGGTTCCGGGTATAAAGGGAAACCTTGCCAGCCTCAATTTCGGCAATGGCCCGGTAGCCGTCCCATTTCACCTCAAAGAGCCAGTCAGGATGGTCAAACGGTTCCTTAACCAGGGTCGCCAGCATGGGTTTTATGCCGTGGGGCATCGGTTTGACCGGGGCAGCCTCGAGGTCGTCGCTTTCCATGGCCTCGTGCCGGCGGATCTGGCCGATCTTTTTAGGCGTGGAAGAACTCTTGGGATTGGCTGCGGCAATCTCCTCCAGGGTCTTATGGGATACCACCGAGCGGTTATCGTTGAGAATGTCCCCGGGAGGGGCAGAGCTGTCTTTTTTTTTCAGAAGCAGCCACGACTTGGCGTCCTTGGCCGTTTTTACCAGCGCGAATTCGCCCCGCAGCTTTTTCCCCTCGAGGACGAACTTCACATCCCCCTTTCTGAGTCCGTCCAGAAGGAGTTGCTCACTTTCCTTTCGATCTTTGGCGGCCGGGTGGTGATAAAAGCCCCGGTCCCAGACGATGACAGGTCCGGCGCCGTAATTGCCCTCGGGGATAACTCCCTCAAAATCCTGGTAATCGAGGGGATGGTCTTCAACCATGACGGCCAGCCTTTTTACAGCGGGATCAAGGGAAGGCCCCCGCGGCACCGCCCAACTCTTCAACACGCCCGCCAGTTCCAGCCTGAGGTCGTAATGCAGCCTCCTGGCTGCGTGCTTTTGCACGACAAAAATGAGCTGATTCCCTGGACGGCCGGGGACCGGTTTCGGTTCGGGAGTCTGTTCGAATTGCCGCTTGGCTTCGTATTCTTTTAAGTCAGTCTTGGTCAAAAAGACAGCCTCGTGTGAAACCATGGCTGCTGAAGGTCAGGTTTCCCTTCTGGCAATCACCCTCTCAATACGCCGGTCCGGGATCAACCAAATCAGTGCCACCAGGACATAGATGCCCTGGGAAACCTGGTGCCACCAGAAAGCAGCCAGGATTGCCGTGACGTAAAGGGCGGCCGACAACTTTCCCTTCCAATCCCCGCCGATGGCCTTTTTCAGGAGTGAATCTTTGCCCTGGGAGCCGATGATCAACTGTTGCAATATCAGGTAGGCCATGGCCGCCATGAGCAAAACCGCCCCATAAAGAGCCGTCGGCGCCGAGGCGAAATGGTTTTCACCCATCCAACCCGTGGTTATGGGAATGAGCGACAGCCAAAACAAGAGATGCAGGTTGGCCCAGAGTATGGATCCCGTCACCCGTTCACAGGTGTGCAGCATATGGTGATGGTTGTTCCAATAGATGCCCACGTAAACAAAGCTCAAAACGTAGACCAGAAACACGGGTGTCAGTGGCCCCAGCGCCTCAAAGGACTCGCCGTGCGGGACCTTCATCTCCAGCACCATGATGGTGATAATGACGGCAATCACCCCATCACTGAAGGCTTCCAACCTGTTTTTGCCCATTCCCCCTCGATGAGGTGCGATTGCCGGAGGCGGGAGGCGCTTTGCTTTCCTGCCCACGGCAAAAAAGGGAGTTCAAAAGCCATCGATCCGGTTTCATAGTTCAAAAATAATCCAGGCAGGATATGAGTCCGCTCACCAAACAAACGGCACCAGCCGGTAGCGGACCTTCTCCATGTAAGCGGCATAGCCCGGCAGTTTCTGTTTCAGCAGTCGTTCCTCCACCAGGATGCGCAGCCCCCCGAGTAATACCGATGGAATGCACGCCAGCAAAAACGCGGCATAGGACTCAAGCCAGAGAGGCATACCGATGATCAGGAGAATGCCGCCGGCGTACATGGGATGCCTTACCACGGCATAAGCTCCCGTATCGACGACCTGTTGGTGTCTTTCCTCCTGAACCCTCACCGCCGCGATGGCGAAGGGATTTTCCTTGAGGGCCAGGGAGAAGATCCACCAGCCCGCTGCAAACAGAACCAGCCCCAAAGTCGAGACGACCGCTCCGGGCGGGGCCAACAGGTGAAAGCGGAACACATCCAGAGGAATGAAGACAATCAGACCCAAATAGGTGGCGATAAACAGGATTAGGATGATCTTGTCCGCCAGCGGCTGGCCTTTTCGTAGAGGTGACTTGAAGCGTTCATTGAGCAGGTCCGGGCGGTCCCGCAGGACGCCGACCATGGTGGCCACCGTGCCGATGAGGACCACGCCCAGGAACATCCAGGCGCGCCACCATCTCAACGTGCCTGCCGGCATAAAAAGCAGGCCGCCATAAATGATCAGGTTGGTGATGATTCCCACAATCAGCTTCTGTTTGAAATCCAGCATCATGCCTGATCCTGCCGATGAAAGAGTATATTATAGATGAGGCAGCTTCTGTTGCTTTACGAGCACCTCGCTGAAGAGGTCGCCTTGCTTTTCGGCCCGGCTCACGGCTTCCGAAGAGATTACCTGAAGTTTTTCCGGGTCGTCTTGCCCGGCTAAATCCTCCAGGTCCCGCCAGGCCAGGGGAAACGAGACCAGGGGCTTTTCCCGGGCCCTCAAAGAATACACGCAAATCATGGTCTTGGATGAGTCGTTCTGGGACCAGTTGATGAAAACCTTACCTCTCCGGTATTCCTTGGCCATTTTGGCGGTCACCAGCTCCGGGTAATTCTTTTGCAGGATTTCCGCCACCGCCCTGGAGAATTTTTTGGTATCCGTAAAGGTCGTCTCCGGGCGGTTCAAAGGGACATAGACATGGAGACCTTTTTTGCCCGAGGTTTTTACCAGGCCGGTAAGCCCCAGCGGCTTGAGCAGGTCCCGGAGGATGAGCGCCACCCGGGCACAATCCAGGATGTTGGCCGGGTCGCCGGGGTCGAGATCGAAGACCAGGGAATCGGGCACGCCGGGGGAAGCGGCCCTGGCCAGAGGCACGTGGAGTTCAAGCGAGGCCAGGTTTGCCACCCACATCAAGGTTTCGAGATCGTTGACCAGGCAGACCGTCATCTGCTCTCGATCTTCCAGATTGACCGCCGCGGTTTTCACCCAGGCCGGACGATGCACCGGGCAACGCTTCTCGAAAAAAAATTCCTGATCCACGCCTTCGGGATAGCGCTTTAAGGTCAGGGCCCGGTCTTGGAGATGGGGCAGGATGACGTTGGCTATCCGCCGGTAGTATTCCAGGATGTGGGCCTTGGTGAAGCCATAGGCAGGGTAGAGGTCCTTTTCGAGGTTCGATAAGGAGAGTTTTCTCCCGGCGATCTCGACTATTTTTCGGCTCACCGGCTCTTCTTCACCTGGCGCATGCTCTCCTCCAAGGCGGCGATAAGGTCGGCCGGACCCTCGCCCTCTTCTTCCTCTACTCGGGGAGCCTCCACCTGGCCTTGTTCCTTCGCCTTCTTTTTCAGGAGATCCATGATCCGGTCACGGCGCTGGTCCGCATAGTGTTCCGGGTTAAAGTCCGCCATCATATTTTCAATGCTCTTCTTGAGGCGGCTTTTCTCCATGGCCTCGAGCTCTCCCTGGGCAGGTTCGAGGTCCTCTTCGGAAAGTATTTCTTCGCGGTAATGCAGGGTGATCAGGGCCAAGGCTTCGCCCACGCTTTTGACCGCCACCAGATATTCACGCTCACGCAGCACGAATTTGGCCAGCCCGGCCTTGTTGGTGCGGCGCATGACCTCGACCAGCAGCCGGTAAGCCTTTTCGCCCCCTTTCGCCGGAACCAGATAATAGGGCTGATCAAAATAGACCGGTTCCACTTCGCTGAGATCGATGAACTCGAGGATCTCGATGGTGCGGCTTCTTTCGGGTGACACCGATTCCAGCTCCTCGTCGGTTACGAGGATGTATTTGTCGGGCCCGATTTCGTAACCCCTGATAATCTCGTCTGGGGGGACCAGCACTTCTTCTTCAGGACAGAGCATTCTTCTGGCGAGGGGGGAATAGTCTTTGCTGTGGAGCAGGCGAAAGGAGACCCGGCCGGGTCGGACGGCCTTCACCAACTGGACGGGAATCGCCACCAGGCTGAAACTGATCGTTCCGGTCCAGATTCCTGTGACGGCCATGTTAATCTCTCTTCTTTAAGAACACGCTTTTTCCTTTAGGCGACTTTCCTGAGACTCGCTTCCAGGGCCTCCAGCAGCTTGTCCGGCGCGGTGGATTTCTTGCGTCTGGGGCGCAGGATGGCAATTTTTTCTCCCCGGGCTTTTTTATCGATCAAAGCCTGCAGTCTTTGCTGATGTTCGTTGGTGAATTTCTCCGGCCGAAATGACTCGGTTAAGTGATTGATCAGTTCGCTGCCGATGTTCAGTTCTTTTTCGGACAGGGAAAATTTCTGGAGTTCAAGAGAGGTTACCGGAATCACTTCGTCGACATACCGCAGCGTATTGAGGCGAAGGGTCTTGCCGCTAGATTGCAGGGCCCCGAGATAGGACCGCTTCCTCATGGTCCAGGTGCAGATGCCGTCTACTGCCATCTCTTCTAAGAGGCCGGCCAGCGTGTTGTACTCCTTGAAGGTGATGTCGGGCTCCAGATAATAGGCACGATCGAGGAAGATGGGATCGATTTGAGCGGTCTTGACGAATTCGTGGACTTCGATCATCCGGCTGCTTTCAGGTTCGGTCTGCTCGAGTTCGGTGGGATCGACGAGGATGAATCTTCCCTCTTCCATTTCAAACCCCTTGACCTGTTCTTCCGGCGGCACGGGCACTTTTTCATAGGCGCAGATCATCTGCTGGTGGAGTCTCACCTGGTCCCGCTTGTGGAGCAGGTGAAACTGCACCCGGTTCTCCTTGACCGCGGTATGCAGCTTCACGGGCACACTCGTTTCCCCAAAATGGATAAATCCCTTCCACATCGCTCTTCCCGCCACCACAAGCCTCCGCAATACTGTCAAGGCGAAATCAATCGTTCGCCCCATTATCGGCGCGTGTGGATATAAGATAAGTATCGCATGGAATCGCTGTCAAGGCCGGACAGACCTTTTGTGGAACGCCGGTGGTAGTGCCGCTCGACTGAACCTGCACTAGAGTCCTCAAGGCGTAAGGGTAATCTTGCCGCGCTCAGGAGAGAGCGGGTCAGCGGCCAGATTTTGGCGGGACTCAGTAATAAAGGATAGTGCCGGCGGCTTGCTGAAAGAAAGGGTTTGCACTTTTAACAGGAGCAGGCCGATGTCTGCCCTCAGCTGCTCCCTGCGCTCCTGCTAAAAGGAACGGAAAGTTGGCGATATCAGACTATGTGAGGCTGGCAGGATAAGTCACGAGTGGTTGGTATTTCTCTCTTAAAAATCCTCCCCGTCGTCCATGATGCCCTGGTTGATGAATTTGTAAAGGCTGCCGATCCATTCCAGTTCATTTTCCAACTCCGAGTTGGCGAAGATCCATTCACCCTCCCGGTCTTTGGCGATGATCACGATCTCCTCGATGTCGTCCAGGTCGTGATAGAACCGTTCCACAATTTCCTTGACGGAACGCTTGCCTTTCTCAAAAGGAATGATGTTTTTGTCCATGGTCATGGGGCCGGGAATGGGCCCGTTACCCTCCGGTTGCTCTTGAGGTGCCTTTCCTGGAAAGGGGAGAAGAACTGCGCTGAAAGAGAAGTACTCGAGACGGACAGCTCATCTTCCAGTTAATTTTTTAACGATCGCGCCAAAAAAGCAATGATAATTTCATTCACCAGCTCCGGGGCTTCCTCCTGGGGGGCGTGGCCTACTTCGGGGAGAATGTGCAATTCGGCCTGGGGGAGGCGTTCCTTCAGCCAGAAGGCCTGTTTCTTTGGCAGGATGCGATCACGCTCACCCCAGATGAGGCAAAGCGGTTGCCTGATCTCCCCCAAGAGGCTCTCCGCCTGAGACAAGGACAAGGGGTCAACCTGGCAGACCAGGCGGCGGAGGGCCAGGCGATTGGCCAGGGTGCGGAAGGTAGGGGCAAAGCCCGCGATCACTTCAGGGGTAATGAGTTCCCAACGGTAGTAAGAATGATGCAAGGCCATACGGGCAGTCCATGGCCCCAGGAACAACGCCAGGGCCAAACCCAGGAGGGGCACGCGCAAAGGGTAGAAAAACCAGGGAAGCCGTCGCACGGCCACGCCCGGAGCCAGGAGCACCAGGGCGGGAAAGCGTTCAGGGTGGTCCCGGGCCAGAAGCAGGGCCAGGCTCCCCCCCAGGGAGTTACCGGCCAGGGCTGCCTGGGGCACACCTTGACAGTCCAAGAGATGAAGGAGTTCCCGGGACAGGGTCTCTAGACGGAAATCCGGGACCGCGGCGGCGGGGGTGCGGCCATGACCGGGAAGGTCAGGGACCAGGACCCGATAATGCTGGGACAAGGGGCCCAGATTCCCCCGCCAGGAAAAGCTCGAGGCCCCAAAACCGTGCAGCAGCACCAGGGGGTAGCCCCGGCCCGCCTCCTGACAAAACCAGCCCGGAACCATGGCTTTCATGAAGCGTCAGCAACCGGGTCAATGAGTCAGTTTGCCTTTACCAGGCCAGGATTGCTCATCATTTTTAGATGCCAGGCCTCCCCCTGCCAAAGATAAAAGATATGATCCAGACAATTAAGAAAATGACAAAGAGGATTTTGGCGAACCCCGCGGCCGTGCCGGCGATGCCGGTGAACCCGAGAAAGGCCGCAATGATGGCGATGATGAGGAAGACCAGGGTCCAGTGGAGCATGATTTATCTCCTTTTTCGGGTCATTATTAACGGGTGATTTGTAAAAAACCTGGTTTTTCAGCCCTTAAATTATCCATAACCTAAGCAGCTCAAAGAGACCTGTCAAGCCGGGGTGCCTGGATATGTGGCGGGGCTTTCAGGAGTGGGAAAAGTTCCTGAGCACTGTCAAGGAAACCAGGGACTATGGGGGCGGGCTGGAAAAATCCCGGATAAGCAGGTAAAAACCCCCGGTGGAGAGGGCCACGATCAGCCCCATAAGGCCATAGCTCCAGGCATAGCCGAGCCAGCCGATGACCACTCCCATCATGGCGGAACTGATCATCATGCCGAGATAGATGCAGGTGTTGTAGCCGCCCATGGCCAGGCCCCGGTCTGTGGGGGGGACCACCTCGGCGATGAGGGCTCCCACGGGGGTAAATCCCAGGCTCATGGCGAGTCCCAGGATCGTGGTAGCCAGAAGAAAGCCGGTGAGGGTGCGGGCCAGACCGAAGGCGGCCAGGGCAGCAGCCAGGAGGAGAAAACCAACCGCGGCCATCACCCAGCGCTTACCCAAGCGATCGCTGAGGCGGCCGAAAGGCAGGCGGGACAGGGCGTTGACCGCGGCCTGGAGCGCGAACACCAGGCCGATGTCCCGCACCGACATATGTTGTTCTTTCATGCAGAGGGGTGCAAAGGTGACGAACGCGCCCAGGCCGAAGCAACCACCCAGGGTGATGAGCCAGCAGCCCAGAAGGGGCCGATGGCGCAGCAGTTGCCGCCAGGAGGCGGTGGGTTGGGAAGCGGCCGAGGTCAAGTGGGCCAGGTGGCGGGAACTGGGGAGGAAGGCCAGGGCCAGGAGAAAAACCAGGCCGACCAGACCTGCCGCCGCCACAAACAAAAGGCGGAAGCCCAGCCAATCGGCCACCCAGCCCCCCAGGGCCGGCCCCAGGCTCATGCCGGTATAGATGGCCAGGGTGTAAGCGCCGTAGGAGCGGCCCAACTGATCGGGAGGGGAAAGATCCGCCACGTAGGCCATGAGGGTGGGGCCGATGGCCGCCAGACCCAGGCCGAACAAGAGATAGATGAGCAGCAATTGCCAGGGCGCGATGCTCACGGCCAGCAGTAGGGATGTTACCAGGGAGACGAGGACGCCGGCCATGACCACAAGTTTTCGGCCGACCCGGTCCGCCAGGAGGCCGAAGGGAAAGGAGAAAACCCCGGAAGTGAGGAGAAAGGCGGAATTAATGAAGCCCACCATGACGGCCCCGGCCCCGAGGTCCTGGGCAAAGAGCGGCACTACGGGAATGCGCATGTAAGAAGTGACGTAGCTGGCGAAGCCCAGGCCGCAGCAGACGATGAGGAGGAAGCGGTAGGAGTGGGGCGGGGAGGGCCCTGGGGAAGTGGATGCCATGATCAATATTTTCTCAAGGTTATTTCTTCAGATCCTTGCCATTATAACCCCGGTCTCCCGGGAAGCCACCGGCTTCAAGAGGTCCTGCTCCGCCAGGCTCGGGATTCTGATATAATTATGCCATGGATTTAGTCGCAGCCCTTCAGGATTTGGCGGCTTATCCAGAGCCCACCTCAAGGGTCAAGGTCGTCCAGACCCACATTTCCTGGGTTTTCCTCACGGACGGCTTTGCCTACAAAATGAAAAAACCGGTGGATCTGGGGTTCCTGGACTTTACCACGCTCAGGCGGCGCCATTATTACCTGAAACAGGAACTCGTCCTTAACCGGCGCCTGTGCCCCAAGATCTATCTGTCGGTGTTGCCTGTCACCCTTTCCGGGGCGGGAGTGAAGGTGGGGGGACGGGGTCACCCCGTAGAATATCTCCTGAAAATGGTGCGCCTCCCCCAGGAGCGCATGATGGACGAGGTGGCGAACCGGGGCGAGCTTTCTTTGGAGCACCTTAACCGCTTGGTGGCCGTACTGGTCCCCTTCTACCAGGAGGCTGCCACCGGGCCGCATATCAACCGCTATGGGGAACCTGGCATCATCACCTATAATCATGAAGAAAATTTCGCCCGCATGAAGTCCCAGGTGGAAGACCTGCTCTCCCGGGAGCTCTTCGAAGAACTCCGGGACTTTGCCCGGGGTTTTCTGGCGCAGCAAAGGCCGCTCTTGAGAAAGCGCCTGAAAGAGGGGCGCATCAGGGATTGCCACGGCGACCTCCACATGGCTAACATTTGCCTGGCGGACGGTATCTTGGTCTTCGACTGCATTGAATTTAACCCCCGATTCCGATATGGTGATGTGGCGGCGGATGTGGCCTTCCTGGCCATGGACCTGGACTTTCATGGCCTCTCCGATTTCAGCCGGCATTTTGCCAAAACTTTTGCTCTAGCCTCCTCGGATGAGGAACTTTTCATGCTCCTGAATTTCTATAAGTGCTACCGGGCCTGTGTCCGGGGCAAGATCATGGGGCTGGCGGCCGCTGAGCCGGAGGTGTCTCCGGAGGAACAAAGGCGGGCCCGGGAAGGGGCCCGGGCTTACTTTGCCCTGGCCGGGGCCTATGCCAGGAAAGGTGCCCAATGGACCGCCTCCTGGTGGTGATCTTCGGGCTCATGGGGGTGGGCAAGACTACGGTGGCGCGAGCCTTGGGAGAGGCCCGGGGCTGGCCGGTGATTCACAGCGACGCGGTGCGCAAGGCCCTGGCGGGGCTGGCCCCCACCACCCCGGCCCTCTTCGAGTTCGGCCAGGGCATTTACAGTAAAGATTTCTCCCAAAAGACTTATACAGAAATGCGGCGCCGGGCCGGAGAGCTCCTGGACAGCGGGGACACCCGGGTGATTCTGGACGCCTCTTTCAAGAGCGTTGGTGAGCGTGACCGGGTCCGGGAACTGGCCCGGGAAAAAGAGGCCAGGGTGGCGTTCATCTATTGCTTTTGCCCAAAGGAGCTGGTGCGGGAGCGCCTTCTGAAAAGGAGGGCTGACCGCCAAGCCATTTCGGACGGCCGCCTGGAACTCCTCGACTTGCAGGTGGAGGACTTTGAGCCCCTGACCGGGGCGGACCAGCCGCTCTTGCGACTGGACACCGGGCAGGAGTTGGCCAAAGTGCTCCAGGAGGTCAATGGCTTTCTGGACAGTTTGCCTGGTTCATAGCAGTCTAAAAGTGGTCTTTTCCTTAATTTAAGATAAACTGAAAATTTCTGTCTGTTTGATCCCGTCGCACATATTCATTGACGAAAGCAGGATAAGCATGGCTGTGGAAAATTCACCAACCTCTCAACCCAAAAAGCGCATCCTGAGCGGCATGCGGCCCACCGGGAAGCTGCATCTGGGCAATTACTACGGGGCTCTGTACAATTGGGTCAGGCTGCAGAAAGACTACGAGTGCTTTTACTTTGTGGCGGACTGGCATGCCCTGACCACCGAATACGAGAACGCCGGCAACATCCGGGGCTACATCCCCGAGATGCTCATGGACTGGCTAGCCGTGGGTCTCGATCCCGAAAAGTCCACCTTATTCGTGCAGTCGGCCCTTCCCGAACACGCCGAGCTTTTCCTGATTTTCGGCATGTTCACCCCCGTGCCCTGGCTGGAACGTAATCCCACCTACAAGGACCAGGTACAGGAATTGTCGCACAAGGATCTGGCTACCTATGGCTTTTTGGGCTACCCGGTGCTCCAGTCGGCCGATATCCTCATGTATAAGGCCCAGGGGGTGCCGGTGGGGGTGGACCAGGTGCCCCACGTGGAGATGACCAGGGAGATCGCCCGGCGCTTCAACAATTTTTATCAGCCGATTTTCCCGGAACCCGAGGCGCTGCTCACCGAGGTGCCCAAGCTCACCGGCACCGACGGCCGCAAAATGAGCAAAAGCTACGACAATTGCATTTATCTGAGCGACCCCCTGGAGGTTGTCGCCCAGAAAGTGCGGGGCATGGTCACCGACACCCAGCGCCCCTTTCGCAAGGACCCCGGGGAGCCTGACCGCTGCCTGGCCTTTCCGTTTCACCGGCTCAACCTGCCGAACGACAGGCTCGGCGAAATCATGGTGGAATGCCGGGCCGCCAAGCTGGGATGCGTGGACTGCAAGAAGATGCTCTTAGAGGCCCTCCTGGCCAACCTGGCCCCCATCCAGGAACGGCGGCATTACTACGAAAACCACCCCGAGGAGGTGAAGGAGATTCTCCTCACAGGGAACAATCGGGCCCGACAAACCGCCCGCCAGACCATGGCCGAAGTGCGGGAGGCCATTGCCTTTAACCTTGATTTTCAGTGCTGGTGTTAAGCAAAGCTCAAGACCAGCACTGAAAATCAATAAGTGGGGGGAGGGCCAGGGAGCAGCGGCTCCCTGCCCTCCCCCAACACCACCCTCCCAACCCTTTGGGGGCCGAGGAAGGCGGGACCTATGGTCCCGACTTCCTCGGCAAAATTCGCAACCTAACAAGGGATTGGGGGAGGGGGTAAGGGCCCACCGGCCCTTAGCCCCCTCCCCCAAAAACCATCAGACCCATGACCTTAGAGCGCTTACAGAAATTTTTATCCCGGGCGGGGGTGGTTTCCCGGCGGGCGGCTGAAGACTTGATCCTGGAAGGCAAGGTCACTGTCAACGGCCGGGTGGTCACCGAGCTCGGGGTGAAAGTTGACCCGGACAAGGACCGGGTGCAGGTGGAGGGAAAGAAGGTGGGACTGCCGCCGCCCCCGGTGACCTTCATGTTGCACAAGCCTTACGGCTGCGTCTCCACCACCCGGGACCCCCAGGGACGGCGCACGGTCATGGACCTGGCCCCCAGGGATCACGGCCGCCTCTACCCCATAGGCCGGTTGGACTACGACGCCACCGGGCTCATGCTGCTCACCAATGACGGGGAATTGGCCCAGCGCCTGACCCATCCGCGCTACCAGGTGCCCCGGACCTACCGGGTGACCACAGTCGGGGAGATGGATGATACGGCCCTGGAGAAATTGGCCGGCGGCATTGAACTGGACGGCCGGCCAGTGTCCACGGAGGTCAAGCTGCTCAAGAAGGGGAGCGGCAAGACCATCCTGGAGATCACCGTCTGGGAGGGCCGCTATCATCTGATCAAGCGCCTGCTGGAAGGAGTGGGTTACACGGTGCTGAAGCTCAAGCGCATGGCCTTTGGGCCCTTGCGCTTAGGCAGGCTGGTGCGGGGGGCCTGCCGGCCTCTCACCCGGCAGGAGCAGGTGAATCTCCAACTCACGGTGGGTCACAAGTACCTGAAAACCAAGACCCTGGGCGGATCCCAGGTTGCCGCCCCGGAAACCGGCAAAAAACCGGTGCCTTCAGGGGCGCCGCGCCGGGGCCGGCGGGTGAAAGTCATATCCCGGCAAGAAAAAGATGGCGGCTAGTTGGCGAAAATGTCAGGGCAACCGCTATGATGGATAGATGGCGTTCAGGAGAGGTGAAGTGTCCGAGGTAACTCCGGAATCTGCCCGGGCCTGGGGGCAGGTTTGCGAACCCCCCGCCTGGGGAGCAACCCGACCCCGGCGCCTCTGGCTCCATACCCTGCTTTTTCTGGCCACGGTGCTCACCACTTTAGCGGCCGGGGCCTTCCAATTCGGGGTGAACCTGTTTGCGGAACCCTGGCGGCTATATCAGGGGTACCCCTTCGCGGTGAGCATCCTCGCCATTCTTGGATCCCACGAAATGAGCCACTTCCTCACCTCCCGGCGGCGCCGGCTGGACGTGAGCCTGCCCTATTTTCTCCCGGGACTGCCTTTTCCGCCGCCGTTGCCCGGCACTTTCGGGGCCCTGATCCGCATCCGTTCACCCATCCTGGACAAACGCACCCTGGTGGAGGTGGGCTGTTCCGGGCCGCTCATGGGCATCCTGGTGGCGGTGCCGGTTCTGGTGGTGGGTCTTCTCCTGTCTCCGGTAAAAACCTTACCTGCCGGGGCTGGTGAGGGCATCCAACTGGGGGAACCTCTGCTCTTCAAGTTTTTGTGCTGGCTAACCTTAGGTCCCATCGGGCCCAATGACCACGTGATCATGCACCCGGTGGCCTTCGCCGGCTGGCTGGGAATGCTCATCACCGCCCTCAATCTTTTGCCCGTGGGCCAGTTGGACGGCGGACACGTCATTTACGCCCTCTTTCCCAGCTGGCATCGCCGCATTTCCATCACCTGCCTGGTAATGCTGGTGATCTTCGGAATCCTCACCTGGCAGGGCTGGCTTCTGTGGGCCACCATTCTGGCCGTCATGGGCTTTCGCCATCCGCCGCCCTACTGCGATTGGATTCCCCTGGACCGCCGGCACAAGGCCCTGGGGGTTCTCACGATTGTGGTCTTTCTGTTGACCTTCACCCCCATGCCCTTTAATCTCGGGTGAGCAGAGGAGGGACTTATTGGTGAGGGGAGGAATGAGAAAAACTTTAGCCGAAACCGGTGGTTTCAATAATGGGGTAAAACTTTGAGTTGGCCCGGCCCGGAGAGTTATAAATTTTGCCCCGTATGTGGCGGCCGCCTGGAAAACCGGCAGATCAAAGCGGGAGAGCCCAGGCGCCCGGTGTGCACCGCCTGCGGCTTCGTCTTTTATATTGACCCGAAGTTGGCGGTCATTGCCCTGGTGCCCTACCAGGGAGGGCTGGTCATGGTGCGGCGGTCCATCGAACCGGGCTATGGCCTCTGGGTGGTGCCGGGGGGCTTCGTGGATGTGGGCGAGAAGGTGGAGGATGCGGTGGTGCGGGAAACCAGGGAGGAAGCCAACCTCATCGTCCGGGTGGTGCGGCTCCTTAACGTTCATTCCTACCAGGATTCCCGCACTGTGGTTCTATCCTACATAACGGAATATATCTCGGGAGAACTGGCCGCCGGCGACGAGGAACTGGAGGCCCAGGTATTCTCCCGGCGGGAGATACCTTGGGACGACATTGCCTTCAGCTCCACCCGGGACGCGGTGAAAGAGTATTTAGAACTCCACGGGGGCCTCTGACGAAGACATCCGGCACAGAGCGGCTGAAATAATCCTTGGGGGCAGGAGCCCGGACCCCTGGCCCCTCTCCCAGGCACCCATTCCTGCATGGGATATCGCTATGGAGCAGAAAAGAGCGCGGCTCCTTTATCTTCTCAAAGAAAAGTCCTTTCGCTACAGCCCGAAGGCGCCCTTTAAATTGGCCTCTGGCCGTGAGAGCTCCTATTACGTTGACTGCCGTCCGGTGACCCACAGCGCCGAGGGGCTGGCCTTGATCGGGGAGGTCATCTTTGACTTGATCAGGGACCAGCAGGTGCAGGCCGTGGGGGGACTCACCATGGGGGCGGACCCCCTGGCCCATGCCGTCGCCCTGGTCAGCTATCAGCAAGGGCAACCCATCAACGCCTTTTCCGTGCGGAAATTTGTCAAAGGCTATGGCGCCGGGGGGCGCCTGGTGGGGCCCGTTCAACCTGGGGACCGGGTGGTAGTGCTGGAGGACGTGGTCACTACGGGAGGGTCGGCACTCGAGGCCATCAACGCGGCCCGTGAGTTCGGCCTCGCGGTGGCCCAGGTTATCGTCCTGGTGGACCGGGAGGAGGGGGGCCGGGAGGCCGTGGCCGAACAGGTTCCCCGGGTGCAGGCGGTCTTTACGTTGTCTCAATTAAAAGGCAGCAGTTCTTGAGGCTGCCCCCTTCACTGCGGCTTTAAGCTCTCCGTTGCAAAAAATATCTTATGAAGAGATGATTTTCCCGAGCAAGGTATTATTGTAATAACAGGTGGGGAAATGCTTGGTGCTGATGAGCTTTTTATGGCGTCGTATTTACTGATCTCTGACTGCTGAGGCTTAAGACTATGAGAACAGGCTGGCAATTCCTGACGTGGCGCTGGTGGTTGGTCCATTTTCTGGGACTCGCGGCGGTTTATGCCGCCGGGCGCCTTACCGCCCTTTTTCTCAAGGGGTAAATCATGAACCGCTGGCTTCCCTTCATCCTGTTTCCCCGGCCCGGCTGGTTTGTCCTCCACGCCATCGTCATCACCCTGGTGTTACTCCTGGGCTACAGCGTGGAATTTTAAAGGTTATCTATGAAAAGCCAACGTCTGCAACTCTGGGTAGCCCTGGTGGCCCTGGCCGTGGGCGCTTGCATGCTCCATTTTCGCATTCATCCCCCGGGAGAGGAACTCACCAACCTGTGGCCCAACCTTTTTTCCGTGATCGACCTGGTTTTGGTCAGCGCCCTGTTCCTCTTCCGCTCCACCGCGCTTTTGGGCCTCCTCTTGAACAGCTTCCTGGCCTTCTTCGGGATCATCATGATGGGGGATCTCTCCCTCACCGCCACCTTGACGGGCCACATGAAGGTCATGCCCGGCCAGAACTTCTTTGGCTGGTTTCTCCTCACTACCTTCCCGGATATCATGGTGGCGCTGGCCGATTTCCTGGTGGGGCTGGCCCTTTACCGGGCCATTCTGGCAGAGAAGTAATTGAAGATGGTTGCGCTACGGTGTGGCCTGACATCACTATAAGTCTGGAGGTAATCTGCCATGGTGCTCAAAGACTTTTGGGAGGGGGTTCCCGACCAGGCCGAGATGTCTGCCGTGGACCTGGTCCTTTATTATTCCGAAGAGGGCGAGCGTCGCGGCCGGAAGCTGCAGGAAGTCCTGAACAATGACCTGCCGGACATGAGGCTGGAAATCTACACGGATTTTGAGGAATTGGTGACTGGCCTTCAGCGTCCAGAAGTTGATCCTGCCGTGATGGTGTTAGTGATCGGCAGCCGCACGGAGCTTGACGAATTTCTGCCTCTGCGGCCGATCCTGCAAAAAACCCGGGTTGTCCTGGTGCTTCCGGATCAAGCCAGGGAAACCCTGGCCCTGGCCGAACAACTGGACCCTTACTACATCAAAGCTCCCGGGGATGATTTTGTGGAACTGGCGTCCATCGTAGACGAGATTCTGGAAGAACGGCGGGTCACGCCGTTAAGCGAGGAACTTCCACCCCCAAGCCACAATATCTAAGAGAAATTACAACTTTTCTGTCACCCCGAACGAAGTGAAGGATATGGATGGCTAAGCCCCGGGAGGGCTCTGCTGTTTCCAGGCCCTGTTCAGGGGGCGCCGCCGCCGGGTGACCCGGGCCCGTAAGGAGGGAATCTGAGGAACAGGTGGCTCCGCAGATCTCAGAATTCCACCGAGTCAGCCATGATCATGAGGCGGACTTGGCCTTTGGCCTGCCCCGGCGCGGTGCTCAAAAGGCCGCTCACGGTGATGGGGGTTTCGATGTTCTGGGAGGTCAGGCGCTCTACCTGTCTCTTGTCCTGGATATTGCCGTAAATTACCTCCACCATGCCCCCGGGACCGCCCAGGAAAAGGGTCTTCTTGTGCATCATCACGGGCCCCGGGAGACCTCTGACCGTCACCCTGGTCCCCAGAAGCTGGTCCTTGTTTTTGAAAAGTTCTTCCAAGGTCAGCGGGGTTCCTGGGGTCTGCACCGGCGGGGCCGGCATCCCCGGCAGTTCCGCACCCGCGCCCCCCACGCCGGGGACCGGGGTGGCTGGGGCTGCGGATTTAACTTTTATTAACTCCGTGAGGAGCTTTTGATTAGCCTCCATCTGATTGACTTTTTCTTTTAAAGCGGCCACCTCGCCTTTCAGGGCCTCCACCTCTTTTTTCAGATCCTCACCCTTGGGGGGAGGCGGACAACCGGGCGTGAGCCACAGAAGCGCCAGTATTACTGCCACCAAACAAGCTACCCGGCCTGGCCCCCTGGCCACCCCGCCACTCATTTTTCCCCACGCCTTTTGCACCGTCACCGCCCCCGCCATGGTCTCTCCCTTGAAGTAAATATGGGGTCAATATCAACTAACCCGAGGCTGGTGTCAATCAACAATTTACCTTGATTCAGAACCTGGATACAATATCATGAATTTACTTCGCCAACTTGCAAGGGAGATTGCCGCATGACCAGGATTCTGGTTACCGGAGGGGCGGGCTTCATCGGCTCACACCTGGTGGAATACCTGCTTAAGCAGGGACACGAAGTCATCAGTCTGGATAATTACTTCACGGGCACCAAGGAGAACCTGCGGCCCCTAATGGCCCTGCCGAATCTGGAACTCATCCGGCACGATGTGGTGAACCCCATCATGTTGGAAATTGACCAGGTCTATCACCTGGCCTGTCCGGCCTCCCCGGTGCACTACCAGTACAACCCGGTGAAGACCATCAAAACCAACGTCATGGGCACCCTGAATATGCTGGGGCTGGCCAAACGGGTGAAGGCCAGGATTCTTCTGGCTTCCACCTCCGAGATTTACGGCGACCCCCAGGTCCATCCCCAGCGGGAGGACTACTGGGGCAACGTCAACTGCCTGGGGCCCCGGAGCTGTTACGACGAAGGCAAACGGGTGGCTGAGACCCTGATGATGGACTATCACCGGCAAAACGGGGTGGACATCCGCATCGCCCGCATTTTTAACACTTACGGGCCTCGGATGGCCATCAACGACGGCCGGGTGGTCAGCAATTTTTGTGTCCAGGCGTTGACCGGCCAGGACATCACCATTTACGGGGAAGGCAGCCAGACCCGGTCTTTCTGCTTTGTTACCGACCTCGTGGAGGGGTTGGTGCGCCTCATGAACCGGGAGGCCCAAGGTCCGGTAAACTTGGGAAACCCCGAGGAATACACCATCCTGGAGCTGGCCCAAAAGATCCTGGGCATGACCACGAGTCCGGCCCAGCTGGTCTTCAGGCCGCTGCCGCCGGACGACCCGGTGAAGCGGAAGCCGGATATTTCCCGGGCCCGTGAGCTTCTCGAATGGCAGCCCACCGTCCCCCTGACCTCTGGCCTGAAGGAGACTATTCCCTATTTTCGGACCAAGCTCTTCCAGAACAATTACCGCGTCGTGGCTGGCGGTACCGGTTAATCTCGCCCTGCTTTTCGGATTGCTCCTGACGCCGTGGGGATATGCGGCCCGGGGCCAGATCCAGGGTCCTGGTCCGGTCCAGGAAGCCGTAGTGGTCCATGTGGCGGACGGGGATACGGTGACCCTGAATACCGGCCAGAGAGTGCGGCTTTTGGGCATCGATGCGCCGGAGATGGAAAAAGAGGGACACCCGGCGGATTTCCTGGCCCACAAGGCGAAAAAGGTCCTGGCCGACCTGGTGCAGGGGAAACGAGTGCGCCTCGAATACGACAAGCTGCGCTATGACCGCTATGGGCGAACCCTGGCCTACCTTTTTCTCCTGGACGGCACCAACCTGAGCCAGGAAATGGTGCGCCAGGGCCTGGCCCACGTCTACACCATACCCCCCAACCTGCGCTTCCGGGAGGAACTGCTGGCGGCCCAACGGGAGGCCATCGCCGCTCACCGGGGCGTCTGGCTCGAGGCCCTGAAGCAGGATGAGCCTTTCTATATCGGCAACCGGAGGAGTTTGCTGTTCCATCGCCCCTCCTGCCACCTGGGGCAAAACACTGCCAAAAGCAACCGGGTGTTGTTCAAGTCCCCCACCGAGGCCTACCTGCAAGGCTACAGCCCCTGCCGCACGTGTAAACCTTAGGGGAAAAGGATAGTGGGGTAGGGGGCTAAGGGGCAGTGGCCCCTTACCCCCTCCTCCACGCCCCCACCCCCAATTCCCTTGAGGGGGAGAGAAATGGCTGGCAAGTCGGGCCTTACGCCCCACCTTGCCAGCCCCCTCCGCGGGTTGGGAGGGGGGATTGGGGGGAGGGCAGGGACCTCAGGTCCCTGACCCTTCTTCCAAATTCGCCTTTTCATGCGCAAGCAGCCAGCGCTTGCGTTCCAGACCGGAACTGAAACCCCCCAGAGCGCCGTTGCTGGCGATGACCCGGTGGCAGGGAACGATCAGCGGGATGGGGTTGGCGCCGCAGGCCTGGCCCACGGCCCGGGAGGCTTGGGGATTCCCCAGGCGCCGGGCCATCTCCTGATAGGATATGGTCTCGCCCGGGGGAATCTTCTGGAGTTCCTGCCAGACCCGAAGGTAAAAGGGGCTGCCCTCGAGGTCGAGGGGCAGGTCCTCAAAAGACGCCGGTTTTCCGCCGAAATAATCTTCCAGAGCCTTAACCACCTGGCGCCAGATTTTCAAGGTTTCCCCCTTAAGCTCGGTTTCCGGGGTGAAGTCCGGTGAGGCACTGGGGAAGGGGACATTTTCCTCTGCGAAGGACAATTCCTTCAGTCCGGTGGCCGAGAAAGCGAGATATACCGGACCCAGGGGAGTCTCCAGAGTAACCCGGGCGATGACCGGGCCCTGGGCTTGTTTGGTTTTAGACGGCATGCGAGGCCTCCAGGAAAAAGTATGCCCCCTCACCCCAGCCCTCCCCCCAAGGGGGAGAGGAGGATATGAGCGAGCCCTGTGGTGATTATTAAGGGCCGGAAAGCAGACCGAGGGGCCCGCTTTTCCGGCCCCCACCGCGGGTTGGGAGGAGGGTGTGAAGGGAGAGCATGAGGGGGGGATACCCCGCCCCTCCTTCCGTAGCCCCTTCCCCAACAAGAATCTTTTTCCCATCATCTGGAACCGCGGTTTATGGCGAGGACGGTGTACCAGAGGTTTTCGTCCAGAACCGATACGGTTTCAAGGGGAGTATTATTCAAGGCGGACAAAAAGCGCTCCGATTGGGTCCCCAGGATGCCGGAAAATATGTACCGTTTCTTGTTGAAAAATTCCGGCAGGGCAAGAAGATCTAAAAGCACGTCCAGGTGGATGTTGGCCAGGGCCAGGTCGCCGGGGAGATAGGCAAAATCCCGGGCGTCCCCGTGGATCAGGAGCATGTCCTGTTCTTGGGCGTTGTGCCTGACGTTTCTGGCTGCGGTGTGCACCGCCAGGTCGTTATACTCCACCGCCATCACCCGTTCGGCCCCCAGGGCCAGGGACGCCAGGGAGAGGACACCGGTGCCGGTGCCCAGGTCCAGGACCCGGTGGGGTTTGTCCTGCTCAAAAACCTGGCGCAGGAGCCTCAGGCACAGGCGGGTGGTGGGGTGGTAGCCCGAGCCGAAGGCCAGGCCGGGCTCCAGACGCAGGGTAAGGTCCCCCGGTTCAGGCCGGGGCTCCTCCCAGATGGGGCAGAGGTAAAAGCCGGCCACCCGGGTGGGTTTGAGGGCCTGGCCCGCCTCCCAGTCAGCGTAATCGAGGTCGGTCACCGAGAGAAATCGCCCTTTTGGTTCTCCCGCCAGCCAGGACTTGACCTCTGGTTCCCGGGGGGTGGAGAAGAACAGGTAGGTATAGCCGCCTTCCCGCCAACAGCCCAGGAACTCCGGTCCGGTGAGTTCGGCAGGCGGATTCACCCGGCCCTCAATCTCGTAGACGTAAAGTTTTTCCGGCGGGGGCATACGTTCTTCTTTAAGGGGGCGACCCCTCTTTTCTCACGGCAGATGATGCGAGATTAAATAATGAAAGACCGTTTGGGCCAGGAGCCTGTTTCCAGCCTCATTGAAATGAAAATGGATTGCAGGATCATAGATAGTTTTCGGGTCGGCTCCGTCCAAATACTGCATGATTTTGGGGCCCATATCGATGTATTCCACATTGCCATTGCCGCTGGCCAGGCAGGGCAAAAGGGGTTGATAGATCCACCCCTGGTGGCGCAAGTATAAGAAGATCTCGGAGACGGTGGGAACAATCAGGACCAGGGGTTTTTGACCCCGTTCCCGGGCGGTGCGGCAGAAGGCCTTGATGATGGCCACCGTCACCTCCAGGGCTTGGGAGGGATGCCCCGGCCGATATAGCTCCTGATAAGGCTGGAAATTCGACACCACCCGTCTTAGCAAGATGTTGGAGGTTAGGAGGATTCGCCACAAATAGGGGAAACTATCTTTTTGGTAGCCCGCCAGGCCGCCTGGCACAAAATAATCATGGTCAAAAAAATTCTCTGGATTCTGCGCCAATGCCACATATTCTTCTTCCGTTAAGGGCGGTATAGGCACCAGTGTCAATTGCCCTTCGGCTTTAAGCAGAAATCTGGGCTTGGTGATGCATTGGGGGGATGGACCCAGGAGGTTCCGAAATTGATTTACATTTCGCTGGATATTTTCAGTTACGTAGGTAAAGATCACGACTCTGGCCCGGTCGCCGGAGTTGGCGAGATACCTCAGGTAGGCCTGATCGCTGCCATATCCGGCCACGCCATAATTTGCCACGCGGCAGCTCAGGAACCTGGAAAGGACATTGCTCCAGGCATGTTCATGATCGACCCCCTCGGCCTCGGTAAATGAATCCCCATAAAGGGAAACACAGGCGGGATCACGGTTAGGGTCCGGAAAGGCCGGGATGAGACGCGATCCCGAGGCGTCGTAGAAGTTACTTTTACTCCTGCTAATATCTGGAGATGGCCACCCTAGGCTGGGGTTTAATCTAGCCTGGTAATCTTTATATGATTCAGTAACGTGAGGGAGGTAAAAAGGAATGCCGGTAGTTCGAGCGATCATATGTGAGAGCAGCCCGGCCATGACTTCACCGACCGCCAGGACTGCGAGGATAATGAGGATACTGCCAACCCAACGAACGGATCGTTTCATCTAAGGTTAGAGAATCGAAGGAGCTAGTAAAATCTGCATCACAGTATAAAAAGGCGGAAGGGTTGTCAAGCCGAGCAGAGCCGGAGGAACCCAGGCTATGGAGCTGCCTGCTTATAGTTGGGGGGGCCCATCAGGAAAGCCTCGCGAAAGGAACGGCAAAGACCTGTAACCGAGAAGTGAGATTTTCTATATGTGGTTCCTCTCCTCCCCTTGAATTTGGCTCAGATTATCTGATATATTTAATATTTTAATTTGCTTAAGGCCCGCAAGGCTACCCGGAGGAAGGCGATTATGGATCTCCACGGCAAGGTACACAAATTTGGGGATGATATCAACACCGACGAGATTATCCCGGCCCGTTACCTCAACACTTCCGACCCGGCGGAGTTGGCCAAGCACGTCATGGAGGACGCCGACCCGGAGTTTGTTCTCAAGATGAAGCCCGGAGATTTCATTGTGGGCGGGAAAAACTTCGGCTGCGGGTCGTCCAGGGAGCATGCGCCCATCGCCATTAAGGCCGCCAGGGTGGCCGCGGTCATTGCCGATTCTTTTGCCCGCATTTTCTACCGCAACGCCTTCAACATGGGACTCCCCATTCTCGAGTCCCCGGAGGCGGCGGCGGAGCTCGCCAGCGGCCAGGAGATCAAGGTCAACCTGGACAACGGCGACATCGTGGCTCTGGACACCGGGAAAACGTATAAAAGTACACCCATTCCCCCGTTCATGCAGGAACTCTTGGGGGACGGCGGCCTCATGGCCCACCTCAAGAAGAGATTGGAGGCATAACCAACATGACCTATCGCATTGCAGTGATCCCCGGCGACGGCACCGGACCGGAAGTGGTGGCGGAGGGCCTCAAGGTCCTGAAGGCCATTGCCGGGCCCGCCAACTTGAAATTTGATTTTATCCCCTATGACCTAGGCGGCGAACGCTATCTGAAAACCGGGGAGATTCTCCCCGCTTCGGTCCTGGATGAACTGCGGCAGTTCAAGGCCATTTATTTAGGCGCCATTGGCCATCCCGACGTCAAACCTGGCATCCTGGAGAAGGGCATTCTCCTTAAAATTCGCTTCGAGTTGGACCAGTACATCAACCTGAGGCCAGTGGTGCTTTACCCCGGGGTGGAGACTCCCCTCAAGGATAAAGGCCCTGAGGACATCGACTTCGTGGTGGTGCGGGAGAACACCGAGGGTCTTTACGTCGGGGCCGGGGGCAATCTTAAACATGGCACGCCGGATGAAGTGGCGGTGCAGGAGTCCATCAACACCCGGAAGGGCGTGGACCGCTGCCTGAAATTCGCTTTTGAGTTGGCCCGGAAGCGCAATAAGAAGAAAAAACTTACCCTGGTGGCCAAGACCAACGTCCTCACCTACGCTTCGGACCTATGGGAGCGGGCCTTCCTGGCCATGGCCAAGCAATATCCGGATATCACCCCAGATTACGCCCACGTGGACGCCACCTGCATGTGGATGGTGAAAAACCCGGAATGGTTCGACGTCCTGGTCACGGACAACCTGTTCGGCGACATCATCACGGACCTGGGGGCCATGGTACAGGGCGGCATGGGGGTGGCGGCCGGCGGCAACATCAACCCCGAAGGCGTTTCCATGTTCGAGCCCATCGGCGGCTCGGCTCCGAAATACACCGGCTTGAACAAGGTGAACCCCATCGCCGCCATCGCCGCGGCCCAGATGATGCTGGAATATTTGGGGGAAACCAGGGCCGCCCAGTCCATCGAGGCCGGCATCAAGAAGACCGCCACCATGATGCAGAGCATGGGGGCCGGCCGCATGGGCTACACCACCACCGAAGTGGGCGATCTGGTGGCCAAGCACGCGCTGGAGGCATTGAAATAGCAATCAGCGGTTAGCAGTTAGCAGTCAGAAGAAAATAGCTTTGCTCAACTAGCGACTGATTGCTGCATGCTATGACACATAAATTTTTCGATGAAATGAACTATGGAGTAGAGAAGCAATGAGCCGTCAATACAAGGTTGCAGTAGCTGGGGCCACCGGTGCTGTGGGTCAGCAGATGGTGGCCTGCCTGGAGGAGCGTCAATTTCCAGTGGCGGAGTTGAAGCCACTGGCCTCAGAGCGGTCCATCGGGAAGACCGTCACTTTTCATGGCAAAGAAATTCACGTCGAGGTGCTCAACAAGGATTCCTTCAAGGGAGTGGACATCGCCCTTTTTTCGGCGGGCGGGTCCATCAGCAAGGAATACGGCCCCATCGCCGCCCAATCCGGGGCCGTAGTGGTGGACAACTCCAGCGCCTGGCGCATGGACCCGGAGGTGCCCCTGGTGGTGCCCGAGGTCAATCCCCAGGACATCGCCCTTTATAAAAAGACCGGGATTATTGCCAATCCCAACTGCTCCACCATTCAGATGGTAGTGGTGTTAAAGCCCCTGCATGACGCGGCCCGGATCAAACGGGTGGTGGTTTCCACCTATCAGGCGGTTTCCGGCACCGGCCAAAAGGCGGTGGAAGAATTGTCCGCCCAGGTGCAGGCACTGCTGAGCCACAAAGAGGTAGTGAAAAAAGTTTACCCGCATCGCATCGCGTTTAACTGTTTGCCCCACATTGACGTCTTCCTGGAGAACGGTTACACCAAAGAAGAAATGAAGATGGTGAATGAAACCAAGAAGATCATGGGGGACGACAGCATCGAGGTTACGGCCACCACGGTGAGGGTGCCGGTGTTCTATGGGCACTCCGAGTCGGTGAATATTGAAACCGAAAAAAAGCTCACCCCGGCTGAGGCCCGGAAGGTCCTGGCCAAATTTCCCGGCGTCAAGGTGGTGGATAACCCCGGCAAAAACGAATACCCCATGCCCCTGGACGCCGCCGGGCAGGACCTGACCCTGGTGGGCCGCATCCGGGAGGACTTCACCGTTAAAAACGGCCTGAATCTCTGGGTGGTGGCCGACAACATCCGCAAGGGCGCGGCCACCAATGCCGTGCAGATTGCCGAGATTTTGATTCGGGATTATATAAAGTAAGCTGTAAGCTATAAGCCGTAAGCCATAAGCTTAAGGCCTTGAGGCGCGGTAATAGTTACTTATTAATCTTAAAGAATTTAGGTTTATCAATCCCTCCGTGGTTGGGAGGGCATCGAGCGAGGGCATGGCTTGTCGTGCCCAGGCGCAGGCTAAGGCCTGCGGCTACCATTTATGCTCAAGTACTCTTTTAAAGGCTCAAAGCTTACAGCTTATAGCTAATCCATGCGCATCATCGCCGGCGAATTTAAAGGACGGCGTTTGGCCGCAGTCAAAGGCCGCATCCGGCCCACCAGCGACAAGGTGCGGGAAGCTATCTTCAATATCCTGGGGCCGAAGGTTTTGGGTGCCAGGGTTCTGGACCTCTATGCCGGCACCGGGGCCCTGACTCTCGAGGCCCTGAGCCGGGGTGCTGCGGAGGCGGTCCTGGTGGAAGAGCACCCGGCGGCCCTGAGCGTTTTGCGGCAGAATCTCGAGACCCTGGCGCTGCACTCGCGGGTCCGGGTGATGGCGCTGCCGGTGTCGGGAGCCTTAAGAAAGCTGGCCGCCCGGGGAGACCGGTTCAGCCTGATCTTTCTCGATCCTCCTTACGGGCAGGGCCTGGCGCTGAAGACCCTGGCGGCTTTAGAAGCCTCTGGTCTCGTAAGGCCGGAGGCCAGAATAGTCGCCGAGCACAGTCGCCGGGAGACCTTGCCGGAGCAGGTGGGGAGCCTCGGTCTCAGCCAGGCCCGGCGTTACGGGGACACGCAGGTGGCGTTTTACGGGATCAAGGAAAATTCACAGGAACAGGAGTTAAGCGGCTGATGCCCAATCTGGCGATTTATCCGGGAACCTTCGATCCCATCACCAACGGCCATTTGGACCTCATCGAACGGGGCCTGCGCATCTTTGACCGCATCATTGTGGCGGTGGCGGAAGGCTCTTACAAAAAGACTCTTTTCACCGTACCCGAACGGTTGGAGATGATGCGGGAAGCCCTGGCGAAAAAGCCCAACGTCACCGTGGACAGCTTTCCGGGGCTTCTGGTGGAGTACGTCAAGAGCCAAAAGGGTGCGGTGGTTCTTCGAGGCTTGCGGGCTATCACTGACTTCGAATATGAGTTTCAAATGGCCATGATGAACCGCCGCTTAGATCCGGAAATAGAAACGGTTTTCCTTATGACCGGGATGCGCTGGGTGTTTTTGAGCTCCAGTATCCTCAAGGAAGCTGCCATGCACGGCGGCAATATCGAGGGTATGGTGCCCGAGTTGGTCTACAAGAAACTGAGAGAAAAGTACGGGCTGGCATGAGGGTCAAGGTGCGCATCGGCGTCGTCGACGGCCAGGGCGGGGGCATCGGCGCCGCCATCATCAAGCGCCTCAAGGAGGTGTATCAGGAGGAGCATGAAGTCATTGCCCTCGGCACCAACGCCGTGGCCACGGCCCAGATGATGAAGGCCCGGGCCAACCGCGGGGCCAGCGGCGAAAATGCCATCGTGCACACCGTGCCCACGGTGGACGTGATCCTGGGGCCGCTGTCCATCGTGCTGGCCAATGCTATGATGGGAGAGCTTACTCCCCGCATGGCCGAGGCCATTTCCTCTTCGCCGGCCCCCAAACTGTTGCTGCCCCTGACCCAGGAGCGGGTGGAAATCATTGGCCTCACCCCCGAGCCTCTGCCCCACCTGGTGGACAAGATCGTCAGTGAAAGACTAAAGGAGTACTTGCGCCATGTGTGAAGCATCCGCTTATTGGTTGAAAAACGGCCAGGAAGAACTGTTGATGTCGGAGGTTGACAAAATCGAGCCCGACGGTGATGAGCTGCGGCTGGTGAGCATCTTCGGCGAACAGAAAGTCGTCAAGGCCGCCATCCACAGCCTCAACTTGATCAACCACAAGGTTTTGTTGGTGGAAAAGTCTTAATGGTCTTGTTAAACAAGCCGTTTAATCGTCATCCTGAGCGGAGTGAAGGATCTATGAACTGGCTATGAGCTATGAGTTTTGAGCAAAAAGCTTTAAGCTCACCGCTCACCGCTCAAAGCCCAAAGCCCGCGTTAACAGATTCTTCGCTTCGCTCAGAATGACCTCCGCAACTATTGGGAGTTGTACCCTCCGAAAATCATTTCAGGCTCATTTCACCTTGACGTACTTCCCGTTTTTGATTTCGAAGAGATAGACGCCGGATTCGGTGCCACTTCTGACGACGTCGTTGGTCTTGTTGAAGGAGAGCTTGCCGGTGACGCCGTCGTAGTCCTTCACTTCATTCAGGAACTTTTTAATGCCATCGCTGGTGGGGCCGTTTTTCTTCATACCCTCCAGGACGAGGCCGGTGGAGTCATATAACAAGGCGGCAAACATAATGTTCACCGGTTCTTTGGCCGCTTTTGCCTCCTGGTAATATTCTTCCCGGAACTTTTTATTCTTGGGGGTGTCGTAGTCTTCATCATATTCACCGGCGATAAGGTGGCCTTCCGCCGCGGGGCCTGCCAGCTTGGCGTATTCCGGGTCCATATCGCCATAAACTCCCACGATACGCTGGTTCAAGCCCAACTGCCGGGCCTGGGAGGCGGCGGGCGCGGTCTCCGGAGTATAGCCGGGAATGAAAAGGATGTCAGGGTTGGCTTCCTTGATCTTGGTAAGCTGGGCCTTGAAATCCCGGTCGCCCCGGTTGAAGGATTCCTCCGCCACTTTCTTTATGCCCAGCTTTTCGAAATCATCCCCGAACACCTTGGCGCAACCCTTGCCATAAGGCTCGTTGGAATAAAATATGGCCACGGTTTTGGGTTTGTAGGTGGCGGCGATATAATCGGTTAAAGCCTTGGACTGGGTGTCAATGCGGGAGCAGCCGCGGAAAAGATAGGGGCTGGCGCCGCTGACTTTGGGGCTGGTGGCGGTGGGGCTAATCATGACCACTTTGGCCTCGTCCGCGTCTTTATAAGCCGCCAGGGTGGCACCCGAAGTCATGGGCCCTACCATGGCCACCACCTTATCCACGTCGATGAGCTTTTTGACTGCGTTCACCGCCGCGGTGGGCGAGTCTTTTTCATCCTCGAAGACAACCTCCACCTTTTTGCCGTTCAGACCACCGGCTTTGTTAAATTCATCAACGGCCATCAAGACTCCCCGTTTGGACGGGATGCCGTGCTCGGAGCCGATGGAGAGACGAAGCACCGAACCGATCTTGGGGGTGGAGGCCTTTTTCTCCCCACACCCCAGGCCCACGGTTAACAAGGCCAGCGCGCTTAAAAAAATAATAATGCCCTGCAGTTTCTTCATGAAAAACCCCTCCTGGAGATTTGGTTAATCAAGTGTTGGCTGAAAGAGTTTGGTTGAAGGAGCGGGGCCAGGGGCCCTAACTTTCTTCCCAAATTTCGCTGACTCGTGGCCTCTCCTAGCAGTTCACTCATAGCACAGGCAAGAGGCCCTGTCACTCATTCCCCCGATTTTTTTATGTAGAACAGCCGCCCTCGGCTGTATTTTGCAGGCGAGGGCGCCTGCCCTACAAGGCAGTGATATTATTAAGATAACCCTTGAGTCGATGAAAAATGTTCGCAGTGATATCTTTTTTGGAATCAGGCACAAAAAAGATGACTACCTGGCTTCAATCTCCTTC
>Ga0207862_1000036_pt1 | contig 29185 bp, 22 predicted proteins | sample LuqExpMetageno81_FD_187838 | JGI IMG/M metagenome (GOLD analysis project Ga0207862, IMG submission 187838) | Tropical forest soil microbial communities from Luquillo Experimental Forest, Puerto Rico - Sample 81 (SPAdes) | ecosystem: Environmental > Terrestrial > Soil > Tropical forest ... | reverse complement strand
GTTAATTGGTTGTGGGAGAGGGGGCTAAGGACTACGGTCCTTACCCCCTCCCCCGCCAGTTCTTGCCCTTACATCTCCACCGGCTGGAAGCCGGAGGGGGTGATGGCGGCGTAGGCGTAGGGGGGGCCCACTTCTTCTTTGGCGGCGGCCTGTTTTTCCAGGAAGTCTTTGCTCAGGGCCAGGAGTTCGGGGAGCGCGGCATTTGCCGTCAGTGATTTAAAAAGGCGCATTTCCATGCCGAGGTTCCGGGGCATGACCACCTGGTTGGTGACGGGTATAATTTTGAGAGGCTCGTTTTCTTCGCTACCCAGGAGATACAGCTTGTAACCCGGGGGCGGGTAGTGGTCGGCATAGCCCGCCATGATGAAGTATAGGCGCCTAAAACCCTCGGATTCCGGGCCGTGTTGGCGAAGATACTGGGAGTAGCCCCGGGCGAGAAATTCCAGGGCGAACTCCACCATCTCATCCAGGTCATCAAGGCCCCGGCGCTGGCCGATGGCATGGCGCAAGGCCAGGGAGAGGGGTACGCTCACCCCGGCGCCGCCGCTCACCACCGCGGCCCACCTCCCCAGCGGAAAGAGCTTGTCCACGGCAAAAAATTCCGCCTGACCACCATCCACAAAGCGAGTGGCCCGGCTGTCGGTGGCCAGCACCAGGCCATGGTCGTCAAAGGCCGCCAGGGCCTGGGTCATAAAAGTTCCTCCAAATCATAAGCACATCATCAGGATTCAGAAGTATCTTCTTCGCCTTCCGGCTGCTCCACGACCAGGGGCTCGCCGTGGGGGTTATAAAAAATCCTCATCCTAAAGGGCGCCAGGGAAAAGTCCAGGGAGGGTTTTAGCCTCAGGGGGATCATGTCCGGGGTCAGATCCTCCCAGGCGGAGACGGGTTCTCCCAAAAAATCGGCCAGATCCGGGATCTCCACCAGTTGTTCCTTTTTGGTGGTGTTGATCACCGCCAGGACCCGGCCCAACCGGCGTTCCCGGGACTTTACCAGGAAGGCCACCGGCACTTCCCCGATGGCCTTGGGCCGTGTCATGGGCCCCTCCTCCAGCAGCACGGGGCAGTTTTGCTTCATGCGGTTTACCTGGCTTATATAGGTGCTAAGGTCATAGATAGGGGTCTCCCAATCCCCGGGCCGGGTCTTGACGACATTGAGCTTCTTTTTAAAGCCGTACTCGAAGCCCGCCGGGATCATGAGCCCGCTGGAGAAAAACGCCGCGAACAGGTAGCGCTGCCGGGCCACTTCCACGCTGCCGCCGCTTTCCGTGGCCAGCCGCGCGGTGTCGTGGGTCTCGGGGAAGCTGATGGAGGGGGCCAGGCTCCGAAAGCGGTTGTATTGCTCCAGGCACCAGTCAGCCTTAAAGTCCCACCACTTGGAACTGTTGTAGATGAAGTCGAAGCCCGCCGACGAGAGCTGCTCCAATTCCTTGAGGCGGCAGCCCAGGGTTTCGGCGAAAAACTGCACCTCGGGGACGAGGTGCCGGGCCGTCCCGATGAGCCGGCCCCAGAAGTCGCCGGGGATCTTATAGGCGGCGTCGGCCCGGAAGCCCGCGAAGCCCAGGCGCAGGTAGTAGGAGATCACCTGGTCCCAGAAGTGCCGGAGACCCTCCGGGTCGGGCGGGGGCCAATACTCCAGTTCGGCCAGGTCACCCCACACCGTGATCTTGGTGGCGTCGGCGGGGTCGATGGCGGATGGGTTCTTGATGCGGCCGTCTTCATCCAGGACGAACCACTCCCGGTGCTGGACGGTCAGGGGAGAGTCAATGGCAGTGTGGTTGAAGACCTGGTCCAGCATGACCTTGAGTTTGCGGCGCTCGGCCGCTTTCAGGAAACGGACCAGGGCCTTTTCCGGGTCTTCCCCCGACGCGGGCTTCAGCAAGGGATTGACCGCGAAGTAGTCCTTGACGGCATAAATACTGCCGGAGAGACCGGGGGTGTTGATAGGGTTGAGATAGATCCAGGTGAAGCCCATATCGGCGATGCGGTCCAGGTGCTCCTCCCAAACGGGGACGGGACCGAACAGGGGCGGAAACAGGTTGTAAATCAACGTGGCTTGGGGCATGGCAAGCTTCCTTTACGTAACCTTACTTTTTACTTTTTCTCTTGGCTTCGGGCCTGGCTCAGCGCTGCCGCCAGCCGGATGACTTCAGGATTGTGCCGCACCTCCTCCAGGGGCTGGTAAATCTTTTGCCGCCAGTTGGGGTGCTGGTCCATAGTACCCGGGAGATTCTGTTGGGCAGTGAGGCCGAGGAGTTCCTCCAGGCGGACCTCCATCAGGGCCGCCCGGCTCTGTCCCAGGTAAGCCAGGACTCCTCGCCGGAGATCCTCCGGACAGAAATCCGACGGCGGGTTGTAGTCCGGGGGGAGGAGATGCTGCTGCACCAGGGCCTCCACCAGGAGGAGGCGGTCCTGAGCCCGTGCCTGCAAGTCCTGCTCGGCCGCGTGGGGCGAGGGATAAAGTTGAGATTGACGCCTGAGGTCCAAGTCCCGCCCCTCCCAATAGCCCGCCAGAGTGGGAAGGTCGTGGGTGGTGACGCAGGCTATGGCCTGGCGGGGATAATCACCGGGGGCCACAAAGCCATCCCCTTCCTTACGTTCAAAATAAAAAACCCGGTAGGAAAAAATCCGGGACTGGGCCAGCTCTTGCCTGATGTTGGGGGAGACGGTGCCCAGGTCTTCCCCGATGACCAGGGTGCGCCGACGCTGGCTCTCCAGGGCGAGCAAACCCAAAAGCTCCCGGGACGGATAACTCACATAGGCGCCGTCCTTGGGGTCCAGGCCTTCCGGAATCCAGTAGAGGCGGAAAAGCCCCATGACGTGGTCCAGCCGGATGATGCCGCCGGGAGGAAGATTGGCCCGGAGGGTGTCGAGAAAGAGGCCAAAGCCCGATTCTTCCAGCCTCTGGGGAATCAAGGGAGGCAGGCCCCAGTTCTGGCCCTTGAGGTTGAAGGCGTCCGGGGGGGCCCCCATGGAGGCCCTGCCGGCGAAAAGCCCCGGATATCCCCAGGTTTCAAACCCCCCGGCAGCGGCCCCCAGGGCCAGGTCCTGGTACAGGGTGAAGGGAAGCCCGGCCCCTGTAGCCGCCGCCCACGCCTCCTGCCGCTGTCCGGCAGCCAGCCACTGGACATATTGGTGAAAAGCGAGGTCCCGGGGGTGTGCCCGGGCGAAGGCCGCCACCGCCTGGGTGTCAGGACGCTGCAAGTTCTCAGGCCAGCGGCGCCAATCCGGTTTTTCCTGATGATCCCTCAGGGCCTGAAAGAGGGAGAAATTCTTCAGATCCTGGCCCCCCCGGTCCACAAACCGGGCAAAATCCTGCCCCCGGGGGGTGCGGGGGGCATCGGGCAGGCCGTGGCTGTGGGCAAAGGCAGCAAACAGGATCTCAAGAAATTTTCTTTTGATGCGGCGGATTTCCGGGTAAGCCACCAGGGGGGCATTGCGGAGATTGTTGAGGCCGGCTTGAAAATCCGGGCTGGCCAGGAGGGCCTGGGCCTCCGGAGAGTCCTGCATTTCCGGAACGCTCTCCAGGTCCACGGCCAGAAAATTCAGGAATAGCCGGCTGTCGGGAGAATAGGGGCTCGGAGTGGCGTCGGCTCCAGGCTGGGGGGCATGCAGGGGATTGATCCCCACGAAAGCCGCCCCCAATTCCTGGGCCCAGGTGATGGCGGCGCGCAGATCCCTAAAATCGCCGATGCCCCAGTTATGGCGGCTCCTTAAGGCGTAGAGAGGCAGGTTCAGCCCCCAGAGCCGCGCCCCATTTTCCAAAAACGGCGGCAGCCAGGCCCGGCCGGGGCTCACGGCCAGGCGGGTAGCCCCGGCTGCCCCCCAACCGGCGCCCTGGACCTGGAAACCCAGGTCGTAATAACCCTCCGCCAGGTCGCCGGGTAATGGTATGGAGAGTTTGAGAAGATAACCGGCCGCGGCTGGTTTGGCCTCAATAAGATTGAGTTGATCGGGGCAAGGCTGCCAGTGGCGTATCTCTTCTCCTTCGCCCCGGAGTTCCCCGGCCAGGTCCATGGGAGAGGGGACTTCGGGCCTATGCCAGGCCAGATGCAGCTGCAGATTTCGGCCTGTTTCGGGGGTGACCACGGTCACCGGGGGGAGCAGGCGCTCCTGCAGGCGTCTCTGGCAGTGCTCCAGGGAATCCCGGATCTCCCCCGGGGTGCTGCAAGGGACACCCAGGGCTGTAAGCACGGCCTCCATGGAGGCCTGGGTAAGGCGGCGGTGCACCCCGAAATTGTCCTGAAACTCCATGGCAATGCCGCACTGGCAGGCCAGCCCAGCGATCTCGGCCGCCGTTTTCTTATCAGCCATAACCTGTCCTTGAGGACCAGCGAGGGCAGCCTGTCGGGTCACAGGCCATTTTAGTTCTTTAAAGATAACAAAAGAGAGGGCCGGGGAAGGAATAAAATTTGATAATATTCTTGAGGGGAGGGCCAGGAATCTCAGGTCCCCTGCCCTCCCCCCAGAGTATTAATCGCTACTTGGCTTGTCCGAGGCCTCGGGAAGAGGCGCTGGCCGGGGCTGGCTGTCCACCTTGGTAACCTGGGGCAGGGCCTCCCCCTCGGCCCCGCGCAGTTCCTGAAAGCGGCGGACCTCCGGCAACAGCCGGTTCTCAAAGGACCCCACCGCCTCGTTGAATTTATCTACCGCGGTTTTTAAGCCCCGGCCAATCCCCGTAAAGTGTTCCACAAACAGATTTAGCCGTTTGAACAACTCCTGTCCCTGGGTCAGGATGCGCCTGGCATTCTCATCGATGAGATACTGCTGCCAGCCGGTGGCCACGGTTTTCAGCAGGGCAAAAATGGTGGTGGGGGTGGCCAGAATGATATGTTTCTGGAAAGCGTAATCGAGCAGCTGGTGGTCAGCGTCCAGGGCGGCCATCAGGCAGGCGTCGCTGGGCAGGTACATGACCACGAACTGCGAGCCCTCCGGCAGATGGCGGGTGTAGTCCCGGCTGTGGAGGCTCTCCAGGTGGTGCTTGACCCGCCGGGCATGTTCCGCCAGGTTTCTCCGGCGGAGGTGCTCGTCCGTACTCTCCAGTGCTTCAAAATAGTGTTTCATGGGGGCCTTGGCGTCCACCACAATGCAGCCGCCCCGGGGCAGCCACACCACCATGTCGGGGCGGCCCTCCCCGAGCCCCTCCTGCAGGTGAAAGTCCACCCGCTCTTTCATGCCGGCCAGTTCCGCCAGCCGCTGCAATTGAAATTCCGCCCAGCGCCCCCGCTGTTGGGCCCCGGCCTTGAGGGCATGGCTGAGCTTGCCGGTCTCATCCCGCAACTGCACACCGAGCCGGGAAAGCTGCCCTAAATTTTCCTTCAGTTCGCCGTAAGCCCCCTCGCGTTTGCCCTCCAACTCCCGGATATTCTTCAGCATGTCTTGCAGAGCCTTGTCCAGAGGGTCAACGAGGTTGTGCAATTGCTCCTTGTGGGTCTTGAGAAGATCCTCCGAATTTGACCTGAGAGACTGGCCGGCCAGGGCTTGGAAAGCCTCCCGCATGTTGCCCTGGGCGGCATCCAGCCAGGCCAGCCGCTCTTCATCAGCGAGGCGAAAGGCCTTCAGCGAGGCGATTTCCTCATGCAGCTTAAGCTTTTCGCCCTGGAGGCCGCTGATTTCTTCCTCCAGGTGGGGGAGACGCTGGATTTCCGAGTGGAGGCGCAATCTTGCGGCCCGGGCAATCAGCCACATGAGCAGGAGGCCGAGAAACAGGCCGGCGGCGAATACTCCAGCCAGGACGAGCAGATACTGGACGGGCACATCCGCCAATCTTCCCAGGTTGCTCAGGGTGGGCTGGGGACCGGGAGTCGTGGGGAAAGGAACAGCCATGAAATCAAGACAGGCAGAAACAGGATGGCCCAGGAGTTGTGTGGCCAGCTATTATGCCCGGGAACCTACCCCCGGACTTCGTGAACTTCTCCCTGGTCAGGATCGCCCCCTGCATGCCAAGGCTTTTAGCACAGGACGGCGAAGTGTTCAAGGGGATCTTCCCGGATCTTTTTCTCCGGCTTAAGCCAGGCCCGGATGCCGTTACCAGATTACCCGCACCCCGCCCAGGTCCTGGAGGGAATAGGGCTGGGTGTGGGTAAGAGAGCCCATGAACATCATGTTCTGGGGGACGTCCAGTTCCCGGGAGAGGGCGGCCACGGTGGCGGGATTGAAATCGCCCTTGCGGGCTTGGTATTCGATCTTCATATCAGGGTACAACTCTCGGATAATCCCCAAATTCCGGTGGATGTTCAGCTCGACGTTGGGGTCTTCCTCGCTGTAGAATCTGAAGATCAGGATATTCTGGAAATCCTCATTGCGGCTCAGGTAGGAAAAGGCCTTGATCATCCGCTCCAGACTCCCGAGCCCCACGAAAACCACGGCGCGAATGTCGGTAATTTCGGCGATCTTTTCTTCGACCTTCTCCCGCCAGGTGGAAAAGCGGGACAGGACCCGGTCAATACGGGTGAGGATCTGCTTCAGAATGGGGATGCGCATATACATGATGATGCCCCCCAGCACCGCGGGGACGAAGTAAATGGCAAAATACCCCAGGAACATAAAATTGATGGCCAGATTGCCGAAAATGCCGATACAGGTGGCCACGACGCCCAGAACCACGGTGACCCAGCCGGCCCGGTAAGTGCGCTTCAGCTCCGGCCGGTTGACCTTGAGGAGGATGTTGCCGATGCCAAAAAAGGTCATGACCCCCAAAAAGGAAATGGTGTACACGCCGGCCAGGGAGAGGATTTCGCCCCGGGTCAGATAGAGAATGGAAATGCAGGGGATCATGAACCCCAGGATGATCAAGGGGTAGCTCCCCCGCTTGGTGGATTTGAGGAGAAACTGGGGGAAGCACTGGTCCAGGGTCATGCGGTGCACGAGACCGCTGACCCCTACGTAACTGGTGAGGACCGCGCCCGAGAGGACCAGGAAGGCGTCCACCATGATCAGGGTGTGCAGGGGTTTGCCGCCCACCATTAAGCCCATGCGGCTGACCAGATCATCCTTGACCGCGGCGATCTCCGGCACCGGCATCAGGCCCAGGGCCAAGAGCGCCATAATCGGGTTGAAAATCGTCACTGCCAGCCACATGTTGCGCAGGGTCAGGCGAAAGACCCCGGGGCGCTGCTGCTCCACGTAATTGGCGGAACTCTCAAAACCGCTGACCCCCAGCATGGCGGCGGAGAAACCCAGAAACAAAGCCTTGGGCCAATCCCCCCCTTGCTTGAAGGAGGCCAGATTCAGCGTCCACATGGAGGTAAGGTTGCTGCTGGCCAGAATCCAGAACACCAGCAGGGTCAGGGTGGCCAGGTGCAGGACGAAGATGCCCAGGGCCACCCGGGCCGAATCAGTGATGCCCAGGATGGTGAGGCCGGCGAACAGTACCAGGATGACCGCGGTGGTCTCCATGGTGGGGAGAAAAGGCAGGAGATCTTTACTGTACTCCGCCGCGGTTTTGGCGGAGATCACCGCGGTGGCCAGATAAGAAAGCAGAGTGAGGCAGGCGGCAAAGGAGGCGTCGAATTTGCGGGTGCAGTTGAGCAGGCAGTTGTAAGCGCCGCCGTCCAGGGGCAGGGCCTCCACCACCTCGGTGTAGATTTTGCGGTAGAGGTAGAGGACCCCGGCCGCCAGGAGCAGGGCCAGGGGCGCCAGGGCCTGGGCATAGACGATGACGATCCCCGAGACATACAGGCATGAAGAGGTGATGTCGTTGCCGCAGATGGAGGTGGCCAGCCACTGACCGAGGCGCTCTTTTTTCTTGACTTTCCCCTGGAGGATTTCTTCAGGGGTTAAAGCAGCTTCCGGGGTAGACGGGTTTGCCGGGACCTTCTCAGCGCTCATATTGCCTTCACGATCTTGATGAATAGTAGCCAACAACAACTCTCAAAACGATTTCTCAGGCCGGCTCTTTCTTCGTCTGGTCGGGATCCCCCCAGATAATGCCCTGTTGCGTATAGGGCTGGGCGGCCACCCGCTCCAGGTTAAGTTGAGCAGGCAGGTAGGCGGGATCATGGGCCAGGGCGGCCCGATAATACTTGTAGGCTTCCAGCCGGTTGCCCGTGATTTCGGAGATCCCTCCCAGGAGATTCAGGGCCTCCGGCCGTTTCGAGTCAAGAAAAACCGCCTTTTGGGCATAGACGCCGGCAATGTCGAAGTAGCCCTCAAGGATCCGCTCCTTGGCCAGGGCAATATAATCCGCGTAGCCTACCGATTCCTCTTGTTTTTCCAGGATGCGGCGCACCATCTCCCGGACCCGGGCCACCTCAAAGGGTTTCTGCAGGAAGTCCACCGCCCCCAGCTTCATGGCTTCCACCGCCAGATCAATGGAGCCGTATGCGGTAATGATGATAACCCTGATCTCCGGCTGCTCCTGGGTCACCAGGCGCAGGACTTCCATGCCGTCCACACCCGGCAGGCGCAGGTCCAGGAGCATCACCCCGTAGCCGCCGGCGGCGAGCTTTTCCAGGGCCTCCTCGCCGCTGGCCGCCGTCTCCACCGGGATGTCCAGCTGTTCCAGGGCCCTGGACAGGGCCAGGCGAATGTTTTTCTCGTCATCAACGATCAGCGTTGGTTTGGCGGTCATTCTCCGGCTCCTTCCTGGCTCAGTCGGCCACGGGTATGGTAAAGGTAAAAGTGCTGCCCTGGCCCGGCACCGAGTCCAGCCAGATGGTGCCCCGGTGGGCCCGCACCACTTCCTTGCTGATGGCCAGCCCCAGGCCGCTCCCCCCTATGTCGCTGTCGCGTTTTACCTGGACGAACTTGTCGAAAATCCGGGATTGGATATCGTAGGGCACCCCCTCGCCGTCATCGGTCACGGAAAGATGCACCTGGCCGCCCAGCCGTTCCCCCTTCACCTTGATGTGGCCCCCTTCGGGGGTGTGGCGCACGGCGTTGGCCAACAGGTTCACCAGCACCCAGACGATTTTGTTGGGGTCGGCCAACACCTCCGGCAGATCCGGGGAGATCTCGGAGGCAAGCTCAATGTGCTTGGCCTCGGTTTGGGGCCTGATCACGGCCAATGCCTGGTCGCCTAAAAAACTCGGTAGGACCCGTTCGAAAGACAGCGCCAGCTTCCCGGCCTCAATCCTGGAAAGGTCCAAAAGGTCGTTGACCAAGGCCCGGAGGCGCTGGACATCTTCATGGCAGGCCGTCAGCAATTCCTTTTCCTTGTCAGTCAATTTGGGCGCCGCCGACTCCATCAGCAAATCCACCGCCATACTGACGCTGGTGAGCGGGGTGCGCAACTCATGGGAAGCAGTCAGCACGAATTCGCTCTTTAGCCGATCCAACTCGCGCAATCGGGTGATATCCCGAAGAAGTAAAACGACCCCCTGGATAATCCCCGAGGAGGACCGCATGGGCAGGATGGAAAATTGATAATGCTGGCTGCCCCCTTCAGAATTGATGGTGAACATATCTTCCCCCTCGTGGAGCTGGGGGGGGCGCCCTGTTTCCAGGGACTGTTTGAGCAAGGCAAAAAGGTGTTCGTCGCGCACCGCTTCCACAAAATGCCGCCCCAGCAGGCTGTCCTGGTGCACGCCGAAGATGAGCGCGGCCTTGGGATTGATATTATTGATCACCATCTGGTCATCCACCACGATGATGCCGTCGTCGACACTTTGAATAATCGCTTCGCTCTTCAGTTTCTCGGCAATGATCTGTTCGATGTTCATTTCATGGAATTTTCTCAGTTTTTGCGCCATCTGGTTGAACTGCTGGGCCAGGAGGGCCATTTCGGCGGAGCTTTGGGCCGGCACCTGGACGTCGTAATTGCCTTCGGTTATCTGCAGGGCGGCTTCCTGCAGTTCGGTGACCGGCCGGGAAATGAGGCGGGACAGGATCAGGCTGAAAATAGCGCCGATGATCACCGCCAAGGTGCCGATCACCAGCATGGAGAGCACCGCCAGGACCGACAACCGGCCTGCCCGGTTGCTGATGGCATACATGGTCTCGTGATTGATCTGTCGGAGTTGCACACAGGCATCCCGGGTGGACCTGAAGAAGGGCAGAATCACCTCGTGATAGAGCTTGGCGGCGCCTTTGGGGTTCTGGGCCCCCAGGAGATGGAGGCCGTAAACTTCCTGGACATAGCGGGTGTAGTTCTCTTCCACGGAGTCGATGATTTCTTTTTCGCCGGGTAGGTCGATGCTGTCCCGGGCGCGGCCCAGCCACTGCAGAAACGCGGCCTCGTTTTCCTGAAATTCTTTCAAGCCCTGTTCTTGGTATCCCAGTAAGTACAAGAGGACCGCGGCATCCTGCCGATCAATGTCATCGATCATGTGCTCGGCCGCCTGGATGCTCCGGTAGTTTTCCCGCAAAATCGACTCGGAGGCCTGCCCCAGCCTCAGGATCATGAACATGGCCCAGGCCAGAATAAGCACCATGAGCATCAGGCTGGCGCCAAAGCCCATGAAGATTTTTTGCCGAAAGGTGCGCAAGAATGCCTTCCTTGTTCGATTATGCCCTATGCTTCGCAAAAGACATCAACGCTTCCCTCTTAAAGCTCCACCTGACTCCCCAGTTCCACTACCCGGTTGGGGGGATGTTGAAGTACGTGGAGGTTCCAGGAGTTGCGGGTCAGAAAGCCGAACAAGTTCCTTGCGCCAGTGGGCCATCTTGGCGTCACCGGTGCTGAGGAGCGTTCCCGGCCCACGTAGAATGTGGTCGCAGAGATGTCCAACTCCAGGCCCTGCTGAGAGGCCAACTCCAGGATTTCCAGGACATTGGGGGTTTGCCTGAAGCCGTAGGTGGCGATGACGCGGTGGAAGCCGCGGCCCAGGTTGGTGATGTTCAATCGCTTTCTCCGGGGCATGCGGGGTGTTGGCGGAGACCATGGACCACAGGACCACCTTGTGGGGCAGGGAAGGAGGTTGCCGTAGGTGAGGGCGATGGCGTGGAGGCCGTGGAAGCATTCCTTGACGGTGTACAGGGGGCTCGTGCCGATGTCCCCATACACCACTCCCAGGGCGCCCAGGGCCAACACCAGGTTTCTTTTCAGGTCCTTTTGTCCGGACGGCGGCTGGCCAGAACTAGGGGATTCGTCCAGACCCGGATGGGACTGAAACGAAGGCAAGGCGTTTTTCGAGGAACCTCTGCCCATGGGCATTTTGCCGCGAGACTTGGGGATGGAATGTATTATATAACGCTAAGCAGACAGGCCCTGCAAGCACTTTCTCTGCGGTCGCCAAAAGGGAATATCACAGGATATCAATTAGTTTAGTTTTCTGTGCTCCCGGCTGAAACTGGTACGGGGACCTGAATTGTGGGTTAGCAGAGAAAAGATCCAGCTGGCCTAAAGTTGCTGGGCCATGGGGAGAAGGAGAAGATCGTTGATATTTCCAAACATAAAAGAACTTGATCTTGACGTCCACCGGCCATCTAGTGCCGCCCCTCCGCTCCTGCCCTTCCTGGATAACCTTTATCCGGGCAGCCGTGGCGGGAGCCATGGATCTCGCAGGTTCTAAAAGTTTGTCACCTTACCCGAAAAGCTGATAAATTCTCTGAAGCGTTTTCTCTGGTTAAAAGCATTTTTTCAGGCCCTTGAGCATGGATCAGCACCTCATAGACATCCTTGGAAAAATCTTTATGGCAGGGCTGGCGGCCGTCGACCCTGAAGCCGCGGTCAGGCGACACGTTGAACTCGTGGGGGAGCGGTTGCGGGTGGGGGAACGCTTCTATCCCCTGGACCGCTACAGGAGAATCATCGTCACCGGGGCCGGCAAGGGTACGGCTCCCATGGCCAGGGCCTTGGAGGACATCCTGGGTGAGCGGCTCACCACCGGCTGGATCATTGTCAAATACGGCCACGGCCTGCCGCTCAAAAAAATTTCGGTGAGGGAAGCCGGCCACCCCGTGCCCGACCAGGCCGGCCTGGACGCCACCCGGTTTATCCTGGCCGAGATGGAGAAATGCACCGCTGAAGATCTGGTCCTGTGCGCCTTTTCCGGGGGCGGCAGCGCCCTCACCCCGGCACCCCGCCCTCCCCTGAGTTTATGGGAAAAGCAGCAGACCACCCAGCTCCTGCTTGATTCCGGGGCCAGCATCGATGAAGTCAATGCCGTGCGCAAGCACCTGTCCCTCGGCAAAGGTGGGCAATGGGCCAGGTTAGCCTACCCGGCCACAGTGATTGCGCTCCTGTTGTCCGATGTGGTGGGCGATTCCCTGGACGTCATCGCTTCTGGCCCCACTGCTGCCGACCCCAGCACCTTTGCAGACTGCCTGGCCATAATCGGGCGTTATGGCCTGGCCGCTAAACTCCCGGCCGCCGTGGTCAAAATGCTCCATGCGGGCGCCGACGCCCTCTTGGAAGAAACCCCCAAAGCGGGAGACGCGGTATTTAAAAAAGTCCATAACCTGGTGGTGGGGAGCAATCGCGCCGCCCTTCTGGCAGCCGCTCATGAGGCCAGGTCGTTGGGCTACAATGTATTGATTTTGTCGTCCTTCATGGCAGGGGAAGCGCGGGAAATCGCCCGGGTTTTGACAGGTATCGGCAAAGAGATCGTTCTTTCGGACAACCCCGTTCCTGCGCCCGCCTGTATCCTGGCGGGAGGCGAAACCACCGTCAGGGTTCGGGGCCGGGGAAAAGGCGGCCGCAATCAGGAGTTGGCCCTGGCAGGAGCCCTTGACCTCAAGGATTGGTCACATATTGCCCTGCTCAGCGCCGGCACCGACGGCACGGATGGCCCCACCGATGCCGCCGGGGCCTTGGTGGACGGGGACACCTGCCGGCAGGCCTGGCAGCGGGGCCTGAATCCGGCGGCTTATCTGGAGAATAACGATTCTTATAATTTCTTCGACCGATTGGGGCAGTTATTCAAAACCGGGCCGACTCGGACCAATGTCATGGATCTGATGTGCCTGCTGGTGGATAAGCGCTCCAGTCATTGGTGAGAAAGACGCTCATCAGGAGATTGTGGCCAAAGTCTTGGGGAGCGGAGACCAGGGGTTTCCACCGGCTGGAAAGCCTGGGCCACCAGCCCCTGCCCTCTCTCTCAAACCCTCTCCCCCAACCCCCTAAAAACCCTTACTCTCTTCATAGATCTCGGGATTGAGGCAGGATTCCGGCCGCTCGCCCCGCAGCATGGCTAAAAGGTTCCTGGCCGCCAGCATGGCCATACCCGTCCGGCTGCTGGTCGTGGCTGAGCCGATGTGGGGGGTGATGACGGCGTTGTCAAGGCCGGCCAACCCCTCAGCCAGGCGGGGCTCGAATTCATACACGTCCAGGCCAGCGCCGGCGATCCGCCGGGAGCGCAACGCCGCCACCAGGTCGTCTTCCTTGATGATGGGCCCCCGGGCGGTGTTGATGAGGATAGCCGAAGACTTCATCCGGTCAAAGGTCTCGGCCCTGAACAGATGCCTGGTGGAGTCCGTGAGGGGCGTGTGAATGCTGATAAAGTCGGACCCGGCCAGAAGCTCGTCCAGGGAAACCAGCCGGGCCCCAAGTTCCTTCTTCAGGGTGGGGTTTTCCCGGCCGCTGGTGTTGGTATAGAGCACCTGCATCTGAAACCCCCTGGACATCAGGGCTACGGCGGTGCCGATGCGGCCGGCCCCCACGATCCCCAGGGTCTTCCCCGTAACCCCCACGCCCAGGAATTGCAACGGGCCCCAGCCTGCCCATCTTCCTGAACGCATGATTCTGTCCGTTTCCACGATGCGCCGGGCCACCGCAAAGAGCAGGGCCCAGGCCAGTTCGGCGGTGGCGTCGGTGAGCACCCCGGGAGTATTGGAGACGGGAATCTTGCGGCGGGTAGCTTCGGCCACGTCGATGTTGTCAAAGCCCACGGCAAAGTTGGCAAAGCCTTTAAGGGCCCTGGCGGCCTCAAAAAACCCGGCGTCAATGCGGTCGTTCATGAGGCCGATAACGCCCTCTTTGTCAGACACTTTGGCCAGCAACTCATTGCGCCCAAGGGGCCTATCCTCCGGATTTATCTCAACTTCACAGGTTTTTCGGAGGAGATCAATACCTGCCTGGGGGATGAGACGGGTGATATATATCTTGGGCTTAAGCATATCCTCTTATATCATGTCCGGGGCGAAACAGAAACCGGTCAAGTGCTTGAAAATTCACCTTATCAAGGTGCATCGAGCCTTCCTTACCCAGAAGGAATTCCGGCTTAACCACGCGGCCTACATTCTCTTTTCTCCTGCGGGCCTAAATCGTCCCAAAATGGTAAAATGCTGACCATGTTTTCCAGACAAAGCCTGCGGGTGGAGATTCTCACGGCCTTCGGGGGACTGCTGCTGGCCACGGTCCTGGTGATTATCGTCTATTTTTACCGCAGCACTACCCAAGTCGTGTTGATGCTCTGCGACGATCTGATGGCCCAAACCACCCAGACAGTCATCAATCGCAGCATGGGATTCCTGAAGCCCGTATCCTCCATGACGGAGATGAGTTCCCAGCTGGCCACCGCCAAGGTCCTGCCTTTTAAAAACGTCAGCCACTTTGAAACTTACGCGGTCCAGGCCTTGAATACGTATCCTCAGATCGCCATGTTCCTGGTGGGTGACGAGAAGGGGAATTTTCTCCTATCCAATCGCCAACAGGATGGCACTTTCGCCACCAAGTTCGTAAACCGTGCCAAGGGGCCGCCGGTTACCACCTGGAAGTACCGAGATAAAAATTTCAAGGTAGTCAGGACCGAAATCAACACCACCGACTCCTATGATCCCCGGGTGCGTCCCTGGTATCAGGGAGCCTTGCAGGCCCGGGGTCTTTACGTGACGGACCTGTTTATCTTTTACACCGGCCACAAGCCAGGCATCTGCGTCTCCTGCCCCGTTTGGGACGACCAGGGCAGCATCCTGGGTATCATCGGCTCGGATATCGAATTGACCGGGCTCTCCACCTTTCTCAAATCTCTCCGCATCGGCTCACATGGCCTGGCTTTCATCTTCAATGAGCAGAATGAACTGGTGGCCTTCCCGGACCCCAGCCGTATTATCGGCAAGCAGGCCGGGGATGGCGTCCTGCGTCCGGTTAAGGTGAAGGATCTGGAAGTCCCCAGTATTACCGCCGCCTTCAACCAACATCAGGCCTCGGGTGCCACCCGGGTCACCGTCGCTGTCGGCGACCGGAGGTACCTGGCGACCTTCAAGGGCTTCCCACCCTCCCTGGGCAGGAGCTGGAAGGTGGGCGTGGTGGTCCCTGAGGATGACTTCATCGGCGCGGTCAAGAAAATCAACCGGGGGGCATTTCTCATCAGTCTGGGTATCCTGGGGCTGGCGGCCCTGGCGGTGGTTTTTCTGGCGCGCAGCATTTCTAAGCCCATTCTCCTGCTCTCCGCTGAAACCGACCGGATCAGAAACTTTCAACTGGACGGACAATTCAGCCTGCAAACCCGCATTGCGGAAATCCAACAACTCCAAAGCGCCATAGATCGGATGAAGGCCAGTCTCCGTTCCTTTACCCGCTTCGCGCCCCAGCAAATCGTGCGGCAGGTGGTGGTCCAGGGCCAGGAGGCCATGCTGGGAGGCGAACGGCGGGAGGTGACGTTGCTTTTTTCCGACCTGCGCAATTTTACCCGTTTTTCGGAACAGACCAGGCCGGAAGAAGTAGTCCACATCTTAAACACCCATTTCGATACCATGGTCCAGCTGATCAACCAGCACGGCGGTTTTGTCGTGGATTTCCTGGGGGACAGTTTATTTGCCGTCTTTGGCGCCCCGGAAAAAGACCCGGATCACGCCCGGAAGGCGGTGTCCTGCGCCCTGGATATGCAACTGGCCCGCCAGCGGATGAATGCGGACCAGACCCTGACCAACCTGCCCCGGATGGAAATGGGCATCGGCATCAACACCGGTCCTTGCGTGGTGGGCAACATGGGCTCGCTGATCCGCATTAAATACGGCGTGGTGGGCCACGCGGTCAATCTGGCCTCCCGCCTGGAATCCTTTACCGTGGGGGGGCAGGTGCTCATCTCCGAGTCCACCCGCCAGGCCGTCGCTGACCAGTTTGTCGTGGCCGGACCCTTGGCAGCCTTCGGCAAGGGGGTGGAAGCGGCCATCCGCCTCTGGGAAGTGCGCGGCGTGCCGAACGACGCAGCCAGGACCCTGCCGCCCACGGTGCCGGGCCTCACCCGGCTGACCGAGCCGATACCGGTACGCATCCGGCTGATTGCCGACAAGCAAATCAGCCCCGTGCCCCATGAGGCCAGACTGCTCCAGTTGTCACCCGACGGCGCCGAACTGGAGACCGACCTTGACCTCGTGGCCTTTGCTGCTTTGCAGGTGGAAATCCCTGGCCCGGCAGGAGAAAGCTTCCGCATCGACAGTAAGGTAGTGGGCCCGGGGGAGTCAGGATCTTCATGCATCATACGCTTTACCGGGACGGACGAGGCGGCTGCCGCAGCCTTGCAAAGCTGGCTTATCCGGGGCCCAAAGGACTCTGAGGTTTCCTAACCTCACTTCTTGAGCCACTTCTCAGCCCGGTCCGCAGGGGCGCGGGCCTCGGCCGGAGCCAGAATCAACCTGGAACGAGGGATTTCCAACTTTCTTATTCCAGCGGGCCGCCTGATTCCCCCTTCGCCGCCCTGATGCCTCACGGGGAAATCTGCCGCGCCAAAGTGTTGATATACTCTAGATACGGTAGACTCTTGGACAATCAAGCCGACTCACCTCAAACCATGATTGCTATTGAGCACTTGAGCAAACGCTACCAAGAGATCGTCGCCCTGGATGATTTGACCCTCCAGATCAGTGCCGGCGAGATCTTCGGCCTTCTGGGGCCCAACGGCGCCGGCAAGACCACCCTTATCAAGATCCTCACCGGGCTGGCCCGGCCCACCCGGGGCTCGGCCAAAATCGCCGGCTTGGATGTGGTGCGCCAACCCCTGGAGGTCAAAAAGTTGATCGGGGTCTCCCCCCAGGAGATCAATCTGGACAAGGAATTGACCGCGTACGAGAACCTCCTGATCTACGGCAAGCTGCATCAGGTCCCGGATCTCCAGAACCGCATCCAGTCGCTCCTCGAGACCGGGGATCTCACGGAGCGGGCCCATAACCGGGTGCGGGAGTTCTCCGGGGGTATGCAGCGGCGCCTCCTCATGCTCAGGGCCATCATGTCCCGGCCGCGGGTGCTGTTCCTGGACGAACCCACGGTGGGCCTGGACCCCCAGGTCCGCCACCAGCTGTGGGATCTCATCACTCAGTTCAAGGCCGACGGCATCACGGTGCTCCTGACCACCCACTACATCGAGGAGGCGGAAATCCTCTGCGACCGGGTGGGCATCCTCAACCGGGGCCACCTCATCGCCCTGGACACTCCCCAGGATCTCAAGGCCCGGGCCGGTGGCTATACCGTGGAATCGCTGAAGAACGGCCGGCGTCACTACGAACTCGTTCAGGACCGGGAAGAGGCGCAACGACGCGCCCTGGCGGACCCGCAGGGGGTCATTGTCCGGCGGGTGAACCTCGAGGATGTCTTCTTGAAACTCACCGGCGAGAGCCTGGCAGGAAAAAGGGAAGCATGAACTGGTATCCCATCTTTTTACGGGAAATTCTGATCTTCACGCGGCGGCTGCTGCGCCTGGGCTATGTGGTGTCAGCCTTTCTCATGCCCTTGCTTTATCTTCTGGCCTTCGGCCTGGGGTTGGGGCGGCGGGTGAACATCTCCGGGGGTTCCTACCTGAACTATCTGCTCCCCGGGCTCATTGCCATGAGCTCCATGGTCAACGCCTACACCTGGGTGGCCAACGGCTTGACCATGGGCCGCCTGTATTTTCAAACCTTTCAAGTCTATGTTCAGGCCCCGGTGAGCGCCGCGGCCATCGTCTGGGGCCAGGTGGCCGCGGGGATCGTCAGGGGCCTTCTTTCTTCCCTCATTCTGCTGGTGCTGGGGCTCGTCATCGGCAGCGGCCTCAACCTGAACCTGCTGTTCCTGCTCTCCCTGGTGCTGAACTGCCTGCTGTTCGCCGCCCTGGGGGTGGTGGTGGGCATGCGCTCCAAGAGCCATGAGGACACCGCCAATTTCAGCAACTTCTTCATCATGCCCATGGCCTTCTTCAGCGGCACCTTCTTCCCCATCACGCAAATGCCCTGGGTTTTGCAGATCATCGTCAGTTGTCTCCCCCTCACCCACACCAACTATCTCCTCCGAAACCCCGTATGGGATTTAAAGGCCCTCGCCTCCCTGGGAGTCCTCCTGGCCTACAGTGCAGTGGGCCTGATGCTGGCGGTGGTGCTGGTGCGGAACTATAGCGAGTGACCGACAAGGTGGCAGTTGGTGGGATCCCCATTAAAAATGGTCGTAGGGTATCCCCAGCAGCAGCCTGACATGGTCCTCGACGCATTCTTCCAGGACCTCCAGGTTATACCCGCCTTCCAGCACGGTGATCAGCCGGCCCGAGGCCGACTCCTGGGCCAACTCCAGGATCAACTGCCCCATGGCCCGATATCCTTGCCGGGTCACCCGCATTTGGGCTAGCTGATCTTTGACATGGGCATCAAACCCCGCCGAGATAAAAACGAGCTGGGGCGCAAACTGCCGCAGGCGGGGCAGTGCCTCGCCCTTGAGGGCCTCCAGGTACTGGGCGTCGCCGCTGCGGAGCGGCAGGGGTATGTTTAGGGTAAACCCCTTACCCGCGCCTTTGCCCTCTTCATCCCTGTAGCCGGTACCGGGGTAACAATAGCGCGGGTCTCCGTGGAGCGACACGAAAAAAACCCGGGGGTCTTCTTCGAACAAGTGCTGGGTGCCGTTGCCGTGATGGGCGTCCCAATCGATGATGGCCACCCGCTGCAGGCCGTATTTCTCCAGGGCATATACTGCACCGATGGCCACGTTATTGAAGAAGCAGAACCCCATGGCCCGGTCCCGTTCGGCATGGTGCCCCGGGGGTCTCACGGCGCAGAAGGCGTTGTCCACCTGGCCGCCCATCACTGCGTCCACGGCCAACATCACGCCCCCAACGGCCAATAGAGCAGTCTCAAACGAGTCCTTGGAGATGCCGCAGTCCTCATCTTCAAAGATTTGTTTGCCCTGTTCACAGGCCTCCTTAAACCGCCGGACATAGCCCGGATCGTGGAGCCGCTCCACCCATTCCAGCGGGGCGTAGTCGGGTCTCAGGCGCACCAATAACTCCAGCACGTTGCTCATCTCGAGATCGCTCTGGATGGCCTTCAAACGGGCCAGACGTTCCGGATGCTGCGAGCCTGGATCATGCAACAGATAGCGGAGGGCAAAAACGTAGCCGGTACGGCGCAGCATAGCTTTCTCTTAGTTAACTGGCGGATAAAACAAGCTTTCTACTTTTCGAGCACGACATCCTGACAGCTGATAGTTCTGTACCGGCAAGGACTCTGGACGGATTTGGGGCAAATTTGTGTGCTATTATGGCAAAACTGGAAAAAACCGCAAGATGAAGCGATCGTGCCTGCGGCCGCGCCATATCCCGCTCCCGGTAGCCGGTGTTCAGGGCCATCATTCAGGGATCATGGCCTTCCTGAATGGAAAAATAGAGCAATCTTTATCTGTTTATTAGACCCGACTTCTCGTTTTATTTATCGGTCATTAAAGGGTCGGGGGAGGGGGCTGGGGTTGGTGGCAGAGGCTTTCCAGCCTGTGAAACTCCCTGGCCCTCCCCCAAAATCAACTTACCTGCCCATTATGCCGAAATAGGATAAGACTCCGTGATGAGGGGGAACAGAGGTGGGGATCATCCTGTGTTTGATCAGCGGCTTGAGCGGGGCTCTGGTGGGCGCCTTTTTCAGCGGTCGTCTCATCGCCTACGCCCAATCTCTCAATAGCCAGAAGCAGGTTCGGGACCGGGAAGCCCGCACCCTGCTCAACCTCTTCCAGGCCCTGCTTGCCGAACTGACCACGTTATGGACGGGCTATACCGCGCTGGTGGGGGAGGAACTGGAGAACCTGGACAAGCCCGGGGAGATGACCTTTGCCGGGGTCATCAGCGCCTCCCAGCATTATTTCAGCGTCTATGACAACACCGCCCACCTTCTGGGGACCCTCGATGCGGACTCCAGCAAGCGGATCATTGAAACCTATGTGAACCTCAAGACCTACTTTGACGAGCTCAACGCCTACCAGCGCCTCACGGTTAAGCATCGGGATGTCCGCTTAAAGACCAACGTCAATTTGTATGAGGCCCGGGAAGTCCGGCAGGAGCACGAAAACTTTTTCAATTACCTGAAAAAACGGCACTTCCAGATAAAAGGCCAGGTTATCGGGTCGCTGGAGATGCTCAAGGAATTCATTTCCTTAGGAGAGCAGGCCCGGACAACGGTCAGTATAAAACTATAGAAATGCCTTGATGTATTTATCTTTCATTGTCAACCACTAATTCCAAAGGGCAACATCTTTTGCTTCTTGTTTTGGATGGAGTCTTCCCGTTTTTGTAAATCGCTTGGCCAGAATCTAAACTTACTTCCTTCTAAATATTTCTCTTCTCTCTCAAATGCTACCCAATTTCTATTAAGTCTCTCAGCAACTTCTCCAGTAACATTGCTTTAAGCAAACGGATCCAATACTAAATCTCCTTCATCTGTTGTTAACTTGGATTGCAAATTCAGGCAAACTCCGTGGGAAACGAGCTGGATGAGGTTTAATGCCTGCCTTCTCACAAGATATAATATATAAATCCAGTGCTATCCGGTAGAAATTCAGCGTTATTCGACAACACCGTGACTATCCATGCCCCGACGATCCCGCTTCACTTCGGGATACATACATAGCCGCAAGGCCTTCTCTCTCTCCTCCTTTATGGGGGGAGAGGGCTGGTAAAGCCCAGGTATTTTCTCCCCCCATGGAGAAGTTTCTTTATTAGGTCGCTATCTTCGATTCTCTCATCAAGGGAGGCGCCTCAATTTATCTGGCTTAGCCGGGATTTTTGAAAAAGAGCACGGCCAGGGGGGGTATGATCAGGTTGAGGGAATCGGCGTAGCCATGGTAGGGGATGGGGGAGGTCTCCAGTCCCCCCAGATTTCCCTGGCCACTGCCGCCATAGATGGGGGCATCGCTGTTCAGCAGTTCCTGCCAGTAGCCGCCGCGGGGCGCCCCCACCCGGTAGTTGACGTGGGTCTCCGGGGTGAAATTGGCCACCACCAGGATGAGGTCATGGGTGGTTTTCCCCTGGCGCAGGAAGCTCACCAAGCTGTGGTCCACGTCGGTGCAGTCGATCCAGCGAAAACCCTCCGAATCCAGATCCAGTTCATTTAAGGCCGGCTCCTGCCGGTACGTGCGGTTTAAGTCTTCCACCCACTTTTTCACCCCGATATGCGGCGGGAACTCCAGGAGGTGCCAGTCCAGGCTCTTTTCGTGGTACCACTCGTCCCATTGGCCGAATTCGCCCCCCATGAAGAGGAGCTTTTTCCCGGGCTGGCCGAACATGTAACCGAACATGAGCCTCAGATTGGCGAATTTCTGCCAGTCGTCCCCCGGCATCTGGCGCAGAAGCGACCCCTTGCTGTGGACCACTTCGTCGTGGGACAAGGGCAGCACGAAATTTTCCGTCCAGGCATAGAGCATCCGGAAAGTCAGGGTATTGTGATGAAATTTGCGGAAAATGGGATCCTTGGCCATATAGGTCAGGGTGTCGTGCATCCAGCCCATGTCCCACTTGAAGCCGAAGCCCAGGCCGCCGACATAGATGGGTCGGGAGACCATGGGCCAGGCGGTGGACTCTTCCGCGGTGGTCTGGACGTCCGGGTAGTTGCCGTAGACTTCTTTATTGAACTGGCGCAAAAAATCGATGGCTTCCAGGTTTTCGTTGCCCCCGTATTGGTTGGGAATCCAGTCTTTGTCGCGGCGGGAGTAGTCCAGATAGAGCATGGAGGCCACCGCGTCCAGCCTCAGGCCGTCGATATGGTAGTAGTCGAGCCAGAACAGGGCGCTGCTGATGAGGAAATTGCGCACCTCGTTGCGCCCGTAATTGAAGATCTTGCTGTCCCAATCGGGGTGGTAGCCCTTGCGGGGGTCGGCGTGCTCAAAGAGGTGAGTGCCGTCGAAAAAGCCGGGGCCATGTTCGTCGGCCGGGAAGTGGGAGGGTACCCAGTCCAAAATGACCCCGATGCCATGCTGGTGCAGATAATCTACCAGGAACATGAAGTCCTGGGGGGTGCCATAGCGGCTGGTGGGGGCGAAGTAGCCGGTGGTCTGGTAGCCCCAGGAGCCGTAAAACGGGTGCTCCATCACCGGCAGGAACTCCACGTGGGTGAACCCCATGGTGTTCACGTATTCCGCCAGTTCGAGGGCCAGTTCCCGGTAGGTCAGGAAGCGGTGGTTCTCCTCGGGCTTGCGCCGCCAGGAGCCCAGGTGCACCTCGTAGATGGAGAAGGGTGCGTTCAAGGCGTTTCTGGAGCTGCGGCCGGCCATCCACTCCTGATCGCTCCAACTGTAGGCCAGATCCCAGACGACGGAAGCGGTGCGGGGGGAGCCTTCATGGAAATAGCCAAAAACGTCGGATTTATCGACTTTGTACATCTGAAAGCGGGAATGGATATGGAATTTGTAGCAGGTGCCGGGTCCCACCCCGGGAATGAAGCCATCCCAGATGCCCGATTGACCCCGGGGTGCCAGGGGGTGGGAGGCCTTGTCCCAATTGTTGAAGTCGCCGATGACAAAGACCTTTTCGGCATCAGGGGCCCAGACGGCGAAGTACGTGCCCGCGGTGTCGTTGACGGTTAAGGGATGGGCCCCCAGCTTGTAATAAAGGCGGAAGTGGCTGCCTTCATTGAACAGGTAGAGATCATCATCGCTCAGCAAAGAAAAGTCGTAGCGTACCGTCTGTGCCAAGGGGGACTCCTTTCGGGAAGGGGGTGCGGTGCTGGTATCTTATCATTTAGATAACCATATAAATGAAATAATCAACTAACAACCTTGAATTTAAGGGCCTGGGGGAGTGGGGTGGGGAGAGGAGGCAGGGGCAAGGGTTTTGCGATTCCTGAAGCCACGCTACCGATGGCGATATCTCCTAAGAATATCGGGCCCTTTACCGGACCAGGAATGGGCGTGAGGCCGGATTTCGTGCTTGCCTTCATGAGGCCGCCAGCCGAAAGAAGCGCCAGGCGCCTGGTCTAGCGAAGCTTCATTGACCGGGTGGAGAGGGGTTTGGTCTCAGGATTTGTTCCACCGCCGGGAGCAACTCCCTCAGAATGGTTTCTCCCTGGGCATGCTCCACCAGGGCCACCAGGATATAGCGACGCCAGCCCCCCGCCCACACCAGGACAGAATCAGAATCCCAGGCCTTCCACTCCCCGGACTTCCGGTACAGGTGATGAAGGGGCACGGCCCCCCCCAGGGCTCGGACAAATTTGTCGTCCAGGTCGGGAAAGGCCATGATTTTCAGCATCTGGCGGGAGCGCGTCGGGTTGATGAGTCTGCCGTAAGCCAACAGGTAATAGAAGCGGCAGACTTGGTTCACCGTGGCGGCGTGGTTCAGGTTCTTGAGGGGTTCGGGATTTTGCTCGAGATGGGGCCCGTAATCGCTCCCCACCCAGAGACCGCCGCCGTTTTTCTGGTCATAGAACCGATAGCGGGGATCGAGGATGACCGCTTCAATCTTCCGCAAGCCGATCTGATTGATCACCTTGCTGGCTGCGGCATTGTCCGAGCGGCGGATCATTTCCACCATGTCGGCGCGGAGCGCCGGGGTCTCCTTCAGGGTGCCGTCTTCGAAGCCCTGGAAGGCGGCCATAAGGACCGCAATCTTGGGGAGGCTGGCGGCATACATCATGGTATTGCCATTCACCCGGGCATAGCGCGGTGCTTTAGGGTCGGCAAGGTCCACCAGCCCCACCGCCATTTTTTCTTCGTTGATCAGGGACTGCCACAAGGGGTGCTGTTTCAGGACCCGGTCCAGCCGGTCCTGCAGGCGCGGGTCCCGCCGCTCATAAAGTTCACGCCAGTCCCGGTCCGAAACCTTCAGCGGCAGCGCCGGCGTGGCGGCGCCGGAAGGACCGGCGCTTGCCAGGAACACCCCCAGGGCAGCAACCAGGATGGCGGGAAAAAGTTTCATGTTCTCTTGATGTTAATCGGCAGGACGGTTGACGGTCAGAGTGGTCTTTTTCGAGGCCAACATCAGGTTTGAGGTGCGGGGCCGATGCCGGTAGCAGATCCCGAAGGGCAGGGTATGAATGTCTGCGCCGCGTTGGTAGATTTCGGCCAGGTCCCTCTGGAAGCGGTTGCTGAAAAGAGCGATGGGGCCTTTATAACAGCCGTAAAAGCGGAGGTCCCAAGCCGAGGGCTCGAAATACTGCAGGGGGATGGCCGAATCGGATTGCAGCACCGAGGAGCTTTTGGCCAAAATAAATTGCCGGATGGCGGCAAAGCGCGGTCTATACATCAGGTACGAGGCGGCCTTGGAAAAGGTGGTCAACGGGCCGAATTTTTCCAGAAAAGAGACGAAATGCTGGTTTCGTTCAAAAGAGTCGTCGGCCAGATTGAGGCGAAGGTAATAAAGGGTTTGAGTTTCGGCTGAGCCCGGCCGCTTAAAGACAATGCGCAAGCCGGGAATGTCCCCCGGGCCGCATTTCACCGGGGCCGTAGTCGCGGGCGCCTCCTCGATGGCTCCGGCGGGATTCATGACCCAATACTTGACGTCCTCCACCCGCACCCCTTCCCTGGCCAGGAAAAACAAGAGTACCGGCAGAACGCCGTTAACTTCATGTTTGCCGAGGGACGCTTTCAATTTCGGCGTAATGAAAAAGCTCATCTGCAACAGGTCATAGAGGGACCGCTCCAAGCCAGGATAGAAGCTGCCGTTGGCGGTGGAAAAATCGGGGATTTCGCCCACCGGTTCCAGGGAAACCATGAGATAGGTGCGGGCCTGGGGGAACAGGGTGTGCATATTCACAAAATCCGGGCCGCTGAAAGGGTAAAAGACCGTGTCGCAATCGGCCTGGGCGAGCTCCTGAGAGGCCCACTGTCTCATAACTGAAAGTTGTCTTCGGTCGAAAGTCCCCCAGGTTTGATTCATCACCCTGGCGTGATTGATCCAGGCCGGCTTCGCCTCCTGGGCGGCCAGAGAGCCCTTGCCATTACTCAGGCCGGCGATCAGGAGGGCGTAATCCTGATACCTAGGGGTATCTTTGCCGGTGAACTCCTCCCGGGGGATGGCGCTTTCGCCCGTGTCTGGGGTACCTGGGGGGGGCGGGGGGCCCGCTCCGAAAAAAACGAAAAAGGTCAAGGATAGAAAGAGGAAAAATGCCAGGCCGCCAAGTAATCTCTTTTTCGGCATAACCAATTTGATCCTCCTTTTTCTATGGATTATTCAATTACCTTGACATGGGACTTGCGGGGCGGTGCGGCAGACAGCAGCTTGTAGAACAGCAGCCCCGAGGCCACCGTCAGCAGACCGAAGCAGGAAGGGAGCGGCCTTTCGAGAAAGAGGTAACAGAGCATCCAGCCGTAGAGCACCAGAAAAATTGCCGGGGTGACAGGATATCCCCAGGTCTTGAAGGGTCTTTTTGCCTGGGGGTTCCTGACCCGTAAAAGAATCACGCCCAAAACCGCCAGGGAAGAGAACAGGGCCAGGGTGAAGCCCACGTAAGTGAGCACGGCATCGAAGGTGGACGTCAGGGTGAGGAACAGGGCCACCGACGATTGCAGGATAATGGCCGCGGCCGGCGCGCCCCGGCTGTTGGTGGCGGACAGAAACCGAAAGAATTTCATGTCCTGGCCCATGGCCTGGGTCACCCGCGGGCCCACCATGATCAGGGAGCTGAGGCTGGAGATCAGGGCCAGGCAGATGAGGAAGGTCATCACCGTGCCGCCGCCCCGGCCGAAGATGGACTTCGCCGACAGAAAGCCCACGTCGATTTTTCCGGCTAATTCGTTCATGGGGACGGTGTAAAGAAAAATGAAATTGATCAACACGTAGCAGACGGACACAATGGCGGTGCCGATGAATAACGACAGGGGCAGATTTTTCTCCGGATGGCGAATTTCCCCGGCAATGTAAGACGACGAGTTCCAGCCGGAATAGGCATAGAAGACGTAGACCAGGGAAGTGGCGAAGGCGGGGCTCATAACTGAGCCCAGGTCCCGGCGGGACGGCAGCAGGGTGAGGCTCTGCGGGTGGGCCACTAGAAAGCCCAGGATAATCAGAGAAATAATGATGAGGATCTTGCCCACCGTGAAGAAGTTTTGAAAATAGCAGCCAAATTTCACATCCGTCAGGTGGACAACGGAAAGAATCACGATGGCGGAAACCGCCAGGACAGTCTTGTCGAGTCCCGGAAAGATGGCGGCGCTGTATTCCCCGAGGGCAATAGCCGCCAGGGCGATGGGGGCGGCGAACCCGGCCACAATGGAGACCCACCCGGAAAGGAACCCCAGGGCGGGGTGATAGATGTCGGAGAGGAAAGTGTATTCGCCTCCGGACCGGGGCATCATGGCGCCCAGCTCGCCGTAGCAGAGGGCCCCGCAAAAGGCGCCGACCCCCCCCAGGACCCATAACAGGAGCACGGCAAAAGCAGACTGGAGGCCCTCCACCTGGAATCCCAGGGTGGTGAAGACTCCGGTGCCGATCATGTTGGCCACCACAATTATGGTGGCGGAGAAAAGGGTTACGGGCCTTTTCTCCGGATCCCGGCTAACTATCCTGTCGTTTACGGCATTGCTCTCATCAGTCATGTCCCTGGCTACCTCGCGGCTCGAAAACACTCCGAATGAGATTCCGAATCGCCTTAAGCATCAGTCTGAACGAAGTTCTGCCTTCGCTCAGAGTGCCGGGACACTGGAGGCCGGGTTTTTAAACTGGCTGGCAGGTCGAACTTTTCGTAAGAATAGCGCGGTAGACTCTCCCCTGGCACCAGGGCCATCCCCCTGGCCCTCCCCCGGTGTCTCAGAATGCCCGTGGCGACATGCTCACGCCACTCCCTCGGGCATTTCTTGATTCGATTTTACTCCGATTGTGGAGCAAAGCAATGGTAAATCCATACCAAATTTGGCCTCAGACTTGTCTAAGTGAAAAAAAATGAAACTTTGACGGGAAATGAGGCGGGGAAGGGACAAAAAAGGCCTCCGAATTTTCGGAAGCCCTTGATGTCATTCACAGAAGCTTAACCTTTATCTATGTCCAAAATACTGCGAGCCTTCACGTGGGGCTTTGAAGGGTGCGGTTTTTTTCTGTTCACGGCGGCGTTGAGGTTGGCGCGCCGGTCGTGCGAACTCGGTATGGCCCGACGGCGCCGCCTTTTTATAATCAAAGCCCTTCAGGGTGCAACGCCTTATCCTGGCGTGGAGGACACGCTCGATGCTGCGAACCATATTCTCATCTTCAGAGGTAATAAAAGTGAAGGCCTCACCGGTCTTAGCATTGCGGCCAGTGCGTCCGATTCTGTGCGTATAGGCATCCGCAGTATCCGGCATGTCGTAATTGATCACGTGGGAAATCTGGGTCACGTCGATCCCGCGTGCGGCCACATCAGTCGCCACCAGGATCTGGAAGGTGCCATTGCGGAACCCGTTCATCACGGCCTGTCGCCGCGACTGCGAGAGATTTCCCTGCAGTGAGGCGGCCCGATAGCCGGCTTTCTCCAGTAGTTCCCCCAGACGCTTGGCCCGGTGTTTGGTGCGCGTAAAGATCAGAACCGACTCAGTGTCGGTATGGCGCAACAGTTCGAGGAGTAGCGGGGTCTTGAGATGCTGATCCACCGGATAGAGTAGATGAGAGACACTGCTTGCCGGTCCGGTGGTATTAACCTGCACCTTAACAGGTGCTTGCAGTACTTCGTGGGCCAGCCGAAGAATATCATCAGGCATGGTGGCCGAGAACAAAAGCGTTTGGCGTTTTGCCGGTATATGCCTGATGATCTTTCTGATATCGGGCAGAAACCCCATGTCGAACATCCGGTCTGATTCGTCCAGTACGAGCACTTCCAGAGACGACAGGTCGATGGTGCCCTGATTGATGTGGTCAAGCAGGCGGCCGGGACAGGCAACGACAATCTCGGCGCCGCGTTTCAGCTTATCCATCTGAGGATTGAAACCAACTCCTCCATAAATAGTAACGCTCTTGAGTCCGGTCCGGCGTCCCAGTTTGCCAATTTCCTCGTGGATTTGCTCGGCCAGTTCGCGAGTGGGGGCAATAACCAGCGCCCTGACGCGTTGGCGCCCGCCTGGCATCAGGCGATGGAGGATGGGCAGCACAAAGGCCGCGGTCTTTCCGGTGCCGGTATGGGCAAGGCCCACGACGTCGTGCCCTTGCATGACCAGCGGGATTGCCTGTGCCTGTATCGGCGTTGGCGTTATATAGCGCGCCGCGGTAACACCGGCTGCGACCTTGTGGTGGAAACCAAATGTGTTCAATCTCATAAACTCCTTATTTTTATCCTGCTATAGCAGTTGAGATCCTAATTTTTATTCATAAGAAATTGTTTCTGGGCTAAGCCAGACCGCCCCTGTATGTCAATGAACGCTGCCCCCAGGATTTGGGGATAAGCCTGGGTGATCTCGGTGTGGAGGTGTCGCGGGCCTCGACACTTTTCGAATTTGCCGCCCTTTTCGCCGGTCATCCACCTAAAAATGGCCTTTTCGAGAGGAAATTCAGGCAGGCGACTCCTTTACCCCACAAGTATTCATAGCGTTAAGACCAGATATTCGCATCCCAGGAAAATTGGGGGTCAGCGCCGCAGCAGCCCTCTTGATTTGGATGAGGGGACAAGGCGCGGATTACCTCCATTTTCTGCCTTATAACGGACTTCGGATTGCCAGCGACGAGGTCTTGGGGAAGCTTTTTCTAGAGTAACGGATGGGGTAGCTTTCGTTGGGATCCCGCATTGGCGGACCTTAATTTTTATACTATACACTACATGGGCCTAATGTCAAATGGTGACCTGCCCCCGGCAATTATACCAGGTTCTCAGTTAGAGTTGGGACCGTGCCCACCCAGGGGGCCTGGCGGAGCTGAGCGCAGCCGTGAACAGTGGAGATGGTCAGCCAGGTTTCAGGCACCGGCGGGCGATAACCCAGGGAACTGTGGGGCCTCACGGTATTGTATTCCTGGCGCCCAAGCTCGATCAGCATCTGCGCCCCCTGCAGGGTATAGAAGATCTCCCGGTTGAGCAGCTCATCCTGCAGCTTGCCAGTGAAGCTCTCGTTGTAACCATTCTCTAATGAGCCTTTTGCTGGGGTTCTGTTTGCTGCCTCTAGGGAATACAGAGGGTTGATCAGGGTGCTTGAAGCAGGGGTCAAGCCCTCAACCAAATCAGCAGTCGCAAGTGCACAACCTACCTTATTTACCCT
>Ga0207862_1000035_pt1 | contig 29409 bp, 25 predicted proteins | sample LuqExpMetageno81_FD_187838 | JGI IMG/M metagenome (GOLD analysis project Ga0207862, IMG submission 187838) | Tropical forest soil microbial communities from Luquillo Experimental Forest, Puerto Rico - Sample 81 (SPAdes) | ecosystem: Environmental > Terrestrial > Soil > Tropical forest ... | reverse complement strand
GCCTTCGGTTTCGTTCGGTCGGTTTCGCGTAACCTAGTTCCTACCGGACCCTCATCACGGCTCGAGACAGGCTCACCCACGCCGGCAATGGCGCTCTGGGACAGGGGCCGTCTGTCTCGGGCGCAGGCCGCCCTGTCGGGCGGGCGCTGAACGGGAGAAAGCCGCCGGAACGGGCGGCAGCGACTGAAACGGGCGGCCGGGGTGGTCCGCCGGGACTATATTAGGGCGGAGCAATTGCCACCGCCCAGGCATTGGAAGGGGCAACCATGCGGATCGAACGGCGCTATACGACGGATGGACAATCGGCCTATGCGGGCCTTCAGTTCCGGCTGACCACAAGCGAGATCCGCAATCCGGACGGCTCGGTCGTCTTCAAGCTCGACAACGTCGAGGTCCCGGATGGCTGGTCGCAGGTCGCGTCCGACGTGCTGGCGCAGAAGTATTTCCGCAAGGCCGGGGTCCCTGCCCGGCTGAAGAAGATCGAGGAGAACGACGTCCCTTCGTTCCTGTGGCGCTCGGTCCCCGACGAGGCCGCGCTGGCCGAACTCCCCGAGAAGGAGCGCAATGTTGGCGAGCATTCGTCGAAGCAGGTGTTCGACCGGCTCGCCGGCACATGGACCTACTGGGGCTGGAAGGGCGGCTACTTCGACAGCGACGCCGATGCCCAGGCCTTCTTCGACGAGCTGCGCTACATGCTCGCCGCGCAGATGGTCGCGCCCAACTCGCCGCAGTGGTTCAACACCGGCCTGTTCTGGGCCTACGGCATCGACGGTCCGAGCCAGGGCCACTACTACGTCGATTTCAAAACCGGCAAGCTGACGAAGTCGAAGTCAGCCTACGAGCATCCGCAGCCGCACGCCTGCTTCATCCAGTCGATCAACGACGATCTCGTCAACGAAGGCGGGATCATGGACCTGTGGGTGCGTGAGGCGCGGCTGTTCAAATACGGCTCCGGAACCGGCACCAATTTCTCTAATTTGCGCGGCGAAGGCGAAAAGCTCTCCGGCGGCGGCAAGTCGTCCGGCCTGATGTCGTTCCTCAAGATCGGTGACCGCGCGGCGGGCGCGATCAAGTCGGGCGGCACGACACGCCGCGCGGCGAAGATGGTGATCGTCGACGTCGACCACCCCGACATCGAGAAGTACATCGATTGGAAGGTGCTGGAGGAGCAGAAGGTCGCCGCGCTCGTGACCGGCTCGAAGGTCTGCCAGAGGCACCTGCGCGCGGTGATGAAGGCCTGCGTGAATTGCCAGGGCTCGGGCGACGACTGCTTCTCGCCGGAGAAGAACCCCGCGCTCAAGCGCGAGATCAAGCTCGCGCGCAGGGCGATGGTGCCCGACAACTTCATCAAGCGGGTGATCCAGTTCGCCAGGCAGGGCTACAAAGACATCGAATTCCCGGTCTACGACACCGACTGGGACTCGGACGCCTATCTCACCGTCTCCGGCCAGAACTCGAACAATTCGGTGCGCGTGACCGATCAGTTCCTCAAAGCCGTCGAGGCCGACGGCAAATGGGACCTGACCTTCCGGAAAAATAAAAAGGTCGCGAAGACGGTCGATGCCCGCACGTTGTGGGAGAAGATCGGCTATTCGGCCTGGGCCTCAGCCGATCCGGGCCTGCAATACCACACGACGGTCAACGACTGGCACACCTGCCCGGCCTCGGGCGAGATCCGCGCGTCGAATCCGTGCTCGGAATACATGTTCCTCGACGACACGGCGTGCAATCTCGCCTCGCTCAATCTTTTGCAATTCCGTAACGAGAGCACGACGCAGTTTGATGTAGAGGGCTACGAGCACGCAGTGCGGCTGTGGACCGTTGTGCTCGAAATCTCGGTGCTGATGGCGCAATTCCCGTCGAAGGAGATCGCGGAGCTCTCCTACGAATTCCGCACTTTGGGTCTCGGCTACGCCAATATCGGCGGCCTACTGATGACATCCGGCATTCCCTACGACTCGGATCAAGGGCGCGCGCTCTGCGGCGCGCTGACCGCGATCATGACCGGTGTGTCCTACGCGACCTCGGCGGAAATGGCCGAGCAGCTCGGACCCTTCCCCGGCTACAAGAAGAACCGCGAGCACATGCTGCGCGTGATCCGCAATCACCGCCGCGCCGCACACGGCGAACGCACCGGCTACGAGAAGGTCTCGACGCCGCCGGTGCCGCTCGATCATGCCGCCTGCCCCGACCAGACCCTGATCGCGCATGCGACCAAGACCTGGGACCGCGCGCTCGCGCTCGGCGAGAAGCACGGCTACCGCAATGCGCAGGCGACCGTGCTCGCGCCGACCGGCACAATCGGCCTCGTGATGGACTGCGACACCACCGGCATCGAACCCGACTTCGCGCTGGTGAAGTTCAAGAAGCTCGCCGGCGGCGGCTACTTCAAGATCATCAACCGCGCGGTGCCGGAAGCGCTGCGCACGCTCGGCTATTCGGAAGCCGAAATCGCCGAGATCGAGGCTTACGCCGTTGGCCACGGCACGCTTTCGCAGGCGCCCGCGATCAACCACACGACCTTGAAGGCGAAAGGCTTCACCGACGAGGCGATCGCCAAGGTCGAGAAGGCGCTACCGACTGCGTTCGACATCAAGTTCGCCTTCAACAAGTGGACGCTCGGCGAAGACTTCTGTCGCGACACGCTCGGCGTCGCGGCGGAAGACCTCGCCTCCCTGACCTTCGATCTTCTCGCCGCGCTCGGCTTTTCCAAGCGCGAGATCGAGGCCGCGAACATCCACGTCTGCGGCGCGATGACGGTCGAAGGCGCGCCGCATCTCAAGGCGCAGCACTATCCCGTGTTCGACTGCGCTAATCCGTGCGGCCGCACCGGCAAGCGCTACCTCTCGGTCGAAAGCCACATCCGCATGATGGCGGCGGCACAGCCGTTCATCTCGGGCGCGATCTCCAAGACCATCAACATGCCGAACGACGCGACGGTGGAGGACTGCAAGTCCGCCTACCTGCTGTCGTGGAAGCTCGCGCTGAAGGCGAACGCGCTCTACCGCGACGGCTCGAAGCTCTCGCAGCCGCTCAACGCACAGCTCATAGCCGACGAGGATGACGAGGACGACGCGGTCGAGGCCTTCCTCGACAAGACGGCGTCCGCGCGCGTCACCGGGCTGACCGAGAAGGTAGTGGAGAAGATCGTCGAGCGCGTCACCGTGCTGCGCGAGCGCGAGCGCATGCCCGACCGCCGCAAGGGCTACACGCAGAAGGCCGTCGTCGGCGGACACAAGGTCTACCTGCGCACCGGCGAATACGACGACGGGCGGCTGGGCGAGATCTTCATCGACATGCACAAGGAAGGCGCGGCGCTGCGCTCCTTCATCAACAACTTCGCGATCGCGGTCTCGCTCGGCCTGCAATACGGCGTGCCGCTCGACGAATATGTCGACGCCTTCACCTTCACGCGCTTCGAGCCGGCCGGCCCCGTGCAGGGCAACGACTCGATCAAATACGCGACCTCGATCCTCGATTACGTCTTCCGCGAGCTCGCGGTGTCGTATCTCGAGCGCTTCGACCTCGCGCATGTCGATCCGAACGAGAGTGGCTTCGATGCGCTCGGCAAGGGCGAGACCGAAGGCCGCCCCGCGTCGCAGTACGTGTCGAAGGGCCTGACCCGCTCGCGCACCGACAAGCTGCAGGTGGTGAGGCCGGCCGCGAGCGCGGCGCCGACCGCGATATCGGCCTCCAACGTGACGGCGCTGCACACGCATCACGAGACCTCCGGCGCCACCGCGCTGAAGACACAGGAAGCCGGCAAGCTCTCGCCAGCCGAGCAGCTCGAGCACCGAGTCGACACCGCCGACGCGCGCCATCACGCGAAGGCCGCGGCGTCCGAGAAGCGCGCCGAAGCCCGCGCCAAGGGCTATGAAGGCGAAGCCTGCGGCGAGTGCGGCAACTTCACGCTCGTGCGCAATGGCACGTGCATGAAGTGCGACACGTGCGGCAGCACGACGGGGTGTTCGTAACGAGTTGATATGGCGCGCGCGTAAACAACGCGCGCGCCAGCATGACGGTAGAGCGGTCGTGTCGGAGGCTGGTAGTCTGTGCGACGGCGCTTGCGAATGCGCCGCAACGAAAGCCACTCATGCCCCGCCCCACCGTTTTCGCCCTCGCGGCTCTGCTCATCGTTCCTTCACCTGTCGCAGCGGCGGCACCGAAGGATAGCGCCGCTGCACGCAAACACACGGTCCATAAAAAGCATCCCGCGTCGCGCCACTGGCACGGGTACGGCTTCCTGCCCGGCTATCGTCCGCCGGAGGTGATCGAACGCGAACGCGAGCAGCGCTATCGCGAAAGCGGCCCACACTGGTACGGGCCCGCCTGGCCGGGCTTCTATCGGGGACGGTGGAACGGGGGCGGCTTCGGCCCGTGCTACACTTCCACGCCGATCGGCTACATGTGGACCTGCGGCCGCTGAGCCGCCGCCTAGGACGAACGGATCGGGCCGGAGCGAAACGATGCTCTACTTCGTCGCCCGGCGGGAAACATGCGGACCGGCTCCGGCGCCAAGAACTTGATCTTTTACAATTCATCAACCATTTCGCAGGTCGAAAAGGTAAGCAATTTACTAACTGCTTCACTGGCGCCCGCCCTGTTTTTTCCCTGTAATTTACAGGTCCAGGCCTTAGCTGAAGCCGACCTGCAAGACGCGTGCGAGATCAGGCTTAACCGGCGCCGCGAACTTGCCCACGTCCTGCCTTCGTCGCGCCGCCAATCGTAAACCGCTTCTTAACGCACCGGCCCCGATCATCCCGAGCAAGCGAATGGAGCCCGTCGCGCTCCAAAACGCTGCGGACGAAGGAGGACGACAAATGCCGATGTTCTTCTATCTGCCGTTGATCATCGCGCGCGGCGTAATCAGCGTCGGCGCGGAAGCGTTGGAGCAGAGCGAGGTGGCGCGCCTCAATCGCATGCGCATGCCGGTGCCGCAACGGCGCCCGCTCACCGCGCCCATGCGCACGCAGCCGGGCTTCGATCAGCTCTGGCTCGGTTCGCGGAATCCGGCGCTGCGCTGAGCTTCACCTTGGCTCCCCCGCAAAAGCGGGGACGAGGATGACCGCAAGCGCAGTCATTTCTTCGGCACGTCAAGCCGGATGTTTAATTCGCGCAACTGTTTCACCGTGACATCGGACGGCGCGCCCATCAGCAGATCTTCGGCGCGCTGGTTCATCGGGAACAGCACCACCTCGCGCAAATTCTCCTCGCCCGCTAGAAGCATTACGATGCGGTCGATGCCGGGCGCGATGCCGCCGTGTGGCGGCGCGCCATAGGTGAGCGCGCGAAGCATGCCGCCGAACTTCTTTTCCAGCACGTCCTCGCCGTAGCCCGCGATGGCGAAGGCCTTCTTCATCACCTCGGGGCGGTGATTGCGGATCGCGCCGGAGGAGAGCTCCACGCCGTTGCAGACGACGTCGTACTGGAACGCCTTGATGTTAAGCAGCATGTCGTTGTCGTTCGGATCGAGCGCAAGGAAGTCCTCGACCGACATGTTCGGCATCGAGAACGGGTTGTGCGAGAAGTCGATCTTCTTCTCCTCCTCGCTCCATTCGTACATCGGGAAGTCGACGATCCAGCAGAACTCGTAGCGGTCCTTGGCGATGAGCCCGAGCTCCTCGCCCACTGTGGTGCGCGCAGGCCCCGCGAATTTGACGAAGGTCTTCGGGTTGCCCGCGACGAAGAACACCGCGTCGCCGACGCCTAAGCCCAGCTGCGTCGCGATCTGCTTCGTCCGCTCCGGCCCGATGTTCTTGGCGAGCGGGCCTGCGCCGCCCTCCTCGCCCTCGCGCCAGAAGATGTAGCCGAGCCCCGGCTGGCCCTCGCCCTGCGCCCACGAGTTCATCCGGTCGCAGAAGGCGCGGTTGCCGCCGCCCGGCGCGGGGATCGCCCACACCGCGTTCTTCGCATCGGCCGCGAGGATGTTGGCGAAGATTTTAAATCCGGAGCCGCGGAAGGCGTCCGAGACGTCCTGCATCACGATCGGATTGCGCAGGTCCGGCTTGTCGGTGCCGTATTTCGCCATCGCCTCGGCGAACGGGATCATCGGGAATTTCGGCGTCACCGACTTGCCGTTGGCGAATTCCTCGAACACGCCGCGGATCACCGGCTCGACCGCGTCGAACACGTCCTGCTGCGTGACGAAGCTCATCTCCAGATCGAGCTGATAGAATTCGCCCGGCGACCGGTCGGCGCGCGCGTCTTCGTCGCGGAAGCAGGGCGCGATCTGGAAGTAGCGGTCGAAGCCCGCGATCATGATCAATTGCTTGAACTGCTGCGGGGCCTGCGGCAACGCGTAGAATTTTCCCGGATGCAGGCGCGACGGCACGAGGAAGTCGCGCGCGCCTTCCGGCGACGACGCGGTCAGGATCGGCGTCTGGAATTCGAAGAAGCCCGCGGCCTTCATGCGGCTGCGGATCGAGTCGATCACACGCCCGCGCAGCATGATGTTCTCGTGTAGGTGCTCGCGGCGCAGATCGAGGAAACGGTATTTGAGGCGAATTTCCTCCGGATAGTCCTGCTCGCCGAACACCGGCATCGGCAGTTCGGCCGCGGGGCCCAGCACCTCAATCTCGGCGATGTAGACCTCGATCTGCCCGGTCGGCAGGTCCGCATTTTCCGTGCCTTCCGGACGGCGGCGCACCTTCCCGTCGATGCGCACGACCCATTCCGCGCGCAGCTTCTCCGCAGTCTTAAACGCCGGGCTGTCCGGATCGGCGACGACTTGCGTGAGGCCGTAGTGGTCGCGCAAATCGATGAACAGCACGCCGCCGTGGTCGCGGATGCGATGGCACCAGCCAGACAGCCGCACAGTGTTGCCGATGTCGCTCTCGCGAAGCGCGCCGCAGGTATGAGTGCGATAGCGATGCATGGCGTATCCCTAGGCCGTATCCGAAGCCGGTTCCTGATCGGAAATGCGTGTGAGGCGCGCGAAAAGCGCATGGGGGTCGAGCTTTGTCAAGGCAAGCGGCTCGACAAAGGTGCTTCGATCTGCGAAGTGGCCCCCGGACATAAGCCCGCGAAAATAATGTCGAAAACGCCCGTCTCCTCAGCCGCAAAACCCGCCGAGATGTCGACCGCAGAGGCAACGGTCGAGACCATGCTCGCGCACGGCATCGACGCCGTTTACGCGCTGCCGGGCGTACACAACGACCATCTGTTCGACGCCTTCCAGCGCGCCGGCGAAAAGATGCGCGTCGTGCATACGCGGCACGAACAGGGTGCCGCCTACATGGCCCTCGGCGCCGCGCTCGCGACCGGCAGGCCGCAGACCTACGCGGTGGTGCCGGGCCCCGGGCTCTTAAATTCCGGCGCAGCGCTGCTCACGGCCTATGGCATGAACGCGCCGGTGCTGGCACTGATCGGGCAGATCCCGGAAGGCGCGATCGGCAAGGGCTTCGGCCACCTGCACGAGATCCGCGACCAGGCTGGCATCATCAAGCGGCTGGTCGATGCCTATGCGCATATCGGCGGGCCGTCGGAGGCACCGGCGAAGACCGCGCGCCTGATCCGCGCGATGGCGCACGGCAGGCCGGGCCCCGCCGCGCTCGAATGCGCCATCGACGTCTGGGGCAAGCGCGGGCGCGTCGGCGCCATCCCCGTGCCCGTGCCGCACCGGCCGCCGCCGGTCGACATGGACGCCGTGCGCGCTGCGGCGCGCGTGCTCGGCAAGGCGAAGAACGTGCTCATCATCGCCGGCGGCGGCGCGCAGGACGCCTCGCCGGAAGTGACGCATCTCTCCGAGACGCTGCAGGCGCCGGTGATGTCGTACCGGCGCGGGCGCGGCGTGCTCTCTGACCGCAGCCCGTTCGCGGTGGCGCTCCCGCTTGGTCATGAATTGTGGCGCGAGGCCGACGCAGTGCTGGCGGTCGGCACCAAGCTCGAACCCGCGCGCGTGTGGGGAACAGACAACCGGCTCGCCATTGTGCGCGTCGATGCCGATCCGGAGGAGCCCGCTCGATTCAAGAAGCCGAAGGTCGCGCTCGTCGGCGACGCCGCGCCGATCCTGCGCCGGCTAATCGACGAGCTTGGCCGCACCAATATCGGCCGTCCGTCGCGCGAGGCGGAGATGCAGGATCGGCATGCCGCTTTGCGCGAGCGCCTTCAGAAAAAGATCGGCCCGCAGCTCGCCTTTTTGGACGTCATCCGGGCCGAACTGCCCGACGACGGCATCTGGGTCGACGAGGTCACGCAACTCGGCTTCGCCGCCCGCCTCGCCTTTCCCGTCTACAGGCCGCGCACGTTCCTTTCACCGGGCTATCAGGACAATCTCGGCTGGGGCTTTGCCACTGCGCTCGGCGCCCAGCACGCGCGGCCCGATGTTCCGGTGCTGTCGATCAACGGGGACGGCGGCTTCATGTACACCGCGAACGAACTCGCCACCGCCGTTCGGCACCGCATCCCGCTCACGGCCGTCGTCTTCACCGACGGTTATTTCGGCAACGTCCGCCGCATCCAGGAGGAGCGGTTCGGCAACCGGCTGATCGCCTGCGACCTCGCCAACCCGGATTTCGTCAAATATGCGGACAGCTTCGGCGCGCGGGGCGTTCGCGCACGCACACCGGAGGATCTGCGCGGCGCGCTGCGCGAAAGTTTCGCCGCCCGCGAGCCGACGCTCATCGAGGTTCCGGTCGGGCAGATGCCGAGCCCGTGGGAGTTCATCCACATGCCGCCGGTGCGCAGCCGATGAGACGGGTTGCCAGCGCCGCCCCGGATGCGCTTAGGGTAGCGCCCGACATGGTGCCGATTACGACGACCGGGGAACTGCGCGCCGTCTGCGAGCGCATGGCGCGCCAGCACTACATCACCGTAGACACCGAGTTCCTGCGCGAGAGTACCTACTACCCCCTGCTCTGCGTTGCCCAGATGGCGAGCGAGGACGAAGCGGTGGTCATCGACGCGCTCGCTCAGGATATCGACCTCGACCCGTTCTTCTCGCTGCTCAACGACGAGCACGTCATCAAGGTGTTCCATGCCGCCCGGCAGGACATCGAGATCGTCTGGCACATGTCGGGCAAGATCCCGCACCCGATCTTCGACACGCAGGTCGCCTCCATGGTCCTCGGCTATGGCGACTCCATCTCCTACGACCAGCTGGTGCAGCGCGTCACCGGCGACCATCTCGACAAATCGAACCGCTTCACCGACTGGACGCGCCGCCCGCTCACCGACGCGCAGCTCGTCTACGCGATCTCGGACGTGACGCATCTGCGCGACGTCTACCTCAAGCTCGACGAGGATTTGCACAAACGCGGACGCGCGAACTGGGTGTCGGCCGAGATGGCGATCCTCACCTCGCCAGAAACCTATCGCGCCGATCCCGAGCGCGCCTGGGAACGGCTGAAAAGCCGTGTTCGCAAGCCGAAGGATCTTGCGGTGCTGATGGAAGTCGCAGCCTGGCGTGAGCGCGAAGCGCAGACGCGCGACGTGCCGCGCTCGCGCGTGCTGAAGGACGATGTCCTGGGCGACGTCGCGATTCAGCATCCGACCACGGTCGAGAAGCTCGGGCACCTGCGATCGCTGCCGAAGGGTTTCGAGCGCTCGCGCTGGGGCGAGCAGATCGTCGACGCGGTGAAACGCGGACTGGAACGCGATCCGAAGACCTTACCGCGGCTCGAGCGGCATCGCGGCGCGCAGAACGGCGGCGCCACCGTCGAATTGCTGAAAGTTCTGCTGCGCATGACGGCGGAGTCGTACGGCGTCGCGGCGAAGGTGATCGCGACGGTCGACGATCTCGACCGCATCGCCGCCGACGATCAGGCCGACGTGCCGGCGCTGAAAGGCTGGCGTCGCGAGCTGTTCGGCGAAAAGGCGCTGCGCCTCAAGCACGGCCAGCTCGCGCTCGCCGTCGAACGCGGCCGCGTGGTGGCGGTGGAGAAAGAACAATAGAAGTCGTAGCCCGGGCTACGCGAAAGCTTGCTAGAACGAAAACGCGGTGTCCCGTCCGATCAGGCGCCCGAGCTGGCGCAGGCGGCCGGCGAGGCGGTCGCTGGCTAGCCCGCCGAATTTGCCAGGCAGGTGCAATGTCAATTTCCCGCGCTTCACCTGCATCGGCGTATTCGGCAGCACGCCGCCGTGGCCGGCGGTGAGGATGTATGCGACACGCATCGCGGCGCCCAACACGCGCGCCCGGTCGAGAATGTACGGCGTCGCCAGTTCGCGCAGGCGCGGCGATAATTCTTCCTCGTGCAGGCCGACGTGACGGAAGAAGACCGACAGCGCGAGATAGGCCCGCCCCGGGTGATCGATCGCGGTGAAGGCGCCGTGCGCAATCAGATTCATCGACTGCTCGCCGCGGTAATCAGGATGCGCGCGCCAGCCGACGTCGGCAAGCAGGCAGGCAGTGCGGCGCAGCCTCTCCTCTTCCGCGCTCTCGTCAAGACCTGACGAGGCCATGAAGCGGTCGGTCCAGCCGATCAGCTCTTCGCCATGCTGCGGCGAGCGCGAGCGCAAGGTGTTCAACTCGCTCGCCGCAGCAATCAACGGATCGCGCGCGCGCGCCTCCTCGTCGAGCATTTCGTACAACAAGCCTTCGCGCACGCCGAGCACGGAAAGCACCACGTTGCGCGGCTTCACGCTGCGGATCAGATACTCCATCACGAGGGCGGCATAAGCGAGCAGCGGACGCCGCGCCGCATTGATCACTTCGATCTTAGACAAGGTCTCTGTGTCGACGCGATGCACGAGGCGCGAGAAGTCGAGCGCTTCGCGCGCCGGGATCCGGTAATTGTGCATCACATGGAACGGATAGCCGGTCTGCCACATGTGCAGCCGCGCGAGCGAACGCCAGGTGCCACCCACGGCATACAGCGTCCGTCCCACCCCGCGATCGAGGATATCGACGTCCTCCAGGGTCCTAGCGACGAAGCGTTCGGCCTTCTTGATCGATCGGCCGGCGATATCCTGCAGCGCCAGCCCGCCGAGCGGCAGCGTCAGACCCTTGCGCACTTTCGTATGATGCACGTCGACAAGTTCGAGCGAGCCGCCGCCGAGGTCGCCGACGATGCCGTCCGGGTTGTAGACGCCCGAGATGACGCCGAGCGCGGTCAGATGCGCCTCGCGCTTGCCCGAAAGAATATCGATCTTGGTGCGGCAGATGCGTTCCGCGTCGGCGATGAAGTCCGCACCGTTCTCGGCGTCGCGGCAGGCGGCGGTCGCGATCGCGAAGACGCGGCCGACTTCGAGGGTGTCGCACAACGCGCGGAAGCGGCGCAGCGCGGAGAGCGCGGTCTCGATCGCCTCCGGCGCGAGCAGCCCGGTCGTCTGCACCTGACGCCCGAGACCCGCGAGCACCTTCTCGTTGAACAGTGGAGTCGGCGCGCGCGTCAGGCCTTCGTAGACGACGAGGCGGACGGAGTTGGAGCCGATATCGATGACGGCGATGGACGGCCCGTGATCGAGCCGCCCCTTCGGAGATGGCGGGCTACGCCTCGCGCGAGAGCTGCCGGATAAGGCTGCGCGGCGAGGATTCTTTGAGCGATTTGCCACGGCCCGAGAGACTCGGATTGGTCATGAAATACTTGTGGGCGTTGAAAGGCTCGTCGCCCGGCGCCGGCTTTATGCGCTCGGAACTGCCGTCCGGCAAGACCTTCCAGCTCTGCTCGTTGTCCTTGAAATTGGCGACCATGATCTGATTGAGCACCTGCTCGTGCACGGTCGGATTCGTGATCGGGCATAAGGCTTCGACGCGCCGGTCGAGATTGCGCGGCATCATGTCGGCGGAGGAGATGTAGACCGCGGCCTGCGCGTGCGGCAGCGAATGCCCTGCACCGAAGCAGTAGATGCGGCCGTGCTCGAGGAAGCGGCCGACGATCGATTTGACCCGGATGTTCTCGGACAGACCCGGCACGCTCGGGCGCAGGCAGCAGATGCCGCGCACGACGAGATCGATCGTCACGCCGGCTTGCGAGGCTTCATACAACGCATCGCAAATGCCCGAGTCGACCAGCGCGTTCATCTTCATCCAAATCGCAGCGGGGCGACCCGCTTTTGCATGCGCGATCTCCTGCGCGATGTGATCGAGAATGCGCTTGCGCAGATTGATCGGCGAAATCGCCATCGCCTCGAGCGCGGCCGGCTCGGCATAACCGGTGATATAATTGAAAATGCGCGTCACGTCGCGCGCGATCACCGGATCGCTGGTGAAGAAGGAAAGATCGGTATAAACGCGCGCCGTCACCGGATGATAATTGCCGGTGCCGACATGCACGTAGCTTGCGAGCGAGCCCGTCTCGCGCCGCACGACCAGCGATAGCTTCGCGTGGGTCTTGAGCTCGATGAAGCCGTAAACGACCTGCGCGCCCGCACGCTCAAGGTCGCGCGCCCAGCGGATATTGGCCTCTTCGTCAAAGCGCGCCTTCAATTCCACGAGCGCAGTGACGGACTTGCCGGCTTCCGCTGCCTCGACCAGCGTCTTGACGATCGGAGATTCCGCTGATGTGCGATAGAGCGTCTGCTTGATCGCCACCACATTCGGATCGCGCGCGGCCTGCTGCAGGAATTGCACGACTACATCGAACGATTCGTACGGATGGTGGACGATCAGGTCCTTCTGCCGGATCGCGGCGAAGCAGTCGCCGCCGTGATCGCGAATTCGCTCCGGATAGCGTGGATTATACGGCACGAACTCCAAATCGGGCCGGTCGATCTTACCGATGATCTGGGAGAGCTCGTTGAGCGCGAGCACGCCGTCGACCAGAAAGACTTCGTCGTCGGCGACGCCGAGAGCGCGCTGCACAAAGCTACGCAATTCGGCCGGCATAGTCTGGCCGAGCTCGAGCCGGATGACCGATCCGCGCCGGCGCTGCTTTAGCGCCGTCTCGAACAGGCGGACGAGATCTTCCGCCTCTTCTTCAATTTCCACTTCCGAGTCGCGGATCAAGCGGAAGGCGCCCTGTCCTTTCACGGTGTAGCCGGGGAAGAGCCGGCTGATGAACAGACAGGTCGCGCCTTCGAGCGTGATCAACCGAATTTTGTCGGATGCGCTCGGCAGCCGGATGAAACGCTCGATTTTGAGCGGCATGCGGATGAGCGCGTTCATCGCCTTGCCGTCCTTCACGCGCGCGAGCTGCAGCGCGAGCGAGAAGCCGAGGTTGGGGATGAACGGGAACGGATGCGCCGGATCGATCGCGAGCGGCGTGAGGAGCGGAAAGATGTGGGTGAGGAAGTGCTCCTCCAGCCAGCCGCGCTCGGATTTCGGCAACTCGTCCGCGTCGAGCAGGAGAACGCCGGCATCAGCGAGATCGCCGCGCAGTTCGAGCCAGCGCTGCTGCTGGTCATGCGCCAGCCGCCCGACCGCCTCGCGAATGCGCGCGAGTTGCTCGGCCGGCGTCAGCCCGTCCGGGCTCTGGGTGGTGATGCCCTCCCGCACCTGACCTTTCAGGCCGGCGACACGCACCATGAAGAATTCGTCCAAGTTATTCGCCGAGATCGACAGGAAGCGCACCCGCTCGAGCAGCGGGTGGTGCTCGTTGGCTGCCTCCTCCAGCACCCGTCGATTGAAGTGGAGCCAAGACAGTTCACGGTTGATGAGCCGGTTCGGTCGAGCGCGCCAATCGGCCTCGGCCTCGGCCGCGGCAACGGCCTGCTCAGGAGCCTTTTCCTCAGTCTTTGCAGCAGCTTGAGCGCGCGGTACCATACGCCTGTCCGTTCAGAAAATAACCCGCTACCCGGGCGTCGTGTCGGCGAGGATCACAGTTCGATCCGGGCAGCCCGTCAAGCGTCGGGCGGCAGGATGGTTTCGGACTGCTCTCGAAACAATTCCCCGGCCAGCGCTCGGGTCACCGGCCGGTGCTGGCGCATCGACTCCTCGTCGAGACGGGTCACGGCGGTGCGGACCGCCGCGAAGCTGCGCTCGACGCGGTTGGCGACATAGTTCACGACGGTTTGGTCGAGCGCAATCTGCCGGTCGGCGGCTAGCTTGGCCATCACCAGGCGCAAGAGCGCATCACCGGGCGGTTGCAGCAGCACCGAGGGCACCGTGCGCAGGCGCGAGGCGAGATCACGGATGTTCACGCGGAAGTTCGCGGGCGGCTCGCGCCCGGTAATCAGCACGAAGGCCTGCTCCTCGCGCGTGAGATTGATCAGGTGGAAGAGCGCGCGTTCGTCAAACCCGTCGGGCACCAGGTCCTCCAGCACCAGCGCGCCGGTCGCGAGCGAGGCCGGCACGTCGTTCTCGGCAAGATGTCGCGCCGACATCCGGCGAGCGCCTGAGGCTTCCGCCCAGATCGAGGCGAGATGGCTCTTGCCCGACCCTTCCGGCCCGGTGAGCGCCATGATCCGGTTCGGCCAGTCGGGCCAGGATTCGATCAGCCCCAACGCGGCGGCGTTGGAGGGACCTTCGAGGAAATCCTCACGCGCAAAACTTTCCGCATGCTGCAACGCCAGCAGGAGTTGCCGCGGGCGCAGCACCGCGTTCATTGGCCTGCCACCGTCATGTGCCGCAGCCATTGCGAAACATAGGCCGCGATCGAGAGCACAGTCGTCAGCGCCACGATGACCGTCAGCGCGAGCGTAACCCGCGGCACGGCGTAGCCAAGCCCGAGCGTGCCGAGCACGACGCTGGCGAGCACGATCTGCGCGGCTGTGTTCAGCTTGGACACGATCAGCGGCTTCACCTTCATGGGATGGCCCAGCACCCAGGCGAGCAGCAGTCCGCCGAGGATCATGATATCGCGCGAGACGACGAGGATCACCAGCCAGCGCGGCAGGTGGTCGTTAATACCGAGGGTGACGTAGATCGACACCAGCAGGGCCTTGTCCGCCAGCGGGTCGAGATAGGCCCCGAGCTCGGTGGCCATGTGGAACCGCTTGGCGAGGAAGCCATCGACGGCATCGCTCATCCCAGCGACGAGGAAGAGCACGAAAGCCCAGCCCATCGCTCCGGACGAGATCGCCCAGATCACGATTGGGACGAGCACGATGCGTGCGATGGTGATGAGGTTCGGAATACTCAAGGACTGATCCGGACTTCGGCCGCCAAACGACAGAACTTTCTACGGATTATAACGGCCGGGCGACCATTGCACGACCTCGCTTTTCCACGTACGACCCGGCGCAAACAAGGGGCCCTCATGGCAGAGAACGAGCGCGGGCTGACCTATGCGCAAGCGGGCGTCGATATCGACGCCGGCAACCGCATGGTTGACCTGATCAAGCCGCTCGTGCGCGCCACCGCCCGCCGCGGCGCGGATGCCGAGATCGGCGGCTTCGGCGGCCTGTTCGATCTTAAGCGCTGCGGCTTTACCGACCCCGTGCTGGTCGCGGCGACCGACGGCGTTGGCACCAAGCTCAAGATCGCGGTCGAGACCAGGCGATTCGACACGATCGGCATTGATCTCGTCGCGATGTCGGTCAACGATCTCGTCGTGCAGGGCGCCGAGCCGCTGTTCTTCCTCGACTACTACGCGTGCGGAAAGCTTGCGCCGGAGACGGGCGCCGCCGTGGTTGCCGGCATCGCCGCCGGCTGCAGGGACGCCGGCTGCGCGCTGATCGGCGGCGAGACGGCGGAGATGCCCGGCGTCTACGCGGGCGACGATTTCGATCTCGCCGGCTTTGCCGTCGGCGCGGCCGAGCGCGGGCAACTGTTGCCGCGCGGCGATATTGCGGAAGGCGACGTCATCCTCGGGCTCGCCTCATCCGGCGTGCATTCCAACGGTTATTCGCTGGTCCGCAAGGTGGTCGAGAAGAGCGGGATGGCCTGGAGTGCTCCCGCCCCTTTCGCGTCCGGCCAGACGCTCGGCGACGCGATCCTCGCGCCGACGCGCATCTACGTGAAATCCTGCCTCGCCGCTTTGCGCGGCACCAACGCGGTGAAAGGCCTCGCGCACATAACCGGCGGCGGCTTTCCCGACAACATCCCGCGCGTGCTGTCGAAGACCCTTGGCGCGCGTATCGATTTGACAAAAGTGTCGGTGCTGCCCGTGTTCAAATGGCTCGCCCAGCAAGGCGGCATCGCGCAGAATGAAATGCTGCGCACCTTCAATTGCGGCATCGGCATGATCGCGATCGCCGCGCCAGCTGACGCCGATCGCGTAGCGAATGCGTTCACGCACGCCGGCGAGCGCGTGATGCGCATCGGCACGGTCATGCACGCGGGCGCGGAGCGCGTCGTGTACGACGGCACCTTGGATCTCGTGTGAACCGATGACCCGCAAGCGCGTCGGCGTGTTGATCTCCGGCCGCGGCTCAAACATGGCGGCGCTAATCGAGGCCGCCAAAACGCCGGACTATCCCGCCGAGATCACGCTGGTTCTGTCCAATCGTCCCGATGCAGGCGGGATCGCCACCGCGCGCGGCCAAAGCTTCGCGACGGAGATCGTCGACCATACGCAATTCGGCAAGGACCGCGCCGCCTTCGAGCGCGCGATGCAGGGTGTGCTCGAACGCCATCGCATTGAGATCGTCTGTCTGGCCGGCTTCATGCGGCTGCTGACTCCCTGGTTCATCGAGCGCTGGCAGAACCGAATGCTCAACATTCATCCGGCACTGCTGCCCTCGTTCAAAGGGCTCGACACGCATGCCCGCGCGCTGGCTGCCGGCGTCAAGCTGCACGGCGCGACGGTGCACTTCGTGGTGCCGGACATGGATTCAGGTCCGATCGTCGCCCAGGGCGCGCTGGCCGTACGTGACGACGATACGAAAGAGACCCTCGCCGCGCGTGTGATCAAGCTCGAGCACCGGCTGTATCCGCTCGCATTGCGTCTGCTGGCGGAAGGGCGTGCGCGTGTGGTCGACGGCCGCTGTCTCATCGACGGCGCCGCCGTCGCGCAGGATTGCCTGATCGTGCCCGGGGAGAACACGATCACAAACCGGTGAATATTTCGACCGGCACGGTGTTGCGGTAACCGCCTGCCCCGGCATAATCGCACGTCCGGCGCAAGAACCGGACCGAGGTAACACAGGGGGAAACTAAAATGATAAGATCGTCGCATCCGCTGCTGTCGCATACGGACAGCATTGCGACCGGGATGATCGATACGCTGGTTCTAATCGCCCGTCTGTTGCTGGCGGGCGTGTTCCTGTTCACGGTCTGGTTCGGATCTCCAACGGCGGGCTATCTGACCTCGATCAATTTCGCCGCGCCCGAGGCAATGAGCCTGCTCGCGCGCGTCGTCGAATGGATCATCGTGATCTCGCTCGTGCTCGGGATCGGCACTCGCTACGGCGCCCTGCTCGGACTGCTGTTCGTTATTGTTGCGTCGGTGACGGCGCATCGCTGGTGGGGTTATCCACAGGCCGTGCAGCTCATGCAGTACACGTTCCTGGTCAAAAACCTCGGCGTCGCCGGCGGTCTGGTCCTCGTGTTCGTGACCAGCGCGGGGCGCTTCAGCGTGGATGAAAAGCTGAAAGGCTAGATCGGCGCACGGAATCCGTCGCTCCGCAATCACGGCCGAATCCATCACGCGCGCGAGCGTCATCCGCTCGCGCTACTGTGATACCGCAGCGCGCCCACCTCACAGGTAAATGAGTTTCCTTTCCGGCACGCGTGCTCTATGGCGGGCCCCCCGGCGTTTTTTGCGCCGCGAGGGGCGCGTGATCACGAGGACAGTTAGGAAGAGGCGATATTGAAATGCGGAATGAAGCAAGACTTGTGATCCCGTCGCTCGCGGGCTTTTACGCGAGTTGGACGGAGATCAGCTTCGCACTGTTGCGCGTCGTCATGGGCTACATCCTGTTCATGCACGGCTGGGCAAAGTTCACCGGGCCGGGACTGACCGGCATCACCGGCATGATGGCGAAGACAGGTTTGGAGCCCGCCGTATTGTTCGCGGGCGCTGCGATCTTCCTCGAGACCGTCGGCGCGATCTGTCTCGCGCTCGGCCTGTTCACTCGTTTCTTCGCCGCGGCCCTCGCGATCGAGATGGCGATTGCGATGTTTGGCGTTCATTTCGTGAAAGGCTTCTCAGCCAGCCAGGGCGGCTTCGAATACGTGCTGCTGCTCGGCATCGTGCTGTTCGCGATCGCGATCCGCGGCGGTGGCCCCTACTCGCTCGACGCCAAAATCGGCAAAGAGCTGTAGAGCCTACGCGGCGCGGCGGATCCACACCTTGTTGTCGTGCACCGCCGCGCCGCCATAGGGCGCGATCGGATCGCCCGCAACCAAGGTATTGATCCCATTCCCGTCAGGATAGGCCGAATTCGGCCAGATCGATTCCGCTATCAGCACGCCACGGCGCACGCCGTCGAACAGCCGCGCGTGCAGCCGCACTTCCCCGAGCCTGTTGCCGAGCACGACGGCGTCGCCGTCGGCGATGCCGCATGCGCGCGCGTCATCCGGATGGATCATCACGTTCGGACGCTTCTCGTTGGCAAGCGACGTCGGCGTCTCGTTGAAGGTCGAATTGAGAAAACCGCGCGACGGCGAAGTCGCCATCCGGAACGGATGCTCGGCGTCGGCCTCCTGTACCGAAGCCCAATAATCCGGAAGCGGCGGCATCGCATCCACAGGTCCAGATAAATAAGGGCTACGGAACGGCACCTTGTTCCATTCTGGCTTGAAGCGGAATTTGCGGTCGGGCCACGGGAAGCCGTCGAGATAGTGCGCCTGCCGGAACGGCGGCTGACAGTCGAGCCAGCGGTTCGCCTCCAGTTCGGCGAACGTGCCACGCTTCGATACACGAAGCATCTGATCGATCAGTTCGCGCGGGCTCATGTCGAAGCCCGCATGCGTCGCACCGACGCGGCGCGCGAGTCCGCAGATCACCTCGTGATTGCTGCGGCATTCGCCCGGCGGCTCGACCAGCTTCGGGCCGAGTACTAGATACTGATGCCCGCCGCCGCGATAGATGTCGTCGTGCTCCGTGAACATGGTCGCCGGCAGCACGATGTCCGCCATCTGCGCCGTTTCGGTCATGAACTGCTCGTGCACGCAGGTGAACAGATCCTCGCGCGCGAAACCGGCCTTCACTTTCGTCTGATGCGGCGCGACCGAAACCGGATTTGTATTCTGGATGATCAGCGCCATGACTGGCGGTCCGTCGATCAGCGCCTCGCGGTCGCCGGTCAGGATCGCGCCGATGCGCGACTGGTCGAGCATGCGCACCGAGCGATCGCGGACGTTGCTGCCTTCGATCAAGCTGTTGTTTAATTGATAGATGTCGGCATTGCCGTGGAACGCGCCGCCGCCTTCGTACTGCCATGCACCGGTGACCGCGGGAATACAGCTTGCCGCGTGCATGCTGACCGCGCCGTTGCGCGAGCGCGAGAAGCCGTAGCCCAGACGGAAGAAGGCGCGCTTGGTCTCACCGATCAGCCGCGCGAATTCCTCGATCGTCTCCATCGGAGTGCCGGTGATCACGGACGCCCATTGCGGATCACGCGTCTTCAGGTGCGCCTCGAGTTCGCGCGGCGCATCGGTGTACTTGTCGAGATAATCCCAGTCCGCCTTGCCGTCGCGGAACAGGCAATGCATCACCGCGCAAGCGAGCGCGGCGTCGGTGCCCGGCTTCACCAGCACTGGAAAATCCGCCTGCTGCATCGTGCCGTTCATGTAGATGTCGACCGCCGCGATCTTCGCGCCGCGCTCCTTTCGCGCGCGCGTCGCGTGCGTCATCACATTTACCTGCGTGTTCACCGGGTTGGTACCCCAGATCACCACGAGGTCGGATTTGGCCATCTCGCGCGGATCTACGCCGGCGATTTTTCCGACGCCGGCGGCGAAGCCGCTGTAGGCGGGGTTCACGCAGATGGTCGAATGAAAGCCGGAGTATTTCTTGACGTGACGCAGGCGGTTGATGCCGTCGCGCATCACCAGTCCCATCGTGCCGGCGTAGTAATAGGGCCAGACGCTCTCGGCGCCGTGCCGCCGCTCGGCTTTGAGCAAATTCTCGGCGACGATGTCGAGCGCGTCGCTCCAGGAAATGCGTTCGAAGCCGCCGGAGCCCTTCGATCCGACACGACGGAGCGGATGGAGCAGACGGTCCGGGTGGTTGGCGCGTTCTGCATAGCGCGCGACCTTCGCGCACACGACGCCTGCCGTGTAGTTGTTGTCCTTCGCGCCGTGCACGCGGCCGATCGTGTGATCGTCGACGATCTCGATATCGAGGGCGCAGGTTGATGGGCAATCGTGCGGACAGGCCGAATAGCCGATGCGAACCTTGGCCTCGACGCCGTGCAGCGGTTGGTTCATCCCATCGCCTTCCGAACGCGCGGGCGGCTTAGAGGTCTCCCTCTGCCTCGCGCAGACGACTCGATCTTACCAGATAGAGGCCGACCGACACGACAATGATCGCGCCCGCAATGCCGCAGGCTACGTCGAGCTTTTCGGAAAGCGCCTCCGGAACATAGGCCGCGATCGCCGGATCGTCCGGCAGCAGACCACCCGCAATCCAGCCGAGCAGCGCTCCGCCACCCCAGATCACGACCGGAAACCGTTCAATGATGGCGAGGAAGAGTGCGCTGCCCGCGATGACGACGGGGATGCTGACCGCCAAGCCGAGCGCCAGCAGAATGTAGTCGCGACCGCGACGACATTGTCGAGGCTCATCACCAAGTTGGCGATGACCACCACGCGTACTGCGCGCCACAAATCCTCGACGGCTTCCGGCGTGTCCTCGGCGTCCTGATGCTGCGGGTTCACCAGCTTGATCGCGACCCAGAACAGCGCCACGCCGCCAGCGAATTTCAGATATGGCTGCATAAAGGTCGCGACGACGCCGGCGAACAGGATGAGCAGCACCGCGGCACAACCGGCGCCCAGGACCATTCCCCAGAACCGTCCGCGCGACGCACCGCAAGCGCAATCACGACGGCATTATCGCCGGACAACAGAATATTGATGCCCATGATCTGCAACGCAGCGAGCCAGAACGCCGGATGCATGATGTCGGTCAGCAAGGCGCCCCTCCACCGCCTTCGCTGGCCGCTCGGCGCTATTAATCGCTGATCGCTGCAGCCGTTCTTTATGCGGCAGCAGTTTATAGGCGGACGCGGGCGCGCGGCTAGCCGACGATCTCGTTTTCCGAGAAGAACTGCGCGATCTCGCGCACCGCCGTCTCCGGGGCGTCCGAGCCGTGCACCGAGTTCTCGCCGATCGAGCGCGCGTGCACCTTGCGGATGGTGCCGTCGGCGGCCTTCGCCGGATCGGTCGCGCCCATCACCTCGCGGTACTTGGCAATCGCGTTCTCGCCCTCGAGCACCTGCACGACGACGGGGCCAGAGGTCATGAACTGCACGAGTTCGCCGAAGAACGGCCGTTCCTTGTGCACGGAATAGAACTGCTCGGCCTGCTGCTTGGTGATGCGCACGCGCTTCTGCGCGACGATGCGCAGGCCGGCCTTTTCAATGATCGCATTGATCGCGCCGGTCAGGTGGCGCTCGGTCGCATCGGGTTTAAGAATCGAGAACGTACGTTCGATCGCCATTGTCGGGCATCCTTCAGAGAGATCGATCGGTGCGGTGACCGAACGGAATTGGAGTGGCTGGATTGCGGCGGCTTATACTCAGCGCGCCGGAACGCGGCAAGACGGTGCGAGATCGCAGGAGCATGGCATGAAATCCCGCTACCAGATGTTCGCCGGCTATAATCGCTGGTGCAACGAACGGCTGTATGACGCCGCGGCGAAAATGCCGGAGGCGGATTACCGGGCGGACCGTGGCGCCTTTTTCAGGTCGCTGCACGGAACCCTGAATCACCTCTTGGTCGGCGACCGTATCTGGATGCGGCGATTCACCGGCGTCGGCGAGGTGCCGCCGAGCCTCGATGCGATCCTGTACGACGACTTCGCGGCATTGCGCGACGCGCGCCGCAGCCAGGACGTCAAGATCGTCCGCTACGTCGGCAGCCTAAGCAATGCGGACCTCATGGGGACGATCCGCTATCGGACCGTCGTGCGCCCGCAGACGATCGAACAGCCGCTGGCGCCCGCGCTCGACCATTTCTTCAATCACCAGACGCATCACCGCGGCCAGTCGCACGCGCTCCTCTCCGCGATCCTCGGCAACGACGCGACGCCGAGCTTCGACCTGATCATTTTCCAGCGCGAGTCGGGGGTCGGGTTGCATTCCGCAACCTAGCCTAGTCCCTGCGCTACGCGCGATGCCGGGATGATGGCGGGTGGCTTGCACAGAGTTGAGCGGAGTGCTTGGAGAGCGCTCAGAAAAGCAATCCAACGCACCAGGGGCTCACCGCCATGTCGACCAATCGCGTCCATCGCATCGCCGTCATTCCCGGAGACGGAATCGGCAAGGAAGTGGTGCCGGAAGGCGTGCGCGTGCTCGAGGCGGCGGCGAAGAAATTCGGTTTCAAGCTTGAGCTCGACCATTTCGATTTCGCGAGCTGCGACTATTATGAAAAGCACGACCGGATGATGCCGGAGGACTGGAAGGAGCGCGTCGGCAAGCACGACGCGATCTTCTTCGGCGCTGTCGGCATGCCGGACAAGGTGCCCGACCACATCTCGCTGTGGGGTTCGCTCATCCTGTTCCGCCGCGAATTCGACCAGTACGTCAATCTGCGCCCCGTTCGATTGATGCCTGGCGTCCCCTCCCCACTTGCGGGCCGCAAGCCCGGCGACATCGACTTCTGGGTCGTGCGCGAGAACACCGAGGGCGAATATTCGGCGATCGGCGGCAAGATGTTCGCAGGTACCGAGCGCGAGGTCGTCGTGCAGGAAACGGTGATGAGCCGCACCGGTGTCGACCGCGTGTTGAAATTCGCCTTCGAACTTGCGCGCTCGACGCCGAAGAAGCACCTGACCTCCGCGACCAAGTCGAACGGCATCGCGATCACAATGCCCTATTGGGACGAGCGCGTGCGCGAAATGGCGAAGAACTATCCGGACGTGAAATGGAATCAATTTCACATCGACATCTTGAGCGCACGCTTCGTGATGAGCCCGGACTGGTTCAACGTCGTGGTCGCGTCGAACCTGTTCGGCGACATCCTCTCCGACCTTGGACCCGCCTGCACCGGCACGATCGGCATCGCGCCGTCGGGCAACATCAATCCGGAGCGCAAATATCCGTCCGTGTTCGAGCCGGTGCACGGCTCCGCGCCCGACATCTACGGCCAGGGCATCGCCAATCCAATCGGCCAGATCTGGTCGGGCGCGATGATGCTCGACCATCTCGGCGAGCCGGAGGCGGCCAAGGCGATCGTCAAGGCGATCGAGACGGTCCTCGGCGAGGCGAAATTGCGCACCCGTGACCTCAAAGGTACGGCGAACACCGTCGCGTGCGGCAAGGCGGTCGCCGACGCGCTGGGGTAACGTCGCCGCGAGCGTGACCGCGATCCCGCGCGGCCTCGCGTCGTCGCTGAGCCCGCCGCTCGGCGGCATCCTGCTCGCGGGCGCCTTTTCAGGTTTACCGCTCGTCATCTGCGGCGCGCTTAAGATCGGCTACGATCTCGCCTTGTTATATTCGTTCGGGCACGTGAAGCCGTCGGAAGAGATTTAGACCGATTTGCTAATTCTTGTCGCACCGCGGAATCCAGGAGCCACTGCCTGTTGCCGTGTTCTCTGAGGAACTCAGGTCCGAAGGATCGGACCGCCGAATACGGAGAGCGCGATGCTCTGGACCGCTTATAATTTTGATTCTGCTGGTGCTCGGCGCGCTGCCGACATGGCCCTACAGCTCAGGCTGGGGCTATTTCCCCTCCGGCGGCCTCGGATTGATCGTCATCATCATAATTCTGGTCATACTGCTCGGCCGTTGAGCGCGCGCGACCGGTCCGCGGCGGGCTAGTGCAGCTCGCCCGGGCCGAATTTATCCAAGACCTCGCGCACGCGCGTGAGCACTTCCGCGGTGCGCTCGGCGTAATAGCTGCTGACGATGGCCTTGACCGTTTGAACCATCGCATCGGCGGGGTCCACGCCCGCTGCATTCAGGCGCTCGTCGAGATCAGCCGTGACTTCCGCTTCGCTGAACATCTTCATGTGAGCGCTCCTCCCGTTCCGGCGCACATCCTTAGCAGCAGGGCATTGCATCGAACAGGCGTGTCGGCCACAACGCCACCCGCATGCTCATCCTCGACGACCTCACCGTCCGCATCGCCGGCCGTACCTTGATCGAGAACGCCTCGGTGCGCGTTCCAGTCGGCGCGCGCGTCGGGCTCGTCGGCCGCAACGGAACCGGCAAGTCGACGCTGTTCAACGTCATCACCAGCGAGCATCATGCCGAGCAGGGCCATGTCGAGATACCGTCGCGGTGGCGCGTCGGCCGGCTTGCGCAGGAAGCGCCGAGCGGAAACGAGAGCCTGATCGAGATCGTGCTGAGGGCGGACAGCGAACGCACGCGCCTGCTTGCCGCGGCGGAGACGGCCCACGACCCGCACGAGATCGCCGAGATCCAGACCCGGCTTTCCGACATCGGCGCACATGCCGCGCCCGCGCGCGCGGCCGCGATCCTCGCCGGGCTCGGCTTCAACGAGGCCCACCAGCAGCGCGCCGTCTCCGAATTCTCGGGCGGCTGGCGTATGCGCGTTGCGCTCGCCGCAACGTTGTTCGCGCAGCCGGACCTGCTGCTGCTCGACGAGCCGACCAACTATCTCGACCTCGAAGGCACGTTATGGCTGCAGGAGCATCTCGCTCGCTATCCCGCCACGTTGGTCGTGATCAGCCACGACCGCAACCTGCTCGATCGCGCGGTCGGCCACATCCTCGCGCTCGAACAGAAGACGCTCACGCTCTGGCGCGGCGGTTATTCCGAATACGAGCGGCAGCGGCGGGAGCGGCAGTTGCTCGATCAGAAGCTCGCGAAGAAGCAGGAGGCGCAGCGCAAGCACCTGCAAGCTTTCGTCGACCGCTTCCGCGCCAAGGCGACGAAAGCGCGCCAGGCACAGTCGCGGCTGAAGATGCTGGCGAAGATGGAGCCGATCGCCGCTCTCGTCACCGAAGACGTGCGGCCGATTGCGTTTCCCGCGCCGGAGAAGCTGCTATCGCCGCCGATCGTCGCGACCGACGGCGTTTCGGTCGGTTACGACGGGCGCGCGGTGCTCTCGAAGCTCACCTTGCGCGTCGACAATGACGATCGCATCGCGCTTCTGGGTGCGAATGGCAACGGCAAATCGACCCTGGTGAAGCTGATCGCGGACCGGCTCGCGCCGATGCAGGGCGATATGACGCGTGCGGCCAATTTGCAAGTCGCCTATTTCGCGCAGCATCAACTCGACGAGCTCTCGCCGAGCGAAAGCCCATACGATCACGTACGCAGGCTGATGCCGGATGCGAGCGAAGCGCAGGTGCGCGCGCGCGTCGGCGCGATCGGCTTTTCCGGCGAGGCGGGCAACACGCCGGTCGCCAATCTCTCCGGCGGCGAGAAGGCACGGCTTCTGCTGGCGCTCGCGACCTTCGACGCGCCGCAGCTCATTATCCTCGATGAGCCGACGAACCATCTCGATATCGACAGCCGCGCGGCGCTGATCGAGGCGATCAACGACTATCCCGGCGCGGTGATACTGGTGTCGCACGACCGCTACCTGCTCGAAGCCTGCGCCGATCGTTTGTGGCTCGTCGCGGATGGGCGCGTGACGCCGTTCGACGGCGATCTCGATGACTACGTCCGACTGGTGCTGAGCGAACGCGGCGGCAGGAGCGCGTCGGAGAAGTCGGCGCCGCAAGCCGATCGCGCGCAGGCGCGCCGCGCTGCCGCCGAGAAGCGGGCCGAGACCGCGCCGCTACGCAAGCGCGTGCAAAAGGCTGAAGGCGAGATCGCGCGCCTCACGGCGGAACTGGAAAAGCTCGACGCGTCGCTGGCGGATGGTACGTTGTTCGCACGCGATACCGCAAAGGCCGCCACACTCGCCAAGACACGCGCCGACACGGCGAACGCGCTCGCAGCCGCGGAAGAGGAATGGCTCGCCGCCAGCGAGGCGCTGGAGACAGCCTGAGGATTACTGCTGTTTCGCGGTCGCGGCTGTCTTCGTCTTTTTCGCCGGCTTCTTCTTCGCTTCGGGTTTCTTCTCTTGGCCCGGCGCTTCGTCGACGACCTTCAGCCGTCCGGAGTCGAAGGTGTAGATCCCCGGCCACGGACCTGAATTGTAGGTCAGCACGGCGTGCCGCGCGCCACCCTCGCCCGCGCTGATCGCGACGTGGCTCGGTGTGCCCGCGCGCCGCACCGTCTGGCATTCGCTCATGCCTAGGGCGATCCCGCCGGTCACGGGCGGCGCGGCGGCCGGGCCAGCGCCCGTCTGCAGCCCGCCTTCAAAGCCGGTGCCGTTCGCAGGCGCCGACACGGGCGTGGCTGCGGGTGTTGCCGCGACGGTCTCGTTGGCGGCAGCGCATTGGCCGTCCGCACTAACAAGTTCCTCAGGCCCGAGCGGACCCACCGGCCCGAGGTCTGCGGGCGTGTTACTCAGACGCGCCCATTCCGGTTTACTGAATAGATCCATCGGCTTGCTGAACCAGCCGGTTTCGTGCGCCTCCGTGAGGGCGCCGAGTTGCTGGGCACAGCCGCTCAGCCCCGCGGCGAGCGTGATCACGCAAACAGCGGCAAGGATCGTCTCTGTGTGAACGCGCGGCATTGTGACCCCCCAACCAATGTTCCCGCGTAAGAACGAAAGTTTGCGTCAGCACCAAGGCGGCACCAAGGCAGCGGGCAAGCCGGATTGGGGCGGCTCAGGCCTTCTTGACCCAACGGCCGGTATCGTCGGGTTGCCAATAGGTCGTCTCGAAGCCGCGATTTTTCGCCTCGGTCCACTGTGCGCGTGCCGCCGCAACGGCATCATCGTCGTCGCCGTCGAAGACGAGCACGATGCGCTGGTAGCTCTCCGCATCTGACGGCAGCGCAGCGCCATCGATCAGGAAGCGCACGTTCGCCGCGTTCGGATTGCCGTCGCTGATGCTGAACAGCACGGGCTGCTGCGTCGCCTCTGGATCGCGATCGGTGCCGTGCGGCAGGAACGAGTCGTCCTTGTAGGTCCACAGATGCGCGTCGAGCGCATCGACGCGCTCCTCCGAACCCGCCTGCACGACGACCCGCCAGCCGCGCTCGAGCGAGCGCTCGAGCAGGTCCGCCAGCACGCCCTCGAGCTTCTTGCCTTGCAAATGGTAGAAGAGAACCTCGGTCACGTGCGACCTTTGTTTTGTAAAATCGACCGCCTTTGATTTTACTTCTCATAATACTCCGCCACCAGCTGATCCAACAGCCGCACGCCCCAGCCGGAGCCCCAGCTCCGGTTGACGTCGTTCTGCCGCGAGTCGAATCCCGTGCCGGCGATGTCGAGATGCGCCCAGGGCATCTTGTCGTCGACGAAACGCTTGATGAACTGCGCCGCGGTGATCGCGCCGCCCCAGCGCGAGCCGCCGGTGTTCTTCATGTCGGCGAATTTGGAATCGATCATCTTGTCGTATTCCGGCCCGAGTGGCATTCGCCAGACCTTTTCGCCGGTTTCCTCGCCGACTTTGCTCAGCCGCTCGGCGAGCTGATCGTTGTTGGCGAACATGCCGGCATAGTCCTGCCCGAGCGCAACCATGATCGCGCCCGTAAGCGTCGCGAGGTCGACGATAAATTTCGGCTTGAACCGTCCGGCCGCGTACCAGATCACGTCGGCGAGCACGAGACGACCTTCGGCATCCGTATTGATGATCTCGATTGTCTGGCCCGACATCGATGTGACGATATCGCCCGGCCGCTGCGCATTGCCGTCGGGCATGTTCTCGACGAGACCGATCAGCCCGACCGCATTGACCTTCGCTTTGCGCTCTGCGAGCGCCTTCATCAGCCCGGTCACGCAGGCCGCACCCGCCATGTCGCCCTTCATGTCCTCCATGCTGGCGGAAGGCTTGATCGAAATGCCGCCGGTATCGAAACACACGCCTTTGCCGACGAAGCAGGCCGGCGCCTCGCCCTTCTTCCCTCCGTTCCAGCGCATCACGACCACGCGGCTCTCGCGCGCGGAGCCCTGGCCGACGCCGAGCAGCGCGTTCATGCCCAGCTTCTTCATCGCCTTGACGTCGAGCACTTCGACGTCAAGTCCACTCTTGCTCAGCGCGCGCACACGGCGCGCGAACTCTTCCGGATAGAGGACGTTGGCGGGTTCGTTGACCAGATCGCGCGCCAGCAGGACGCCTCCATTCACCGCCTCGCGCCGCGCGTAGGCCTTTTTGGCAGCCGCGACGTCGCCGACCGCAATGGTGATGAACCGCTTCTGCGAAGCTTTGTCCTCATCCTTGCGCTTGGTCTTGTAGCGGTCGAACGAATAGGCGCGCAGCATGACGCCTTGCGCGAGCTCGGACGCCTGCCCCGGATCGAGTGCGCCGGCTGGCAGTTCCGCAAAGATCGTGACGTCCTCGGCCGCCTTCGGCACGCGGCCCATGGCGCCGCCGCCGAGCTTGACCGCATCGCGCGGCTTGAAATCGGCGGCCTTTCCGATCCCGATCACCACCAGGCGTTCGGCCCTCAGGCCTTCCGGCAGGAGCAGGTCCAGGGCGGCGCCCGATTTCCCCTTGAACCCCTCTGCACGGGCGGCTCGCGCGACGAGATCAGCCGCGCGGCCGAGCGTTTTCCGAGTAGCGGGCCCGAACGCCAACCTATCGTCGCAAAACACGATCAGGACGCCCTTCGTCGGGGTGGAAAAAGAGCCGAATCCGAGCTTCGGGGCGGCGGTCATGAGGTACCTCATCAAGGACTTGGAAGGAACCACCGTATGGCGCAGCGCTCCGCCGGATGCAAAGCCTGAGATCGCCTCTTATGCATTCGATTACGCTTAGTCCGGAGGCAGTGTGGCACCCGCGCTCCACGCTTATCAGAATCGCCGTTTCGGCCCAGCTGTGCCGCCTCTAACTCGTGCTCCCGCTTTAAGTTTTTGTTATCCATACGGTCTGGCCCTGCCTTCCCCAGGCCACGATGTCGGCCGATAGATTTACCTGTGCGGGGGTAAGGGTTCGAATTCAAACGTGCCGCGCGTCCGGTGGGGTGCCGGGCGGCACGACGGCGTACGCGCCGGGTCGGGGAACGCGCTGCGGATGGGCTCGATCAGCCGCTATATTTTTCGCACCACCTTCGGTGCGTTCATGATCGTGCTCGTCAGCCTGACGGCGGTGATCTGGGTCACCCAGGCGCTGCGCGACTTCGACATCATGACGAGCCAGGGCCAGACGATCCTGGTCTTCATCGGCATCACAGGCCTGATCATTCCGCTGTTGGTGCTCGTCATCGCGCCGATCGCGCTGCTGATCGTCGTCGCGCATGTCTTGAATAAGCTCTGCAGCGATTCCGAGATCATTGTGATGAATGCCGCCGGCATGTCGCCATGGAGGCTGTTCAGGGCTTTTCTGAACGTTGCGATCGTCGTCTCGCTAATCGTGGGGATCATTGGCGCCTATTTCGCGCCCAAGGGGCTGCGCATGCTGCGCGACTGGATCACCGAGGTGCGCACGAATGTGGTGACGACGGTGCTGCAGCCGGGACGCTTCCTCGAACTCCAACCCGGCGTGACCATCCGATTGCGCGAGCGGCGACCGAACGGCG
>Ga0207862_1000034_pt1 | contig 29882 bp, 28 predicted proteins | sample LuqExpMetageno81_FD_187838 | JGI IMG/M metagenome (GOLD analysis project Ga0207862, IMG submission 187838) | Tropical forest soil microbial communities from Luquillo Experimental Forest, Puerto Rico - Sample 81 (SPAdes) | ecosystem: Environmental > Terrestrial > Soil > Tropical forest ... | reverse complement strand
GTCGATAACGCCTTTAATTCGCTGGCGAATACCGTGCTCGGCAACAATGCGCGGACGCTCGAGGACCTGGTCAAGGAAATGCTGCGGCCGCTGCTGAGATCATGGCTCGACGACAACCTGCCGGGGCTGGTCGAGCGCCTCGTGCGAGCCGAAATTGAGCGCGTTTCGCGCGGGCGCTAGATCGCCCGGCTGATTCGGCGCTTGATCTGCACCGAGAACCAGAGGCCGAGCGCGGCCAGCGCCGCCGCGGCGGCGAGGAACACCGGTGGCGCGCCGAAACGGTCGAACACGGCGCCCGAAATCGCGACGCCTGCTGTTTGGCCCAGATAGAGCGACGATGAGAACACCGCGACGGCGGTGCCGCGCGCCTCGGGCGTCATCTGCGTTGCCTGCGTTTGCAGCGTGTTATGCAGCATGTAGAAGCCAAGCCCGATGATGGTCGTCGCGACCGGCGCCATGTAAGCGTGCGGGCTGAACGTGAGCATCAGGTAGGCGGCGGCGAGTAGACATCCGCCGCACAGCGCAAGGGCGGACGGACCGAGCAGCGTCACCAATTGGCGCACCGAGAAGCTGTAGATCAGGCCGCCGATGGCGAACGTGCTGACGAAGATGCCGACGAGCGTGAAACTCACGCCGAAGCGCAGATGCAGATCGGCACCGACGTAAGTGAATGCGCCGAACATCGAGCCGAACTCGATGAAAGCCATCACGATCACGGTTCGCGCCCAGGCCGAGCCGAACACCGCTTTGTAGCCGGCAATGAACCCGGTCTTCGCCGCCGCCTGCGGATTGCGCGCGCGTGTGATAGGGTTGCGCCACAGTTCGACGAACAGTCCGGACGTGGCGAGCGCGAGCAGGAAGGCAAGCAGAAAGAAAACCTTCCGCCAGCCAAAGAAGTCGCCGAGGATGCCGCCGGCAGCCTGACCGAACAATTGGCCGAGGATCTGGCCGGAGAGGAAGCCGCCGATCGCCTGTTGACGACGTTCGAAAGGCACGACGTCGCCGATGAAGGCCAGCGCGAGCGGAATTATCCAACCTGTTGCCAAGCCGCTACCGATCCGCGCCCCGACCAGGCTCGACAGTGTCGGTGCCAGCCCGCAGAGCGCGACCATCACGGTCGCAACGCTCGCGGCAAATGCCGCGCAGAGATACTTGCCGAACCGGTCCCCGATCGTGCCAGCGACGAGTTGCACGGAGCCATGCGCGAGCATGTAGAAGGTGACGATCACCGATGTCGCGCCGACGGTAACATTGAGGTCAGTCGCGATCTGCGGCAGCAGCGAATCCGTCACCCGCACCATCGCCTGCGCGGCGAAAGCCGCGATGGAGAGGAGCGCGATCGCGCTGGTTGCGTTGCCTTTCTGCGGATTGGACGCGGCTGCCAAACGTTGACTCTCGCTAGATGCCGGGGTTTCTAGCCCGCAGCGTGTTCAGAACAAAACGGCAATGATCGACAAAACCTACCAGCCTTCGGAGGTCGAAGGCCGCATCTACCGCATGTGGGAAAAGGCGGGAGCGTTTCGCGCTGGACGGCGCGAGCGCGCCGGCGCGGGAGCGTACTCTATCGTCATTCCGCCGCCGAATGTGACCGGCTCATTGCATATGGGCCATGCGCTCAACAACACGCTGCAGGACATCCTCTGCCGCTTCGAGCGCATGCGCGGTAAGGACGTGTTGTGGCAGCCTGGCACCGATCACGCCGGCATCGCGACGCAGATGGTGGTCGAGCGCCAGCTGATGGAGCGGCAGGAGCCCTCGCGCCGCGAGATGGGCCGCGAGAAATTCCTAGAACGCGTCTGGGCGTGGAAGGCCGAGAGCGGCGGCACCATCGTGAATCAGCTCAAACGGCTCGGCGCGTCGTGCGACTGGTCGCGCGAACGCTTCACCATGGACGAAGGCCTGTCCCGCGCGGTGCTCAAGGTGTTCGTCGAGCTCTATCGCGAAGGCCTCATCTATAAAGACAAGCGGCTGGTCAATTGGGATCCGAAGCTGCTGACCGCGATCTCCGATCTGGAGGTCCTGCCGGTCGAGACGAAAGGCCAGCTCTGGCATCTGCGCTATCCGATCGAAGGCAAGACCTTCGATCCGGAGGATCGCTCGACATTTATCGTGGTCGCGACGACGCGGCCAGAGACGATGCTCGGCGACACCGCGGTCGCGGTGCATCCAGAGGACGAGCGCTACGAGCATCTCATCGGCGCGCACGTGATCCTGCCTTTGGTCGGGCGGAAGATTCCGATCATCGGCGACGAATATTCAGATCCGGAAAAGGGCTCGGGCGCGGTGAAGATCACGCCGGCGCACGACTTCAACGATTTCGAGGTTGGCAAGCGGCATGGGCTGCCGATGGTCAATGTGCTGACCGTCGAGGCGAAGATCACGTTTGTGGATGAGGCCTTCGCGCGCGACGTATCGGCAGAATTTGCAAAGACGAAGAAACTTGAAGGCCTCGACCGCTTTGCCGCGCGCAAGGCGGTGCTGGCGCAGTTGGAAGAAAGGAACCTTGTCGAGGAGATCGAGTCGCATGGGCACGTCGTGCCGCACGGCGACCGCTCGAACGTGGTGATCGAGCCGTTCCTGACCGACCAGTGGTACGTAAACGCGAAGGAGTTGGCGAAGCCAGCGATCGCGGCCGTGCACGAGGGCAAGACGACCTTCGTCCCGAAGAATTGGGAAAAGACGTATTTCGAATGGATGGAGAACATCCAGCCTTGGTGCATCTCGCGCCAGCTCTGGTGGGGCCATCAGATTCCGGCCTGGTACGGGCCGGACGGCAAAGTCTTCGTTGCGACGAGCGAAGCCGAGGCACAGTCGGAAGCCGACAAGCACTACGGCAAATCGACTGCGCTCAGGCGCGACGAGGATGTGCTCGATACGTGGTTCTCCTCTGCGCTGTGGCCGTTCTCGACGCTCGGCTGGCCGGACGAGACGAACGAGTTGAAGCGCTTCTATCCGACCTCGGCGCTCGTCACCGGCTTCGACATCATCTTTTTCTGGGTCGCGCGGATGATGATGATGGGCCTTCACTTCATGAAGGACATCCCGTTCCACGACGTCTACATCCACGCCCTTGTGCGCGACGAGCGCGGGCAGAAGATGTCGAAGTCGAAAGGTAATGTCATCGATCCGCTCGCGCTGATCGACGAATACGGCGCCGACGCGCTGCGCTTCACGCTTGCGGCGATGGCGGCGCAGGGGCGCGACATCAAGCTATCGACGCAGCGTGTCGAGGGCTATCGCAACTTCGCGACCAAGCTTTGGAACGCGGCGCGCTTCGCTGAAATGAATGCATGCGCGAACGTGCCGGGTTTCGATCCGCGCTCGGCGAAGGAGACGCTCAACCGCTGGATCGCGCATGAGACCGCCAAGGCCGCGGCCGAGGTGACCGACGCGATCCACGCCTATCGCTTCAACGATGCGGCAGGCGGGGTCTACCGCTTCGTCTGGAATATCTATTGCGACTGGTATCTCGAGCTTGCGAAGCCGCTGCTAACCGGACCGGACGGCGCGGCGAAGGACGAGACGCGCGCGATGGTCGCCTGGGCACGCGACGAGATCTTGAAGCTGCTGCAACCGTTCATGCCCTTCGTCACGGAGGAGCTGTGGGCGGTGACGGCATCAGGCGCGCGCAATGCGCCGCTCGCGATGAGCGAGTGGCCCGCGTTGCAAGGCCTCGCGGATGACAAAGCCGAAGCGGAAATCGGCTGGGTGATCGATCTCGTCACCGCGATTCGTTCGGTGCGCTCGGAGATGAACATCACCGCGCAGATTCCGCTGGTGCTCGCCGACGCGTCGTCGGAAAGCCAGGCACGGGCGCAACGCTGGGCCGAATTCATCAAACGGCTTGCGCGCGTGTCCGAAATCTCGTTTGCCGCCAACCCGCCGCGGGGGGCCGTGCAACTGGTCGTACGCGGCGAAGTCGCAGCGCTACCGCTCAAGGGCGTGATCGACATCGGCGCCGAGCGTACGCGGCTGTCGAAAGAGATGGCGAAGGCCGACGCCGACATCGCCCGCTCCGATGCGAAGCTCAACAATCCGAAATTCGTCGAGCGCGCGGCGGAAGAAGTGGTCGAAGAGGAGCGCGAGAAGCGGGAAGAGGCGCTCGCGCGCAAGGCCAAGATTGCCGAGGCGCTGGAGCGGCTGAAAGGCGCGGAGTAGGGGTGGCGTCAAGCGCCCGCCGAAGGCGGGCCATCGCAAGTCGGCTATAGCCGAATTGCGCACATTCGCGCCTAAGCGTTCGCACCTCAGGATGACAGGAAAGATGGTGCTGAGACCTGCATCATGATCGATCCCAATAATCGCCCAGGCGGCGCGACGCTCATGCTCACCGCCAAGTCGGCCGACGAAATCCAATTCTTCGACGCGGCGACTTTGTCGCATCTCGCCGACATCTGCATGCCCGGCTCGACGCACGAGTTGGTGCTGTCGCCGGACAGGCGGCATGTCTACGGCTCGGTCTATGGCGGCGGCATCTTCGGCAAGAACGTAAATCCCGACCGGCGCATTGCGGTCATCGATCTGGCGTCAAAGTCGCTGGTGCGCCTGATCGACGTCGGCGACAATCTCGCGCCGCACTCGGTGATGATGGATTCGCGCGGCGTGCTGTGGTCGACCGCCGAGCTGGGCGCGGCGGTGCTGGCGATCGATCCCGAGAGTGGCGAGGTGGAGCGCATCGACGCCGGCGGCGCGCCGCACTGGATCGCGATCAGCCATACGAACAGGAAGCTGTTCGCCTCGTTCAAGACCAAGGAGACGGTGGCGGTTCTGGACACCGATACGCATCGGGTCGCGGCGACCATTGCGATCCCGTACGGAGCAGAGGGCATCGCGGTCTCGCCCGACGGCGAAACGCTGTTCGTCTGCGCGCATCACAAAGGCGTGGTGCATGTGTTCGATACATTCAAGCATCAGTATCGCCGCACACTTGCCGTCGGCGGTGCGCCCGGCAGGGCGCGGCAGCTTCGCCGCGTGCGTGTCTCACCGGACGACAAATACGTCTGTGTCTCATCGCATGTCGACAACTTCGCTGCCGTGTACGACGCCGCCACGCTGACGCAGATCGCGGGCTTCGCCACGCCAAAGGCGCCCATGGGTTTCGGCTTCGCCGCCGATGGGCGGCATGCCTATTTGTGCTGCCATGATGCCGCGGTGATGCTCGAATTCGAACTCGCAAGCGGACACATCACGCGACAAGTTGAGACGGCAGCAGGCTGCGAATTCGTCCTGTCATACTAGGGGGAAAGCCATGCGCGTGTTTCTGGCTGGTGCGAGCGGGACGATCGGTCGGCGGCTCGCACCGCTCTCGGTGCGCGCGGGCCATCAGGTGACCGGTACGACACGCAATACCGATAATGCCGGCGCGCTGCGGGCGCTCGGCGCAGATCCGGTAGTAGTGGATGTGTTCGACGCGGCGAAGATCAGCGAGTTGGTCGCAGCGACGCGACCCGACGCGATCATGCACCAGCTGACCGATCTGCCGTTCGCGCCCGGCACGCCGCGCTACGAGGAAGGTCTCAAGCGCAATGCGCGGATTCGTATCGAGGGCACGCGCAATCTGGTCGCGGCAGCACGGGCGGCCTGCGTCACGCGCATGGTCGCGCAGAGCATCGCGTTCGTTTACGCGCCGGGCGCGGGCGCGCGGGTCGAAACCGATCCGCTGGCCACCGGCGCGCCGGGGCTGTTGGGCCGGACGGTCGAAGCGGTGCAGGCGCTGGAGAATGGTGTGCTCGCGCTGCCCGAGGGCATCGTGCTGCGCCACGCCTTCCTTTACGGCCCCGGCACATGGTTTGTGGATGGGCCGGGGCGGACGCCCGCGGTGCATGTCGATGCGGCTGCGCAGGCCGCGCTGCTCGCGCTGAGCAAAGCTAAGCCGGGCATCTACAATGTCGGCGACGACGATCCCGGCCTGTCGAGCGAGAAGGCCAAGCGCGAGCTTGGTTTCGACGCGAGCTTCCGGCCCGACCCGCCACCCTGAGAAGCGAGCGCGTTTGCGCGAGCCTCGGAGGTTGACCGGCCGTCACCGTCATCCTTCGAGACTCGCTCGCTTCGCTCACGCGCACCTCAGGATGACGACCGAAACGGCTTGCTCAGGAAGTGCGATCCCGCGAGTCCGTAGCGCCAGGGCATGTCCACCGCTTTGCTGATGCCGATGCGCTGCCCGGTCGCGATGTCCGGCTTCATCTCTCTCGCGCGCAGTTCGAATGGCGGCCGATCGAGCGCTGAGCCGTTCAGGCTTCGATCGATGCCGAGCGCCTCGCCGAGTTTGCCCGGTCCGGAGCAGAGCGCGCGGATCTCGTTGACCCCACGCCGCCGTTGCATTGCAGCGAGGCCGGCGGTTGGCTGCAGCGCCCGGATCAGTACCGCGCTCGCTGATCCATCCGGCTCGCAGACGAAGTTGAGACACCAGTGAATGCCGTAGGAGCGATACACATAGGCGAAGCCCGGTGGTCCGAACATGACGGCGTTGCGTTCGGTCGGTCCTATGTACGAATGGGCCGCGGGGTCGGTGTGGTGATAAGCCTCGACCTCGACGATCACCCCACCAACGCCGTTGACCAGTAGAATCGCCCCGATCAGCTCGGGCGCGACTTCGTGCACCGAGCGGGCGAAGAAGGCGCGGCGCAGGCGCGGCGGCTTCGTCATGCTTACTTAATCCCGCGCCTGCTGTTGGACACAAAAGAAAGCCGCACTCGCGCAATTCTGTGTCCGGCCGGCCACACCGGAGGAACATTCAATTCCGGACACAATGTGGACACTCGACGCGCCGCGATTTGGCCATACCCTCCGACGCAAGATCGTTCGGTCGTCGTAGACATTAAGGTTTTCCTGTCAGACAAAAACAGTTGTCGAGGGGTAGGCCGGATCGCTCCGGCCGTTGTTGTAAGTGAAGGGGCGGGGCCCAGGTATTTGTAATGGACGCCAAGAACAATCTGAAAGCCAAGCTGCCAAGTCGTCACGCAACCGAGGGCGCCGAACGCGCGCCGCATCGCGCCTTCTACTACGCGATGGGGCTGACGACCGAGCAGATCCACCAGCCATTCGTCGGCGTCGCGACCTGTTGGAATGAGGCGGCCCCCTGCAACATCGCGCTGATGCGCCAGGCGCAGGCGGTCAAGAAGGGCGTCTCCGTGGGCGGCGCCACCCCGCGCGAGTTCTGCACCATCACGGTTACCGACGGCATCGCCATGGGCCACGCCGGCATGAAGGCGTCGCTGCCGTCCCGCGAGGTGATCGCGGATTCGGTCGAGCTGACGGTTCGCGGCCACATGTACGATGCTCTCATCGGGCTCGCGGGCTGCGACAAGTCGCAGCCCGGTATGATGATGGCGATGTGCCGGCTCAACGTGCCCTCGATCTACATCTACGGCGGCTCAATCCTGCCCGGCACCTTCAAGGGCAAGCCGGTCACGGTGCAGGACGTGTACGAGGCGGTGGGCCGCCACTCCGTCGGCCAGATGTCGGACGCCGATCTCGACGAACTCGAGCAAAATGCCTGTCCGTCAGCAGGTGCCTGTGGCGCCCAATTCACGGCCAACACGATGGCGACCGTGTCGGAAGCGATCGGCCTCGCTTTGCCCTATTCGGCCGGTGCCCCGGCGCCTTACGAGATCCGCGACAAGTTCTGCATGCTCGCGGGCGAGATGATCATCGATCTGATCAAGGCCAATATCCGACCGCGCGACATCGTCACTCGCAAGGCGCTGGAGAACGCTGCAGCGGTTGTCGCGGCGACCGGCGGGTCGACCAATGCGGCGCTGCATCTGCCGGCGATCGCGCACGAGTGCGGTATCGAATTCGATCTTTTTGATGTCGCCGAAATCTTCAAAAAGACACCGTATATCGCAGATTTGAAACCGGGCGGCCGTTATGTCGCCAAGGACATGTTCGAAGCTGGCGGCGTGCCGCTGCTGATGAAGACCCTGCTCGACCATGGTTTCCTGCACGGCGATTGCCTTACCGTGACCGGCCGAACGATCGCTGAGAATTTGAAATCCGTGAGGTGGAACCCTGATCAGGACGTCGTGCGTCCGGCGGACAAGCCGCTACTGGCGACCGGCGGCGTCGTTGGCCTGAAAGGCAACCTCGCGCCGGACGGCGGCATCGTGAAGGTCGCCGGCATGAAGACGCTGCAGTTCACAGGCCCGGCGCGCTGCTTCGATGGCGAGGAAGCCTGCTTCGAGGCGGTGAAGAAGCGCACCTACAAGGAAGGCGAGGTGCTCGTCATCCGCTACGAGGGACCGCGCGGCGGTCCAGGCATGCGCGAAATGCTGTCGACCACGGCGGCGCTTTACGGGCAGGGGATGGGCGAAAAAGTGGCGCTTATCACCGACGGCCGTTTCTCAGGCGCGACGCGTGGATTTTGCATAGGCCATGTCGGGCCCGAAGCCGCGGTGGGCGGTCCGATCGGGCTTATCCGTGACGGCGACGTCATTGAGATCGATGCCGTGCGCGGAATTTTGAATGTGAAGCTGACCGACGTGGAACTGGCAGAGCGTCGAAAGACTTGGAAGTCCCGGGAGAACCCATCAGCGGCATCCGGGTATCTGTGGAAATACGCCGAGCAGGTCGGGCCGGCCGTCAAAGGCGCGGTGACCCATCCGGGCGGCGCGGCCGAGAAAGAGTGTTATGCGGACAGTTGAGACCTTTCTCGGCGCGGCGCTGATCGGCGCGGCTCTGCTTGCCGTGCCGGCGGTTGCGTTCGATGGTTCGAAGTCGAGCGACCTATTGGCAGCCGCCTCGCCAACTTCGGCGATGGAGGCGTTCCGCTCCGGCACGATGTTGCTGAAATCGGGCGACACTGCCAAAGCACTAAACTCACTGCAGTACGCCGCCGAGCAGGGCCATCCGCTGGCGCAGTGGAAGCTCGGCCGCATGTACGCCGACGGCGACGGTGTCGCGCAGGACGACGTCAAAGCTTTCGACTATTTCCGTCGTATCGCCGACAGCCATGCCGAGGATAGCCCAACCACGCCGCAGGCGCGGTTTGTTGCAAACGCCTTCGTCGCGCTGGGACACTACTATCTGCACGGCATTCCGAAGACGGACGTAAAGCGCGATCCCGAGCGGGCGCGAGAGATGTTTGCCTATGCCGCCTCGTATTTCGGCGATGCCGATGCGCAGTTCTATCTGGCGCGGCTCTATCTCGACGGCATCGGCGCGCCGCACGATCCGCGCCAGGCTGCCCGCTGGTTCGGGCTCTCCGCGCAGAAAGGCAATTGCGAAGCGCAGGCGATGCTCGGTGCGATGCTGTTCGCGGGCGATCATGTGCCGCGGCAGGCAGCGCGCGGTCTGATGTGGCTGGCGCTGGCGAAGGACAATGCGCGCAGCGATCAGCCCTGGATCGGAGGCCTCTACGACAGCGCGATGCGTCAGGCGACGGAGGAGGAGCGCGCCACGGCCGGCGTCTACCTCAAGCGCTGGCTCGAGGCGCGGCGGGATTAAGGGCTAGCGCCGCTCGAGCGCCAAATCCACCCAGGCGGGCACGTGATCGGACGGCTTCTCCCAGCCGCGCACGTACTTGTCGATGCCCGCGCCGGTCAGGCCGTCGGCGGCCTGTGGCGAGAGCAGCAGGTGGTCGATGCGGATGCCGTCATCCTTCTGGAAAGCGCCGGCCTGATAATCCCAGAACGTGAATAGGTCGGACTGATCACTCACCGCCCGCAGGGCGTCGGTTAGACCGAGATTGATCAGCGCGCGGAAATGCTCGCGCGTCTGCGGAACGAAGAGGGCGTCGTTAACCCAGGCCTCGGGCCGCCGCGCATCGGCCGCGGTCGGGATGACATTATAGTCGCCGGCCAGGATAAACGGCTCCTCCAGCTTCAAACGCTCGCGCGTGAAGCGAAAAAGTCGGTCCATCCAGTTGACTTTATAGACGTATTTCTCGGTCCCTATTGGATTTCCGTTGGGCAGATACAAGCTGACGACCCGCAGGACCCCCGTTTTTGTCGAGACCAGCGCCTCGAGGAAGCGCGCTTGCACGTCGGCCTCGTCGCCGATCAGGCCCGAAGCCACCTCGTCGAATGGGCACTTGGATAGGAGCGCTACGCCGTTGAAGGTCTTCTGCCCGTGCACCGCAACATTGTAGCCGAGCGACTCGATCGGCTCGCGTGGGAAGGCCTCGTCCGTGCACTTGATCTCCTGCAGGCAGACGATGTCGGGCGAGGTGTCCTTCAGCCAGGCCTGCAGGTGGTCCAGCCGCTGCCGAACCGAATTCACGTTCCAGGTGGCAATGCGCATCAAAACGTCTCGCGGCTTCGTGACTGCATGGCTATTTACCGGTTTCCCGCGCAGGGATATGCAGCAAAGCCCGTTTACATGATAGATAGATCGGGAGTAACGCGGTCCCCGAACAACAAGCCGCGATTTCCGCGGAAGCCAAGGAGAAGCCGGACGGGGGCCATAGGCGTCCGGCCGCTAATAGCAGATGACTAAAGGTAAGCTGTTCTTTGGGGTGATCGTGCTCGCCCTGATCGGTGCGGTCGTGCTCTGGCGCGGCTTCTGGACGACCGATGGCGCGGCCGCGCGAACGCCCAAGGTTGCAGCCGCCGTGCCGGTGGAGACCGTCCGGGCCGAGCGCAAGAGCGTTCCGGTCACCCTCGAGGCGCTGGGCACCGTGACGCCGATCGCCAGAGTCGCGATCAAGGCGCGGGTGGATACCACGATCACCGCCGTACATTTCACCGACGGCGCGCTGGTGCACGAGGGCGATCCTTTGTTCACGCTCGACGACCGAGCGATCCGCGCTCAGATCGCGCAGATCGAGGGTCAGCTCGCGCGCGATAAGGCGCAACTCGAAGGCGCCGAGCGTGACGTGCGCCGCTTCACCGATCTGGTCGCCAAGGGCGCCACCCCGATCGTCAATCTCGATAATGCCAAGACTCAGACGGACGTCTTCAAGGCGGCGATACAGGCCGACCAGGGCAATCTCGAAAACCAGCATGTCCAGCTCAGCTATACGAACATCACCGCTCCGATCACGGGCCGCATCAGCGCGGCCGCGGTGAAGGTCGGCAACTTCGTCCGCCAGGCGGATGCGTCGCCGATGGCGACCATCAACCAGATGGCGCCCGTCTACGTCAGTTTCACCGTCCCGCAGAAGAACCTGCCTGAGATCCGCGACGCCATCGCGGCCAAGACGGCGAGCGTTCGTGTAACCGTGCCCGGCACGCAAAAGCAGGCGGACGGGCAGGTAACCATGATCGAGAACGCGGTCGACTCGACGACCGGCATGGCGATGATCCGCGCGACCATGCCCAACACCGACGAACTGCTGTGGCCCGGCACGCTCGTGAACGCGCAGATGATCATGCGCGAAGAGCCGGGTGTCGTGGTGCCGTCGACGGCGGTGCAGGTCAGTCAGACGGGCACATTCGTGTTCACGGTGGAGAACGGCCAGGCGAGGATTCATCAAGTCAAGGTCGACCGGCAGTTTGCCGACATCAGCGTGCTGGCCGACGGTCTCGCCGGTGGCGAAACGGTTGTGACCGACGGACAATTGCTCCTGGCGAACGGGACGCGCGTCGAGCCGCGAACGCCGGCAGCCACGACGGCCTCGAGCGATGATCGCCCATGAGTCTTTCCGAACTCTGCATTCGGCGCCCCGTCCTCACGACGCTGCTGACGGCGTCGGTGATCGTATTCGGCATCTTCGCATATAGGCTGCTGCCGGTGGCCGCGCTGCCGGCCGTCGACTTTCCGACCATTCAGATTACGGCGTTACTGCCCGGCGCATCGCCCGAGACGATGGCCGCCTCGGTGGCCTCGCCGATCGAACGCCAGCTCTCGACGATCTCGGGCATTTCGTCGATGAATTCGTCGTCGTCGCTCGGCACGACGCAGATCACGATTCAATTTGATCTCAACCGAAACATCGACGGGGCAGCGCTTGACGTGCAGACCGCACTCTCGGTTGCAGCCAAGTATCTACCAATCGAAATGACGACGCCGCCTTCATTCCGGAAGGTGAATCCCGGCGACTTCCCGGTGCTGTACGTCAGCATGCGCTCAGACACGATGCCGCTCTCCGCGGTTGACGATTACGCCGAGACGGTGCTCGCGCCGCAGATTTCGCAGATGCCCGGCATCGCGCAGGTGCTGGTCTATGGTGCACAGAAATTTGCAGTGCGCGTGCAGGTCGATCCGGTCGCCGCCGCGGCACGCGGCATCTCGCTGGAGGACTTGCGCAAAGTCGTCTCCCAGGCGAATTCGTCGGCGCCCGTTGGAACGCTGCAGGGACAAAAGCAGACCCTCACATTGACGGCGAGCGGCGCCATCGAAAAGGCGGCGAACTATCGTGACGTGACGGTCGCCTGGCGCAACGGTGCGCCAGTCAAGCTGAACCAGGTCGCGCGCGTCATCGACAGCGTCGAGAACGACAAGGTCGCCACCTGGTTCAACGACTCCCGCGCCATCGTGCTCGCGATTCAGCGCCAGCCCGACGCCAATACGGTCGCGGTGGTCGACGAGGTGCGCGACGCGCTGCCGGCGATGCGCGCACAGGTTCCGCCGGCGATCGAGATGGCGCCGCTGTTCGACCGCTCGATCTCGATCCGCGACGCGGTCAGCGACGTGCAGATAACGCTCGGCATCGCGATCTGCCTTGTGATCATGGTCATCTTCCTGTTCCTGCGGAAGCTCTCGGCGACAATTATTCCGGCGCTCGCCGTGCCCGTGTCGATCGTCGGCACCTTTGCCGCGATGTACATGTTCAACTTCTCCATCAACAACATGACGCTGCTGGCGCTGACCCTGTCGGTCGGCTTCGTAGTCGACGACGCCATCGTCATGCTGGAGAATATCGTTCGCCACATCGAGGGCGGCATGCGTCCGTTCGAGGCGGCGCTGAAGGGCGCGCGCGAAATCGGCTTCACCATCATATCGATCACTTTCTCGCTGATCGCGGTGTTCATCCCGGTGTTGCTGATGGGCGGTATGGTCGGCCGCGTATTCCGCGAATTCGCGGTGTCGGTCGCGGTTGCCATCGTCGTGTCCGGCTTTGTCTCGCTGACGCTGACGCCGATGCTCTGCGCACGCGTGTTGAAAGGGCACCATGGTGGGGAGAGGCAGAACTTCGTGCTGCGCAGCTTCGAGCGGATGTTCGAGGCCTTGCTCGCCGCTTACGAATGGTCGCTCGACAAGGTGCTGCGGTTCAAGTCGATCACGCTGATGGTCACGCTAGCGACCATCGCCGGCACGATCTTCCTCTACATCGTCGTGCCGAAGGGCTTCTTCCCGACCGAAGATACCGGCTACGTCATCGGCATCACCGAGGCGAACACCGACATTGCTTTCCCCGCGATGGCCGCGCATCAGCAGAAGGTGGCCGACATCGTTCGTAAAGATCCTGCCGTCGCTTATGTAAATTCGACGGTCGGCAACGGTGGTCCGAATGCGCTGTTGAACAGCGGGCGCATGCTTGTTGCGCTCAAGCCGCGCGACGAGCGTGACAAACTGCCGGTCATCTTGGCGCGGCTGCGGCAAGAGGCCAACGTCATAGCTGGCATACAAATCTTCTTCCAGCCCATCCAGAATATTAATCTGGGCGGCAAGCTGGCGAAGAGCCAGTATCAGTACACGCTGCAATCCAACGACACGCAGACGCTCTATCGTCTGACCCCGGAATTGCGCGACAAGATCGCGAAGATCCCCGGCCTGCTCGATGTGACGACGGATTTGTACGTCAAGAATCCGCAGGTGACGATCGAGGTCGACCGCGAGAAAGCGGCCGTCTATGGCGTAAGCGTCGACCAGGTGCGCCAGCAGCTCTACGACGCGTTCGGCACGCGGCAGGTCTCGACCATCTATACGCCGGCGAACAGCTATCAGGTCATCCTCGAGACCAAGCCCGAATTCCAAGACGGGCCGGACGCGCTGAAGAACATCTATCTCAATACGACTGACGGAACGGTCGTGCCGCTCTCGGCGGTGACGAAGTTCGTGCCGAGCGTGGGGCCGCTGCAGGTCAATCACCAGGGACAGCAGCCGGCGGTGACGATCTCGTTCAATCTCGCGCCCGGAATGTCTCTGGGAGACGCGGTGGTCGCAATTCAAAATCTCGAACAGCAGGAACGGCTGCCGGCGAGCATCACCACGGGCTTCCAGGGCACGGCGCAGGTATTTCAGGACTCCTTGCGCGGGCAGGGCATCCTGATCCTGGCCGCGATCTTCGCCGCGTACGTTGTGCTCGGCATTCTGTACGAAAGCTTCATCCACCCGATCACGATCATTTCCGGCCTGCCGTCGGCGGGCATCGGTGCGATCCTGACACTGATGCTGTTCAAATTAGATCTGTCGGTGATCGCGATGATAGGCATCGTGATGCTGGTCGGCATCGTGAAGAAGAACGCGATCATGATGATCGACTTCGCGATAGAGCGCCGCCGCGTCGGATTGTCGGCGGAGACGGCAATCCGTGAAGCATGCCTCTTGCGCTTCCGTCCGATCATGATGACGACCTTCGCCGCGATCTTCGGCACCCTGCCGATCGCGCTCGGTCACGGCGCCGGCGCGGAACTGCGCCAGCCGCTCGGCGTCGCCGTCGTTGGCGGCCTCTGCGTGTCGCAGCTGCTCACGCTCTACATCACGCCCGTAATCTATCTCTATCTCGACCGCGTCGACCGCTTGTTGAAGCGTCGTCTGGAGCCACAGCTCGAGGAAGTGCCGGAAGCGCCCACGGCTGTTGCTGCGGAGTAGCGCTCAGAGTCATGCCCCGCGAAGCGGGTTACCAGCCCTTTGGTGCGAACGGAATGGCTGGGTCGCCCGTCTGCGCGCGCGATGACGGGCAGGGACGCGGAGGCCTAGAGCGCGAAGCTGGTGCCACAGCCGCAGGAGGCGGTGGCGTTAGGATTGTTCACCTTGAACGAGGCGCCGATCAGGTCGTCGACGAAGTCGATCTCGGAACCGGCCATGTACTGAGCCGACACGGGATCGATCAGCACCACGGCGCCGTCGCGCGCAATGACGAGGTCATCGTCCGCTTTCTTGCGCTCCATGTCGAATTTGTACTGGAAGCCGGAACAGCCGCCACCCTCGACGGAAACGCGCAGCATCGTGCCGACGGGCTCGGCCATGAGAATCTCGCCGATCCGACGCAGCGCTCTTTCGCTGACCGTGACGCTTTCCGTCATGATTGTCCTATTGGCAGGGCCTCTACCGACTAGTTAAGTGCGGTTCCCGGCGAGGTCAATCGCGAGTCGAAGCCATGGCAATCGCAACGTCCGTTCCACGGGCCGTCTTCGCCGTCGATCCGGTGTTAAGCCGCGGACGCCGCTTTGCCGAGCCGGCGAGCCCTTCGCGCAACGATTTCCGGCGCGACTGCGACCGCATCATCCATTCGGCGGCGTTTCGCCGCCTCGCGCACAAGACGCAAGTGTTCGTCTATCACGAAGGTGATCATTACCGGACGCGGCTGACGCACACGCTCGAGGTCGTGCAGATCGCGCGCTCGCTTTCTCGTGCGCTTGGGCTCGACGAGGACCTGTCGGAAGCTTTGGCGCTCGCGCACGATCTCGGTCATTCGCCGTTCGGTCACGCCGGCGAACGCGCGCTCGACTCCTGCGTGCAGGAATTCGGGGGGTTCGATCACAATGCGCAGGCGCTGCGCATTGTGACCAGGCTCGAGCGCCGCTACGCCGACTTCGACGGGCTCAATCTCACCTGGGAGACGCTGGAAGGTTTGGTGAAGCACAACGGCCCGCTCACCGACCGAACGGGCAAGCCAATCGGCCGTTACACGGAGGGGGGCGTGCCGGGTCCCATCGTGTCGTATTCGCGCGCTCACGATTTGCAATTGTGGGCGCATGCGAGCGCGGAGGCGCAGGTCGCGGCGGTTGCCGACGACGTCGCCTACGACGCGCACGACATCGACGACGGCCTGCGCGCTGATTTGTTCGCGCTCGACGATCTCCGCGGATTGCCGCTGGTCGGCGACATCCTCGTGGAGATCGAACGTAAGTATCCGGATCTCGAACTATCACGGCGCGCGCATGAAACGGTACGCCGGGTTATCACGCGGATGATCGAGGACGTCACAGCCGAAAGTCTACGTCGGCTGGCGATGCTCGCGCCGCATTCATCGACGGATGTGCGCGTGGCGAAGGCACCGGTCATCGCGTTTTCGCCCGCGATGCAGGCTGCCGATGCAGCCATCAAGGGCTTTCTGTATCCGCGCATGTACAGACACGAGCGTGTAATGACTGTGATGAGCGACGCGGAGAGAATTGTGCGTGATCTTTATGCACATTTCACCACGCAGCCGGACACGCTTCCCGACGATTGGGGTGAAGACTTGACCGATTCGGCAACGCGTGGGCGCCGCATCGTCGATTATATCGCGGGCATGACAGACCGTTACGCGCTTACCGAGCATGCGCGCTGGATCGGCAATACGCCAGATCTGTGCTGAATAGGGGCGGAACCGGCGCGCTGTCTGCGGGTTTGTGTGGCAAGAACAACGAGCCGGGCGATGATGCGATCTGCTGCAGAATCATTCGAGGCCGAAACTCTTGCCGTCATGCGAAAAGCGCACGAATTGGCTTGGGCGCGGCTCCTGCTGACCGGCGTGGTTGCTGCGCACAATTTGCGCCCTATGCAAAAATTGACTGCGCAACATGTGATTGATCTGGCATTACGCGGCGAGCGCGACGTGTGGCGGCTCGCGCGCAAGATCATCTTTCACGCTTGTGCGGCGGCTGCGCAGGAGAAGCTTTCACAGGCAAAGTCGGCATGAACGATAAGCGCAACGATGAGAATCGTCGCTCAGCCGAGGCACAGCAGCAGTCCGCGCGCAAACAAGAGCCGCAGCCGAAGAAGCAAGACGAACAATTCGACGAGCAGGCACTGGACAATGTCCTGCGCGATTGCCCGCTCTAGCCGGCAGAAATGCACGGAACGGCCGCGTATTTTTTTGGTTGCACAGCCATGCAGTATCTCATCTATTTTGCGGTGGCCACGCCATTGCTGCTGGGGTGGCTGTTCTACGAGGCGGCGACGCTGCCTCCGTCCGCGCCGTTGTTCGCGTCCGGTTATGAACACATCTCGGCGGTGCCGGCACAGCAGCTGGCCGCCACACCTGTCGCAAATACCGCTCCCAAGAAGTTCGCAAAGAACGGATCTGCTACCTCCGAGTAAATTTCAGCGCTACGGTTGCCCATGCGCAGCATCCGCCAGTGCCTCGCTCCGGCGCTTCTCGCACTCGGCGCGGTGTTGCCGCATGCTGAAGGTGCGCAGGCCGAGGACAGCCGACAGTCACTCTGTCTGATGCTGGAGTCGGCGGCGAATGCAAATGATCTGCCGCTGCCGTTTCTGGCACGCGTAATCTGGCGCGAAAGCCGCTTTGATCCGAGCGCGGTCGGACCGGTGACGCGCAGCGGGACGCGCGCGCAAGGCATCGCGCAGTTCATGCCCTATACCGCTGCCGAACGCGGTCTCATCGATCCGTTCAATCCGGTTGAGGCGCTGCCACAGGCGGCAAGGTTTCTTCGCCAGTTGCGCGACGAGTTCGGCAATCTGGGACTCGCCGCCGCTGCGTACAACGCGGGACCCGCGCGTGTACAAGGCTGGCTTAACGGTGCGCGCACGATGCCATCCGAGACACGCGCCTATGTGCAGGCGATAACCGGCCGCAGCGTTGACGAATGGGCGAAGGCGGGATCGGTCGAGATGGTCGCGCCGCAAGAGAACTGCGTCGAGCTCGTCGCTTCACTGCAAGGTGGCGAGCGCGGCTTCTTCTACGAATTGCAGAAACGCGTGGAGACGGCGCTGGCAAAGCCGTGGGGCGTCGCATTGGCGGCCGGATTTTCCCGCGAGCATGTGCTCAATCTGTATGCCCATCTGATGCAGAAGCTCGCCAACCTGATCGGGCCGCATGATCCCGTCGTGGCGAGTTCGGTGCTGCGCAGCCGCGGCACGCAGCCGTTCTACCAGGCGCGCATCGGTACGGAGACGCGGCAAGCGGCCGACCAGCTCTGCGGGCAGATACGCACGGCCGGGGCCGCCTGCATTGTCGTGCGCACGGCGAGCCGCTGAGTACGCGCGGACGCCGTTTTGACACCTCGCGGAAAATCCTCTACCCGCAGCCCGCCATGACGACTTCCAATCAGCATCTGTTCGCCGACATGCTCGCGCGCGTGCGCGAGGCGGCGCGTCCGCTTGCGCCCGGCGCGGATCTCTCGCGCATTGTGGTCGAGCCACCGAAGGATCCGACGCACGGCGACATGGCGACCAATGCGGCCATGGTGCTGGCGAAGGACGCAGGCAAGAAGCCTCGCGAACTCGCCGAGCAGATCGCGAACGCGCTGCGCGGCGACGACACGATCGAAACGATTGCGATCGCCGGTCCCGGCTTCATCAATCTCAGCCTGAAGCCGCAGGTCTGGGGCGAGGAGCTCAAGACCGTACTCGCCGCCGGAACGGATTACGGCCGCAGCGACATCGGGCAGCGGGAGAAGGTCAACGTCGAATACGTTTCCGCCAATCCGACCGGGCCGATGCACGTCGGACATGGGCGAGGCGCGGTGTTCGGCGATGCGCTCGCCAATCTGCTCGCCTTTGCCGGCTACGACGTGACGCGCGAATACTACATCAACGACGCCGGCGCGCAGGTCGACGTGCTCGCGCGATCAGCCTACTTGCGCTACCGCCAGGCGCTGGGTGAAAACATCGGCGAGATTCCGGAAGGGCTTTACCCAGGCGACTATCTCAAGCCGGTTGGCGACAAGCTTGCGGCCGAGTTCGATGCCAAGCTGAAAGACAAACCGGAAAGCGAATGGCTGCCGCTCGCGCGTTCGCGCACAATTGCGATGATGATCGACGTCATCCGCGACGATCTCGCCGCTCTTAACGTCAGGCATGACGTATTCTTCTCCGAGCGCTCACTGATCGAAGGCAACGACCAGGTCGGCGCGACAATCGAGTCCCTGCGCCAAGCCGGCGAGGTCTATGAGGGCCGCTTGCCGCCGCCGAAGAGCGGCGCGACCGAGGACTGGGAGGACCGCGAGCAGACGCTATTCCGCTCGACCGCCTTCGGCGACGACGTCGACCGCCCGTTGAAGAAATCCGACGGCAGCTACACCTATTTCGCCAGCGACATCGCCTACCACAAATCAAAAGTGGAGCGCGGCTTCCGCAATTTGATCGACGTCTGGGGTGCCGATCACGGCGGTTACATCAAGCGCATGCAGGCGGCGGTGAAGGCCATCAGCAACGCTCAGGCGCAGCTTGACGTGAAGCTCGTGCAACTCGTGCGGCTGTTGCGCGCGGGCGAACCGGTGAAGATGTCCAAGCGCGCGGGAGAGTTTGTCACGCTGCGGGAGGTGGTCGACGAGGTCGGGCGCGATGCGGTGCGCTTCGACATGCTGTTCCGCAAGAACGACGCCGTGCTCGACTTCGACCTCGCGAAAGTGATCGAGCAGTCGCGCGATAATCCCGTGTTCTACGTGCAGTATGGGCACGCGCGCGGGGCCAGCATTTTCCGCAACGCGCGCGCGGACGTTCCGAAGCTGCCCGAGGACGCGGCCGCGCGCCGATCCTGGCTTTCGCAGGCGCAGGTCGACAAGCTGACGGACGCGGGTGAGCTGTCAATTCTGCGCCGGATCGCGCTCTATCCGCGCACGGTGGAGGCGGCGGCGCAGGCGCATGAGCCGCACCGAATCGCGTTTTATTTGTATGATTTAGCCAGCGAGTTCCATGCGCAATGGACCCGCGGTAAGGACCTGCCTCATTTACGCTTCATTATCCAGGATGATCCACAAATAACTACGGCGCGGCTTGCCCTTGTGCAAGGGATCGTGACCGTCCTCGCATCCGGGCTCGCGCTGCTGGGGGTGGGGGCTCCGGACGAAATGCGATAGCCCCGCCTGAGTTGCGCCAGAAACTGGCGGGTTTGCTGCCGCACGGCCGGGGGCGCGGCGCGAGGGGGATCCGCATGGCCGAAGATCACAACCAACTGTATCGCTCGAGCGAATCCGTCGCACGGACAGGGCAGACGAGGGCTTCTTCAGCGGGAAGCGATCCGCTGGCTGAACTCGCCCGTCTGATCGGTCAGCACGATCCGTTCGGCGATGTCGTGAATAGCTCCGCTCGGCTGGCGGAATCCGCAGGCACGCCGCCTGATGCCGATTGGACGGAGGCGAGCACACAGCCGCATCAGGAGCAGTCCTTCGCGCCAAGCCATTATTCATATGGGCCAGCCGAGCAGCGTCATGCGCCGGCGCAGAATTACGCGCAGCCCGCTCAAGGATATGCGCAGGAAGGCTATCTGGGCGAAACCTACGCCAAGCCTCAGGACGCCGATTTCTATCAGCCCACCGAAGGTGAGTTCGCGGGCGAGAAGCACGAGTTCTATGACGACGTTCCGCCGTCCCGGCGCCGCATCGGTGTGCTGGCCGTTGCGGCTATTTTCGGCCTCGCCGTTATCGGCTCGGCAGGCGCGTTCGGCTATCGCTCGTTGTTCGGCGGTGGTGCCGGTCCACGCGTAACGCCCATCATCGCCGCTGACAAATCGCCACTGAAGGTGGTGCCCAACAACGCCGGTGGCGAGGGCAAGAAGGCGATCGCCGATCGCGTGACGAACGATCCGATGGAAAAGGTCCTGCCGCGCGAGGAAAAGCCGATCGACATCGCGCAGAAGGTTGCCGAGACCACTCCACCCACGGAACAGAGTTCGACAGGGAATGGGGTGATTGCTGGGGAGCCTAAGAAAGTCCACACGATCGTGATCCGCCCGGACGGCACGGAAGCGCAGCAGGTGGCAATGGCGTCGCCCATGCCTCCGATGTCGAACGCGCCGGCCGCCCCGCAACCTCAGGCTCAGCAGGCGCCCGCTCCGACCAGTGCGCCATCGCCGCGTCAGGCCCCAGCAACATCAGCTGCGCCGCCCAAGCCCGCCGCCGAGGTGCGTGCGCAACCCGCGGTCAACTCCCCGTTGTCGCTCAATCCGAACGCCGCGGAACCGGCTTCGCGTCCAGTGCGGACCGCCAACGCGGCGCCCACCGCAGTTCCGCCGGCGGCGTCGTCTCCCGCCGCTGCGCCGACGGGACATACAGTTGCCTATGCCGTTCAGGTGTCCTCGCAGAAGACCGAGGCAGAGGCGAAGGCCGCCTACAAGGGACTGGAAAACAAATATGCGAGCCAGCTCAGCGGCAAACAGATGTTCGTCTATAGGGTCGATCTCGGCGCGAAGGGCATCTACTATCGAACGATGGTCGGCCCGTACGCGAACGCGTCGGAAGCGACGGAACTCTGTTCCAGTCTGAAGGCCGCCGGGGCGACCTGCATCATCCAGAGGAATTAGAGGCCGTTGCCTTGACCCCTGTCTCCGACGCGGTCTAATCCGCGCGGATGGCGGTGCGCGCATTCATTACCGGGCTGTCCGGACTGACACTTTCGGCTGATGAGCGCGCCTTCCTGCGCTCTGCCGAGCCTTGGGGCCTGATCCTCTTCAAGCGAAACATCAGTGCCCCTCAGCAAGTCGCTGGGCTTGTTCAGTCATTCCGCGACGTCCTCGGGTGGCACGCCCCCGTCCTTATTGACCAGGAAGGCGGCCGTGTGCAGCGGCTCGGACCGCCGCATTGGCCGGCCTATCCGCCGGGCGCGCGATACGGAGTACTGTACGACCGCGAACCGGCCGTCGGCCTTTCGGCTGCGCGCCTGAGCGCGCAACTGATCGCGTCCGATCTCTACGCACTCGGCATCGACGTCGACTGCCTGCCACTGGCCGACGTGCCCGCTCCGGGCGGCGACGCAATCATCGGCGATAGGGCCTATGGCACGACGCCTGAGAAGGTGGCGGCGATCGCCGGCGCCGTCGCCGAAGGCCTATTGAAAGGCGGCGTGCTGCCCGTGCTCAAGCACATTCCTGGCCACGGCCGGGCGGCCGCGGACAGTCACCTCAAGCTGCCGGTCGTCGACACGGAGCGTGCGACGTTGGAGCTGACCGATTTTGCCGCGTTCCGTCCGGTCGCCAACCTGCCGCTCGGCATGACCGCACATGTTGTGTTTAGCGCCATCGACCCCTCCGCACCGGCGACCACATCGGCCACAATGGTAGGCAAAGTGATTCGCGACTCGATCGGCTTTGAAGGGCTGCTGATGAGCGACGATATTTCCATGGGCGCGTTATCCGGCTCGCTCGCCGAGCGCAGCCGTGCGGCGATTTCCGCGGGCTGCGATGTCGTCCTGCACTGCAACGGCAAGCTCGCGGAAATGGAAGAGGTCGCGTTGGCGGTGCCCGTGCTCGCGGGTGAAGCCGCGCGGCGGGCGGATGCGGCGCTCGCGATGCGCTCCGCGCCGGAGGAGTTCGAGGTGGCCGCGGCGCGGCGCCTGTTCGGAAAGCTGGTCGGCGAAGGACAGACCGTATGAGCGTGGAATTCGACAACGGCATCGAATCCGATCGCGCCTCGACCGAGCCGGCGATGATCGTCGACGTCGAAGGCTTCGAAGGGCCGCTCGATCTCCTGCTCGCGCTCGCGCGCCAACAGAAGGTGGACCTCGCCAAGATTTCAATTCTCGCGCTTGCCGACCAGTATCTGCAGTTCATCGAGGAAGCGCGCAAACTCCGGCTCGAGCTCGCGGCCGATTACCTCGTAATGGCGGCGTGGCTCGCCTATCTCAAATCGCGTCTGCTGCTGCCCGAACCGCCGGCCGGCGAAGGCCCGAGCGCGGAAGACATGGCGCTGGCGCTCGCCAATCGCCTGCGCCGGCTGGAAGCGATCCGCGAGGCCGCGACCAAGCTCATGGACCGTCCGCAGCTCGGCCGCGACGTGTTCGCGCGCGGCGCGCCGGAAGAGATTGCCGAGATCAAGCGCCCCGAATTTACGGCGACACTCTACGACCTGCTCACCGCCTATGCGCAGCAGCGGCAGCGGACGGCGCTCGCGCGCGTGCGTTTCAAGAAACGGAACGTGTGGTCGCTGGCCGAAGCGCGCGCCACCCTGGAGCGGCTGATCGGCCAGTCGAGCGACTGGTCACGCGTAGACCAGTTCCTAATCAGCTATGTTGTCGAACCGTCGCTCGCGCCGACCGTCTTCGCGTCATCCTTCGCCTCCGCGTTGGAGTTGGTGCGCGAGGGTGTCGCGGAAATCCATCAGAAGAGTTCGTTCTCGCCCATCTACATGCGCAAGCGGATATCCGCCGGCGATGTCGGGCGAGGGGCTTAACGTACGACGTGTAAGAAAACGGATAAGGAGATCCCGTCGATGCCGAGCCTGGCCAAGCTGGAGATCGTCTCGAGCGAGACGTCGATCTTGGATTCCGTGGGAGAGCCCCTGACGCGCCCGGAATCCTTGCGTTTGCTCGAGGCTCTGCTATTCGCCGCGAGCGAGCCGCTCGACGAGGCTGCGCTCGCGAACCAATTGCCCGAAGGCGTGGACATCAAGGAGATGCTGCATCTCCTGCAGGCCGAGTACGCGCCGCGCGGCGTCAATCTCGTGCGCATCGGCCGCAAGTGGACGTTCCGCACCGCCGCGGACCTGTCCTGGCTGCTTACCAAGGAAACGACCGAGACGCGCAAGCTCTCGCGCGCCGCTGTCGAAACCTTGGCGATAGTCGCCTATCACCAGCCGGTCACTCGCGCCGAGATCGAGGAAATCCGCGGCGTGCAGGCGGCTGCGGGCACGCTCGACGTATTGCTCAAGACCGGCTGGATCAGACCGCGCGGGCGCCGTAAGACGCCCGGCCGTCCGATCACCTACGGGACAACAGAAGGGTTCTTGTCGAACTTCGGGCTGGAGGAGATCGGCGATTTGCCGGGGCTAGAGGAACTCAAAGGATCGGGCCTGATCGAAGGCAGCCTGCCGAGCGGGTTCGCCGTTCCGATCCCGTCGGACGACACGACGCTGCGCGACGACGAGGATCCACTCGATCCGGGCGACCTCGATCTGGCGCTCGCGCCCGCGGCGGAAGCCGCGCCGGACCAGGGCAGCGGAGCACCGGTCGAGCCGGAGATGAGCGGTGCCGACAAGCCGTCTGAGGACGAAAGTTAAGTCTCACGCCCGACTTGTGTTTTGGCCGCCGTTGCCGGCCTCGGCGTGCTTGCGTCGCGGGCCAAACTCCTTGTTTTTGCCGTTTCCGCAGCCTAGCTTGCGGGTAACATAGGCGGGACGAGACCCGTCGCTGCGGAGGATTTGCCGATGGGGTCGTTGAGCATTTGGCACTGGCTGATCGTCATCGTGGTCGTGATGTTGCTGTTCGGACGCGGCAAAATCTCTGACCTGATGAGCGACGTCGCCGGCGGGATCAAAGCCTTCAAGAAGGGCATGGCCGAGGACGACACGCCGAAGAACGAACCGGTCAAGAGCATCGACCAGAAGACCGCCACCGCCGCACCGAAGGCGGAGGAGCATCACGCCGAGGGCGTCCGCTCCTAATCGAAGTGGCGGCAGGAGCGCGGTGAACGGCCGCGGAGTGATATGGCCCCCGCGGGTATTGGGCTTTTCATCTTCGACATCGGATGGGGCGAGCTCGTCGTCATCGGCGTCGTCGCGCTGATCGCGATTGGCCCGAAGGAGCTCCCCACCGTGCTGCGCACGCTTGGCCAATACATGGGCAAGATCAAGCGCATGTCGGCGGAATTTCAGAGTCAGTTTCAAGAGGCCTTGCGCGAGGCCGAGCTGTCCGACCTGAAGCAGCACGCCCAAGACATCCAAAGCGCGGTCACCGATTTTAGCAAATACGATCCGATGGCGAATGCGGAAAAGGACGTCGGCCACGCCTTCGGCGCGCCGGCTACTACGGACTCCGTCGTGCCGCAACCAGTGCCGACCGAAACTGCCGCGGCCGAGCCCTCCGTCCCGCTGCCGCCGATCGACGTACCGGTCGCTGAGCCCGCCGCCGATCCTATGCCGGAGGCGCCGGCCCATCCGGCGCAGAAGCAGGCATGACGCAGGAAGACATCGACGCCACGAAGGCGCCCCTGATCGAGCACCTGATCGAGCTGCGCGGGCGGCTGATCAAGGCGCTGATTGCGTTCGCGATCGCATTTGCGCTCTGCTTCGTGTTCGCGAAGCAGATCTACAACATCCTCGTAATGCCCTATGTCTGGGTCGCGGGCGCCGAGAATTCGACCTTCATCTACACCGCGCTGCTCGAATACTTCATTACCCAGCTCAAGCTCGCTATGTTCGGCGCAGCTTTCTTGGCCTTCCCGGTCATCGCGTCGCAGCTCTACATGTTCGTCGCGCCGGGCCTCTACCGCCACGAGCGCAAGGCGTTCCTGCCCTATCTCATCGCGACGCCGATCTTCTTCACGCTCGGCGCGCTGGTCGTCTATTTCATCGTGCTGCCGATGCTGGTGCGCTTCTCAATCCACATGCAGCAGCCTGGCGCGGCGGATGAAGCGCGCATCGCGCTGATGCCGAAGGTCGGCGAGTATCTCTCGCTGACGATGACGCTCGTGCTTGCCTTCGGCGCGGCGTTCCAGCTTCCAGTGATACTGACGTTGCTCGGCCGCGTCGGCATCATCACCTCGGAGCAACTCAAGGCGAAGCGGCGCTACTTCATAGTCGGTGCTTTCGTGTTAGCGGCTGTGCTCACGCCGCCAGACGTGATCAGCCAGATGTCACTCGCGGTGCCGCTGCTGTTGCTGTTCGAGGGCTCGATCTGGTCGGTGCGCATGGTCGAGAAACGCGCCGCGCGCGAGGCGGCGGAGAAGGCGGCGGCTTCGAGCGCCGGGACCGCGCCGAGGGCTGCGGAGTAGACGCGCGGAGCAGCTATTGACTCCGTCATGCCCGGCTTTATGCCGGGCATCCACGTCTTTGAGCCCCTCCTCAAGTAAGACGTGGATGGCTGGGACTTGTACGCTAAGACGGCGTTACACGCCTTTTGCCCGGCCATGACGGGATAGGACCCGCCCCGCCATGTACGACATCAAATGGATTCGCGAGAACCCGGAGGCCTTCGACCGGGGCCTGAGGCGGCGCGGGCTCGAGCCGCTGTCGGGCAAGCTCCTGGCGCTCGACGAGAAACGGCGCGCGGCGATCACCGCCTTCGAGCAGGGTCAAGCGAGGCGCAACGCAGCCTCGAAGGAGATCGGCGAGGCGAAGAAGGCGAAGGACGATACACACGCGAACGCGCTGATGGCGGAAGTCGCGGAGCTGAAGACGACACTGCCGCAGCGCGAGGCGGAAGCGAAGCAGATCGATGACGAACTCAGCCGCGAGCTCGCGCAGATCCCCAACACGCCGCTCGACGACGTGCCCGACGGCAAGGACGAGCACGGCAATGTCGAGCGTTCGAAGAGCGGCGCAAAGCGGACTTACAATTTCACGCCCAGGCAGCATTTTGAGCTGGGCGAAGCCCTGGGGATGATGGATTTCGAGCTTGCGGCCAAGCTGTCCGGCGCGCGGTTTGTCGTTCTGCAAAAGGGATTGGCGCGGCTCGAACGCGCAATCGGGCAGTTCTTTCTCGACCTTCACACCAGCGAGCATGGGTACACGGAGGTGAATCCGCCCTTGCTCGTTCGGGACAGCACGATGTTCGGCACAGCCCAGTTGCCGAAATTTGAAGACGATCAGTTTTTCGCGGGAGGCAAGAAACAGATCGCGACCGGAGAGGATGAAGGCTATTGGCTCATCCCTACCGCCGAAGTCCCGCTCACCAATCTCGTGCGCGAATCCATCGTCGCCGAAGACGAACTGCCGATGCGGCTGACCGCCTGCACGCCATGCTTCCGTGCGGAAGCCGGCGCGGCGGGTAAGGACACCCGCGGGATGATCCGCCAGCACCAGTTCACCAAGGTCGAGCTCGTCTCCATCACCACGCCGGAGAAATCGCGCGACGAGCACGAGCGCATGCTGTCATGCGCCGAGGCTGTGCTGAAGAAGCTCGAGCTTCCGTATCGCGTCGTCACGCTCTGCACCGGCGACATGGGTTTCGCCTCGCAGAAGACATACGACATCGAGGTCTGGCTGCCGGGGCAGAACATGTACCGCGAGATTTCCTCGTGCTCCGTCTGCGGCGACTTCCAGGCGCGGCGGATGAACGCGCGCTTCCGCGGCAAGGACGGCAAGCCGCAGTTCGTGCACACGCTCAATGGCTCCGGCGTCGCCGTCGGCCGCGCGCTGATCGCGGTGATGGAGAATTACCAGCAGGAGAACGGGGCGATCGCGGTGCCGGACGTGCTGCAGCCGTATATGGGTCGCGCGAAGTTGGTCGAGAAAGTCTGATGCGTATTTTGATTACCAACGACGACGGCATTCATTCGCCCGGACTTGAGGCGTGCAAGGAGATCGCGCGCTCGCTCGGCAGCGAGATCTGGGTGGTCGCGCCGGAGATCGACCAGTCGGGCGTCTCGCATTCGCTGTCGCTCAACGATCCGTTGCGCCTGCGCGAAATTGGAGAGCGCACCTACGCGGTAAAGGGCACGCCCACCGACTGCGTGATCATGGCCGCACGACACATTATGCCAAAGAAACCCGACCTTGTGTTGTCGGGCGTGAATCGCGGGCGCAACGCGGCCGAGGACGTGACCTATTCGGGCACGGTCGCCGGCGCGATGGAAGGCACGGTGCTCGGCATCCCGTCTTTCGCGCTGTCGCAGGGCTATTCCTTCGCGACCAAGAAGCTGCCGCCGTGGGAGACCTCCGTCCGCTTTGCGCCGGACATCATCCGCCGCGTGCTGGACGAGGGCATGCCGCGCGACGTGCTGGTGAATATCAATTTTCCCGATTGCCCACCGGACGAGGTCGCCGGCATCGCGGTGTCATGCCAAGGCAAGCGCGATCAGGAATTGCTGCGCATCGAGGCACGGCACGATGGCCGCGGCAATCCGTATTTTTGGATCGCGTTCGCGCGCGCAATGGCCGAAGCCCCGCCGGGATCGGACCTGCACGCGCTCGGGCAAAAGCGCATCGCGGTGACGCCGCTCAGACTCGATTTGACCGACGAGCCGTTCATGACGCGACTCGTGCAGATGTTTCATTGAGGGCCGTCGCGCGCGAGTATTGTACTCGGGCATTACCGGTGGAGAGGTGGACAACTTACGCGCCGAGCAAACCTTCCAGCGTGGCTTTGAGCCGATCCGCCTGGAACGGCTTCTGCAGCGCGGGGCGGCCGCGGAAGCGCTCCGGCAGGCTGTTCTCGTCATAACCGGTGACGAAGACGAACGGCAGCCCGCGTTCGGCGAGCACGTCGGCGACCGGGAAGATTTCTTCGCCATCGACGTTGACGTCGAGGATCGCGGCCTTGAACGCGCCGCCCTGCGCCTGCTGCGTCGCCTCGGCGATCGAGCCGACCGCCGCGGCGACGCTGAAACCGAGTTCGTCGAGCATGTCTTCGAGCAGCATGCGGATCAAGTATTCATCCTCGACGACGAGGATGCCGGGCGTCGCAGAAATCACCGTCCGCTCCATCTTTTCTTGTTCCGCCGGCTGTGGAAGGGCCGATAGGTGGCTGCGCGCCGACCATGCTAAAAATGCGGCGAGGGAGCAACAGTGAATGCGGGCCGGGAATCAGGACGTTGGACGTATGGAATTCCTCCTGACGCTGCGCAAGCGCGGAATAACCGACCAAGCGGTACTGCGCGCGATGGAGGAAGTTCCGCGCAGTGAGTTCGTGCAGCCGGATTACACCAATCTCGCCTATTCGGACCACGCGCTGCCGATCGCGTGCGGGCAGACGATCAGCCAGCCTTATGTCGTCGCCTACATGACCGAGCAACTCGGGTTGAAGCGGGAACACCGGATACTCGAGGTCGGCACCGGCTCGGGGTATCAGGCGGCCGTCCTGTCGAGGCTTGCGCGCGAGGTGGTGAGCATTGAGCGATTTCGCACATTGGCAGACACCGCGCGCGAGCGGCTGCGCCGGCTCGGCTACAACAATGTCGAGGTGGTCGTCGGCGACGGATTCGCGGGCGTGCCGGAGAAAGCGCCCTACGATCGAATCGTTGTCACCGCCGCAGCGGAGAAATTGCCGCAGGCCTTGGTCGACCAACTCGGGGAGGGCGGCGTGATGCTGCTGCCGCTCGGACCGCACGAGGGCACTCAACACATCATCAAGGTTACCAAAACGTCAACGGGCCTTGAACGAGAAGAGCTGCTGCCGGTGCGTTTCGTGCCGCTTTTGCCAGGACAGGCCAAGGAATTGTAAGAGGCTCTTATTTTTGGCAGCGTCGCTAACCTTCCGGTAGTCTTAAACGCTTTTTTACCGACGGCATGTTTATCTCGCTTCTACGTCTCCATGCGTCAGAGCGAGTAACTCCATGTCGCGTTTCGCCGTGCCGTCCCGCTCGCGTAACTGGCCGCGCTTTGCAGTGCTCGCGGCCTTCGGATTGACCGCTGCGGGTTGCGCCGACTCCGCGCGCTTCACCACCGAAGCCGAATCCAACACGCCTCCGTCCAATGTGACCGGGTCGATTGCCAGTCGCCCGGCACCACGGGTGGAAGCACAGCCGCTGCCCCCTCCGGTTCAGCCTTCGGGCGTCGCCGCCGGAGCGCAGGGACTCGGCGCCTATCGACCCGCCCCACGGCAACCTGAGTACACCGGTTCGGTCGCGCAGTGGCCCGCCCCGGCGGCCGCACCAGTTCAGTCACAAGGGCACTGGACCTGGGACGGCGGAGCGCCGGTCGTTGTCGGGGCAGGCGATACGCTCGAGAGTATCGCGCATAGATACGGTGTCCCGGCCGCGGCGATCCTGGAGTCGAACGGTATCCGCGGCCCGGTGCATGCGGGTCAGCGGCTAGTGATCCCTCGTTATGTCGTCGGCGAGGTTCGCGCAACACATGCGGCCGCGCAGCCCGAGCCGGCGCGGACAGCGTCCGTTGCGCCGATCCGGCAGGAACCACGCATAGAACCAGGGTCCGGCAATGTCCATGTGGTCCAGCATGGCGAGAATCTAATCGGGATCGCGCGCGCGAATGGGCTCTCGGTCGCGGAGCTTGCCCGCGCCAACC
>Ga0207862_1000033_pt1 | contig 30099 bp, 25 predicted proteins | sample LuqExpMetageno81_FD_187838 | JGI IMG/M metagenome (GOLD analysis project Ga0207862, IMG submission 187838) | Tropical forest soil microbial communities from Luquillo Experimental Forest, Puerto Rico - Sample 81 (SPAdes) | ecosystem: Environmental > Terrestrial > Soil > Tropical forest ... | reverse complement strand
CCGCCTGGCCTTTGGTGATGCTGTAGAGATTGCACATCAGAGAAGCCGGTAGGCCACGGCGGAGATTCGATTCGCTACGCCCGTTGCACTGACTGAATCACAAATTGTTTCTTCCCATAGTCTTCCCAAATCCAAACTTCTGGGAAGATGAGGGAACGAAGATATAATCTAAGTCTTTGATTTTATTGGCGCGCCGGAAGGGATTCGAACCCCTGACCCCCAGATTCGAAGTCTGGTGCTCTATCCAGCTGAGCTACCGGCGCAAACCGCGTGACTGCGGGGGCGGCACCCTAGCGCAAGCGGTACGCCCGAGCGAAGCAGTTTTCGCCAGGTGACTGGATTATGGCGGTAAAAAGCGGTGCAACGAGAGCGCGAAACCCTCGCGGGGACCTTGAACCGCTCCCTGGGGTTGCCCAGAATTGGTGTGGGACCCCGCCATTCGCGGCGCGCGAAAAGCACCTCGAAGGCCAGGATCAATCGTGTCCGATCGCGTGACGCCTCATCGTTCAGACCGCGAGCACATCCGGCCCAGCGGACCGCGCAATCTCGCGCTCGGCATCGAGCGCATCGGGCTGATTGCGCTGCGCTACCCGGCTGCGCTTGCGATCGCGTTCGTCGTCCTGCTCAGCCTCGCGGCGGTCGGCTTCGAGCGGCTGAAGGTCGACGATTCGCTCAGCCAGCTGTTTCGCTCGGACACGCCCGAATACAAGATCTACGAGGAGGTCACGCACCGCTTTCCGGCGAGCGAATACGACGTGCTGATCATCGTCGAAGGCGACGTGCTCGCGCGCGAGTCGATCGACAAGCTGCGGGATATGGCCATCGACCTGCAGTTGATCGACGGCACGCGCGGCCTGATCTCGCTGTTCTCCGCGCGCGAGGCGCCACCGCCCGGCGGCGGCATTCCCCCAGCGCTGTTTCCGCAGACCCTGCCGACGGGCCCTGCCTACGACCAGCTCGTCCAGCGCGTGATGTCGAACGACATCGTCCGCGGCAAGCTGATCTCGGACGACGGCAAGCTCGCGCTGTTCGTGCTCGCGCTCGACCCGCAGGCCGTCGACAACGGCCAGCTTGGCACGATCATCGGGAATGTGCGCTCGACCGTCAAGCAGGACCTCGACGGCAGCACGCTGAAGCCGGAGCTGTCCGGCGTGCCGGTCATGCAGCTAGAGATCCGCAACGCCATCGAGCGCGACCGCCTGATCTACAACACGCTCGGCTTCATCGCCGGCTGCCTGATCGCGGTAACGTTCTTCCGCCGCGTGTCGTTCATGATCATCGCAGCAGGGCCGCCGCTCGCCGCCATCTTGCTCGCGCTCGGCACTTTGGGCTGGCTCGGTTTCCGGCTCAATATGTTCCTCAACGTGATGACGCCGCTTATCATGGTGATCAGCTTCTCCGACTCGATGCAGCTGACGTTCGCCGCGCGCGACCGGCTGATCGCCGGAGACGACAAGTTCGCGGCGTTCCGCACGGCACTCTACGTGGTTGGTCCCGCCTGCGTGCTCACGCATGCGACCGCAGGCGTGTCGTTCATCGCGCTGATGTTCTCGCAGTCCGACCTGATCCGCGCCTTCGGCGAGGCCGGGCTTGTCGCAGTCAGCGTCGCGATGGCCGCAGTGCTGATGATGGTGCCGTTGTTGGGCGTGCTGCTGGTGCGCAAGGAAGCGCACTTTGCCGAACAGGTGCGCCACTCGGACAAGGGTGTCGACGTGCTGCGCCGATTCTGCAGCTGGGTGGCCACGCAGATGGTGACGCGCCCCGGACTCTATACGTCGCTCGCCGTAGCTCTCGTCCTCGCGCTGTCGATAGCCTACACGCAGCTGCAGCCGCGCTATCGTCTGGCCGACCAATTGCCCGACCGTGAGACCGCCGTGCAGGCCGCGCATCGGCTCGATGCCAAGCTCACGGGCGCCAATCCGATCGACGTGCTGATCCAGTTTCCAAAAGGCAAGTCGTTGTACGACACGGAAACGCTTGCCGTGATAAACGACGTGCATCGGCTGGTCGAAAAGACCGCGGGGGTAGGCAACGTCTGGTCCTTGCAGACCCTGCGCGATTGGCTTGCCGAAAAGGCACACCGCTCGGACGTTGCCACGCTGCAGCAGTACGTCGACATCCTGCCGAAATATCTGACGCGTCGTTTCATCTCCGAGAAGGAGGACGCGGTCGTCGTCAACGGGCGCGTGCCGGACATCGACGCGAGCCAACTCCTGCCGGTCATCCACAGGCTCGATCGCGAACTCGAAGGCGTGCGCGCGAAGTACTCCGGCTACACCATCGACGTGACGGGTCTCTCGGCGATTGCCGCGCGCAACAGCGCGACAATGATCGATCGGCTAAGTCAGGGGCTCACGATCGAGATCGGCTTTGTCGCGGCGTTCATCGGCATCGCCTTCCGTTCGCCCTTCGTGATGCTGGTCAGCATCCTGCCCGGCATCTTCCCGATCGTGCTCGCTGGCGGGCTTCTGCTGGCCCTCGGCACGGGCCTCCAATTCGCAAGCGTCATCGCGCTCACCGTCTCGTTCGGCCTCGGCCTCTCGGCGACGATCCACTTCCTCAACCGTCTGCAGATCGAGGACACCGATCCGGACGACCCGGGCAAAGGCGTCGAACGCGCGACCGTACTGGTCGGCCCGCCGCTGATCCTTACGTCGGCGGTGCTCGCCTGCGGCCTGGCGATGACCGTGTTCTCTGCCCTGCCCTCGCTGCGCATGTTCGGCTGGCTCAGCGCCTTCGCGATGATCGCGGCACTGTTTGCGGACCTATTCATCCTGCGCCCGGTCGCGATGACGCTGAGCAAAGTGGCGCGCCGAATCGGCGGCCGTTCGCTCAGCACCGCGCATCCGAGCAGGCGTGCAGGCGAACACTAATCGGCGGGAGTGATGTTGGGCGCCCGCACGAGTCGCGCCTGCAATACCATCGGCATTCCATCCGCAGGCCGCAGCGTCATTTTCTGGATCGGCCGCACGACGTGATCCGGCGCGAGGTCCCAAATGAAATTCCTCGCCAGCATGGCCAACGCGATCGATGCCTCTTGTAGCGCGAAGGGCGCGCCGATGCACAGCCGCGGTCCCGCGCCGAACGGCAGATAGGCGAAGCGGTCGATCTGCTCGCGCTCACCTGGCAGGAAACGGCCCGGATCGAACGCGTCGGGGCGCGTCCAGAGCGAGCGATGGCGGTGCAGCACATACGGCGCGATCACGACCAGAGTGCCGCGGTCGATGTCATGGTCCGCCAGCGTATCGGACCCGAGAGAAACGCGGCTGATCGCGCTGATGGGCGGATAGAGCCGGTTCGCCTCGTCGACGACCGCCCGCGTCACCGGCAGGCGGTCGGCCAAGGTACTCACATCACCGTTGTCCAATTCACGTTCCGCCTCGGCGTGCACGCGCTCGCACCATTCAGGCGCCTGCGACAGGAGGTACAGCGACCAAGTCAGGCAATTCGCCGTCGTCTCGTGACCGGCGGAGATGAAGGTCAGCACATTCGCGCGCACTTCGGCTTCGCTCAAGCCTTCGCCAGTTTCGGGATCACGCGCGTCCAGCAACAGAGTGAGCAGATCGCGCGGCAAGCAATCCGGATTTTCCGCCCTGCGCCGTCGGCGCGCCGCGATCAGGCTGTCGACCGTCTCGTCGAAAAAATGCAGGCTCGCGCGTACGTGCAACCGTGTCGGCCGCGGCACGAAGTCCGGCAGATTGAGCACGTCGAATGGATCGATCCGGCTCGCCGCCTCGAAATAACGCTGCATCGCGATACGGATGTCTTCCCTGCCGGCGCCGATTCCATCGGAAAAGATCGTGCGCTCCAGCACCGACAACGTGAAGCGCGTGATCTCGGCCATGACGTCGATTGTCTGGCCGCATTGCTGCCGCAGCCGGACGACGAGCGCCTCCGTGGCTGTTACGACTTCGGGCGCAAAGCCAATCACGCTGCGGCGGGCGAACAGGGGGGCGAGTGCCCGACGCTGGACGCGCCAGCGGCGTCCTTCCGCGCTCAAGAGTCCGTCGGCGAGGCCGGCGGATAGGATGCGCCGCTGCATCCAGTCCTTGCGGTAGTTTTCGGCATTTTCCAGCAGGACGCGGCGGATCGCCCCAGGCTCGCTGACCACCAGCGCGCGCGCGAACGGCAAGCCTCCTGCGACAACTGGCTGCTCGAAATGCGCCACCGTCCAGGCCTCCAGCGGGTTAGAGGCGAGCACGCGGATGAGAGCCAGCGTCCCAAGTTGCCGCTCGCGCGGCACCGGGGCCGGAGGTACCCAATGATCAACGGTCTGTAACATAAGAGCTTTTCGCCGCTTTCGTTTGCTCCGCCTTAGAGCGTCGGGACACGAACCAGCGATCACCCCGTCCGGTTCCGTCGTGGCCTTTTAGCAGGCGAAGTTCACGCCTGAACCTTTGGGCAGGTTGAACATTCGTTAGATTGGGGCCTTACCCACGCAGGTGATCGGAATGCGTGCGCGAAAGCGAAGTCCAGCCGCTTTTGGGGCCGGCGTCGGCATCGCAATGCTCACGGCGTCGGCCGTCTTGGCCGCGCCATCGCCCGCAGGCGAGTGGATGATCGCCAAAGGCGAAGCGATCATCCGTATTGTCGATTGCGGTGGTCACTATTGGGGTCTTGTCGCCTGGGAGCAGAAACCGGGCGGCGTCGATTCAAAAAACCCAAATTCCGCACTCCGCAACCGCTCGACATTGGGCATGCCGATCCTGCTCGGCATGTCTCCCCGCGCCGGCGCGCAGGCGACCTGGAACGGACAGATTTACAATTCGGAGGACGGCCGCACTTACGACGGGCGGATCAGCCTCACCGCCCCGGATAAGTTGCGGGTCGAAGGATGCGTGCTCGGCTTCCTGTGCGGCGGCGAAGATTGGCATCGCGTCAGCGGCACTACAGCCATGGCAGCTTCCGGCAAGCCAAAGGCTGGCATCACCGCGGCCGTCGCAAAAGAGACGCCGGCCCGTGTTTGCTCAGAGGTGCTCCGTCGACATTGAGCTGTCGTCGATCTCGCGCGGTGCGCCCATCAGCGCAGGCTGGAACAGCACTGCGGCGCCCATCGTGCACACGAGCGACAATGCCAGCAGTGTGCCCATGCTCGACGTGCCTGGATGACTCGACAGGCACAGACTGCCGAAGGCGGTCGCGGTCGCCAGCGCGCTCCAGATCACCGCGCGTGTCAGGCTCGATTGCAAGAGCTTGGTCGCGCCCGCGCGCCACGCCATGATGTAGTAGATCTTGAACGCGACGCCCACGCCGAGCAGCAGCGGCAGTGCAATGATGTTGGCGAAGTTGAGCGGCATACCGACGAGGACGCAGAGTTCGAGCGTCAAGATACCCGCGAGCAATAATGGGACGAGCGTCAGCAGCACGTCGGTGAGCCGGCGCAGCACAATCCAGAGCAGGATCGCGATGGAGATCAACGCGTAAATGCCCGCGTGGACGAAAGCCGATACGACGGTCTCGCCGGATTCCAGAATTGAGATCGGCCCGCCTGTCGCGTTCGGATAGGCGCCGCTGACGGCGCGCGCAAACTGACGCAGAACGGCGGTGTCGTTCGGATTGCCTTTGGGGAAGACTTGCACGCGCGCTTTGCCGTCCGCCGTCACCCATTGCGCCTTCAGATGCGGCGGCAGGTTTTCCTCGCTAACCGGCGAGGCTTGCAGGAAGTCGGCAAGTTGATTGAGGTTGACCTTTAACGGAACGAGCAAGGCCGCGGCAACGCGTTCGCGCAACGTTTCGGGCGCTTTTGCAAGTGCGGAAACCGCCGTCGCAAGCTTGCGTGCCGCTGTCGCGCCCGGGCCTTGCGTCGTGCCGGCCAGGCGGTCGAGGCGGGCGGCGAGCTTCGTCAATGCGTCGACGTTCTCCGCATCGGTCGGCGGCTCACCTTCGCCTGGCTCACGCAAGGATTCTCCGATCGCCTTGTCGAGCGCTTTGATGTCGGCGAGCTTCTCGTCCTGTCCCTGCGGCACGAAGCTCAGAAACGTCATCGTACGGCCGACCTCGGGCATCTTCTCCAGGTCGGCGGCGACGGGGGCCGCGTCCGCGAGCGTCGGCACGACCACACTGAGCGCATTGACGCCGATGTTCGGATCGGTCTGGACGTCGAGCAGGGTCGCGACGGCTTCGGTGTGCGGGTTGCGCAGATGAATCGGATCGAAATCGAAGCTCAGCCAGTACAAGAGCGGCAGCCCGATTAGCGCGACGCCGACAGTGCCCGCAACCACGGCGATGCGGTGCCGCTGCAGAAAATCGTCAAGGGGTGCGAGTTGGCTATAGCCGACCGGCTCGGGTTCGCCTTCCGGCTTCATGATCATGATCAGCGCCGGGAGCAGCGTCATGCTGGTCAGGTAGGCAATGATCATGCCGACGCCGGCGATCTGGCCGAGTTCAGAGAGACCGAGATAGTCGGTCGGCAGAAATGACAGAAAGCCGGCGGCGACCGCGGCAGCGGCTAGGGTCAGTGGTACGCCGATGTCGTTCGCAGCGCGGACGAGGGATTCCTGCAAATCCGGACAATCGTGCCGCTCGGCGCGGTATTTGACAGAGAACTGGATTCCGAAATCGACTCCGAGACCGACGAACAGCACGGCGAACGCGACCGAGATCATGTTCAGCGCGTCGACCATCAGGATGCCGAGCGCGGCTGTGATGGCGAGCCCCGCGAACAGATTGAGGAAGACGGCGAGGATGATCCGCTTCGACTTCAGCGCCAGCCACAGGATCACCAGCACGATCGCCACCGTGCCGATGGTGTTAACCCAGGCGCCTTCTTGCAGCGTCGAGAATTCCTCGTCGCCCATCGGGACCAAGCCGGTAAGGCGCACGCGCGCTCCAAACCGTTCGGCGAGATGCAGGTCTCTAGCGGCCTCCCGAATTGCCGTGCTGGAGGCGCGGCCGGGCTCGAGCTGGGAGAAGTCGAGCACCGGTTCGGTTTCGATGAAATGGCGAAGCTGACTTGCTGCAGGTTTCTCGCCGGTCAGCAACTCCTGCCAGGAAAAGAACGCCGGCTTGCCCGCGAGCCCCTGCTCGATCGTATTGGCGGCCATACTCATGGGCCGCTGCATGGCATCCAGCGTGAGTTTGCCCTGCTGAACGCCGGTGAGCCCGAGCCCGAGCGCGGACGCGAGGCCGCGCAGGCTCTGGTCGCTGGCGAGGACATCGATAATCGGCGCGGCTTGAGCGAGACCTTGCGTGAACTGCTTCACTTCCGCTGCCGGGCGGAACAGAAGACCGTTGCGGGTGAAGAACTTATTGCCGGCCAGATCCTCTACGGACTTGAACAGGTCCGGCCGATTCTGAAGGTGACTCGTCAACTCTCGCGCTGCTGCGGAAGCCAATTCCGGCGTCGGCGCATCGACAACCGCCAAAGTGGACTGGAAATTGCCGGGAAATTCACGCTCGAAGGCAGCCTCCCGCTGCCGCCAGGGCAGGTCCTTGGAAATGAGCTTGTTGATGTCCGTGTCGATCGCGAAATGGCTGGCCGCATAAACGCTCGAAAGGATCGCGCTCACCATCACCACGGCAATCACAAGCCACGGAAATCGCGTACAAAATCCAACCAGACGGGCAACTGCTGTTTTAAGCATCAGGAGATAAACACCATTTTACGCGCTACGCTTGTGATTAGAGCGTGGCCGAAACCGCGGGCCGCGGGCCGGGAACTATTGCAAGCGGCGCTAATTATCCGTCATCGAATGCCTTTTCGAGGCGAATGAATGACATGCCCGTGGGGGGGCAGGCCGCTGAAGCGCTACGAAAAGGGCCTCAATCCGCCCCACCGCGCGCTTCCTTCAGTAAGGGTGAGTTCCGCATGACAGCAGCACATTCATTGTCTGCCACCCAGACCTGCCCGCTTCTGGACACGTTGCAGACTCCCGCCGACTTACGTCGACTCCAACCTGACCAACTGCAGCAAGTTGCCGATGAACTCCGGAGCGAGACAGTCAACACCGTCGCAGTCACGGGTGGCCATCTCGGGGCGAGCCTGGGCGTGATCGAACTCACCGTGGCGTTGCACTACGTCTTCGACACCCCTCGTGACAAGCTAATCTGGGACGTTGGGCATCAGGCTTACCCGCACAAGATTTTGACCGGGCGCCGCGACCGTATCCGCACCTTGCGGCAGGTCGGCGGTCTTTCCGGCTTCACCAAGCGCGCCGAGAGCGAGTACGACTGCTTCGGCGCCGCGCATTCTTCAACATCGATTTCCGCCGGGCTCGGCATGGCGGTCGCGCGCGACCTCGCCGGCGAAGACCACAACGTGATCTGCGTGATCGGCGACGGCGCGATCTCGGCCGGCATGGCGTATGAAGCCATGAACAATGCCGGCGCGCACGGGCGGCGTCTGATCGTCATCCTTAACGACAACGAAATGTCGATCGCGCCGCCGGTCGGGGCGATGTCGTCCTATCTGACACGATTGCTGTCGAGCCCCGCGTACATGCAGCTGCGAGACATCGGCAAACAGGTTGCCGAGCATCTACCGCCATTCCTGAAAGAACGCGCGCTGCGCGCGGAAGAATTGGCGCGCGGATTAGTGACGGGCGGAACGCTCTTTGAAGAGCTCGGCTTCTATTACGTCGGCGTGGTCGACGGACACGACGTCAACCAGCTCGTGCCGATCCTGCGGAATGTGCGTGACGCGAAAGAGGGGCCCATCCTCGTTCACGTGCGTACGCAGAAGGGGAAAGGCTACGCGCCGGCTGAAAATTCCGCCGACAAGTATCACGGCGTGGTCAAGTTCGACGTTGCGACTGGAAAGCAGACGAAATCGACGTCGACTGCGCCTTCCTACACCAAGGTGTTCGGCACCTATTTGGTGAAAGAGGCGCAAAAGGACGATCGTATCGTCGGCATCACTGCCGCAATGCCGAGCGGCACGGGGATCGACATTTTTGCAAAATCCTTTCCACAACGAGCATTCGATGTCGGTATTGCCGAGCAGCACGCTGTGACGTTCGCGGCAGGATTGGCGACCCAAGGCTTCAAGCCGTTCTGCGCCATCTATTCCACGTTCCTGCAGCGTGCATACGACCAGGTCGTGCACGATGTGGCGATTCAGCGCCTGCCGGTCCGCTTTGCGATGGACCGTGCAGGCCTCGTCGGAGCCGACGGACCGACGCATGCCGGCTCGTTCGACGTGACCTATCTTGGCTGCCTGCCGGGCTTCGTGATCATGGCCGCAGCCGACGAGGTCGAGCTCGCGCACATGGTCGCCACCGCCGCGCAGATCGACGACCGGCCGTCCGCCTTCCGCTATCCGCGCGGCGACGGCTTGGGCCTCCCGCTGCCCGAGCAGGGCAGCCCGCTCGAGATCGGCAAAGGGCGCATCGTGCGCGAAGGCTCGACGATCGCCCTGCTATCATTCGGCGCCCGTTTACCCGAATGCATGAAGGCGGCGGACATGCTCGCGGCACAGGGAATGTCAACCACAGTCGCGGATGCCCGCTTTGCAAAACCGCTGGATTCCGATTTAATCCTGCGTCTTGCGCGTAACCACGAACTGCTGATCACCATCGAAGAAGCGGCGATCGGCGGTTTTGGTGCGCAGGTCCTTCAGCTTCTCGCCGAACAGGGCGCGCTCGAGCAGCCCGGCTTCAAGGTGCGTTCGATGATCCTGCCTGACATGTTCATTGATCAGGATTCCCCGACCGCGATGTACGCGCGCGCCGGGCTCGATGCCAACGGCATCGTGGCCAAGGTGTTCGAGGCGCTCAATGTCGCGCCTGGCCTGCAACCTCTGTTGCCGGTCGGGGCTCGCGCCGACCGCGTGCTGCGCGGCGTGAACGGAGGGGCCGTATGAGGGTCGTTCTCGCTCAGCCGCGCGGCTTCTGCGCGGGAGTGGTGCGCGCGATCGAAATCGTCGAGCGCGCGTTGGAGAAGTATGGCCCGCCGGTCTACGTGCGGCACGAGATCGTGCACAATAAATGGGTCGTCGACGCGCTGAAGGCGCGCGGCGCGAAGTTTGTCGAGGACCTGACGGAAGTGCCGCCCGACGGCATCACCATCTTCAGCGCGCACGGCGTGGCGAAGAAGGTCGAACTCGAAGCGCAGGAGCGCGGCCTGCATGTCCTCAACGCCACGTGTCCGCTTGTCTCGAAGGTCCACACTCAAGGCCGCCATTATCTTCGAAAGGGTCGCACGGTCGTACTAATCGGCCATGCCGGTCATCCAGAGGTGGAAGGCACCCTCGGGCAGATTCCCGGCGAGGTACTTCTTGTTCAGCGCGAAATGGACGTCGACGCGCTCGAACTCGCACCGGACACGCCGATCGCGTATGTCACCCAGACAACGCTCAGCGTGGACGACACCAAAGGCATCATCGCCGCGCTGTTCCGGAAATTCTCCGACGTCGTGGGCCCGGGGACAGAGGACATCTGCTATGCGACACAAAATCGCCAGATGGCCTTGCGTGAACTGAGCCAGCAGGTCGATGTGATCTTCGTCGTCGGCGCGGCGAATAGCTCCAACTCGAATCGCCTGCGCGAGATCGGATTGGAGGCGGGCGTGCCGACCTACCTGATCGCCAACGGCTCCGAGATCAGAGCCGAATGGGTCGAGGCGGTCGAGGCGGTCGGCATTACGGCCGGCGCATCGGCGCCGGAAGTGATGGTGATGGATGCGATCGAGGCCCTGCGCAAGTTCGGGCCGGTGGAAGAGGTTTCGGCTCTAACGGGACGTGAGGAGAATATGGAATTCCGCGTTCCGGTCGAGCTTCTAGATGTTAAGAACGCAAGCAAAATAGGTAAGGACGGTAGCCTTGGGCATTCCTCTCTTGCAAAAGTTGATTGTGGGTAGCTACGTCGTTCGTCAGCGTCTCGCAGGCCGCAAACGCTATCCGCTGGTGTTGATGCTGGAGCCCTTGTTCCGGTGCAATCTCGCCTGCGCGGGCTGCGGCAAGATCGATTATCCCGACGAAATCCTGAACCAACGCATTTCGGTCGAGGACGCGCTCGGCGCGGTCGACGAATGCGGCGCGCCGGTCGTGTCGATCGCAGGCGGCGAGCCGTTGCTGCACAAGGAACTGCGGCAGATCGTCAAGGGCATCATCGATCGCAAGAAGTTCGTCTATCTCTGCACCAATGCGCTGCTGATGGAAAAGCGCATGAAGGACTACACACCGAGTCCGTATTTCGTGTGGTCGGTGCATCTCGACGGCGACAAGGAGACACACGACCGGTCGGTCTGCCAGGAAGGCACCTACGAGCGCGCGGTCGCCGCGATCAAGGAAGCGAAAGCCAGAGGCTTCCGCTGCAATATCAATTGCACTCTGTTCAACAATGCCGATCCAGAGCGGATGGCCAAGTTCTTCGATAGCGTGATGGAAATGGGCGTTGACGGCATCACCGTGTCGCCGGGCTACGCCTACGAGCGCGCGCCCGACCAACAGCACTTTCTCAACCGGCAGACGACGAAGCAGATCTTCCGCGACATCTTCAAACGCGGAAACGGCGGCAAGAAGTGGTCGTTCAGCCAGTCCGACCTTTTCCTCGATTTCCTCGCCGGTAATCAGACCTATCACTGCACACCGTGGGGAAACCCAACGCGCACGGTATTTGGCTGGCAGCGGCCCTGCTACCTCGTCGGCGAAGGCTATGCCAAGACCTTCAAGGAACTGATGGAAGGCACCGATTGGGATTCCTACGGCGTCGGCCATTACGAGAAGTGCGCCGACTGCATGGTACACTCCGGCTTCGAGGCGACTGCCGTCAACGATTCGATCAGCCATCCGTTGAAGCTGTTCAAACTACGCAAGGGCGTGAAGACGGACGGGGCGATGGCGCCGGAGGTCGACATGTCGAACCAGCGCCCGGCGCAATACGTCTTCTCACGGCACGTGCAGGAAAAGCTTTCGGAGATCCGCGAGGAGAAGGCGCGCGCCAAGGAAGCGCCCCAGCCGATGGAAGCGGCGGAGTAGGTTTCAGGAAGTTCAAATGAAAATGCCCGGCATCACGCCGGGCATTTTCTTTTCCCGAAGCCCGTCATGGTCCGAGAAGGCAAACGATTCAGCTCCTTCAATGGATACCCCGCTTTCGCGGATATGACGGCTGTGCGGCGCTCGCTACATCCCAAACTCAAATCGTCGCACACTGCCCTTCAGCGTCCGATAACGCGCCAGCGCCCAGAGCGGGAAGTATTTGCGGTAGCCGTGATAACGCAGGTAGAAAACGCGCGGGAAACCGGTGCCGGTGTAGAGCTCCTCATCCCACAGACCGTGCTCAGCTTGCGTGTCGATCAGATATCGAATGCCGCGCGCGACCGCCGGGTGCCCCACCTCACCCGAGGCCATCAGCGCGAGCGATGCCCAGGCCGTCTGCGACGACGTGCTTGGCGCCTTCTCGTAACCGCCATAGACGAGCTTGTAGCTGTCGCAGTCCTCGCCCCAGCCGCCGTCTTCGTTCTGAATTGAGACGAGCCAGTGCACCGCCTTGCGGATCACCGGATGCGTGTATGGCAGGCCAGTGGCGTTGAGCGCGCACAGCACCGACCAGGTGCCGTAGATGTAATTCACGCCCCAACGTCCGTACCAGCTCCCGTCGTCCATCTGCTCGCCGACGAGATAAGCGATGCCGTGCTTGATCGCAGGATCGTCGTGCTTCGCACCGAGTTGCACCAGCGCCGACACGCATCGCGCGCCGACATCCTCGGTCGGCGGATCGACCAGCGCGCCGTGATCGGCGAACGGAATGTTGTTCAGGTACTGGTACGTATTGTCGATGTCGAAGGCCGCCCAGCCGCCGTTGCGGCTCTGCATGCCGCGCACCCACTCCTCCGCGCGGGCGAGCACCGTGTCGTAATCGCGCGTGCCGGTCGTCTTGCGCAGCCGATCCATCGCCATGATCACGACGGCTGTGTCGTCGAGATCGGGATAATGCGGGTTGGCGTATTGGAAGGCCCAACCGCCCGGCCGCAGGTTCGGCGCGCGCGCGCACCAGTCGCCGACGATGTCGACCTCCTGCAGCGGCACGAGCCAGTCGAGCGCGCGCTTCACATGCGCATTCGCTTCGTCGCCGCCGACCTCCAGCAGGGCCTGCGCGGCGAGCACGCTGTCCCACACCGGCGAGACGCAAGGTTGGCAATACGCCTCATCCTCTTTAACGACGAGGAGCCGCTCGACCGAGTCGCGGGCGATCGCCGCTTTGCGCGCGTTCTCCGGTCCGCCGAGCGTGTCGTACATCATTGTGGCGTTCGCCATCGCCGGGAAGATCGCACCGAGTCCATCCTTGCCGTTGAGCCGCTCGTCGACGAATTCGACCGCTCTTTGAATCGCGCGGGCGCGCAGTTTTTCCGGCGGATCGTTGAACAGTTTGCGCAGGACGACGTCGACGGCGCGGAAGAAGCCGAAGATCGCCGCGTTCTGATGCGGCGCCTTCTGGGCCGGACCGATGCTGAGCGGCGGCTCGCGGAACAGCTCGTCGAGCGTGATGCCGCGCGGATTCTTCGCGCGCGGCTTGAGCGCGAACAGCACAAGCAGCGGCACCAGCACGGTGCGGCCCCAGTACGAGATCTTGCTGAGATGGAAGGGAAACCAGCGCGGCAAGAGCGTGATCTCGACCGGCATCATCGGCACCGCGTCCCAGCTCATGATGCCGAACAGCGCGAGCAGGCTGCGCGTGAACACGTTGACGTGCTTCGCGCCGCCGTGGGCAAGGATCGCGTCGCGCGCACGCTTCATGTGCGGCGCGTCGACGTCGTCGCCGATCATCTTCAGCGCAAAGTAAGCTTTCACCGTCGCGCTGATGTCGAAATCGCCGTCGTGAAACAGCGGCCAGCCGCCATGCTTTGCGCCCTGGACGCGGCGCAGATAGACGCCGATTTTGCGCTCGAGCTCCGCATCGATGGACTCGCCGCGGTAATGGCGCAGCAGCACGTATTCCGCGGGAATCGTCGCGTCGGCTTCGAGCTCGTAGCACCAGTGCCCGTCCGCATTTTGCTTCGTGTAAAGCGCGCGGCAGGCGGCACCGATCGCCCGCACGACATCGTCGCCGATGTCACGGATGATCGGGGGTGCGGTATCGAGTTCGAGTGTCATGCGGCCCGTGTCCAGGTTCTTCTTGTTTCGATCAGTTCGGCGGCGCGATGGCCAGAGCGCACGGCGCTTTCGATGGTTGCCGGCAGCCCTGTCGCGGTCCAGTCGCCGGCGAGGATCAGATTGCGCCACTTTGTGACCGGGCCGGGGCGCTTGGCATTTTCTTCCGGCGTCGCCGCGAATGTGGCGCGGCGCTCGCGCACGATCTGCCAAGGCGGCAGCCTGTCTGGAAGTCCGGTCACGGCCGCCACCTCGTGCCAAATCTTCGCGGCCAATTCGGCTCGCGGCATGTCCAACAGCTCGCCGGCGTCGCTGACCGTGACGGCAATGCGGCCGGGCAGCGCGAAAATCCATTCGCTGGTGCCATTCACGACGCCGATCATGCGCCTGAAGTCCACGGGCGGGTCGATGCGGAAATGCGCGTTGACGATGCTGCGGAAGGCGCCCGGCGCAGTGAGATTCGGCACCAGCGCCGTCGCGCCATAGGCCGGCACCGCGAGGATGACGCTGTCCTCGTCCTTGAGCCCGATGATATCTTCACCAAAATCGATGGCCACAACGCGATCGCCATCGAAACGCAACGCATGCAGCGGATGCTGCAGCACCACTTCGATGCCGCGTTCGCGCAAGGTACGCAGCGCCGGCGCGATGAACGCATGGCCGATGCCTTCCGGCGCGATCAGCGGACGGCAGGCCTTGCCCCCGATGGCGAGCGTCTCGCGCAACAGGCGCGCGGCGAGTTCGCCCGAGCCGTGCAGCGGCTCGATATTGAGCGCGGCGAGAAACAGCGGCTCGATGAGACGGTCATAGAGCGGGCCCGAGCACGGCATCAATTCGGACAAGGGCTTGTCGCCCGAACGCCACATCAGCCGTGCGAGCGGCCAGTAGTCGCGCAGTTTCGTTTCAGGCACGCGCCGGTTCTTGTCGAATATCCACCACGGGATCGCACCAGAGGAGATTTGGATCTTCCAGCGTGCAAGATTAGCAAGATCGACGAAACAGAACTCCGCTTCCGCCGGGCCTTCCAGCATGTCGGACGCGCCTATGGCAGCGAGATAATCGAGTGCGGCGTGATTGCCCGACAGCAATAGATGCGTGCCGTTGTCGATCACCATGCCGGTGACGTGATCGTAGTAGGAGCGGCAGCGGCCGCCCGCCTGCCCAGCCGCCTCATGCACGACGATTGCGCGTCCAGCCGCCGACAGCCGCACGGCCGCGGCGAGGCCCGCGAGTCCCGCGCCGATGATGTGAACGGTGCTGGCGTCAGATGAAGGCATGGCGCAGTGCAATTCCGAGCAGATGGATTTTGTTGACGCGCACGCGCTCGCGCGGCGGATTGAACCCGCGCGCGGACATGCCGTCGAGAATGCGGCGATAGGCGAGCCCCATGATGCGCGGTGCGCGCACCGCATGGCGAGGGCTGCGCGCCATGATCGCTTCAGCCTTCTCGAAATGCTCGCGCGCGCGCTGAACGACCATATTGCACGCGACGGCCAAATTGGGATGCCCGGCGACGGCCTGCGGATCGCGCGACTGGATGCCCGCGAGCGAAAGCGCTTCCTGCGGAAGATAGAGCCGGCCGATGGCCGCGTCCTCATCGATGTCACGCAGGATGTTGGTCAATTGCAGTGCGCGGCCGAGGTGATGCGCGAGCTTGCGGCCGGACTCTTCATCCATGCCGAAGACGCGCACTGAGAGCCGGCCCACGGCAGAGGCGACGCGATCGCAGTAGAGATCGAGCGCTGAAAAATCGGGCGCGCGGATGTCCTCTCGCGCATCCATCTCCATTCCGTCGATCACGGCGAGGAAATCGTCTTTGCGCAGACCGAACTGCCGCACGGCTCTGGCGAGATTGCTCAAGGATGCCGGCGGCGCACCCGCGTACATCGAGTCGATGTCCCGCCGCCAATGCTCGAGCGCGGCAAGGCGTTCCGGCCGCGGCCCCTCATTATCGGCAATGTCGTCGACCAAGCGACAGAACGAATAGATCTCGTACATTGCCTCGCGCTGCGCTTTTGGGAGGATGCGCATGGCGAGATAGAAATTCGACCCGCTCGCGCGCGTCGCGGCAACCGAGGCGTTGTCCAATGCGGCGCTCACGTTCATCACCAACCGAAGGCCGGTGCCTTGCGCATGAACAGCGACCGCCAGAGGCCGAGCGCCGCGCCGGCTGCGCCGGTCAAGAGCATTTGCGACTTGCGTAAGTGCACGCGCTCGCTCAACGGATCGCGCACCAGCAAGGTCGCGACCAGACGCTCGGCGAGCTTCTGAATCGCGGCAACCTCCATTGCGAGACGCGTGTCGCGCAGCATCGCCGCAAAGGGCCGGCTTTCGTTCAGTAGCGTGCCCGTGCGCCGCGCAAGATCCTGCAAGCAGCGGATCAGCGCAGGCGAGGCATGCGATGCGGCGAGCGCGTCCACAGTCAGGCCGTGCACGCGGAGCGCGTCTTCCGGAATGTAGACGCGGTTCAGCGCGCGATAGTCCTTTGCGCAGTCCTGTAGGTGATTGATGATCTGCAGCGCGGCGCAGAGCGCGTCGTTCGCCCGCCATGTCGCCTGCGACTCGCCGTGCACGTCGAGAACGTAGCGGCCGACCGGCATTGCCGAATAGCGGCAATATTCGATCAGATCGTCCCAGTCCGCGTAGCGCAATTTGGTCACGTCCTGCCGGAATGCGCGCAGAAGATGCTGCGCATGCACGGGAGACAGCCCGCGCTCGGCAACCACACTGCGCAATTGCACGCCCTGCGGCTCCTCATCATTATGACCGAGCAGTGACGCTTCCATGCGGTCGAGACGCGAGAGCTTCTCGTCGGGCGGCAGCGAAGCATGATCGGCGATGTCATCGGCGACGCGCACGAATTCGTAGAACGCCAGGATTGCCGGCCGGTGCTTGCGCGCGATCAACAGTGAGGCGACGGGAAAATTCTCGTCGCCCGAACCTTTGCCGGATCGCAGAGCTGCACTTTCCTTCATCGCAGACCCGGCGCGTTCACGTGCACGCGTCCCTTCCATTCGCCGCCGCGCTTACGCCAATGCCGCCAGGCGGAATCGATCGTGTACAGTGCGTAAAGCGCGGCAATTCCAGGCAGAGCGATACCCCATAAAGGTGACACACGATAGAAGCGCAATGTCGGCACAAAGGTGAGCGCCATCGCAACCCATACCGCGAGCCCGATCCAGCGCGCCGGTCCTTGTGCGAAGATCGCCAGAAGCGGCGCGGCAAAAAAAGTCATTGCGAGACCCGCGATGCAGCCGATCAGCATCAGCACGGAGAAATTGAGCTGCGAATAGGCCGAGCGCGCGATCATCTGCCGTACGTCGGCGAGTCTTCCGTAGGGCCGGATGCTACGCACGCGGTCCGTGAGGCCGAGCCAGATCGGGCCAATACGTTTGAGCTGCCGAGCGAGCCTGCAATCGTCGATCAGCGCATTGCGGATGCTGTCGATACCGCCCGCGGCACGCAGAGCTTCGGTCTTGAGCAGTACGCAGCCGCCCGCCGCTGCTGCCGTCGAAGCTTTCGCATCGAGCACCCAGGCGAACGGATACAGCATCTCGAAGAAATAGATGAATGCGGGCACGTGGCTGCGCTCGGCGAGGCTCTCACAGCGGAGCTTCGCCATGAACGAGGTGAGCACGTATCGGCCCTGCTCCGCCTGTGCCACCAGCCACGACACGCTCTCCGGCGCATGAACGATATCGGCATCGGTCAGCAGCAGGTAATCGGGTGCCCTACGCTCGGCGGCGTTCACGCCCTGCCGCAAAGCCCACAGCTTGCCAGTCCAGCCTGACGGCAGGCTCGCGCTCCTGATGATCTCGACCGCGTGCATCGTCTCTTCTGCCGCGCGTTTGGCAATCACACCGGTGCCGTCATCGCTGTCGTCGTCCACCACGATAACGCTCAGCGCCCCGGCATAGTCCTGCCGCAGCAGCGAGCAGACGCTCTGACCGATCACCGCCGCCTCATTGCGCGCAGGGATAATGACCGCGACCGACGGCCAGCGCACCGGCGATGGCGGGCTGTGGTCATCTCTGATCTTTCCCAGCCAGAACATACCCCGGCCGGTCAGCAGGTACAGCCAAATGGCAGCCGAAATCCCTGCCAGAACAATGGATAACATGAATGTTGCGGGCTCGGTCAGAGGGAGGTTCCTGCTTCAATGTCCGTCGGCCGAAATGGTTCGCCCGGCCCGGAACTTTTCACGCCGGACGGGATTCAAAAGGCCTTTCCGAAGGATAAATCAACCCGTTTCGCCTGTAAGGGGATCTGCGCAAGCGCCCAGCCAGCCGGTTTGCGCGCCGCCACCATCGGCGCAATATGGTCGTAAAGCCTCCAAAGGAGGGCCGCATGAACGCCGAGCAGCAGCTCTGGGCCGATTTTTCCCGGCCAATCGTCACCGCCGACGACTACATCGCGTCTTTGCGCGGCCGGCGCATAAACGTGTTCTTCATGGGCGAGCGCGTCGAGGAGCCGGTCGAGCATCCGGTCATCTTCCCCTCGATCAACGCCATGGCGGAGACCTACCGCCTCGCCTCCGAGCGGCCGGATCTCGGCGGCGCAAAGAGTGACATCGCGGGCGTCCTCACAAACCGCTTCCTGCACGTGCCCACTGGCCCGCAGGACCTCGTCACCAAGCACGAAATGCAGCGCGAACTCGGCCGGCGCACCGGTACCTGCTTTCAGCGCTGTGTCGGCCTCGACGCGATCGGCGCCTGCCATTCGGTGACCTTCGACATCGATGCCGCGAACGGCACCGATTATCACAAGCGCTTTCTTGCCTTCCTCAAGCGCGCGCAGAGGGCGAACATCGTGATCGGCGGCGCGATGACCGATCCGAAGGGCGACCGCTCTTTACCGCCGCACAAACAGGCCGATCCCGATCTCTTCCTGCGCATCGTAAAACGCGATGCGGGTGGAATTTATATTTCCGGCGCCAAGATGCATCAGACCGGCGCGGTCAATTCGCACTGGCTGATCGTGATGCCGACCATGCGCATGACCGACGCCGACAAGGATTGGTCGGTCGTCGGCGCGGTGCGCGTCGACGCGTCGGGGCTGACCTACATCGTCGGCCGCCAGACCAACGATACGCGCGCGGTCGACGGTGGCAAACTCGACGCCGGCAATGCGCAATTCGCCGGACAAGAGTCGATGATCGTGTTCGAGAACGTGTTCATCCCGCATGAGCACGTGTTCATGGACGGCGAATATCAGTACGCCGCGAGCCTAGTCGAACGCTTCACGACCTATCACCGCTCGTCCTACGTCTGCAAAACGGGCCTGGGCGACGTGCTGATCGGCGCGGCGGCGGAAGCGGCTTCACACAACGGTGTCGAGGGCGTCTCGCACATCAAGGACAAGCTCGTCGAGATGACCCATCTCAACGAGACGATCTATTCGAGCTGCATGGCTGGAGCATACCGATCGAAGCCGATGGCGTCCGGCGCGTATCTGAACAACGAGATGCTGTCGAACGTCGCCAAGCACAACGTCACCCGCTTTCCCTTCGAAATCGCGCGGCTCGCGCAGGACATCGCCGGTGGCCTGGTCGTGACGATGCCGTCGGAGAAGGACTTGCACAACAACGAGATCGGCCCGCTGATCCGGAAGTTTTTACAGGGCAAGAGCGGCGTCGAGACCATCGACCGCATGCGTATCCTGCGGCTGATCGAGAACATGACGATCGGCCGCAACGCGGTCGGCTATCTCACCGAAAGTCTGCATGGCGCGGGATCGCCGCAGGCGCAACGCATCCAGATCGCGCGCGGCATGCAAGTCGAGGAGAAGAAGGCCCGCGCGCGAAAGCTGGCCGGGATTGAGAGGCAGCCTTAAGCGGCCGGCCGGCCGAACCGCGTGCGCGGCGCGCTCTTGCGCTGGATTTCGATGGCCCGACGCGCAACGCTCTCCTTCAAACCGGCAAAACTCTGCGCACAGCGTTTGTAGCGCCAAGTGACATGTCTCGCCCGGCCTTGCGCAGGCGTAAGATCGCCCTGGGCGGGATAGTGCTTGGCGTCACCGGTCGCCTGCCCACCATTGTTGGCGCGGCAAGGTGAACGCTTTCTTCCTTTACACGGCAGACAGGCTAATTCGCTGTGAACACGGCCGCGCGGATCTTAGCCTTCCAGGCTAAGCGCGGCACGAAAACGGCGTTTCAGCGTCCCCCCGTCGCGCTCGGGGAGCACGCGCGGGGGCTCGCCCGCGTTGATCGCAATGCGAGCAAACAACGGACCGGCAAAAGCGTTGAGCCGTGCCGCGAGGCCGGCCAAGCCCTGCTCGTCGTGCAGATCGAGACAGAGGGCAAAGTGACAAGCCTGCGCGACGGCGACGAGATCGATCCCGCCGGCCGCGGTGTGGCTCGGCTGACCGCCAGTCTCCCCGTAGACGCCGTTATCGAACACGATCACCGCCAGGTTCTGCGGTTTCTGGACGCCGATCGTGGCGAGCGAGCCGAGGCCCATCAACATCTCGCCGTCGCCGGTAATCACGGCCACCCGCCGTTTCGGTTGCGCCAAGGCGAGCCCGAGCCCGATCATCGCGGCGCCGCCCATCGCTCCCCAGAGATAGAAGTTGCGCGGGTTGTCGCCAAGCGCGGCCAAATCCCACGTCGTCGAGCCGAGCCCCGGCACGACGAGCAGATTGTCATCGCGGTCACGGAGGAGCGCGGCCATGGCGGCACGGCGATCGAGGCGCTGCTGGGTCATTTCGTCCACACCTTCTTGCCGATCAGTTCCTGCGACAGGATCAGAGCGACGATACGTTCGTCGCCGAAGGCAAGCTGCATTGCGCGCCCGGCAAGGCCTTGCACGTCTTCCGGCTTGCGCGCACGCAGCACTTCCGCCTCGCAGATCTGCATCACCGGTTCGACGGCGGCTCCCATTGGCACCTGCCACGGATTGAACTCCTCCCACTCGCCGCGCATCGTGATGAGCATCAGCAGCGGAAACCGACACGTCCGCGCAAGCGAGAGCATGTTGATGCAATTGCCAACGCCGCTCGACTGCATCAGCAGTGCGCTGCGCTCGCCGCCAAGCCAGGCGCCGGCCGCGAGCGCAATGCCCTCCTCCTCGGTGGTCAGCGGAATGTTGCGGATGTCGCGATCCTGGCGGCAGCGCTCAATCAGCCGCGCGTGTCCGGCGTCCGGCACGTAGCCGACCTGCCGGATGCCGGCGCGCTTGAAGCAGTCGTACAGCGCATCAGGCCAGTCGCTCATCGCTCCTCCTCATCCTGCAGGCGGTCGCCGTCTCCATCTTCGTTTTCTGTAACCGGCACGGAATAGACGCCGGAAAGCCAGCGATTGAGGTCGATGTCCAAGCACCGCTTCGAGCAGAACGGCGAGAACGCCGCATCCGTCGCGTTGCCGCAGATCGGACACTTGCGGGCCGCGTTTTGCGTCTTGGGGTCAGACATTATTCGAGGTCACATGTGCTGCATCGATGGCGCGCAGCTCCGTCTTCAGGATCTTGCCGTAGTTGTTCTTCGGCAGCGCAGGCACGAAGACATAATCCTTCGGCCGCTTGAAGCGTGCAATGCGCTGCAAGCATAGCGTATCGAGTTCCTCGCGCGCCGCTTCGCCAACAACGTAGGCGACGACAATTTCGCCCCATTCGCGGTCGGGACGGCCAATCACCGAAACTTCGCGCACGCCCGCATGCGTGAGCAGCACCTCCTCGACTTCGCGCGGATAGACATTGGAACCGCCAGAGATGATCAAGTCCCTCGAGCGGTCCTTCAGGTGCAGATAACCCTCCTCGTCAAAGACGCCGACGTCCCCGGTATGCAGCCAGCCGGAACGCAATGAGGCAGCGGTCGCCTCCCCGTTCTGCCAATAGCCGCGCATCACAACGTCGCCACGCACCAGGATTTCGCCCGTCTCGCCCTGCGGCAGCGGTCGGTCCTCGCCGTCCGCGATCACCACCTCCACGCAGGCGTAGGGCTTGCCGGCGGAGGCCAGACGTTCGCGCCAGCGTGGACACGCGCGGTCGGCGATGTCCTGCTTCGACAGCGTCGTGATCGTCATCGGCGCCTCGCCCTGCCCGTAGATCTGCACCAGGCGCGGGCCGAACCGCTCGAGCGCAGCGAGCGCGTCCTCGCCATACATCGGCGCGCCGCCCCAGACCAAAGTGCGGATGCTGTCCGGATCACAGTCGGCGCCGCTCTCGACCAGACGCTTGATCATGGTCGGCGCCGCGAACATGGATGCGCGGCGCCAGTGCGCAAATAAACTGAAAATTTCGTCCGGCTCGAACCCGCCACTTTCGGGCGTCACCTGCACGCCGAGCCGTACGACATGCGCCATGATGTAGAGGCCAGATCCGTGGCTCATCGGCGCCGCATGCACTATGGTATCGCCGGGCGCGGTCGGATCCACTTCGCTCAGATAGGCGAATGTCGCCTGAGCGAGATTGCGGTGCGTCAACATCGCGCCCTTCGGCCGGCCGGTGGTGCCGGAGGTGTAGAACAACCAGGCGAGATCGTCGCCCCCACGCGGGGCAGCGCCGATCGCATCGACCGAGAACAGCGCCTCGTACTCGCGGCTGCCGATGACGATCAGCCGCTCAAGCGACGCCGGCGCGTGCGGCGCGATCTCGGCATCGAGCCCGATGGAGGCGAAACATACGCGCGCGCCGGAATGTTGCAGAATGTAGCCAAGTTCAGCACCGTGCAATTTGGCATTGGCCGGCACCGCCGCGAGCCCCGCGTGCCAGATGCCGAACAGCAATTCGAGATAAGCGGGCGAATTCTTCGCCACGATGACCACGCGGTCGCCGGGAGCCAGCCCGAAGCGCTCCCGCAACGCGCCCGCGAGCCGGGCGGAGCGCTCTGCCAATTGACCAAATGTCGCGGTCACGCGCGTTCCGAGCGCCGACGCAGGAAGCTTCGGATGGCTTAGTGCCGATCGCTCAAGCCAATGCGCGACGTTCATACACGACCCTGTCATTTCCGGCCGCGCCACAGGCGCAGATCCCGGAACGACAGAATAGGCCGGTTAAATCGCGTTCAGCCAGCCGAAACGGATGGGGAATCCTTCGCCGCCCAAAAGCGACACGGTCTCATACAGCGGCAGCCCGACGACGTTGCTGTAGGAACCGACCAGCTTGACGATGAAGGTGCCGGCGATGCCCTGCGCGGCATAGCCGCCTGCTTTGCCACGCCATTCGCCGGAGGCGAGGTAGGATTCGATGTCCTCCTCGGACAGACGCTTGAAGCGCACACGCGTCTCGACGAGCCGCTGCCGGAAGGCTCCGCGGGGAGTGACGAGGCATATCGAGGTGTAGACGCGGTGGTTGCGCCCCGAGAGCAGCCGCAGACATTGCGCGGCCTGATCGAGCAACTCTGCCTTCGGCAGGATGCGCCGCCCGACCGCGACGACGGTATCGGCGGCGAGAATGAAAGAGCCCTTGAGTTCGTCGTCAAGCGAGACGTTGGCGAGCGCGGCCTGCGCCTTCTCGCGTGCGAGGCGGGTCGTATAGGCGCGCGGAATCTCGCCACGCTTCGGCGTCTCGTCGATATCTGCCGGCTTGAGTGCGTCCGGCTCGATGCCCGCTTGGTTGATCAGCGCGAGCCGGCGCGGCGAGCCGGAGGCAAGCACGAATTTTGGGCGGCCGATCATGAGTTTGGGCGGGACCTGCGATTCAAAGGGAACCTAGCGGAGGGGGATGCCTATCACAACTCGTGGCTCATTCATTGCCCCGTGTCCCGCCGCCGAACCGCTGGCGGATATGCGCTAGCAATTGGTCGCGGACGGCGCGGTAGGCATCGAGCTTCTGCTCGCGGCTGCCCTCGATCGCCGTAGGATCGGGTGTCGGCCAGTACTCAACCTCGGCGGCGAGCGTCCGCGTCATTTCCAGCGCCTTGTGATGCGCACGCGGCGAGAGCGTCACGATGACATCGAAATTGAGCCCCTCCAACTCGTCCAAATCCTCGAACGTGTGGGGGCGGTGGCGCGAAATATCGATGCCGATTTCGTGCATCACGGCAACCGCGAACGGATCGAGCTCACCGCGCTGCGCGCCGGCCGACGCGACATAGATGCGCTTGCCGAACAATTCGCGAAACAAGCCGGCTGCTATCGGCGAGCGCACCGCGTTCAGTCCGCACGCGAACAGCACGGCCTGAGGTCGAGATGGGCGCGCGGACGCGTCCACGGCTCTCAGCCTTTCCAGTGCAAGACGCAGATGAGCGTGAACAGGCGACGCGCAGTATCGATGTCGACATTCACCTTGCCCTTGAGCCGCTCCATCAGGATGCGCGAGCCTTCATTGTGGATGCCGCGGCGGCCCATGTCGATTGCTTCGATCTTGTCGGGCGTCGCGGTGCGGATCGCCTGATAATAGCTATCGCATATCAGGTAATAGTCCTTCACGATCCGCCGTAGCGGCGTCAGCGAGAACAGATGCGCGATCAAAGGCGTCCCGTCGTCTCGGCGAATATCGAAGACGAGTCGGCTGCCCGTGATGCTCAGATGCAGCGCGAACGGGCCTTCGTCTTCATGCCCGTCCGGCGCGAAGATGTTCTGCTCGATGAGATCGTAGATTGCGACCTGACGCTCGTGCTCCACATCCGGATTGGAGCGCCCGATCGATTCCTCATCCAGCGTGACGCGGACGAGGCGTTGGCGCGCGGCCGGATGCGGCTTGTTCGTCATGATAGGTTCAAGCGGATCGACACCGAACGCGCATGCGCCGTCAGGCCCTCCGCTTCGCCGAGCGCGATGGCGGCCGGGCCAAGCACGCGCAGCTGCTCGGGGCCGCATTTGAGAATCGACGTACGCTTCATGAAATCGAGCACGCCGAGGCCGGACGAGAACCGCGCGGAGCGCGCGGTCGGCAGCACATGGTTGGAGCCGCCGACGTAATCGCCTATCGCCTCCGGCGTATGTGCGCCGATAAAGATCGCGCCGGCATTGCGAGCACGCGCGGCAAGCGCATCCGCCTCGGTGGCCACGATCTCGAGGTGTTCGGGCGCGATGCGGTCCGCAAGCGCCAGCGCATCGGAAACCTTCGGCACCAGAATGATGGCGCCGAAATCGCGCCAGGATGCGCCGGCGACATCCGCACGCGGCAGCCCGTTCAATTGTGAATCGACCGAACGGGTGACCGCGTCCGCCAGGTCAGCATCGTCGGTGATTAAAATGGACTGTGCGCTGGGATCATGCTCGGCCTGCGCCAACAGGTCGGCCGCGATCCAGTCCGCGTTGCCGGTCTTGTCGGCAAGGATCAGCACTTCCGAAGGCCCCGCGATCATGTCGATCCCGACCTTGCCGAAGACGAGCCGCTTCGCAGCGGCAACGTAAGCGTTGCCGGGACCGACGATCTTCGCCACCGGTGCGATCGTCTGCGTCCCGTAGGCCAGTGCCGCCACGGCCTGCGCGCCGCCGATGCGGTAGACCTCATCCACGCCGGCAAGCTTTGCCGCCGCCAGAACAAGCGGCGCGAGCTTGCTATCAGGCGAAGGCACGACCATGACCAGCCGCTCGCAGCCGGCGACCTTTGCCGGCACGGCATTCATCAAAACGGACGACGGATAGGCCGCGGTGCCGCCTGGCACATAGAGGCCGACCGCTTCAATGGCCGTCCACTTCGCACCGAGTTCGACCCCGACTGCATCAGTGAAGTGGGCGTCTGTCGGCTTCTGGTTTTGGTGATACGCCGCGATGCGATCACGCGCGAGGGCGAGCGCATCGAGGGCCGCCCGGTCGCAAGCCTTTTCCGACGCGTCGATTTCGGCCGGGCTGACGCGCAGACCGGATTTCGACAGATCAAGGCGGTCGAATTTGCGGGTGAGTTCGATCAGCGCATCGTCACCCCGGGCAATCACGTCCGCGATGATCGTGCGGACGGCGTCCTCAACGTCCTGCGCGGCTTCGCGCTTGGTCGTGAGGAAGCCGCGGAAACGGCTTTCGAAATCCGGGCTTCGGCTGTCGAGACGCAGCGGCATGGGGCGTTCCTGCCGGGACCGCCCGGCTTGATGGTGTGAATGGGGAAACGCCGGCCGGTCGTCAACCCTGCGTCAGGCCTCGGCGGACGGCGAGGGGTTCGGCTCCAGGTCGAGATGCTTGGGGCAAGTGGACGTGGTCCAGGTCGGCCCAAGGTCGGCCAATTCAGCCTCCAGGCACTCCACATCCAGCCGCACGACGCCGCCTCCGGAGAAGACCAGGCGGATCACGCCCGCAGGCGCGTCGGTCTCGTCGAATGCAATGTCAAGGAGGTTCAGAATCGCATTCTTGCCGGCCGGATCGACGTCGCGGCATTTGCATGAGACGACCCGCTCGAAGCGCAGCGCACAACGGCGGCGGCGATATTCGGGACCGTCGGCATGTTCCCAATCGAAGCGATTGAGGCCGAGAACCAGCCGCTTCTCCTGTGGGCGCCACAGCACGTCACAGACCTTCAGCACAGCGTCCTGCAGATGCGTCGATACGACGGCAAGATCATCGCGGTCGAGGACGATTAATTTGAGCTGGTCCATGGCTCTCGCTCCCTTACCGTTCAGTTAGGTAAGGGGTCGCGGGCGTGCAAGGCGGGTCCAAACTCTAAAAGGCAGGCTCGAGGCCGGTGTCCTGCCAGCGCGCGCGGGTGGCTGGGTCTGTCAACGCCTTCAGAAATGCCTGTCCCAATTCGGGCGAGGCCGCGCGCGCCGGAATGCCGGCCGTGTAGGTGCCGACATTGCGCAATTCGCCCGGCAACGGTCCGACGACCTGCAGACCCGGGACCGTCAGCATCTCGCTGATGAACGTCGTGCCGATCGCCGCGCGTCCGTCGGCAACCGCCTGGGCCACCTCATAGCCGCGCTTGCCCAGTGCGGCCTTGGCGTTCACCTCGTCCGCGATGCCCATCCGCTCCAAGTGCGCCGCGAACACCTTGCCCGACGACCCGCCCGCCTTCGGATCGGTGTAGGAGACGCCCTTTGCGTCGAGCAAAGCGCGCTTGAACGCCTCGACCGTGGAAATGTCGGGCTTCGGCGCACCGGCCCTGACCACCACCCCCGATACCGCGGTGGCAAGCGGCTTGCTGGAGCCCGCCTTGACCTGGCCCTCGTCCTCGAACGCCCGGATAGCCGCATCCGGCATCACCAGGAGATCGGGGATGTCGCCCGAGAGGAAACGCTCGCGCAGGCCCCCGGCTGTGTTGAACACGAAATCGATGCGGTGCCCACTCGCGCGTTCGAATTCGGCGCCAATCACTTCGAGTATCGATTCGACCGCGCCCGCGCTCATCACTTTGATCGTCGCCATTCCTAGTTCCTCAAACCTACTTCTGCACTTCCACGCCGGCTTCCTTGATCACCTTCGCCCACTTCTCGGTCTCACTCTCAATGAACGAGCGGAAATGTTCGGGCGTGTCGCCGACCAGGATCGCGCCCTGGCTCGATAGCTTCTCGCGCACGCCGGGGTCATTCATCGCCTCGACGGCGGCAGCGTTGAGCGCCGCAACTGCGTCCGGCGGCGTCTTCGCCGGCGCGATCATGCCGTACCAGTTCTCCGCCTGAAGCGTCGGCATCCCCGCTTCGGCCGTCGTCGGCACATCCGGCGCGCTCGGCGCGTGCTCGGGCGCAGCGATCACGATCGGCCGCAGCTTGCCCGCCTTCACCTGAGGCAGCAGCACGGGCAGATCGAAAAATGCCATCTGCACCTGCTGGCCCAAGAGGTCGTTCACGGCCGGTGCCGCGCCGCGATATGGCACGTGCTGAATGTCAATCTCGGCGGTGAGCTTGAGCAGTTCGCCAGCGAGGTGCGGCAGGCTGCCCGGACCGGAGGAGGCGAAGTTCAATTTCCCAGGGTTGGCCTTCGCATAGGCCGTGAGCTCTTTCAGGTTGGTGATCGGCAGCGCGGTCGCGACCACCAGCATCTCCGGCACCTTGGCGACGAGCGTCACCGGCGCGAGATCGGTTGCGGTGTTGTAGGCGACCTTCTCCATGCTCGGGCTGATCGCCAGCGCTCCCGCGCTGACGATGCCGATCGTGTAGCCGTCGGGCGCGGATTTGGCGACGAAATCGGTGCCGAGCACGCCGCCTTGCCCCGACTTGTTCTCGACCACGATCGTCTGCTTCAGGATCTCGGACATCTTCTGCCCGACCACGCGCGCTATGATGTCGTTCGGACCGCCCGGCGGGAACGGCACGATCAAGCGAATTTGTTTCGTGGGGAATGGCTGGGCCCAGGCAAGGCCCAAGCACAGCGAAGCCGCAAGCGCGAACAAGCAGAGCCTGAGAAGTCGCACGATGATCCTCTCTGATCTTTTGTCGCGAGCGTTTCGACGTTGTTACATTGAAAATGGAAGGAGCGTCAGTCCGGGTTCTACTCGCTCACTCGCTCGATGGCCGCGCCGCAGGCGGCGAGCTTTTCTTCAAGCCGTTCAAAACCGCGGTCAAGATGATAGACTCGGTTGACCGTCGTCACGCCTTCGGCCGCGAGCCCGCCGATCACCAGCGATACGGAGGCCCGCAAATCGGTTGCCATCACCGGCGCGCCTCTCAGCCGCGGCACACCCTCGATCGTAGCCGTATCGCCATCGAGGCGGATGCGCGCGCCAAGCCGCGCCAATTCCTGCACGTGCATGAAACGGTTTTCGAAGATCGTCTCGGTGATGTGCGAGGTGCCCCTGGCGCGCGTCATTAGCGCCATCAATTGCGCCTGAAGGTCAGTCGGAAAACCAGGGAAAGGCTGCGTCGTCACCTTGACGGGTAGCAAGCCCGCGCCGTTGCGCGCGATGCGAATGCCTTCATTGGTCGGCGTCACCGTCGCGCCGGCTTGCGCGAGCACCTCGAGTGCAGCCTGCAGCAGTTCCGGCCGCGCGTTCTGCAACAGCACGTCGCCGCCGGTCATCGCCACTGCCATCGCGTATGTGCCGGTCTCGATGCGGTCGGGCAGCACGGAGTGGCGCGCACCGTGCAGGCGGTCGGCCCCCTCGACGATGATGCGCGAGGTGCCGGCGCCTGAAATTTTTGCACCCATCTTGTTGAGGCAGTCCGCAACGTCGCCGATCTCCGGCTCGCGCGCGGCATTCTCGATCACGCTAGTGCCGCGCGCCAGCACGGCGGCCATCAGCGCGGTATGCGTGCCACCGACGGTGACCTTGGGAAACACGATATCGCCGCCGCGAAGCCCGCCCCGCGCGCGCGCGACGACATAGCCGCCCTCGATCTCGATCTCCGCGCCGAGACGTTCCAGCGCCATGATCAAAAGATCGACCGGACGCGTGCCGATCGCGCAGCCGCCCGGCATCGACACGCGCGCTTCGCCCATGCGCGCTACGAGCGGCGCAACCACCCAGAAGCTCGCACGCATCTTCGAGACGAGCTCATACGGCGCGGTCGTATCGACGATCGACTTCGCCGAAAGGTGCACAGTGCGCCCGGCGTTTGGATCGTCGCCGGGGCGCTTGCCCGCAATCATCACGTCGACGCCATGATTGCCGAGGATGCGCTGCAACTGGACGACGTCTGCGAGCGCGGGCACGTTGTCGAGGATGAGCGGCTCCTCGGTGAGCAGGCTCGCGATCATCAACGGCAAGGTCGCGTTCTTCGCGCCCGAGATCGGGATCGTGCCCTTGAGCTTCTCACCGCCGGTGATGCGTATACGGTCCATTTCGCCCCCTCGCCGGCCCGCGGCGATGCAAAACCACGGGCACACTATGGACCCCGGAGGGGGCCTGCAAAGCCCGATGGCGTGTTTCGATGAACGCTTTCGCTGCGGGAATGCGGCGAAAATCGGACCTCAACGGCCCCGCCCCGGCTCCGGTTCCTGCTTAGCGTCGTCGGCGACGCGCTCACGCTCGCGCGCCTGCGCCTTGCGCTTTCGGAGGTTTTCGCGCAGCGCGGCCGCGAGGCGCTCCTCGCGACGCTGCTTTTCCGTACTTTTCGACGACTGCTCGGCCATACGGGTTAATTGCGCTGCGAGCGCGCAGGCTGCAAGCCTTTGCCTTGCATGGGGATAAGCCTTGTGGCAGTTTCCGCCGCGCTCGCGCCGGGACATTTGGACCGGCCGCGCTTTTTTCCGCTGCCGTAGCTCAGTGGTAGAGCACCCCCTTGGTAAGGGGGAGGTCGAGTGTTCAATCCACTCCGGCAGCACCATT
>Ga0207862_1000032_pt1 | contig 30429 bp, 32 predicted proteins | sample LuqExpMetageno81_FD_187838 | JGI IMG/M metagenome (GOLD analysis project Ga0207862, IMG submission 187838) | Tropical forest soil microbial communities from Luquillo Experimental Forest, Puerto Rico - Sample 81 (SPAdes) | ecosystem: Environmental > Terrestrial > Soil > Tropical forest ... | reverse complement strand
GCGGCATGCGGTCATCGTCTCGACCGTCGGCGTGCGCCGCATTGCGCTTGTCGTCAACAAGATGGACAAGGTCGGCTGGTCGGAGGCCACGTTCCGCCAGATCGAACGCGATTTCCGCAGCTATGCGGAGACGCTCGCGCTCGACGAGGTCGTCTGCATCCCCGTCGCCGCGCGCGCCGGCGACAACGTCGTCGATCGCTCCGACAAACTGCCGTGGTACAACGGCCCGACCGTGCTCGGCTATCTCGAAACGGTCGAGGTCGCGCGGCCGCCGGAGACCTCAGCCTTCCGGCTGCCGGTGCAATTGATCAACCGGCCGGACGCTGATTTTCGCGGCGCCTGCGGCGTCGTGACCGGCGGCGCGGTGCGCCGCGGCATGCCGGTGACCGTTCTTCCTTCAGGCGCCACCTCGCATATATCGCGAATCGCCACCTATGACGGCGATCTCGACGTGGCGCTTCCCGGCCAATCCGTCGCAGTGACGCTGGCGGACGAGATCGACGTCTCGCGCGGCGAGGTGATCGCCGCCGCCGGACAGCCGGCCCGCGTCGCGGACCGCTTCGGCGCGCGCGTCGTATGGATGAGCGACGAGCCGCTCGTGCCGGGCCGCTCGTATATACTGAAGCTCGGCACCGCGTCCGCGGTTGCGACCGCGACGCACGGACTGCACAAGCTCGATCTGCTGACGGGCTCAACCGCGGCGGCGGAGCAACTCGGTCCCAACGATATCGGCGACGCGGAAATCGCGCTCGACCGCCCGCTCGCATTCGATGCCTATGCTGATAATCCCGCCACCGGCGCCTTCATCCTGATCGACCGCGATTCCTGCGACACTGTCGCGATGGGCACGGTGACGCGTGAGCCCCCGCGCACGCGCGCTTCCCGCTTGCGCGATTTCCTCCTGGCCCGTCATTCCGGCAAAGCGCGCGCGGGCGGCGGCCGCGAGACGCATGCGCGCTCCGTGCTCAAGGCGCTCACCTGGCGCGGCACCGGCAGCGTCGATACGTTCGTGCTCACGTTGCTGATCACCGGCTCGACCGTGTGGGCGGGCTCGATCGCGGGCACCGAGGTCGTCACCAAGATCGTCGCCTATTACCTGCACGAGCGGATCTGGGCGCTGGTGCCTTGGGGCCATCACTGAGCGAGCGCATCGTTATCAGCTGCCGTTACATCAGCGCGTCAAGATCACCGATGATGCCCAAGGATTTGGACAGCAACGCTCGGTCTGCGCCGTCACCTGGGCCGGCTGATTCAGATTGCGAGCGGATCTGAGCCTAGAGTCGCCTTGTTACGGGTTCTCGAGCATCCGCCGCCCAGAACAACACGCCGCAGACGAAGCCGCCGAGGGTCAGAACGGCGAGGCCGAACAAGCGGCTCGGATGCAGCGATGCGATCCATAACCGGGTGAAACGAATCAAGATGGCCTTCGCCCGATGTTCCTACTGCCGGGCGCTGGGTTCAACGCCCAGCATGTCGACGAAACGGTTCTCGACCGTCGGTCGGGTGTCGGTCTGGCCGACGTGGCACATCGTGCAGAAATAGCGCCGCGGTGAGACGTCGGCGAGCATCTGGCCGTCGCGGTTCTCGTAATGCGTCACGCTGATCATCGGCGCGCCAGAGCCCTCCACGTATTGCCGGCTGTGGCAGCTCAGGCACGGGTTGGTGGTGAGCGTGATCTGATAGCCCTCGATCGAATGCGGAATGATTGGCGGCTGCTCCGGAAAGCTGCGCATGGGCCGCTGATCGTTGGTGAGCGGATTCGCCAGAGGCGGCACCTGCACCTCTTGCGGAAACGGAGAGGGGCCGACGAGCCGCGGCGACTCCTGGGCATAGGCCATCCCGCCGAGAACGGCTGCCGCGACGATAACGAAGACGCGCCGGGCGCTCACGTCCGCGTAACGGGCTGCACCTTGACTGAACATTTTTTGAAGTCCGTCTGCTTGGAGATCGGATCGGTCGCGTCCAGCGTCGTCTTGTTGATCAGCTGGCTTGCGTCGAACCACGGCACGAAGATCACACCGCGCGGCATCCGGTTGCGCCCCTGCGTCTCGATCCGGCTGCGAATCTCTCCACGGCGCGAAATGATCCGCACCTCGGCGTCCTGATTCAGGTTGCGGCTACGCGCGTCGTCGGGATGCATGAAGCAGACAGCGCCTGGGAAGGAGCGGTACAGTTCGGGCACCCGCATCGTCATCGAGCCGGAGTGCCAATGCTCGAGCACGCGCCCTGTCACCAACCACAGATCGAAGTCTTGATCGGGAGGTTCGGCGGGCGGCTCATACGGCACCGCGAGAATTGTGGCGCGGCCGTCCGGCTTCCCGTAGAAGCGCAGGCCTTCGCCCGCTTTTACGTAAGGGTCATAGCCTTCGCGATAGCGCCATCGCGTCTCCTTGCCGTCGACGACCGGCCAGCGCAGCCCGCGCACGCGGTGATATGTGTCGAACGGAGCGAGGTCGTGCCCGTGGCCGCGGCCGAACCCGGCGTATTCCTCGAACAATCCTTTCTGCACGTAAAAGCCGAATTCCTTCGACTCCTGATTCTCGTAAGCCGGATCGAGTTCGGAAACCGGGAAGCGATCGACGTTGCCGTTTTTGAACAGTACGTCGAACAGCGTCTTGCCCCGATAAGACGGGTTTGCGTTGAGAATGTCGTCCGACCACACCTCGTCTGTGGTGAAGCGCTTGGAAAATTGCATGGTCTGCCAGAGGTCGGAACGCGCCTGGCCGGGCGCGTTGACCAGTTGATGCCAGAATTGGGTGCGGCGTTCGGCATTTCCGTAGCCGCCTTCCTTCTCGACCCACATTGCGGTGGGCAGGACCAGATCGGCGGCGCGCCCCGTTACGGTCGGATACGCGTCGGAAACGACGATGAAGTTGTCCGGATTTCTGTAGCCCGGATATGTCTCGTTGCCGGAATTCGGGGCCGCCTGCAGATTGTTGTTTACCTGGATCCAGTAGAAATTCAGCTTGCCGTCTTTCAGCATGCGGTCCTGCTGAACGGCGTGATAGCCCGGCTGCGGCGGGATGATGCCGGCAGGTATACGCCAGATCTCCTCTGCTTTTTTCCGATGCTCGGCATTGGTCACCACCATGTCGGCGGGCAATCGATGTGCAAATGTGCCGACTTCCCGCGCGGTGCCGCAGGCGGATGGCTGGCCGGTCAATGAGAACGGGCTGTTGCCCGGCTCTGCGATTTTTCCGGTGAGCAGGTGGATGTTGTAGACAAGGTGGTTCGCCCATACGCCGCGGACGTGCTGATTGAAGCCCATCGTCCACAGCGACATCACCTTCCGCTTCGGATCGGCATAAAGCTCCGCCAATTCCTTCAGCAGGCCAGGCTCGACGTCGGACAACGCGGAAACCTTCCCCAACGTGTAGTCTGAAACGAACTTGGCGTACTCGTCGAACGACATCGGCGACATCGCCGCCGGATCTTTTGCGCCGGTCGCCTTCTGCTCCCGCGGATTGTCCGGACGCAGGCCGTAGCCGATGTCGGTGACACCTTTGAACGTCGCGGTGTTCTTGTCGACGAATTCGCGGTTCACCCGGTTCGTCTGGATGATAGTGTTCGCGATGTAATTGAGAATCGCGAGATCGGTGCCCGGCTTGAACACGATCGGGATGTCCGCCAGGTCCGAACTGCGGTTGGTGAACGTCGACAGCACCGCGACCTTCACGTTCGCATGGCTGAGACGGCGGTCGGTCAGACGGCTCCACAGGATCGGGTGCATCTCCGCCATGTTCGAGCCCCAGAGCACGAACGCGTCGGCGGCTTCGAAATCATCGTAGCAGCCCATCGGTTCGTCGGCCCCGAATGTGCGGATGAGCGCGAATGCGGCGGACGCCATACAGTGGCGCGCGTTCGGATCGAGGTTGTTGGAGCGGAATCCGGCGCGCATCAGCTTCGTCGCCGCATAGCCTTCCCAGATCGTCGATTGGCCAGAGCTGAACATCGCGATCGCGGTCGGCCCTTTCTCCTTGAGCACGCGCTTTGCCCGCTCGGCCATCACGTCGAAGGCCTCGTCCCAACTGACGGGCGTAAACTCACCGTCCTTCGCGTAGACGCCGTTGCGCTTGCGTAGGAGCGGCTGGGTCAGCCGGTCGGCGCCGTACATGATCTTGGAGAGGAAATAGCCTTTGACGCAGTTGAGACCGCGGTTCACGTCGGCCCGCGTGTCGCCATGGGTCGCGACGACATGGCCATCCTTGACACCGACCATCACGCCGCAGCCGGTGCCGCAGAACCGGCACGGCGCCTTCGACCAGGTAATGTTCAGGTCGCCGCCCACAATCGGCTGCGCGAAGGCCGGAAGCGAAACGCCCGCCACGAGCGCTGCAACTCCCGCCGCCTGAGCGCGGATCAACTCCCTGCGCGTCAGCGTCATGCGCATTCTCCTTCAACTTCGTTCGGGACGGTTTGCTCGTAGGCGAGCACAGCCGAGAGCACTCCCTCCACCGCCGCGATGCCGGCGAGCGCCTCGCCGGCTGCATTGCTGCTGGGTGCCTCAATGACGACGATCGCCGTCGTGTGGTCGGCGTAGACGACCTCCACGCCGTGCATGTTGTCGAGTTGGTCGAGGACTCTCGAACCCGCATTCTGACCGAAGCGGATGATCGCGCTGGAAATGTGATTAGTGGCAAACAGGTCCGAGGGCATTTGCACGCACCGCCATCACGCTGTCAGTGGACGCCGAGCACCAGTTGCGACATCCAGACGACAAAGCTCGCGCTGACGCGATCGCGAGCACGGATCAGATCAGGATGGCGAGCACGAGAAAGGCCACCGCTTCGTCGGCGCGGTTGGTGCGAGGAGCCGTGGTCGATTGTGGGATAGATTGATCCATGGGTTCGTGCCCCTCACTTGGATCAACAATCGCGCGCTATTGGCCAACGATCTAACCTTAGGAACTATAATGCGCGTGGAGCCCCGGTGCATTGATGTATATTGTTGAGTTAGATCAACGAGCCGCGAACGCGCTGATCGCGCATTATTTCAACGTTTATCGGCCACCGTTGCTGCGGCACGCTGGCTTTGGCCCACGACGTCCGTCCCAAACGTCCGCCAAGCGCCACAAGCACGCATAAAACGTCCTTAGGCGTTTGGATCAAAGGCGTTCGGGAAGAACAGCTGCTTCCCATTGATCTTGTAGTCGGCGATGGCTTTTTGGCCCTCCCGCGAAAGCAGCCAGTAGATGAATTTCTGGCCCAAGTCCTTCTTCACGTCCGGATGTTTGGCGGGGTTGACCAGCATCACGCCGTACTGATTGAACATGCGCTGGTCGCCTTCCACCAACACTTGCAATTCGCCCTTGTCCACGAGGTGCGTCCATGTGGCACGGTCGGACAGTACGTAGCTGTTGCTCACGACCGCGCGCTCCAGTGTGGCGTCCATGCCCTGACCGATCGTGGTGTACCAAGGACCTCGTTCTACATCGATGTCGATGCCGGCATCCTTATTCCAGATCATGAGCTCAGCGAGATGGGTGCCAGAGCGGTCGCCCCGCGATATGAAGGGTGCCGATTTGTCCTTGATCGCCGCGAACGCCTTCGCGATGTCCTTCAAAGACCTGACACCAGCGGGATCGTTCTTCGGGCCAAGCAGTACAAAGTCGTTATACATGACGGGATAGCGCTTCACCCCTTCGCCTTCAGCGACGAACTTCTGTTCCGCCCATTTGGCATGCACGAACACGACATCGGCCTCGCCGCGCCGGCCGGCATCGAGCGCTTGACCGGTGCCCAGCGCCAGCACTTTGACGCCGATGCCGGTCTTCTGCGTGAAGAGCGGAAGCAGATAGTCGAACAGACCGGAGTCCCGCGTTGACGTCGTTGAAGCGATGACGATCGATCTGCCCTGGCCGATCGCAGGCCCGGCTACGAACGCGCCGCAGATTACGGCAAATGCGAATACAGCCTTCCCCAAAAAACGCATACGACTTTTCCCCCGCCGAAGAACGAATTGTATCAGGCGGATGTCTCGCCGCCATGTCCCCGTCAGAAGCAAGCGTAAGCGGGAAAATGGTGACCGTGTGGACTAAATGCGGCGGCACGAACGACGATCTCTACGTTCATTGACCAGATTAGAGATTTGCATGGTACCGCAATGTGCATCTTTTGTGTGCAGCTGAAATGACAGTATTGCTGCCACGTCAACGCGTGCGGTGATGCGCTGCGGCCACAGAGAAAGAGTCTTCGCCGCTCCCGACAAAGGTGCCTTCGATTTGCCTCGATCCGATGACGGACTTTTGGGATCGGGGGGACCCCATGTTCCGATTTCGCATTGTCGTGTCGATCGCGACGGGGCTGTTGCTGTCGGCGTGCGCCCAATCGGCGCTGGTGCAGAAAACCGAATTGACGCACACACATGAGCGGCAAGCACCGGTCGCTGCAGCACGAGTTGCTTCGATCAGCCCGGCTTCATACGGCATCGCCAGCTATTATTCGTACCCTGGGCAAACTGCGAGTGGAGAACGGTACGATCCAAAGAAGCTTACGGCGGCCCATCGGACGCTCCCGTTCGGCACAAAACTGCAAATTACAGATATCCATAGCGGGCGTTCGGTCGTCGTGCGCGTGAATGATCGGGGACCGTTCATCCGCGGTCGTGTGGTGGATGTGTCCTATGCCGCCGCCCGCGAGCTTAATCTGCTACACGCGGGCACCGCCAAAGTGAAGGTCGAGGTACTGACACAATAGGCCTTCCGAGCAAACCGCACACCTGCGCAAGGTCCGCAAGCGGGCTCAGGCACTCTCGTGCGTGGGCAGAATCACTTGAAACAACGCCCCACTTGTGCCGTCCGAAGACGCCGAAACCCGCCCGCCGTGACGCTCGACGATCATGCGGGAAATGGCCAGTCCCAATCCCATGCCGTGCGATTTCGTCGTGACGAATGCATCGAATATGCTGTTCAAGTCCGCCGGATCAATGCCGGGGCCCGAGTCTTCGATTTCAACAACGACTGCGCCATCGCCATGGCGCTTCGTTCTCAACTGCAGCACCTTGTGGCCGTCCTTGACTGCGCTCATTGCTTCAATTGCATTTTGCAGCAGGTTGATCACAACTTCCTGCAATTGGCCGTAATGACCCATGACCCGCGGCAGGCCGGACGCAAGCTCGAGCCGAACCATGACGTCATGCGTTTTCAACTGCTCGCGCAGAAGATCCAACGCTTGCAGCGCAAGTTTGTTTATGTGGACTCGCTCTTCCTTCTTATCGGGTCTCCCGAACAAGGCGCGGGTATTATTCACAATTTGGCCGGCACGGTGACTGTTGGCGACGATGCTAACCAAAGCCGACCGAACTCTTTCGAGGTCGGGCTGCGGGTGGTCGAGAAGCTGTTGTGCCGTTTCTCCTTTCAGCGCGATGATCGCGAGGGGCTGCTTGACTTCATGCGCCATCGTGGCGGTCGCCGCCTGCACATTCATCAATTTATTGTCCCGTTCGCGCTGCAGCATGATGTTCGTGCGAGCGAGAGACTCTTCATGCGCTTTTCGCTCTGCGAACAAAGCGCCAAGGATTAATGCGCAGAGCGATGCCGTCAGCAGACCGGCCTGAGCACACAGGATTCGCTGGGTGATCGGAAGGTTGGGATCGCCGAGAATGCCAAACCCGAACGTGGTCGCCCAAACGATCGTCAGCGCGACGATGAATGCGGCCGCCGCGGCGAAGACGGGTCTGCAGCGCGCGGAAACCCACAGCAAGAGCGGGAAGAACAATGCCGTAGGGACCACGGCCACCCACAACTCGCGCGGCAGTAGCACAACGAGTCCGCTCGCGACGGTTAGCATCACTAGGACCATCACTCCTTCGAAAATTTCGTTGCGCGGCGGCGGATCGCGCACCGCTTGAGCGAGTCCGATTAGGAGGGGTGCAACGGTGATAATCCCAAGTCCGTCAGACGCAAACCAATGGTGCCAGATCGTCATGACAGGCGCTGGCGAGCTATGGAAAAATTCGAAGCCCGCTGTTCCGCCGATTCCCGAAATGGCAGTCGCCACGATCGCCGCTATCAGTAGTCCGACGACGTTGCGGGGTTTATCCAATCTAAACGGCGCGCCAAAGTAGCTTTCGATGAGAACGGAGACGAGCACAGCTTCGCCGGCATTGAACAGAGCGAAAACGATGGTACTCCAGATGTTGCGGTCCCCCAGCAGATTGGCGGCAATGGTCGCCGCCATAGTGCCGGCGATGACGGGCAACCGCGCTTCCGGTCCGAGACAGATAAGCACGCCGGCAGAAACGCCGGCGGCCGGCCAAAAAACGGCGACGCCATCAGGCTCGGTGAGAAGGAAGAGGCTCAGGCGCGCGGATAGAAAATAGGCAATGGCGACCGCAATCGTTAGGGCTGCCGAATTGACCCAGCCGCGCGACATATGCAAGGAAACGGCCGGACGGTAGTCGACTCGACTCACCGAATACTGTTCCATCAGGCTACCCCACACAGCAGAACTGCGAGCCAACCGACGCGAGCGCCAGCCGAATCCGGCGATGTGTTCAGTGTTGCCGCAAAGACGCGAAGGGCCAATCGGCCATCCCGTCCTGCCACAGAGCCTACTCTTCCAAATTGTATTCTAGCGGTGGACATCCTTGTCGGCTACGGGGTCAAAACCGGAAATCCGCGCCCTGACATCAGAGGCCGGTTCTGCGCGCGAAGGCCGACATTCGGCGCTTGAGCCGCAGCGGAGCTGCCAAAACATTGGACAGGCACCGGCCCGCCATGGCTTTTGACGTGCTAAATTCGCTGCGGAACTCCGATCCGAGCCGACGGGTGCCTTATTCCTCAAGCACCCAGATGCCGGGCTTGGAACATTATAGTTATTGGACGGAAGGCTGTGCGATCATCATCGCGGCGGCGCCGCACCGCCCCCCTACTCCACGCGTGCGCCCGAAAGCGCGACAACTTCCTTCCAGATCGTCCGTTCCTTCGCCGCGAATGCGAGCACCTCTTCAGGCGTCGAGGAAAGGCACCGCGCGCCGGCCACTTCGAAGCGCTGCTGCAGCGCCTTGTCGGAGGCGATGGTGCGCATCGCGGCCGAAACCTTGTCGACGATCGCGCGCGGCGTGCCGGCGGGGAAGACGAAAGCGGCCCATGACGTTACGACGAAATCCTTCACGCCCGCTTCGCCCATCGTCGGCACCTCGGGCAGTGTCGGCCATCGCTTGGCCGAGGTCACCGCGAGCGCGCGCATCTTGCCGGACTGGATTTGCGGGATGTAGGAGGCGAGATTGTCGATGGCGAAGGTGACGTCGCCCGCGAGCATCGCGGGGATCGTCTGCGCCGCGCCACGGAATGGCACGTGTACCGCGTCGAGACCGGCCTGTTTGGAGAACAGCACGCCGGAGAGGTGCGGACTCGTTCCGACGCCGGGGCTGCCGAAATTGATCTTTCCCCTCTGCTTCGCCCAGGTGATGAACTCCGCCACTGTCTTCGCCGGCACATGGTCCGACGCGACGACGAACACATTCGGTAGCTCCCACGTCATGCTCGCCGGGGTCAAATCTTTTTCCGCGTCGTACGGCATCTTCGCGTAGAGATATTGATTGATCGCGAAATGGCCGATGGTCGCGGTGCCCATCGTGTAGCCGTCGGGCGCGCTCGTTGCGACATTGGCGATGCCGATATTGCCGCCGGCGCCGGCGCGGTTCTCGACGACGAACGATTGGTTAAACGCGTCCTTTAATTTCTCGGCGAGAATGCGCGTGAGCACGTCGGTCGAACCGCCGGCCGGATAGGGCACGATCACATGCACCGGGCGCGACGGCCATGGCTCGTCGGCGCGCACGCCGCTCGCGAGTATCGTGCAGGCAGTGGATGCAAGAAAGAGACGGCGGTCGAGCATCGGCTGGTCCTCCCCTTTGTGAGGAGCATCCTAGCCCACGCTGCCGAGGCAACAAAAGGAGTTCCATTATATGCACTTTTAACAATCGGTTTGTTGGCCGCCGCCACCCTGGCCCTGGCGATCCCGGCGCATGCCGACGACATCTCAGTCGACACCAGCACGCGCAGCCCGAGCGTCGGCGTCCATGAACATGCGCACGAGCGGGTGACGGTCGGCATGGACGAAACATACGCGCCACTGCAAGGTCTCAGTGCAGAAGAAGCCCCGGATCGCATCCGGGCTTCTTCCGTGTGCCGTCCACATGGCCGTCCGTCCGGTGCTCGGCCTCAAGACGTTATAATTTTCCAGCAGACTCCTTCGCCGACCCCTCGCTAATTAACTGCAGATATCCGCAAATAGTCACATATCGACCTCAGACGGCCGCCTGGCGGCCCGAGATGCTCGACTCTTTTGCTCAACTAACGCATGATATCCGATACTGATCCGGTTGAGGGGGGTACAGCGCGTATGCCTGCAGCGAGCGACGCAAAGCGCTTCCACTTCGTGCTGATCAAGCCGACGCACTACGACGACGACGGTTATCCCATTCAGTGGCTGCGCTCCGCGATCCCGTCGAACACACTCGCGTGCCTGAACGCGCTCGCGGAAGACGCGCGGCGACGCGAGGTGCTTGGCACGGGCGTCGAACTGCGGCTGCACACCTATGATGAAACGAACCGGCGCGTGAAGCCAGCGCAGATCGTCCGCATGATCCGCCGCCAGGGCGGCCGCGCGTTGATCGGGCTTGTCGGCGTGCAGTCGAACCAATTTCCGCGCGCGGTCGACCTCGCGCGCCCGTTTCTCGCGGCCGGCTTGCCGGTGTGCATCGGCGGCTTCCACATTTCCGGCTGCATCGCCATGCTGCCCGAACTGCCGGCCGATATTCAGGCGGCGCAGAAGATGGGCATCTCGTTCTTCGCCGGCGAGGCGGAAGAACGCCGCATCGACGAGGTGCTGCTCGACGCCTACGCCGGCGCGTTGAAGCCGCTCTACAACTACATGGACGATCTGCCGGCGCTCGCGGGCGAGCCGCCGCCGTTCCTGCCCAAGAAGCACGTGCAGCGGACCTCCGGATCGCTGTCGAGCATCGATCTTGGCCGCGGCTGCCCCTACCAGTGCTCGTTCTGCACGATCATCAATGTGCAGGGGCGCAAGAGCCGCATTCGCTCGGCCGACGATCTCGAGAAGATCGTACGCGAGAACGTCGCGCAGGGCATCAAGCGGTTCTTCATCACCGACGACAATTTTGCCCGCAACAAGGATTGGGAGCCGCTGTTCGACCGCATGATCGCGATGCGCGAACGCGAGAAGATGAACATCGGCTTCACCATCCAGGTCGACACTTTGTGCCACAAGATCCCGAACTTCATCGAGAAGGCGACGCGGGCCGGCGTGCGGCGCGTGTTCATCGGACTCGAAAACATCAATCCGGACAACCTGGTCGCGGCGAAGAAACGGCAGAACAAGATTACCGAATATCGCGAGATGCTGCAGAAATGGCGCAACCATGGCGCCATCACGTATGCCGGCTATATCCTCGGTTTCCCGGCCGATACCAAGCAATCGATTCTGCGCGATATCGAGATCATCAAGCGCGAACTGCCGATCGACATCCTCGAATTCTTCTTCCTGACGCCACTGCCGGGCTCGGAAGACCACAAGGTACTCGCAGGCAAAGGGATCTGGATGGATCCCGACATGAACAAATATGATCTCAATCACCGCGTCTCGCATCACGGGACGATGTCGGATGCCGACTGGGAGGATGCATATCGCGCGGCGTGGCTTGCGTTCTATACACCGGAGCACATCAATACGATCATGCGACGGACCTGCGCCTGCCCCATCGGCCGGCCCGGCACCACGCTGTCGACCATCCTGTGGTTCTATTTGATGCTGCTGTTCGAGGGCGTGCATCCACTCGAAGGCGGTGCGATCAGGCTGAAATCCCGCCGCGACCGGCGCCATGGCATGCCGATCGAAAACCCATTCGTCTTCTATACGAAGTACTGGGGCGGCACCGCGGTGAAGTTATTCAAATACGCGCGCGTGTATCTGCGCTGCAAGGCGATGCTAGACGCCGCGCTGAAGGCGCCGGATCGATGGAGCTACAGCGACCTCGCGATTGCGCCACCGAAGACGAACGAGTTCGACGCGCTCGATCTGTATCACGCCACAACCGGCGGCGAGGCGGCGCTCGAGCGCAAATATCGAGAGGACGCTATTCGTGCGCGAACGACGCACGACGTCCCGCCGCTTGGCGAAACGCCGGCGCGCCTAGCCGCCGCCGAATAGGTTTCAATCGAACCGACCGTCTTTTTTGAAGCTGGACGATTTCCTGATCAATTAAGAGCCGTCCAGATTAGGCCTGTGCGTGCGGCCGCTTTCAGCAACAGGGACGTCCGCTGCTAAGCGGAGTAGTCGGCAGCCGCGGTGTCGTCGTGTCGCGCCCGCGCGCCACTCAACCCATCGAAAATCGGCGTCAGCACGACAGCGACGAACAAGTTGACAATGAACGTGTACAGCGCGGTGTATCCCGGGATGCCGAAGCCGAACAGGGTGAGCGGAAAAGTTGGCGTCAGATTGACCGCCGCCGCCATCCAGGTTCCTGTGACAATTCCGACGAGCCATCCGAGCAGAAGTGCCCAGTCGTTGAACCAGCGTGTGTAGACGCCGAGCAGAACCGCTGGCAGCGTCTGAATGATCCATATTCCGCCCAGCAACTGCAGCTGGATCGCATACTGCGTCGGAACGAACAGAATGAAAACAAGCGCGCCGAACTTGACGATCAGCGATACGAGCTTCGCCATCTGCGCTTCCTGCTTATCGGTCGGATTCGCGTTGATGAACTCGCGATGGATGTTGCGGGTGTAGAGGTTCGCCGCGGCGATGGACATGATGGCGGCGGGAACGAGAGCGCCGATTGCGATGGCCGCAAACGCGATTCCGACGAACCACGATGGGAACGAGTGCAGGATGAGGGCCGGAACGGCGAAGTTGTTGCCGAACTGCTTGAAGCCCGGAGCGTATTCCGGCATTGCGCCGACGCCGGCTGCGATGGCGAAGAAGCCGATGAGAGCCAGCAGGCCGAGCATGAACGAATAGCCCGGAAGCATGGCGGCGTTCCTTCGGATCGCATGGCCGCTGTTCGCGCTCAGTATCGCGGTCACGGAATGCGGATACAGGAACAGCGCAAGCGCCGATCCAAGCGCGAGCGTGGCATAGCTGCTGTAAGCTCCCGCAGTGTGCGGTCCGGGCGTCGCAAGCAAGAGCTTAGCGTCCGGCACCGCGGAAAATATCTTTCCAAAGCCGCCAAGCTGGATTGGAATGACGATGACGGCGGCGAACGCGGTCACGTAGATCAGCAAGTCCTTCACGATTGCGATCGACGCCGGCGCGCGAAGACCGCTCGAGTAGGTAAACGCCGCCAGGACGATGAACGCGATGATCAGCGGCAAGTCCGCCGCGAAACCAGTTCCTGAGACTCCGAGGCCGCCGATCACAACCTGAATGCCGACGAGCTGAAGCGCGATGTACGGCATCGTGGCGAAGATGCCCGTGATCGTGATGGCGAGCGCAAGCCACCGGTTTCCGAACCGCCCGCGCACGAAGTCGGAGGCCGTGATGTAACCGTGCTTGTGGCAAACATACCAAAGGCGCGGAAACGCGAGGAAGAGGATCGGGTAGATGACGATGGTGTAAGGAACAGCGAAAAACGCGATCGCGCCTGCGCCGAACGCCAGCGCCGGGACGGCGATGAATGTATAAGCGGTGTAAAGGTCGCCCCCGACCAGAAACCAGGTGACCATCGTCCCAAAGCGCCGTCCGCCCAGTCCCCATTCATGCAGGAGATCGAGATCGCCTTTGCGCCAGTGGGCAGCGGCGAAGCCGAGCCACGTGATGAAAAGAAACAGAGCGACAAAGACGACGAGCGCGACCCAGTTGACGTCTTGCATCACCGTCTCCCTGCTATGTCATCATCACGAGCAGTGAAAAGATGGTCGGTCGCGAAATAGACAATGACCGTCAAGATCGCGCCGATGATGACCCATAGCAGCTGGTACCAGTAGAAGAATGGAATTCCGATAAAACGCGGCTCGATCGAATTGTAGAAGGCCGGCCACAATACAGCGATCCACTGAACGACGAAGAGCAGATACCACCAGCTCCAGACCGGGCGTCCGCGGGCAGGATCAGGCATCTCGACCTCCCAGGCCGGCGAAGGCGGCGCCGGTAATTTCGTAATTCTGAACGACGTATTGAAGTTGCGTCGCCTGCATCCGCCGTGGTTGGCCGGATCGACCGGGCGGCGCAGTTCGGGTGAATCCGCACCCCGGCGAGCCCCTATCGGCGAACGCTAAACGTCCAGAGATAAAGCGCTTCTCAGGCTGTGCCCGGAAGCTCAAGCGGACGACCGGCGACCCACTTGAGGAAGCGCCCGGTTCAAGCGGGGCCAAACCACGCCCGCCGAACCTCACGCCTGTTGAATGGCTGGCGCCGTCCGAGATTGACCGCCCTGACCGGAAGGCCGCGACACGTCGCCATGAACAAGCAGCGTTCGTTGTCGCGGTGACACGCGACCGCAAACTGCAACTTGAGCTCGAGGCGATCGATCTGCCCCAAAGGGCAATAGGCATTCGGATAACTCGGCTCTAGCGTCGACTGGGTTTTGGTAGAGGAATTGATATGTTTGCCCATTCTGACAGTGCGCCCGCAGCAAGCCGTTCCGGGATGAAAACACCCTGTCGGGCTGCATCACTGACAGATGTGGAACGAGATGCCATGCTGGGGACAATCCCCAACCTCCGGCGTTTTGCTCGATACCTCACGGGAAACGCAGATCGCGCCGACGATCTTGTTCAGGAGACGCTTCTTCGGGCAATTACAAAGATAGATCGATTTGAGCCCGGCTCGAATATGCAAGCCTGGTTGTTTACGATCCTACGAAACCTGTTTCTGGGACAGTGTCGAGTTCTTCGGTGCGAACGCGCCTACAAATCGTCGCCAGTCGCGGGACCGATGTCGGCTCCTCCCGCACAATACGTCGTACTCCAGGCCCGCGAGCTGCAAGACGTGATGCAGCAGGTGCCGCTACAACAGCGCGAGGCGCTTCTGCTAACCAGCGCGTACGGCCATTCTTACGATGAGGCCGCAGCTGTCTGCCGTTGTCCAGTCGGAACAGTCAAATCGCGAGCAAATCGAGCTCGTGTGCAGCTCGCCAAGCTAATGGCGATAGATCATGCATCGGATTTCGGGCCGGACCGACGCGACCTTGCCGTGGTCGGTTGACGGATGGGCCACTCTGAACCGGCCGATCGCTCCACGCTGACAAATCAACCGCACATTCGAGACCTTCAAAACAGGTGCGCATCAATAGGACCCACCATGGCAAGTCCGGCAATTAAAACGTCCTCCCCCGCTCGATCCGCCACAACACCTTTGCCCACGCCGTACTTAGCCATGCTTAATGCTGCACTTGACTCGATCGGCGCTGTCAAATCGGTTCGCCGCGGTCACGAAATCTACGGCGAGAATGAACCTGCCGAATTCCTGTACAAAGTTCTCAGCGGGACAGTGCGCACTTCCAAGGTGCTCAGTGACGGTCGGCGGCAGATCGGAGCGTTCTATTGCTCGGGGGAAATGTTCGGGCTCGAATTTGGTGAAACATATTCGTTTTCTGCCGAGGCAGTCGGAGAGTGCACAATTCTGGCGGTGGATCGGCACTCATTAAACTCGGTGGCGTCCCGCAACAATAAAGTCGCATACCAACTTTGGCTAGTTACCGCCGCCGAACTAGAGCGGGCACACAGGCATATAACGCTCCTGATCAAAACGGCTCAAGAACGTGTCGCAATGTTTCTGTTGCAGATGGGGACCGGGCCAACGACCGGGAGTGAGATCGATCTGCCGATGTCGCGGCAAGACATTGCCGACTATCTTGGACTCACGATTGAAACCGTTTCGCGAACAATCACACAGTTCGCGAGAGAGGCCGCTATCGAGGTTCCAACGTCGCGCCACATTCTGGTTCACAATCGCGCCGCACTGCAGCGGCTGAACGACTGAGCGCCGGCGCTCCTAACCGATGAATATCCACAATCGGCTAGATACAGGCAAAATGGGCCAGGCTGGCCCGGACCGACCCGACTCTAGCCGGTCTCGCACAATGGGCCGTCCGCGTGCGCGGGATCGAGGGTGCGCGACGAACGCAAGTGCCCGCGCGTCGCTTGGCCGGCGAACTTGATCCAGTTCGCCGTCGTACCCAGCGAAAACTCCTCCAGCCGTCGCGCCTCGTTCGCGGCAAATGCGTCGCAGGCGCGTTTCACCGGATCGCGTGCAACCTGCAGTGATCCGCCGCGAAGTTACGCGCTTTTGATGATGCGGCGCTGGGAACGGAAAGTTCAAACCTACGTTTCCCGCACCGTACAGGATCACAGGACTCTGGATCGTGATGGATCAGAGGAGGCAGAATCATGACATATGATCCCAATGGCCGCTACGAGCGCGTCGATCGCACGGGTTATGGCGCGTGGGCCGTTCTCGGCTTGATTGCCTTGTTCATCGTCGCCGGCTTCATTTATTGGGGCGCGTTGGGCGGCGGCAATTCGGAAACCGCGAGCGCTCCGATAACGCGCGGCGAGACCACCGGTATGGGCGGCTCAACCGCTCCGGCGCGTCCGATGACGTCGCCGGCCACGCCGGCTGCGCCTCCAGCGCCCGCCGATCAGGCGAAATAAGACAAGCTCTGGGGCGGAAGGAAAGGGAGCCGTTCAGGCTCCCTTTCCTTTTTCTCCGGCCGCCCGCGTCATTTGGAACAAAGCCTTGGAACTTTGGTTGTGACGAGCTAAGGGACGCCCCGCGAAAATGTGTGTCAAACCTTGAGGCTGACGCACGAGGAGCGGCCGCGGCCACCCCTTAAATGAGACGATGCACTGCAGACGATGCACTGCGTGCGCGTTCACTTCATCGAAGGCTTGCTCGCCGAAACGGTCGTTCTGCCCGTCCCCCGGGCTGTGCGTCCTCTCGTATCCTGCCATACTCGCGGAAAAAGGGAGGAGACATGCTCACCAGACGTTCGCTGCTTTGCGCAGCCGCTTCGACCACACTCGCGGGCATGGCTGCGTCCGCCTTCGCCGAGACCGATTTCCCCAACAGAGTGATCCGCATCCTGGTGGGCTATCCGGCCGGCGGCGGCGTCGACATCGTCGCGCGGCTCGTGGGCGAGCACATGCGGCAGGCCTGGGGCCAGTCGGTGATCGTCGAGAACCGCAGCGGCGCAAGCGCGATGATCGCGAGCAACGCAGTCGCGAAAGCTGCGCCCGACGGCTACACGCTGCTTGCGGCCGCGTCCGGCGAAGTTGCTATCAACCAGCACATTTTCAAAACAATGACGTACGATCCGGCGAGCGAGCTCGCGCCGGTTGCGCTGATCGGCATCGTGCCCTGCGTCGTCGTGGTCGCGTCGACCACGCCGGTGCACAATCCGAAGGAACTCATCGCCTATGCGCGCGCGAACCCGGGAAAGCTGTCATTTTCATCGTCCGGCGTCGGCAACCCGCAGCAGCTTGCCGGCGAATTGATGAACAGCATGGCCGGATTGAAAGTGCTGCACGTGCCCTATCGAGGCTCGGCGCCGGCGGTGACCGACGTCGCGACCGGCGCGGTCACGATGAGCTTCGCAAGCCTCGCCGCGGCGTTGCCGCTGATCAAAGCGGGCACACTGCGCGCGGTTGCGGTGACGTCGAAGGAGCCGATGCCGCAGATTCCCGACGTCGCGCCGTTGCGCGAAGGCGATCCGAGCCTCGCCGATTACGAGTTGCTCAACTGGTTCGCCGTGTTCGCGCCGGCCAAGACACCGCCGGAAGTGCTTGTGAAACTGAACGGCGGCGTGCGCGACGCGCTGAAGGATCCCAGCATCGCCGACAAGTTGATGGTGCAAGGCATCGTGCCGCAGGCGATGACCGTTGCGGAGTTCGAGGCCTTCGTGAAATCGGAGAGCAAGAAGTTCGGCCGCATCGCCAAGGCGGCGAACATCGAGGTGCAGAACTAAACTGGAATATGCTGTCGCAGCCTTTCTCTTACGTCATGGCCAGGCTTGTCCCGGCCGTCCACATCTTGCTTGCTAAACGTTGAAAGAAGTGAACGCCCCGCACAAGGCGGGACCATAACCAAATCAAGGTGAGCTGCAGACTTCGCTCACTCCGGCTCAAGGCCGATCTCGCGCGTGACCTTGCCCCACAATTTGTATTGCGAGCGCACGAAGGCCGCCGTTCCTTCAGGCGTGTCTGCCCCCTCGGTGTAAAACCCGAACTCCTCGAGCTTGTTGGCCATCTCCGGCGCCTTCAGAATCTTGTCGAGTTCGCGATTAAGCCTGGTGACAATTTCCGCCGGCGTTCCCGCCGGCGCGGCGACCACGAACCAGCCGGTAAGCTCGACGCCTGGATAGGTCTCCGCGATCGACGGCACCTGCGGATACTGCGGCAGCCGCTTCGGCCAGCTCACCCCGATCGGCTTCAAGCCGCCGCTACGGATGTACGGCGCGGCGGACGGAATGGCGAGGATCGTCACCTGCGTCCGCCCGGCCAGCGTGTCCTGAACACCCTGCGGCATCTTCGCATAGGGCACCTGCAGGATATTCGCGCCGCTCGCCTTGTTAAGCCACGTCGCAAGAATGCCGGAGAAGTTTCGCGTGCCGTCCGTCGCCGAAGACAATGTACCCGGGTGCGCTTTGTCGTAGGCGAACAGCTCATCCAGGGTGCTCGCCGGTACGCTCGGGTGCACGAGGATCAAGAACGGATTCTTTGCCACCATTGATACCGGCACGAAGTCTTTCTGCGCATCGTAGGGCAGCGACTTGAACGTGTAAGGATTGCTGACCAGCGCCGCCGCCGTCGCAAAGAATAATGTGTAGCCATCGGCCGGGGCGCGTGCTGCGGCGACCGCACCGACGATGTTCGAGCCGCCCGGCTTGTCCTCCACTACGACCGGCTGCCCCAGCGCGAGCGACAATCTTTCGGAAATGAGCCGGCAGATGATGTCGGGCGTGCCGCCCGCCGCTTGCGAGACGATGAAGCGGATCGGGCGCGTCGGCCATTGCTCGGCGCTGGCGTGTGCGAGCGGGAGGAGGCTCAGGAGAAACGCCGTGAACGCGCGGACTGTAAGGGACATGGACGGCTTCCTTTGGGATGCGTCTAACTTTGGTGATTGCCGCTCGGGCTGTGCCTTGACGTGGGTCAATCGGCCGGTGCGGCTCGAGCGGCTCAATCCACCGCCTTGATACCCGCCGCCTTGGCGAGCTGTGTCGTCGCGGCGAAATCGTCCTCAAAGAATTTTTTAAATTCCGCAACGCTCATGTGCGACGGCTCGACTCCGAGCTTGGCGAGTCGCTCCTTGACGCCCGCGTCATCGATCGCCTTCTGCGTGCCGTCGTGCAGCGCCTGGATTATATCGGGCGGCGTCTGCGCCGGTGCCGACAGACCGTTCCAGAAGCGGAACACTGCGTCGGGCAGTCCCGCATCGACAACCGACGGGACATCGGGCAGCAGCGGCGAGCGCGCCGGCGAGCTCACCGCCAACACGGTCAGGTTTGGATTCTTCAGCGCGGCCGCCGCTGCAGCGAGCGGAAGGAAATAAAAGTCGATGCGACCGGCCATCACCTCGACCAGTCCGCCCTCCTTGAACGGCACATGGCGGACCTCGATCTTGGCGGCAAGCCGAAATTTCTCCGCCGCCATGTGCGACGAGGAGCCAATACCCGCGGACGCGAAGGTCAGCGTACCGGGCTTCGCCTTCGCCGCGGCGACGAGGTCCGCAACCGAGGTGAAGCCGCTCTTCTTCGACGCGACCAGTACGTTCGGCGAGATCCCGATCAGAACGGCCGGTACCAAGTCCTTATGCGGGTCGTAGGGCAGTTTTGAGTGCATCACGTTTTCCGTCGCCATCGACGACGAGCTGGTCACGATCGTGTAGCCGTCGGGTGCCGAATGCGCGACGTTGGCGAAACCAATCGCGCCGCCCGCACCGGGCCGGATTTCGATGACGAACGGCTGCCCGACGATTTGCGAAGCCTGATCCAGCACGACGCGTGTCACTGTGTCGGACGCGCTGCCCGCCGGATACGGACTGATCACGCGGATCGGGCGCGTTGGCCACTGCTCGGCGCGCGCGCTCCGGGCGCCCGCGGACAGCCCCACGGCTGCCGCTCCCACCAGAAAGCTGCGACGGCTGGCGCGCTCGAAACGGTACGACATGATTGTTGCTCCAGTGTCTCTCCGCGCGCACCTTATCCATGTCGGCGTCTCGATCAAACTCCGCGCTTGTTGCCCCAGACCAGCACGTGCAGTTGCGGCAGAACTCGCGCGTCATACCAATGCGCCGCGCGCGTCTTGTCCACCAGCCGAGACAGCCGCTCGAGCAAGCCGCGCGTATCCAATTCGGTCTGCTGGATCGGATTGCCGGGCTGGAGATAGACCGGCAGCCGCGGAAACCGCGCCGAAATGTCCCGCGCGAATGCGAAGTCCTCATCGTCGAAGACGACGATCTTGAGCGCGGTCGACGGACGTTCGCCCGCGGCCTTGATGCATTCGGTTAATCCGCTCAAGTTCATTGCGATGCCGGACGAGGGCGGTTTCGGACTGAGAACCAGCGAGTCGAGTTGGGAAAACCACGGCTGCGCCACGGAGCCTTGCGTCTCCAGAGCAAAGCGATGTCCCTGTTTCCGCCCCAAACGGATCAAGTCCGCGAGCGGCTGCAGGGCGGGATTACCTCCGGACAAGGTTACGACAATCGGCCGCTCGCCCGTGAGGCGATTCACCTCGCCCAGCACCGCGGCGTTGGACATGAACCTCCAGCCCTCACGATGCTCCGGCAGCACGGCATAGAGCGTATCGCACCACGTGCAGCGGTAATCGCAGCCGGCGGTGCGCACGAACACGGTCGGCGTGCCGATGAGCGGACCCTCACCCTGGATGGTCGGCCCGAAGATCTCGCTGATGCGGATCTCGCTCATCCGCGATACACGGCCCAGGTCTTCGGCGTTTCCGAGACGCGCACGCATGTGACTTCCGGCCAGCGCGCACGGCACCAGTCGAACAGCCATTTGGCGATGACCTCTGCCGTCGTGCGGTCGTGCCCGAGAACGTCGTTGAGGTGCCTGTGATCGACGATCTCGTCGAGAAACGATTTCAGCGCGGCAAGTTCGTGGTAATCGCGCACGAAACCAACATCGTCGAGGCGCTCCGCCTCGAGCTCGACCTCGACATCGTAATTATGCCCGTGTAGCCGCGCACACGGGTGACCGTCCGGCAATCCGCCGATCATGTGCGACGCCGAAAAAGAAAAGCGTTTGCTGATCGCGTACACCTTCGAAATCCGGATCAGCCGACGAATGAAATGTTGCGAATGCGCACACGTGCGCGCGGCATGGCGGCGGACGATCTTTTCACGTCGGGCTCCTTGTTTTGACCGGGTAGGCTGCGACCGGGCCGGCGAACCGGCATCTCTCTTCATTTACGGACCGATACGGAGAGGCGCAAGGCGGCGTCATGGTCCGGGCAATCTAGGGAGACTCTTCTTTCTCGTACGCCGCCGTGAAATCCTGCGGCGGCGTGGTGATTGCCAAATAGACCAGCGGACCGCTCCCTGTGTTGATCACGCCATGGGGTTCGCCCGCCGGCGTGCGGATAATGTCGCCCGCCTGCACCGCGGCCTGTGTATCGCTCTCCATCAGCAGCGTGCCGGAACCGCGCTCGACGAGCCAAATCTGTTCCGAGCGCGCGTGCGAATGCCGCTTCGACACGGCGCCCGGCTCCATGGTCACACGCGTGATGGTGACGGACGCAGCTGGTGCGTTACGATGCCAGACGAGCTGCTCCGAGCGCTTGCCCGGATTCTTGAGGACGGTGATGTCTCTCGCGGAGAGGCGCTGAATGGCCATTCGCCCTATCCTTGTATGTTCGACGGTGAGCGCCTGTCGTGGTTCCGCACTAATCGTGCTTGGATTTGGATAATCGTCGGCGCTCTGTGCGCAAGCAGGACTATAAAGAGCGGCGGCCAGCCAGGCCGCAAGCTACCCACGCCACCACGCACGAAAATACTTTGCTCCGATCTTCATCGACGGCCCCTGCGTCTCTTCCGACGGCGGACGGTAACAACGCAGTCGTAGGCTGTCGAGAATACCGGAAGGAACTTTGCGCGGCTTAGTCGAGCTGTCCCAAACCACTCACGGCGCAGCCATTCAGAGCCGCGGGCGCTTACTCCGCCGCCTGATCGAACTTCCGTCTTGCCTCGACGATCGCCGCGCGGTTCTTCCGCGCCCACGCGCCGAGCTCGCTCACCGGATCGAGCAGCGAACGGCCGAGCCTGGTCAATTCGTAATCGACCCGGGGCGGAATGGACGGATACACCGTGCGCGTGAGAAGCCCATCGCGCTCAAGTCCGCGCAAGGTCAGCGTCAGCATGCGCTGCGAGATCGAACCCAGCGCCTTGCGGAGTTCGTTGAACCGCTTTGGCCCGTCGCCGAGGGTCGAGACGACCAGCACCGTCCATTTGTCGCCGACACGCTGCAACACCTCGCTGACCGCCCGGCAGTCTTCGGGCTCATGCAGGTTTCTCGGGATGCGGAACTGCGGTTGCGGTGGCCGCGCAGTCATCGATGGAGCCTCAGTATAAAAGCGTAACCGCTAGTGAGATAGAGGCTGCGGCGGCCAAACGCAAGCCGCCGCGACGCCCCCGGCTCAGGAATTGGCAGTCCAGCTCCCTCCGCTTTTGGACTCCGGCCCAATGTGAAAATGAGGTTGTTCGATTTTACGCGGATTTTGCTTCGCGTCACGTCACGCCGGCTGGCTGCGCTATCCGACGCCGGTATGGAACTTCGTTTTTTACCGAACGGCTTGTCTCAACTTGTCTATTCACGACGAATCAGATTCCCTGATATAGTGTCGGATGCGTTCGTCTGCTCGAAGTCAGACGTAACAAGCAGTCGCAACAAAGCAGACCATTGCCGGGATGACGTCGAGCTGAGCAGAGCGGACAAACGCGTCGCTATTGGAAGAGGACACCATGCGACGGCTCGTTTGGGCGACCGCAGTGCTTGTCCTGTGCTGCGGCTCTGCCGATGCGCGATGGAAGGCAATCTATGCGTCACAGCCTGCCGAGGTGCAGGCCTGGTTCAAGCAGCAGCATAACTCCCGCGGCGAGTGGTGTTGCGACGAAAGCGACGGCCATCCGTTCTTCGGCGACTACAAGCTTAATGACGATGGCTCGGTCACGGTCGAGATGGACGGCCAGCCACACATCATCCCGGCAGAGCTCGTGTTGAAGGGCCGCAATCCCACCGGCCACGCCGTCTGGTGGTACCGCGACACGGTCAGCGGCCATCGCGATTACTGCTTCGCGCCCGGCGTGCTCGGCTGAAGGCGCGGCGGGACACCTGGCTCGTGATCGTCGAAAGTCCCACTTCCTGCGCAAGAAGAAGGGCCCGGAAACGGGGTTAGCGCTGATCCATCCTCAGGCGTGACTGTCCCCGGTGGTCCGCCTAACGCACATGCGCGGCCAAGCGGGCCGCTACGCCGACAGAGTCCGGTTGCACCCAGGTGCCTCGGTATACGCGGTGTGCCTCCTTGCGCCGTGTCTCAGGTCATCTATCTAGCCTCGGTATCAAATCGTAACTTAGTCCAAGATCGGACGGAAGGCAGTCATGGCGAAACTCAAGCTCGGCACCGTGGTCGGTTCCAACCGGCGCGAATCCATCAACCGCAAGCTGGCGCAGGCACTCGCGAAACTCGGGGGCGGAGCTTTCGATGCGACGTTCCTCAAGATCGGCGACCTGCCGCTCTATAATCAGGACGACGAGCAGCCGGTCCCCGACGCGGTCGCCCGCTTCAAGCGCGAGATTGCGGCGTCCGATGCGCTGCTCTTCGTGACGCCGGAACACAACCGCTCGATTCCGGCGGTGCTGAAAAATGCGATCGACTGGGGTGCGCGACCCTGGGGCCAGAATTCGTGGACGAACAAGCCGGCCGCGATTATCGGCACCTCCGGCGGCGTGATCTCGACCGCGATCGCACAATTGCATCTCCGCGGCATCCTCAGCGCGCAGGGGGTGCACGTCATGGGCGGCGAAGCCTATATTCAGTTCAAGCCTGAACTTATCGACGCGCAGTCCAACACTTCCGACGAGAACGTGCGCAAGTTCCTGCAAGCCTTCGTCGACCAGTTCACGAATTTCGCGGGCAGGCTCGCGCCGGAACGCCGGCAAGCCGCGGCGTAATCACCCTCCCTGGAGAGGAAGGGTCGACGTCGAGCGAACACCGTGAGAAGGCGTCGGGGTGGCGTGACTTTAAATTCTACATCCTTCACCCCACCCCTGCTCGCTGTCTCGCTTCGCTGCGACAGTTCGCCGACCCTCCCCCTCTAGGGGAGGGTAAGCGAGCCTCGCACGTGATAATTTCGCACCAGAAAGACAACCGCAAATGTCCATCCGACCTGTCAAACGCGTGGTGCAGTCGACGCCGACCATGGAAGGCGCGGGTGTGCGCCTGCGCCGCGCTTTCGGCTTCGGCGAGACGGCCGAGACTGATCCATTTCTCTTGCTCGACGATTTCCGCAATGATCGGCCGGCCGATTATCTCGCCGGGTTCCCGTGGCATCCGCACCGCGGCATCGAGACGATCACCTATGTGCTCAACGGCACCGTCGAGCACGGCGACTCGCTCGGCAACACCGGCACGCTCGGCGCCGGCGACGTGCAGTGGATGACCGCCGGCCGCGGCATCATGCATCAGGAGATGCCGAAGGGCGACGCGAAGGGGCGCATGCATGGATTCCAATTGTGGGCCAACCTGCCCTCCTCGCTGAAGATGGCGGCGCCGCGCTATCAGGATGTCAAGGCAGCGGAGATTCCGGAGATCGTCGACGACGACGGCACGCGCGTGCGCGTCGTCTGCGGCGAATTCTGGGGAAAGAAGAGCCCGGTCGACGGCGTCGCCGCCGATCCCCGCTATCTCGACGTGTTCGTGCCGGCAGGCCTGCGCAAGACGCTGCCGGTCGAGATCGAGCGGCACGCCTTCGCTTATATCTTCGAAGGCGACGCGCGCTTCGCCTACGCGTCGAAGCCGTTCGGCGTGCTCAGCGAGAAGCAGATCGACGGCGAGGAGATTCTGTTCCGCGAACCGGCAGGCGACCGCTCGCTCGTTCTGTTCGACCGCGGCGACGCGGTCACCGTGCAGGCGGGAGAACGCGGCGCGCGTTTCCTGCTCGTCTCCGGCAAACCGATCAAGGAGCCGGTCGCGTGGTACGGGCCGATCGTGATGAACACGCAGGCTGAATTGCAGCAGGCCGTCTCGGAATTGAGAAACGGCACATTCATCCGGGCGCAATGATATTTGCTGGAGCCTCCTCGCCCGGGCGGCGAGGAGGCTCCCTGCCCTATTGGAGGTATTTCAGGCCGAATACAAAAGCGACGATGGCGAAAGCCGCGATGGTGGCGGCGAAGATCATGCTCGCCACCGTTAATTCGATGAAGGTCGCACCTCGAACGCGCCGGTCGCCCGGCGCGATGTGGCGCGCCGTGGACGTGTCAGTGGGTCATCTCGTGAGCCGTCTTCGAAACACCGTTGTCGGAATAGACGTCCGAATTGTCCGGCCCCGTCACCAGCAGATTCCCGGCGAGGCCTCTCGCCGCACGGCTGAGCGCGTGGTCGACGACCATGTACTGACCGGGCGCCTCGAACTTGAGATCGACCATCGCGGCGCTGCCGGCGGGACGCTGGTTGTCTGCACGTCGCGCAGGGGCGGCGAAGAGAGCGATCCCTCGGTGTACACGTGATCGAAGATCTCACCGATCATATGGAATGAGGACGTAAGGTTCGGTCCGCCGTTGCCGAAAAAGATGCGCACGGTCTCGCCGACCTTCGCATGCATCGGCTTGTCCTTCGTCAGCGCTCCGACCGCACCGTTGAGCACGACGTACTCGGGCTTTTCGTCGAGCAACTTGTCGTAGCTCTGCGTCAGTTCGCCCTTCGCACCGAGCTTCTGCTCCGTATAGATCTCGCTCTGCATCGCGTAATACTCGTGATCGACTTTCGGCAGCCCTCCTTCCGGCTCGACCAGGATCATGCCGAACATGCCATTGGCGATGTGCTGCGCGGCCATCGGGATAGGCAGTGATAGACATATAGGCCTGGCTTGAGCGGCATGAAGGTAAAGCTATGGCTGTCGCCGGGCGCCGTTTCGGTCGCGACGCCGCCGCCGCCCGGCCCGATCACCGCATGGAAATCGACGTTGTGCATCATCGCGCTGTCGTCTTCGTTGTGCAGATGCACTTCCACCGTGTCGCCGACGCGTACGCGGATAAACGGGCCGGGGACTTTCTGGTTAAACGTCCAATATTGATAGGTCGAACCGTCGACGAGCTTGCCTGTGACCTCGACGGTGTCGAGTTCGATCTTCACGCGTTGCGGACCGCGCTTGCCGATCGGCGGCGGAATGTCGGAGGGATCACGCACGATGTCGATCGGCGCATCGCTCTTGACGATCTTGTGCGCCGTATGCGCCAGCGGCATGGGGCCGTGCGCTCTTGCGCATGATAGACGTGCGGCGCCGCTGGCTCGTAGGCGGCGAGCGCGCTGTCCGTGCCGAAGCTGAGCGAAAGTTGCGGAGTCACCAGGGTCGAACTTGCGAGGACTGCCGCCGTGATCCCGGCGGCAGAGAGGGCGCCGAACAGTACGCGGTCGTTTTTGTCTTGCGGAAGCCGCATGGCTTTTTCCTTTTCAAGTTTCTTGCGGCGGAGCTTCCGTCGCGTTCGCTCTGTCGTAATTGACGGAGCGCAAATTGAGAAGGCGCGCCGCCTCCGGATAGGTACTTTGGAATGATACGTAACTGGACGGATCGATGGCGCATTGAGAGACAAAATTAGATGGCGCAACTCGGCTGCCATGTCGTGCGATTTTGCCAGATTTTACCGACGATTCCGCGCCATGGCCGCGCGATGCGGTGCGTCGGATCCGACCATTTTCGGGTCTTGCAGATGCGGCGTCGAGTGCTAAAACATGTATATAGAATACCTGTTGTGAGGAATTTGCATGACTCCCGCCGAGCGCCGCGCCGCCATCACCACCGAGATCGCCGAGAGGACAGGCATCGACGAAGCGATGATCGAGCGCGTGGTACACACCTTCTATGGGAAAGTCCGTAAGGATGCGCTGCTCGGACCCGTGTTCGACGCGCGCATCGCCGACTGGGAACTGCATCTGCAGCGCATGTGCGCGTTCTGGTCTTCCGTTGCGCTGATGAGCGGCCTCTATCATGGCCGGCCGATGGAGAAGTATCTGCCGCTGCCGGTCGATGGGCGCCACTTCGACCGCTGGCTCGCGCTGTTCGAGGACACCGCGCACGAGATCTGTCCGCCGGCCGCGGCCGAGCACTTCATCGAGCGCGCCCATCGCGTCGCCGACAGCCTGGAACTCGGCATCGCCGGACAACATCGCGTACTGCTGCTAAAAGGAAACCGTCTGCGGCAGCCCGATGCCGACGTCTTTCTGCCGACGCAAGACGCGGCCGTACTGGAGGAGAGTCAGTGAGCGTTTCCCGCGAACTCGAAAGCGATGCGCAGGACGCGCTCGCCCGCACGCTATTGTTCGATCTTCCGGACGCGGTCATCTATGCCGATCGCGACGGCAACGTCCGGTTCTGGAACGCGGGCGCCGAACGCATCTTCGGTTTTACTCAATCAGAAGCGATCGGCCGTTCGCTCGATATCATCATTCCTGAGCGGCTGCGGAAGCGGCACTGGGATGGTTATCGGCACATGATGGAGACTGGCCATTCCAGCCACGCGCCTGACGAGTTGCTCGCCGTTCCGGCCGTTACCAAGACTGGCGAGAGCCTGTCCATTCAGTTCACCGTGGCGCCGGTTCGCGACGCGGCCGGCACGCTGACCGGCATCGTGTCGGTCCTGCGCGATGTGACCGCGACCTTCCGCGAGCTCAAGCGGCTGCGAACCCAGGCGTCCGCGCACTAGCTGGAGCTCTTCTCCTCCCACCCGCGTTCGCGTTCGAGCATGGGTTGAGGGGGAAGTGATGCGCCCGGGGCGCAGTGAAGTCGGCCAACAAGAACGAACCCGTGCCCGGCGACATGCGCCGGCGGCTGGAGAGCTTCGCCTGGAAGACAACGCGGTCGACTCGGCGCGCGGCGCACTCGAGTTCATCGAGCAGAGTGGCGAAGCCGATCTCGTCCTCAGTGACGTGGTGCTGCCCGGAGAAATGAAGGGCGTGGAACTGGCAAAGAGCCTGCGCGCGCAAAAGCCGGCGCTCCCGGTCCTGCTCACCAGCGGTTACGTCGAAGCGTTGAGCCGAACCAAGGCGTACCGATCCTGCGCAAGCCCTACCGCATGGCCGAGCTCGCGGAAACGGTACATGCGATGTTGGCCGCAAAGCGCGCCTGATAGCTGGCGTTTTCACGGACACTCTTATGGTATAATCTGCGGATCATCTCGACCATCGGTGCCTTCAACTCTGGAGTATGCGTCCGCATCCAATGTATAAACGGACCATGGTACGACTGAAGGCGCTCAGGTGAGCACTCGCGTGGGGGCGATGCGTCGCGTGGCGGCTATTGCAGCCGCATTCGCACTTGCGCTGAATCTGGCGATCGGCGCGCTCGCGAGCGCTGTGCCGGAACCGCTCGACACGTTCGGGCAGCCGATCTGCTCCGAGCACGCCGCGGGTAGCGATAATCCATCCGCTCCGGCAGACACCGCGCAATGTCAATTCTGCTGCGTGTTGTCGGTCGCGGATTCGGTCACCGCGCCAGTACTACCGCTGCCGAGCGGCATCGAATGGCGGTCGCCGCCGCGCGTTCTGACAGCCGCTCCCCTTCCTCGTCCGTCCCGGCATCTTACAGGACCTCCACGCGGACCTCCGCTGTGATCTGGCTCACCGTCCCGATCACGTTCTATCCGTAGGAACTCCTCGATGAATTCGATATGGCTGCGCGCCGGTGCACTGGCGCTGCTGACCACATGCCTGCCGCTTGGCAGCGCGTACGCGCATTGCATTGTCGGCAACCGCTTCTTTCCGGCTACCTTGAATGTCGACGACCCCTGCGTCGCCGACGAATTGTCGTTCCCGACCATCTCGTCCTTCTCGACCGGCGATCAGCCGGCAGCCCGTCAACTCAATATTTCTGGCGAGTTATCGAAACGCATCACCGACGATTTCGGCATCTCGGTCGGCTCGACCTGGAGCCGCATCAGCGCGCCGGGCGCACCGGTCGCCTACGGCTTTCAAAATCTCGAGACTGCGTTTCAATATCAGGTCGTCAAAAACGCGGAGCATGAGTTCGCGATGATGGCGAGCCTCAACATCGAATGGGGCGGCAGCGGCGCACAGTCGGTTGGCGCTGACCGCTTCACCACCTACGCGCCGACCATCAATTTCGGCAAAGGCTTCGGCGACCTTCCCGACTCGGCCGGCTGGCTGCGCGCCTTCGCGGTGACCGGGAGCATCGGCTACGCGATCCCCGGCAGTTCGTCGACAACCTCGGTCGATCCGGACTCCGGCGACATCACGGTCACTCAAAATCCGAGATTGCTGCAATGGGGCGGGTCGCTGCAATATAGCATGCCGTATTTGAAATCCGCCGTGATCGATCTCGGTCTGCCGGATGTCGTCAACAAGCTAATCCCGATCGTGGAAGCGCAGTTCGTCACGCCGGTGTCGAACACGGCCGATAGCGGCACCAAGACGACAGGAACGATCAACCCCGGCATTATTTATGTCGGCAAGACGTATCAGGTCGGAGTCGAAGCGATCGTGCCGATCAACCGCGACAGTGGCGGCAATGTCGGCGTGATCGGGCAATTGCACCTCTATCTTGACGACCTGTTCCCGAACAGCATCGGCCGTCCGATCTTCGCGACCGGCATGAATACGACGAGGACATCCCGATGATTACAAGAATTGGCCTCTCCGTCGTTGCGCTTGTCATTTCGATCGTGCCGGTCGCAGCGCAGGAGTACAAAGCCGGCCCCTTGCAAGTTGAGAATCCATGGGTGCGCGCGACTCCCGGTGGAGCTAAGGTCGGCGGCGGTTATCTCACTATAAAGAACGACGGCACGTCCAGTCCCATCGCTGAGAAGCTGGAACTTAACGAATTGAGTTCAGAGAACGGCGTGATGAAGATGCGTGCGCTTCCCAACGGTCTCCAAATCAATCCTGGGCAAACGGTGACCCTCAAGCCGGGCGGCTATCACATCATGTTCGTGGGCTTAAACAAGCCATTGAAGCAGGGAGATCATGTGCCTGTAACGCTGAACTTTGCGAATGCTGGAACCGTGAACGTGGAGTTCGTCGTCCAGGCCATGGGCGCGACGCAGCCAGGAAGTACGGGCATGTCGAATATGCCCGGAATGTCCGGCGGACACTGACGGACAAGAGACAACGTTGCGGAGCGATGTCCGCTTCTGGCCCTTAGATGGGGTAATCGGCCGGCGTTCTTGTGGATAGCTGAAGAAATTGGGTGCTGCGCTTCAGGCTGATGGTGAAACGAGGTC